>Ga0315273_10003348_pt1 | contig 19282 bp, 18 predicted proteins | sample YL17G02_0_MG_FD_205753 | JGI IMG/M metagenome (GOLD analysis project Ga0315273, IMG submission 205753) | Sediment microbial communities from Yellowstone Lake, YNP, Wyoming, USA - YL17G02_0 | ecosystem: Environmental > Aquatic > Freshwater > Lake > Sediment | place: USA: Wyoming | collected...
CCTATCTGTACAAATATGACGTTGAGGACATCTTAAGTTGGACATGCAACAAGCCAGATGAACCAAGTGAGTTTCAAGCTGTATTGCTGCGTGATACATTGATGCAGTACGATCAGGCATCGTTATTGCCACAGTTGGAAGTTAAACGGTACCGACATCTTTGGGTCGCGGACGGGCGTGTGTATCTTCAATTTTATGATCCTGAGGGTCAAGAAGTCGATCAAGATGGGATGCCTGGTGGTCCGATCCAGTTGGAACTGACGCGCATTCCATTTGTATTGTTGGATATTGGCAACGGGTTGATTAAGGATGTGTGCCAACAACAGATTGCATTGTTGAATTTGGGTTCAAGTGATGTGAGCTACGCCCTTCGCAGTAATTTCCCCTTTTACATTGAACAGAGGGATTTACGTGCCGTTGGTGGACACTTGAAGCAAGTGTCAACAGCGGATGGCACGGCCACGGTGGGTGGTCAAGGTGCGGCTGACACGGACATCAAGGTTGGTGCGACCCATGGTCGGGCCTATGATAAGAGTATGAATGCTCCTGCGTTTATCAATCCTTCAGCGGAACCGTTGCGGGCGAGTTTGGAATTGCAAGCGAGACTCAAACAAGATATTCGTGAGTTGGTTAATTTGGCAGTTTCGGCATTGGCTGTGCGTGTGTCGGCTGAATCAAAACAGATGGACAATCAGGGTCTTGAAGCCGGGTTGTCTTATATTGGGTTGCTTCTGGAAAGTGCCGAGCGTCAGGTTGCTGGATATTGGGCTGCGTATGAAGAACGGCAGCCAAGCAAGCGGGCAGTGGCAACGATTAAGTATCCCGATCGGTACAGCTTAAAGTCAGACGCAGACCGGATCAAAGAGGCTCAAGACTTAACGAAACTAATGTCGGCGGTGCCGGGCCGCAAGGTGAAACGCGAACTAGCAAAGGGCGTGGTACAAGCGTTATTGGGTGGGAAAGTAAATGTCGATGATCTTGAAGCAATCAACAAAGAGATTGACGCTGCGCATTACACAACTAGCGATCCAGTGGCAACGATTGCTGCTGTTCAAGCGGGATTAGTTGGTGAGCAAACTGCTTCCATTGCACTTGGTTATGACCCAGAGGAGTGTGAAAAGGCCCGCGATGACCATGCGGCACGCTTGGCGCGGATTGCAGTGTCACAAACGAAGGGTGACATGGGAGCACGTGGTGTTCCGGATTTATCGGCGAATCCCAATGCCGGTGAGGAAGAAAAAGCAGCCGGCCGTGATGTGACGTTGCAGGGTAATGCGGCACCTCCCGTGCGCGGCGTTGGCAAACCAAAACTGGAGTAGACACAATGGCCGATATTACTTATGAGAGTGCTGTGGATTTGTGGTATGGTCATCAGAGTGTGACATGTGTAGCTCAACCTATAAGTCCATTGAACTTAGCAACCTTACTCAAAGGTATTTTACTCCGTGCGCCAGGTGCGAATGACCCAGTGCCAAATACGGTCTGCGTCTGGGTCGGCGACATGCGTGTACAGGCAAATTCGTTGTCAGAGGTTGGTGGGATGCCGATTGCACCTGGTGAGTCATTATTTATTCCAATCAATTTGGTAAACCGATTATATGTAGTTTCGATTGTGGCGGGGCAAGACCTTGCGTGGATGGCACTGTAATATGGTTACATTCCAACATACCTCAGTGATTCGCGGCCCGAGTCGGATTGGGGTGTTTACGTGTCCAGCTAACACCGGCAATTATGCAGTTACCGGACTCGGTTTTCGACCGAAGTCCGTGAAGTTTTGGGTCTCTAAGGGGCCAGGAGTTCAGACACATTTCTGTTGTTGTCAAGGAATGATGGATGCGTTTGGGAATCAGAATTCAATGACGTGGGCAGGGGCATGGAGCAACATTTTCAAGGGCGACAGTCGGATTGATTTGTGTATCTACACGATTAACTCATCTGGAAATTCACAAGTGACAGGTAATTTTGTTTCAATGGATGTAGATGGATTTACCATTAACTTTACAGTGGTGAATAATCTGTTTATAGTTCGATGGGAAGCAATCGGATAATTTTAACTATACGGACGGAGTAAATACAATGGGTTTTATTCAACCAACATTTCCGGATAGCGTGTGGGATGGTGATACCATCAATCCAAGCCGTAGTGGGATTATAAGCGATTGTGATCCGAATTCCCAGGATTGGGATCGGATTTCGGCTGAAGTGCGCGCAACACAAGTGAAAGTATTGGACCTGGCGGACGACGGGATTGCGGGTTCGAGTGGCCCCAGCGGTCCCAGCGGTCCCAGCGGCCCGAGCGGCCCGAGCGGCCCGAGCGGCCCGAGCGGCCCAAGTGGCCCGAGCGGCCCGAGCGGCCCGAGCGGCCCAAGTGGCCCGAGCGGCCCAAGTGGCCCAAGTGGCCCGACGGGTGCAGATTCTGCTGTCAGTGGCCCGAGTGGTCCCAGCGGTCCAAGTGGTCCGACCGGCGCTGATTCTTCTGTGAGTGGTCCGAGTGGTCCCAGTGGCCCGACCGGCCCGAGTGGCCCGAGTGGCCCCAGTGGTCCGAGTGGTGCGGATTCTGACGTGAGCGGCCCCAGCGGCCCGACGGGTCCGAGTGGTCCAACAGGTGCGGATTCTGACGTGAGCGGCCCCAGTGGTCCGACTGGTCCCAGTGGCCCGAGTGGTCCGACTGGTCCGAGTAACGGTGTTCCGAATCCATCCACATTGGAAAATGGAGACTATAAGTTGACTGTTGTTGATGGTGTGGCAACTTGGATAGCACATACGTAAAATTCAATAGCGGCGGCTGGAGTATATACTCCAGCCGCCTGAAGGATGCCTATGTTTCATGTAGTCGGACTTCCCAGCACACGAACGTCTGGACGCAGTGAGTGTCAATTTACAGCTTTGACTGGTAACTTTATCAAGATGATGAAGTCATTGGGGCATCGAGTTATTCATTATGGGGTTGGGTGTGACGAAGAGTGTGAAGATGTTGTCGTTGGGCAACCAGTTACGATGGACTGGACGGGAAATGCAGCATATTGGCCAGTTTACAACAGTGCTGTGGCAGCAGAAATCAATAAACGAAAACAACGAGGGGATTTTGTTTGTGTCATCAATGGCCGCTTGAATCAAGCGCTGACGGCAATTGCTGATGTGATGGTAGTTGAGTACGCCATTGGTTATAATGGCACGTTTGCCAAGTATAGAGTGTTTGCTTCATACGGTCACATGCATAAGATTCTTGGAGCCGAAGGTGGCTTTGATCCAGACGGTAAATTTTATGACGTAGTGATTCCGCATTTCGTGGACCCGGCATCTTATCCAATGGGAGTAAAGAGTGACTATTATCTTTATGTGGGAAGGTTGATACGACAGAAGGGTGTTGCGATTGCAGTTGAAGTGTGCAAGCGACTTGGACTCAAATTAAAGTTAGCAGGAGTGGGTGAACAATATGAGGCAGAGCATGTAGGGTTCGTGACTGGTGAACAACGCATTAAATTGTATCAAGGTGCGATTGCTACTTTTGCGCCGACTCAATATGTGGAGCCTTTTAATATGACTGTGCTTGAAGCACAGATGACGGGCACACCAGTCATTACAACGGATTGGGGAAGTTTCCCTGAATTAGTCGAGCATGGTAAGACGGGTTTTCGCTGTCGGACGTTAGAGCAATTTATGTGGGCGGCACAGAATGTACAAACACTGGACCCTGAGTACATTCGACAACGTGCCATTGCAAATTACAGTCTTGATCGGGTGCGTTGGATGTACGAGGAATACTTTACGATGCTATCGGATTTGTGGGACAAGGGCTGGTATACTGAACGACCTCGGGACAATCTTGATTGGTTGGTGAAAGTATGAGTCTCAACATTACTTATTACGGTCAACAGACGGGTGATACGATTCCAGCACGAATCGCAGAGGCTACAGAATACTTTGCGCAACGTTTGCATGAAGTCACCTGGACAGCCGCGACCAATGCTGACCGGGAGAAGTCGTTGATTGCAGCGCGTGGTGTCATTGATGGTTTGTCATTTAAGGGGTATAAGGCAACAGTTTACACTCTTCTGTTGGCAAATCCATCAGCCACACAAGCAGAGATTCAAGTCGCGGAAGCGGCTCAGGCATTGGAATTTCCACGTGGGACAGATACGGTGGTTCCTGAAGCTATTCGGATTGCTGAATATGAAATTGCCTATGCGCTTCTTGATGGTAAAGACCCAGAACTTGAACTTGAAAACTTGGCCGTTAGTGCAATGGGGTATGGTGCAGTGAAGACCAGTTACGAGCGGTCACAATTGCCGATTGAACACGTCATAAATATGTGCCCAAGTTCCACAGCGTGGCGATTACTTAGGCCATTTCTACGTGATAGTGATGCGTTGAAATTAAGTCGTTTGTCATAGGGTGTGTGTGTGTGTGTGTGTAAGATTTACCAGCTTTCGCTGGGTCAGGTCCGCTAGGACTCGAATTAGCGGGTGTCCTGCTAGAATCATTCGAGGGTTTGGAGATTGCGATGTATAAGTCTCGGATGTATAAGTCTCGTCCGTGGTCGTCTTGTTTTGAGGGTGAAGATGCCGCTGCCGCTGCCGCTGCCACTGCCGCTGCCGCTGCTGCTGCCGTTGCTGCTGCTGCTGGTGACAATAAAACCTTTACACAAGAAGACGTGAATCGAATTGTAGCCGAGGATCGTCGCAAACTTCAGGCCCAGTTACAGAAATCAGAATCACAGTTGTCGGAACTAGCGAAAAGCAAGAGTTTAACAGAACAGGAACGAGTGACTTTGAGGGAGAATCTGGACGCCATTGCCGGTCAGTTGCGTACCAAAGAGCAACAGGCTCAGTTGGAAAAGCGTCAAATGGAAGAGGCACATGCAGCCAAGATGGCTGAGGTCGATCAGAAGGCGCAAGTGTGGGAATCATTATACCGTGAATCGACGGTTGATCGTTCATTGCAGGATGCGGCTGTGACGCATGAGGCTTTCAACACGGCACAGATTATCACACAACTACGCCCCTGGACTCGTCTTCTTGAAATTATGGATGAAAAGACAGGCAAGAGTACAGGTAAGTATAAACCTGTTGTTGATATGCCGGATGTGGATGCCACAACCGGCGAGCAAGTGGTTATGACCCGTTCACCCGAGGAAGCTGTAAAGCGTATGAAGGAGATGCCCGAGCAATGGGGCAACCTCTTCAAGTCCGGAGTGGTTTCGGGGATTGGTTCAAGTTCGGCTACCGGGGGCCTTATCCCGGGTCAAAGCGGCAAGATTGATGTGCGGAAATTGACTGCTGCACAGTATCGTGAAATCCGAGCTAAGAACCCTGAATTGCTCGGACTTAGACGCCGCTAGTCTCGGGGGGATGTGTCTGGTTAAAACTGAAACAATGAATTGGAGAGTTACAATGAATCCCCTGTATTTGAATTCTGCTTTTGTGGCGTGCTATGAAAATAGCCTTGACGCCTACGTACCCGAGCTAAACTAACCCTTGGCTCCTTTGGTTGGTAACAACTAATGAAACAACAGGGCTATATGCTGGAAACTCTGAGTATGTGGAGACCCTTATAATGGAACAGTTCTCCAATGCAGACAATCAGCAGGCAAGTTTGTGTGAATTGAGTTGGTTAGGTGGTATTGTTGATGGGGAAGGTTGTATTACAGTCAGCAAACGTGTTGGCAATCGAACAGCCAGTCCCATTGTAACGATTGTGAATACTGAAAGAAAATTGTTGGATAAAGTTCAACAACTTTTTCAGAAGTATGGCATTGCATATTATGTTCGAGTACATAAACAATTAAATCAAGCAGAATGTAAAAGACCACTTAAACAAAAAGTGGAGTTTGTGATTGCAGGTCATAAACGTGTACCACGATTCCTTGATTTAATCTGTCCGTATTTAATCAGTAAACAACCACAAGCTCAACTTTTACTTCATTTTTGTGCTGTCCGCAAAGATCGAGTACACCAAGCTTTTTTGCAAATAGATAAGGAAATTTGCTCTAAACTTTGGGTACTCAACGGACGCGGAACAAAATGGTAATCACACTTAAAGCCTCAACGATCACACGCCTTGCCCCATAATGGGTGAAGATATGATCTGAACTTTGCAGCGATGCAAAGAGGTAGGCAGAAATGATCTACCCCCTATGGTTATCATAGGAGTAACAACATTGATGGGCCCAGGAGGGACTAGCCATCCTAGAAGAAAATATGGTGATGGCTAACCTTGTTCACCGCGATTTCGAGAATGAAGTCGCTAAGTTTGGTGATGTTGTGAATACACGGCGTCCCGGTGAGTTTAAGATTCGTCGAAAGACGGATGCGACCACTCTTGTTCAGCAAGATGCCACCGCCACTAACGTGCCGGTGACTCTGGACCAGTGGTTCTATTCGTCTTTCGTAATCCGCGATGGTGAAGGCAGCAAGTCCTTCCAGGAGTTGAGCGACATTTATCTCCGGCCCGCCATGCTGACTATCAGCCGCGGTCTTGATCGCGCACTGCTTGGTCGTGTCCATGCGTATCTTGGCGCACCAGTGACCGGTCGTGTGGGCAAGTTGGGCGGTATGTCATCTACGACCGCCAGGGATTATTGCTTGGAGGCACGTGAACTCCTTAACATCAACAAGGCTCCGGTAGAGGGGCGTCGGCTTGTCTTGGCTCCGGGTAGCGAGACCGCTATGCTCAAGACTGACCTTTTCCTCAAGGCTAATGAGCGCGGCGACGGCGGGACAGCGTTGGAAAATGCCGTCCTTGGTCGCATCCTTGGTTTTGACACCTATATGGATCAGAATGTGAACAACGTTCTGACGGGTACAGATACGACAGCGTTGTCTCTTGTGGCGGGTCACAATGCCGGTTATGCTGGTGCTCTTAACGTCGTTATTACAGGATTCGCAGGTGAGTTCCTGAACGTTGCTGTCAACGATCAACCCACATGGATGACTGATAAGACTTCGGGTGCAGTCATCTTGAATGAGGCACTCAAGTATACAGTGCTGACGAGTGCGGTTGTGACACAGTATACGCATTGTCACGTGGCTGCTGTTGAACTTGCAAGGGGATACAGCAAGGGTATTACCCTCACGCACACGACTGGGAAGCCTGTTCAAGTTGGCCAGTTGCTTGCTTTCGGTGTGACGGCTGAGACTCGGCACACTTACACGGTCATTGAGTCCGAGTATGTCAGTGCAACTTCTTGCATTGTGTATCTGGACCGTCCGCTGGACCTTTTGGTTGCCAGTGCCGCTGAGGCTTATCCCGGTCCTGTTGGTGCAATGAACCTGGCGTTTCATCGGGACGCTCTGGCACTCATTACACGGCCGTTGGCTCTGCCTGACAGCCGCATGGGTGTCATGGCCGCTGTGGTTCCTCACAACGGCATCGGGATGCGGGTACTGATGCAGTATGACATCAACGTTGGTGGTACTGTGGTCAACTGTGACATCCTCGCCGGTGTTGCAGTGCTGAATAGCGGGCTCTGTATCCCAGTGCTCGGCTAAACGAGTTTTCATCCGCCCGGCCGGAATCGCCGGCCGGGCGGCTTTACTGTCAACTGTGGTGAGTATTATGGAAATATTCATTGATGCTATTGTTGGTTGTGTCCGACAATACGGTCCTTTGGCTTTAGTTGTCGCCTTCTTTTTGTGGCAGAACTGGGTTCGTGAGGAGCGATTAAACAAACGCATCATAAAATTGGAGGATGGACAACGAGATGTGTTGTTGCCGCTTGTTGAACGGTGTGCCGACGTGATTGCTCAAAACACGATGATGATGGAACGATTGGAGAAGGTTCTTGAATGACGTATCCGGCCAGTTATAGTCTGAATCAGCAAATTCGACACGTACTCTATGCCTTAAAAAGGCAGTACGGCGGTGCGATCATTGTGTATCAAAATGTCACAATGACAACGGATACGAAGACGGGTGTGGTGACTCGAACAAAGACAGCTACCCGGATACCGCGAGCCGTAGTCTTACCTGTTACAATTAGTCGTGAGTTGAAACAGTCAATCTCATTGATTTCTGCCAACAAGATGACCGTGACGGGTGGTCACTTCGAGGTTGGGAAGCGCTTGTTTATCATTGAACGGCGGGATGCGCCGACTCTGGTATTACAGGAGTGTGATTGGATCACCTACAACATGCGGAAATATGCCATCGAGAACATTGAGGAGTACGAGTTTGATGCTGCATACGTTATTACGGGTAAGGAGATGCCAGGCGAAGCACTTGGTACTCCAGGCTCTACTGTGGTAATAGGTGCAAGCAATGATCTCACACTCCACTCAGTTGCAGGGAGGATATAATGGCAGTCAACCCTAGTTGGGCACGTTGGATTTTTGCGTCCATTGCCACTTATTTAAAAGGGATTGCAGACGGTCAAGCACTTCCAATTTTGGTGGAAGGATTAAACGAGCGCACCACTGTTTTTACACAGGCTACGGATCGGTGCGAGGTGCGCATCACAGGGCCTTTTACGAAAGAGTTGCAAGGATACTATCAATTAGAAGTGATCGTGAACGTCTTGTTTCAGAGTCGTTACGATGAGGACAAGAATCAATACGCCATACTTGGAATGATTGGTGTATTTCACGCAGCTATGGATAGTGCCATTGCAGTTTACAAATATGGAAATGAAGCCGGTGACGACGAGCATGAATTGGTTGGTTGCTTGTCGCCAGCGCATGGACGCAATGATACCATTCGCGTCTTGCACTTTGGACAAGTTGATCCGACCAATAAGATGAAGCAGAGCATGATTGATGCTCGTTACGTAATGGAACTTTCCACAAACGAATAAGAGGTGTACAAATGGCCAGACTGGAGCTTAGGGACTGCGACGTTATTTTTCAGGACGGTCTTGCAGGGGTCGGAGCATTAACTGCCGCGCCCCCGACAGCGACTGAACTGGAACTGGATATTGATACAGTAGTCTTGAATACCACAGACACAGATAAGATTCCCATTGGCGCTCGTTTCACGGTTGCTGGTGAGACAGTAACTACGACTGTTCACACAGTCACTGGACGCACAAATGCGGGAGCGGGCGGCGCGAATGCTAAGCAATCAATTGGCATTGACCCGACTTCGGCGGGTGGTCATCTTCACTTGACATGGGGCGGCTTGGCGACGGGTGTCATCGCATATGATGCGGATGCGGCTGCTGTCAAGGCTGCTTTGGTCGCGTTGGACGAGGGCCTCACTGCATCGGATTGGACTGTAACAGGTGGTCCTGGTCCAGCCACGGCTTGGGTTGTGGAGTTTGTGGGCGCACAGGCAGCCATGCCTCAGCCACTTTTAACGGGTGACGGGAGTGCATTGACTGCTGGAGCTACAACAGTGACGATTGTCACGACACAAGCCGGCGTATACCCTTCAGCAACCACGAACATTGTTTTCACGCCGGCTCTTGGTGCTGGTACATATGTCGAGAATGGTGTGGTAACTTTCTTGCCGCAACAATTGGACATCAAGGTAGGTGATGGCAACATCACATACACTGAGCACAAGGAACATGAGTATCTACTTGATCGTGGAAACTTGGATTCCGTGCGTGAGGGCAAAGAAGTTCCAATGGACGTGAAGTTGGAGTGCGTCTATGAGCATATTACGCAAGGAACGGGTGAAGTGGTCAGCCCGATGGATGCGTTGAAAGGTACGGGTGGTGCAGTTGAGTGGGTGAGTGCATCGGCTGATTTGTGTGAACCTTATGCGATTGACTTGATTGCACTTCATACACCTCCATGCGGCACGTCGGAAAATGAACGGACCACGTTCCCTGACTTCCGCGCCGACACGAAGGAAGTGGATTTTACAAAGGCGACCATTGCGGTCACTGGCAAGTGCAACGTGACTGAACCAGTTGTGGAGCGGGCTGTGACGTAACCAATGAACAGGGCAAGGCTGGCTCTGAGTCAGCCTTGCCATTCTTTAGCGCTTTTAACGCTTTTAACGCTTTTAACGCTTTTACGAGGGAAACGAACATGAAGATTGCGGGAATTGATCCGAAGACTTTGAGCACCGAAGTTGTTTTGGTGCTGCCGCGTGCTGAACAGAACATTGTGTTTCGGGCACGGGGCTTGAAGAGTATGGAAGAATTTGAGGCAAAGTGTCCGGTGCCAAAACCACCTGGAAAAATCACAAAGGATGGGTGGGTGGCAAATGACACAGACCCAACTTATCAACAGATTCAATCGGAATATGCCAAGAAGCGGCTTGGTTTCATTGTGGTTCGGTCACTTGAAGTGAGCGAGATCGAATGGGACACAGTGAAGTCGGAAGACCCACGAACGTGGCCAAACTGGGAAAAGGATTTGAAGGAGGGTGGTCTGTCACAGATTGAAGCCAATCGAGTTCTTGCGTTGGTAATGGAAGCTAATGCGCTGGATGAAGCCAAGCTTCAGAAAGCCCGCGAGTCTTTCTTACGTGGTCAGGAGCCAATGCCAGCCGAATACTCTGGCCCAGTTTCCGAACCGGCGATTACGCCATCTGGCGAGCCTGCGAGCGTCTAGGTATCCGGCCACCGGCTATCAAAGGTTCCTGGGATGAATTGGGTGTGGAGGCACAAGCACTTGTCATTGCTTACGACCAAGTTTGCACGCATGACGAGTCCGAGCGGGAGGCGCAAATGCTTGGGGCAAGGATGCCCTTCGGGCCACAGCCAACCAAAGGTTCTTGACCATGATTGAAGTTTTGCCATGAAGTTTGATGCAAAATTGTCCGCACCACGCTTGGACCTTTCTTCGTATGAAAAGGCACTCCATCAACACATGATGGGTACAATCAAGCAAGCAACTGAGTTATGGCTTGATGCAGTGTTGATGGAGATTCCGGTGTGGAGTGGTGCATCGCGTGCGACGTTTGTAAAATTGGCTCAAATGATTGAGTATAATGTTCCAATCGCACCTGTGGTCCAGAGTCGGGTAGGCACAGGTATTGGCGAAAGTGATGGAAGATTGGAAACAGAAAAGGGCCGGTATGTGTTACACTATAGCACATCCCTACCCTGGCTGATTTGGAACGAATATAACAATGCTAATGTTAATCGTGACCCAACTCTTTTTTACCGTGTGATAAATGAAGGCCCCTATAACTTTCAGTTGAAAGGTTCTCTGGCTTTCTTACGTTTTGCATCCACAGTGGATTTACCACCCGTTGCGTCTCACATGATGCAAGTCAAGGTGTAGTGGAGACTTCTAATGGCCGACGAAATCGTCCAACAGTTAGGCTTCGACGTTTCTCAAGCGCTAGATGCGCTCGCGCGGTTGGATAGTGCGCTCAAGGGAATCGAAGGTTCTTTAGCCGGGTTTGGTACGGCTCTTGCCGCATGGAACACTAAGGGTGCCGCCACCACGAGTGTTCTTCGTGATGTGGCAGCAGCGGCCCAGAAGGCTGCAACTGCCATGGCGAGTCTTGCTACTCCAGCGGCTCCAGCGGCAACTGCGCCCACTTCGCAACTTTGGTTGCCTCCTGGTACGGTGGCAGAAGTCGCGCGCGCCAAGGTTGCGATGACGGCACTCGGCACAGCGGCACAGGGTGCTGGTCAGAAGATGGAGACAGCGATGGGTCAGGGTGCAACCGCGACGGGCGGTGTTACACAACAGTCGGGTAAACTTCTTGTTAGCTTGAATACAATTAGCCGTGTAATGATGACACAACTCATTGTTCGGGCTATGTCGATGGTTCGGGACGCCATGCGAGAGGCTGTTGCTGCAAGTCTTGAATTTCAAGTCAGGATTGCCGAACTTCAGACAGTTTCTGCGCGTTTCGGTAAGGATTTTGCCACTAGCATAGCTACAAGTCGTGAGTCCTTGGTACGTGAGGTTGCTGAATTTGCAACAGCATTCAACATTCCGTTACCCAAGGTTGCTGAGGGCTTATACCAAACGATTTCAGATCAATTTGTTGAAGTCACTGATCGCACCAATGTTATGCGAGCCGCCGCAGCTTTGGCAAAGGTTGGGGTCATGGAGTTTGACACAGCTATATCTTTAATCACAGGTACCTTGAATGCGTATGGGATGTCGAGTTCGCAGGCAAGTTCTCTGTCAATGAAATTTTTTGAGACGATTCGGTTGGGTCACGTGCGGGGCGATGAATTGGCCCAGTCAATGGGACAAATGATTCCTATTGCGGCAGAATTAGGAGTCACAATAGATGAACTCAATGCTTCAGTGGTTGCGATGACTATTGGTGGCATGAGTATGCCAAAATCCGCGACGGCTATACGTGGGGCCATGATGGCTTTTATGAAGCCCTCTGAGGAGATGCAACGTCTGGTCCACGAGATGGGTTTTGCTGACCCAAGTCAATTGATAGCTGCCAAGAGATTTCAAGGGGCGATGCAAGCAATTGCGGATGCGTCTGCTAATATGGGCTCAAAGATTTCGCAGTCAGTACGTAATATGCGTGCGTTGACGGCTGAATTACGATTGACCAGTCCGGAAGGGGCCTTGAAATATAAAGAAGCCCTGGATGCAATGGCCGCAGCAACTCCTGAAAATTTACAGAAAATTCTAGAGGAATTTCGTTCAACGTCAGCCGAGTCCTTCACGAAACAGATCAATGCGCTTTCAGTAAATTTGACACGTGATCTTGGGCCAGCATTAGTTTCAGTTTTAGATAATTTGATAAAAGTTGCTGGTGGGGCTGATACGATAACAGCGGCACTTTTAGCAATGATTCCTGTGGCGGTAGCGGTCGCGGCTGCAATTCTCGCTATAGCTGCGGCAGTGATAGTCCTGCAAGTTGCAGCAACAACTGGACCGGCAGGGTTGGTAGTGATGATGATTGCGTTGTCAACAGCACTCGCTATGGGAGCAGAGTCGTTTACAGCGTATGCAGCAGCTTACCGCGTGCGTTTTGATGCTGACAAACAAAATAAAGAGGTTCTCGACGGTATGCAATTACGTGCGGAGGCTTCACGTCAAGCACGGGAACTTGAAGAAAAAGAAAATCAAGCTGTGATTTCGGACTGGGAGACTCGTGCCGCTGCTCTTCGCACGGGTTATTTTAAGGCTCTTGACGAGTTGAAAGAAAAGAATCAGGAGATTATTGTAAGTACACGTAACGTTATGGAGTCTATGATTGCAACTCAAGAACGTGTAGTTGCCGCTTATCGGGCTGCTGCAAATGCCGCGGTGCGTATGGTACAAGAATCAGAGCAACGTGTGTCTGCCTTGAGGGGTGCATATGAAGATGCATCTTTCAAGTTTAGTATGCGGCGTGAGACAGATAAATATGAGAAAGTACAGCGCCTTATTGGACACAGTTCTAAACTAGCTCAAAGGGCTGCCCAGGAGTTAGCACACGCGAGGACATCTGGCGATGTTCAGTCGGCGTTAGCTATGCTTCAGCGGGCACAAGGCTTTGCACAAGAAGCTGACGTGATGGCGCAGACTACTAATGATACGCGCCTGCGTGAGAGCGCGGAGGCAATGGTGTTGGAGGTTATAAAAAAGCAAATTGAGGCAGAAAAAGTATTACAACGGATGCAAGCAGCAGCAGCAGCAGCGGCAGCGGCAGCGGCAGCAGAGGAACAAGAGCGTATTAACAACATGAAGGAATTGGTGCCTCAAATTCTAGAGGATTTGCAAGCGTTTGATGCTGGGGGTGAGAAAGACCCTCGAAAATTAGCGCAACAGGAAGCACGTCTACGGGAAAATATCGCCAGATTTCGTGAGTTATTTCTTGCTGGGGGGAAAATTGATCTCGCTGATTTACTTTCTCTCGATCAATTAGAGCAACGTGTCAAGTTGGCAATTGATGGCGGTGTCAGTGAGGCACAAATTAAGGAATTCGGTTTGCGCGATGTGGACTTTGCTAAGTTACGAAAAGATATTGAATACGGAATCGGTAAAGACGGTCCAATTGATGTCATGATTCGACCGGTTATGCAACCAGGTCCAGGGGGACCGCTCGGGCCACAACCAGGTCCAGGGGGACCGCTCGGGCCACAACCAGGTCCGGAGTTGGTGGCTGGGATGGCGGGGAAGAATCCTGCGGAGCAATTAACCTTCCAGGGACAACGTTTAGCGCAGAATTTACAGATTAGGGCTCAGTTCAATGATTTAGTACGGACTCAGGCGGACGCTCAAGAGAGTCTTAAAGCGTGGGTCCGGCAGGCTCAATTTGGTTTCGAGCTTGTGCAGAAACAGGCTTATCCAACAGTTGATGCATTTGAAGAGCTTAAAGTTACGCAAGGACCGGATGCAGCAAAAGAAGTTCTTAAAAGACTCACTGCTTTTGATAAAGCAGCAAAAACGATGGTGTCAGGGACAGCCACAGAAGAAGATTTGGTGGCCTTGAAGACGGCATATCGGGATATGATGGTAATTCTCAATCCGTCACCAGTTGTTCAGGAATTGTTAGACCAGTTTATGAAAAAGGCCGAAGCGATAATTTCTGAGGTGAAGGCCGCGACAGCCGCAGGGCTAAGTATTGAAGAAATGCGGGCACGTTTTAATCAGGCAATGCGTGAAATTCCTCTTCTTTTGGAGGGATTAAAAGCGTCTGAGGACGCGGCCGGTCATGTACGTGAGAATACACAGGGTGCCACACAAGGAGCAGCCGGTGTAAGAGCAGCGTTGCAAGAGGCTTCGATGATTGATATGAGTGGTTTGACGGAAGGGATCATGGGGGCGGTTTTTGCCATGCAATTACTCGCTCAGGCAGCGTCTCAAGTGCCGAATGTTGGAGTCAATGCTGCAGTGGGTGGAAGAGTCTATCTGGCTGGGGGCGGGATGTCCCGAGGTACGGATGTGGTTCCGGCGATGCTTACGCCGGGGGAAGTTGTGATAAACGCGGAGTCAGCCCGACGCTTCTCTACGCAGTTGACCGCCATGAACGCCGGGGTGCAACCAGTATTCCGCAGTGACGGAGGTTCGGTCACCAACGTAGGTGATATAAATGTTTCAGTAACCGGCGGTGGATCAAGCCGCCAAACGGCAAGGTCTATCGCCTCAGAATTACGTCGTGAACTGCGGCGAGGTACATCAACTCTTTAGGAGAATTCTATGAACGACATGCTTAAAATGCAACAGATGGCCGGCTGCGAATTAGTTCGTGCCACTAAGATTGTTGACCAACTTCCGCTGCGCGGGCGCTTCCAAGTGGAGCACTGGCGCGGCGGTAAAATGATTGGAAAGTACAAGTTTGCTAATGCCATCACGAATGAAGGCAAAAACAAGTTGCTTAATGTGATGTTTCACGATGTCGCGGCAATTGATGCATGGTATATTCTGCTTGTGGACGGTGCCGGTACGCCGGTACTGGCCGCCGCGGATGTTTATGCCCAGATCAATGGGACGAATGGTTGGGATGAGTTTGATCTTATTGATGAAGTGACTCGTCCGGCGTGGACGGAGGGCGCAGCGGCTAGCCAGTCAATTACCAATGCGTCCCCCGTGGTCTTCAATATCAGTGGCTCCGGCAATGTTTATGGTTTGGGGATTGTTGGCGGTGGCACAACGCCTGATATACTTAATGATTCAGCCGGTGGCGGTACTCTTTGGGCCGCTGCAGCCTTTGCTAGCGGCACGGTTGCGGTGTTGAATGGCGATCAGTTGAAGGTGACATATACTGTCAATGCGTAGTTCCCTCGTTACGGTCAGATCGGGGCATTAGCTCCGGTCTGGCCGATTTTGGAGAACGTCAAATGGCTCTACTCTGGATTGACGGGTTTGAGAATTATGGGACGGTCACTGGCAGTGCGCCATCCCCAGCAGGGATTGTTGGCCGTTCGTATCCAACGGTTGGTGGGGAGAGTACCTTTCGTGTGCGTGCTGGGCGTCTTGCGGGCTACGCACTAGATTTATTTACAAGTTCGAGCTACATAGGTATCGTATCTTTAACAACGGTGGACACGGTTGTAGCTGGATTTGCCGTTAAGTTTTCTGCATTTTACTCTGACGCAACTTTTTTTGCACTTTATGATGGGACTACTCTAGGCGTCAATCTTCACCTACAAAATTCAGGAGAGATTGCGGTTAAGCGCGGTACTACTTTATTGGCAACGTCAAGTGGTGCTAATATCGCACTTAATACGTGGTACTATATTGAATTGAAAGTTAAGTGTCACGCTACAGCCGGTACGTATGAATTGCGCGTGGGCGGTGTCGATGTGTGTAGCGATATTGATGGGGATGCAAACACTAAAGCTGGCAGCAATGCCTATCACAATGGTTTTCGTTTCATAGGTATCGGAATTACAGCCTACGCGATGGTTGATGATTTCTACTTTCTAGATTCGTCCGGTGCAATCAACAATGATTTTCTCGGTAATTCACGTGTTGTCGCTATTCGACCGGATGCGAATTATGGTTCACCGCAATTCACTCCAGATAGCGGAGATAATTATTCGCGCGTCAATGAAGCCATTTGTGGTGATGATAGCAACTATGTTGAAGCCGACACGACAGATGAGAAAGATTTGTATGATTACGGGGCTCTTGGCGGTGTTCTGTCCACAATTACTGGGATTGTGGTTACGACAGACTGCCGGGAAACAGATGCAACCAACTTTGACTTGAAAACGGTTTGTAAGTCGGGAGCGACAGAGAGTGACGATGCCGGGCAGGCGATTGGATCAACCAGTTATGTTACACGCCGCCGAATCATTGAGACTAATCCCAATACGGTAAGTGATCCTTGGACACCGACGACTTTGGAAGCCGCCCAATTCGGGATTAAGATAGGGTAGACTGTGGCACCAACTCTAGCACATCTTTGTGTTACTCGCCAGAATGTAATGGCCATTGGCCCCGGTGCCGGTAAGGCACGGGTGACTCGTCAATCAATTCAGGTGCTAGGGCCGAATAATGTAATAACCGAAATAGAGGTCGCAGACTATTTGTCACCGGCTCACATGGCTCTTGGGTACAATGGAACCCACCATGAAAGCGCCATAGATACACTGAATTGTCTCCATGTAGCGACAGTTGTTCATTGGCAATTTCAATGTATCGACACTCTGAATTGTCTTCACGCGGCGACTGTTATTTATGCCCCGTATATTCAGGTTGCCACGGATGTTCTTACCAGCATCCATGAAGCCGTCGCTGTTTATTGGCCACGTCAAGATGTCAGTGATACAATTAGTGACACGCATACTGCGACAGTTATTTATTGGCCCTGCCAGCAAGTTGCCAATACGCTTGCATGTACACACATGGCGACAGTCACTCGTGTACGGCAGGTACACGTCGCCAGCATCTTATCCTTAACTGATTCAGTTAAGTCGGGGATCAAGATTGGGATTGCAACTGATGTTTTGCAAACAATAACGTACCAATATGATTCAGGTACGGGCGAATCTATACCATATTATTTTGGTTTGCGTGATGTAGCGACACGAATTATTGTTAGGGCCGCGCCTTATATATTAAGTCACACGATCTCTTTCTCGCAGCGGGCGATTGGGATTGTGGTTCATGCTGACGCCATTGCTGTTACTGCGACGGATACATTGAATCTGACGCACGCAGCATACGCGAATAAGGCTCCAATTGTAATTCACACGCTTGTTCTGACTGACTTAGCCACTGTAGTGTTGGCTAAGGCAATAAGTGATACACTGGTACTGACTGTTACTGCAACTGTCAATGTTTTCCGAGCAACATTGGCTGTTGTCGATACCTTGGTATTGGGTCAGTCAGTGGCCGTGATAGGTGGTGTGTCATCAGCCACTTTATGCCAATATCATCCGTTTGTTGGTGAGGGGGCGTCTGGAAATCCTACGCCACCACCGACAGCGTTGTCAGGACCGATGTCTGGAATTGAAGTTCCATTCCAATTGGTTTATCCTGCAGAAGGTGAAGTGACGGATTCAGTAACACTTCGGGCACCTGAGCTAGGAAATAAAGATCGTTTGAGTTTCAATCGTGTAATACGAGAGACACGCGGCGGAACACTTGTTGTATTTGCTGATCCAATGTGGCCAAAAATTCAGACACTTGTGTTAAGTTTTATTGGTTTGCGACGCACGGAAGCACAAGATTTACTTGATTTTTTTGATGATTATCTTGGGCTAGAAATTGGAATGATTGACTGGGAGCAACGGTATTGGGTTGGCATTATTATGACGCCAGAGGAGCCAATCATTGAGGATGACTTTAATAGTTACTCGGTCAAGTTTGAGTTTGAGGGTGAATTAGACCCGACGTGGATGCCACAAGTAATCCCGTACAGTCCAGGAACACCTTTACGGCGTACACGGTCTGATTTACGTTCTGGACTTGAAAGCGTTGAGGAGTCAACACCGTTGGAAATCCCCGCTGATTCGTATTATGCCCAAGCGGATGCGGCCATGTCTGCAGGACAGGTATTGTATATTGTGACTGATGGACACGGTGCTTTAGCCCGCGCTAATGCAGCAGTGACAGCAGGGGCTGTTGGTTTAGTATTTGCTGACGTAGGCATAGGTGAAACTGCGTGTTACATCACTGAGGGTCATATTACACTCGCGGATTGGACTGCGGTGATAGGGGCGGTTTCATTGATACCGGGTAGTAACTACTTTTTGTCAACGAGTGCGGCTGGAAAAATTACAGCTACAGCGCCGACGACGTTGGGTGAATATGTAGTGCGTATTGGACGTGCTACATCGGCGACAACTTTGGATGTTGAAATCGAATTGCCAATTCGACTCTAGGAGTCTAACATGGCTGAGCGTATTCCACTTGTACTTGAAAATGGCTTGATGCGACAATTTGCGTCAGGCGATCAATTTGTGATTTCTCCATTTATTTTTCCGGCTGCTGACGGTGATAATGGTGATGTTTTAACTACAGACGGGACTGGGAATCTTTCATGGGTCACATTGGTTGGTATTAGTGGTTATAGTGGCCCAACGGGTCCAAGTGGCCCAACTGGTTCAACGGGTCCGAGTGGCCCAAGCGGCCCTCGTGGAATACTAGGTTATAGTGGCCCGAGTGGTCCAACAGGCCCAACAGGCCCGAGTGGTCCCAGTGGTCCGACTGGTTCGACTGGCCCTAGTGGTCCAAGTGGCCACAGTGGTCCCAGTGGATCAAGTGGTCCTAGTGGTCCGATTGGATCGACTGGTCCCAGTGGTCCAAGTGGTCCAAGTGGTTTAAGTGGTCCGACAGGACCGAGTGGCCCCAGTGGTTTAACTGGTCCAATGGGTGCTGTTGGTCCAAGCGGCCCGACAGGCCCCAGCGGCCCCGAGGGACCGACCGGCCCGAGTGGCCCCAGTGGTCCGAGTGGTGCAGATTCTGACGTGAGCGGCCCCAGCGGCCCCGAGGGACCGACCGGCCCGAGTGGCCCCAGTGGTCCG
>Ga0315273_10003349_pt1 | contig 19281 bp, 16 predicted proteins | sample YL17G02_0_MG_FD_205753 | JGI IMG/M metagenome (GOLD analysis project Ga0315273, IMG submission 205753) | Sediment microbial communities from Yellowstone Lake, YNP, Wyoming, USA - YL17G02_0 | ecosystem: Environmental > Aquatic > Freshwater > Lake > Sediment | place: USA: Wyoming | collected...
GGTGGCTGACCGTGTAGAAATGCGTGACCGAATTGACGACCAGGATGATCATCGTCGCGTAGATGAAGCCGAGCGGATTGCCCCGCGCATTGAAGAAGAAGATATAGGCAAGGCCCAGGACCAGGCCGGGCACGGCCATCGGCAGCATGGCCATGAATTGGGCAAGGCCGCGCCCCCAGGCAAAGCCGCGCGTCTTTTCCATGAGATACGCGCCCAGGAAGACGACGCCGGTGCCGATCGCGGCGGTCCACGTGGCCAGAACGACCGAGTTCCAATACGCGGCCCAGCCGTTGGTGTCGAAATCCCCGAACGCGTAATTCTTGAGCGTGAGCGCGAGGTTGTAGGGCCAGCGCGTGACGAACGAGGCCCACGCCGACATCGCCAGCAGGCCGAAGATCAGGCCGCCGACCAGGGCGCAGAACGCGAACAGGCCCCAGTCGCGCCGCGGCACCGGCCGGGGCTCGAGCGGCACGGCCCGCGCGGACAGCAGCGCCACCTGCCGGCGCTGGATGATGCGGTCGGCGGCAAAGGCGACCACCGCGGGGATCAGCAGGATGAAGCCGACCACCGCGCCCATCTCGAAATTCTGCTGGCCGATCACCTGCTTGAAGATGTCGGTGGCGAGCACGTTGAACCGCCCGCCGATGACCTTGGCAATGCCGAAGTCGGTGATGACGAGGGTGAAGATGACGAAGCCCGCGCTGATCACGCCGTACTTCGCGCCCGGCAGCGTGACCGTGAAGAACACGCGGGTCTTCGACGCACCCAGCGCATCCGCGGCTTCGTAGAGCCGCGCATCGGCCATCGACAGCGCCGCGACCAGAATCATCAGCGCGTGCGGAAAGCAATAGAAGACCTGCGAGATGATGATGCCGACGGCGCCATAGATCGAGACGCCGAACATCCAACCCTTGAGGAAGCCCTGGTTGCCGAAGAGGTAGATGAGCGAGATCGCCGGCAGCAGCGAGGGCGCCAGGATCGGGATCAGCGCCAGCGCCTGGAACAGGCCTTTCCAGCGCATGCAGCTGCGCTGCAGCGCATAGGCATAGACAAAGGCCAGCGGCAGGACGATCGCCGTGGATGTGACCGCGATGAACAGGCTGTTCCACACCGAAGCGAACAGCGCCGGGGTGGAGAAATAGTGGATGTAGTTGGCGAGTCCGATGAAGTCGCCCTGCTGGTTCTTGAAGCTCTTGAGCAGCAGCATCCCCAGCGGCAACACCAGCGTGACCAGCATCCACCCGATCAACAGGCAGATGCCTAGGCGCATCAGGATGTCGTCGCGGTCGAGCCGGCGGCGGGTCGCCGGGAACGACGCGGCGGCCGGGGCGGCCACGCTGGTCACGGTTTCTGCGGCGCCCGCGGGAACACCCGGAGGCGGCCCGGCGGCAGCGCGATCGGCAACTCCTTGCCTTCGACGATCGAGAGATCGCGCACGACGTTGATCGAGAAATCAGCCACCAGCGACGGGGCACCGCCGTTGATCGCCAGGCCAACGCGGCAGAACGAGCCCAGGAATTCGATGTCGGTCACCCGGGCCGGGAACGTGTTGAGGGTGGCAGCGACGATGTTGCGCACCACGACGTCCTCGGGCCGGATCGCCAGCGTGACATCACTGCCGGGCCCCGGTTGGATATCCAGGTCGCAGGCGAGGTCGATGTCGCCGAAACGCACGACACCCGGCCTCACCACCACGCCGGGCAGGAAATTGGTGGTGCCGACGAAATCGGCGACAAAGGCGCTGGCCGGCTTGCGGTAGACCTCCACCGGCGTGCCTACCTGCTCGATCACGCCCTGGTTCATCACCACGATGCGATCGGCCATCGTCAACGCCTCTTCCTGGTCGTGCGTGACCATGATGGTGGTGACGCCGATGCGCTGGTGCAGGCGGCGGATCTCGATGCGCAAATACGCGCGCACGCGGGCATCGAGCGCGCTCAACGGTTCGTCCAGCAGCAGCAGGCCCGGCGACAGCGCCAGCGCGCGTGCCAGGGCCACGCGCTGCTGCTGGCCGCCGGAGAGCTGCGCCGGGTACTTGCGTCCCGCATCCGGCATGCCGACCAACCGCAGCAGTTCGTTCACGCGGGTTGCAATTTCGACCTTGGGCAGGCCGCGGCTGACCAGGCCATAGCCGACGTTCGCGGTCACCGTCAGATTGGGGAACAGCGCGTAGGACTGAAACACGATGCCGAAATCGCGGTGCGACGCCGGCAGGTTGGAGATTTCCTTGTCCGCCTGAAATATGCGCCCCGAGGTTTGGACGTCGAGCCCGGCGATGGCGCGCAGCAAGGTCGTCTTGCCGCAACCGGACGGGCCAAGAAAGCACACGAACTCCCCCGGAAAGATGTCGAGGGAAATGTCCTTCAAGGCGACGAACGGGCCGTACCGCTTCGTCAGCCGCTCGATGCGCAGGTAGGGCGCGGCATTCGCCACGGTGCCGGGGGTCGTCATGACCACGAGAACGCGGCCCTCACCCCGGCGCAAGGCAGGGCGTGGGCCGCATCGCGTCTAGACCGAGGGTGCCGGGCCGGACGTCACTTGGGCGCCGACTTGCCGTCGTAGCGCTTGGTCCACTCCGCCAGGATCTTGGCGCGCTCGGCACCCATCTTGGACAGGTCGATGTTCACCATGGCCGCGTCGGCGCTCGGCGGATAATTCGGCGGCGCCGGGTTCATGCCGGGGTAACCGACGATCGCGTAGTACTTGCCGTAAAGCTCGTAGGCGCCCTTGCTGACGGCGAAATCCGCGAGCTTCTGCGCCGCCGCGAGGTTCTTGGTTCCTTTCATGATCGCCGTGGCTTCCATGTCCCACGGCGCGCCTTCCTTGGCCAGGATGATGTCGATCGGTGCGCCGCCGGTCTTCTCCTTGGCGCCGCGCATGTCGAAGCCGATGCCGATCACGCGTTCGCCCTTGGCGGCCTGCACGCAGGGTGCCGAACCCGAGTGGGTATACACGGCGATGTTCTGGTGGAGCTTGTCCATGAATTCCCACGCCGCCTTTTCGCCCATGATCTGGATCCACGCATAGACCGCCTGATAGCCGGTCCCCGAAGACGCCGGGTTCGGCATCACGATCGAGTCCTTGTAGACGGGATTGGCGAGATCGGCCCACGCGGCCGGTTTCGGCAGGTTCTTCTTGCCGCCTTCGACCGTGTTGAAACACATGACGGCCAGCCACGCGTCCATCCCGGTCCAGGCCGGCGGATTCTTGGTGCTCCTGAACACCGGCTTGATCTGGTCGACGCCCTTCGGCGCGTAGGGCTGCAGCAGGTCCATCGAGTCGAACAACGCGATGCTGGAAGCGCCCAGGCCCCAGATCACGTCGGCGCGCGGATTGTCCTTCTCGGCCAGGATGCGCGCGGTGATCACGCCCGTCGAGTCGCGGACCCACGCGAGTTCAACATCCGGATTCGCGGCCTCGAAGGCCTGCTTGTACGGGCCGAGCTGATCGTTCTCCAGCGCCGTGTAAACGGTGATCTTGGTCTTTTGCGCGAACGCCGGCGCTGTGATCAACGCCGATAGGGCGATAGCCGCCGCACCGATGACCAGGCTACGGAATGAAGATTTGAACATTGCTTGAACTCCTCAGACAGTGATGTCAATCGATCCCGAGCCTGCCGGCATTGCCCGGATCAGGTCTCCCGCGCCGCCATTCCACCTCGAACGGAATCGGCAGTATAGCGAAATGGTGACGGCACTATATGACATCCCCGGGTCGATTGAGAAGTTCGGGGAGGAGAATTTGCCAAAGCCGCCGCTGTCGGGAGTTATTGCGCTGCGACATGACCCCTCCCGCAGCGCGGCCTCTCCTCAGCCTTCATCGGGAATGATGCCCAGCCGCCGGTAGGTCGGCCGCAGCAGCTGCGCCAGCACGGGCAGCCGGCGCCGGAACCAGAGAGCCGCCAGCACGCACGCCAGGCCGTTGCCCAGCAGCGTCGCCGGCGCACCGATCGCCGCCGCCAGGGCACCCGCGGCGAGATTGCCCAGCGGCGCCACCCCGAGGAAGGCCATCGTGAAGTAGCTGGCGACGCGGCCGCGCAGGCGATCCTCGACGATCGTCTGCAGGATCGTGTTCACGGATGCGGCGGCTAGCATCAGGCCGCCGCCGACCAACGCCATCAGCAAGAGTGCCAGTGGAAAGACGCGCAGGTGGGAGAATGCGGCGAGCGCTGCGCCGGACGTCAGCGCCGCCGCCGCGATCACGCGCCCGAGGCCGCGGATCGTCGAGCGGCCGGCGAGATAGACCATGCAGGACAGCGCCCCCGCACCGGCCGCGGAAAGCAGCATGCCCAGCGTTTCGGGCCCGCCGCCGTACAGATCCTTGGCGTACACCGGCATCAGCGATGCGTACGGCATGATCGTCCACGAGAGCACCGCCACCAGCGCGAGCAGCGCGCGCGACGGCGCGAACCCGAACGCGTAGCGCGCGCCCTCGCCCCAGCTCGACCACCACCCGCCTGCCGGTATCGCGTGCGTTTCCGCGGGCCAGTGCAACCGCGCGATCGCGACGATGACCGCGACGAAGGACAGCGCGTTGAGCGCGAAGCACGGCGCCTCGCCGACCAGCGCCAGCAGCAGCCCGGCGATCGCCGGTCCGACCACCCGCGCCACATTGACGATCATCGAATTGAGCGCGATCGCGTTGGGCAGGTCGGCGCGGTCGTCGACGAGGTGGACGTACAGCGACTGGCGCAGCGGCACGTCGAACGCCGTCACCGTGCCGAGCCACAGCGCGAAGCCGATCAGGTGCCAGACCTCGATCTGGCCGAGCGCGGTCAGCGCCGCGAGCGCGAGCGCCTGCGCCAGCATCAGCGACTGCGTGACGAACAGCGCGCGCCGCCGGTTGACGCGGTCGGCGACGACGCCGGCGAACGGTCCGAGGACGAGGATGCCGATCTGCGCGCAGAACGCCACGACGCCCAGCAGCCACGGCGAGCCGGTGAGCCGGTAGGTGAGCCAGCCCATGGCGACCTGCTGCAGCCAGGTGCCGATGAGCGACAGGCTCTGCCCGGCGAAGAACAGCCGGTAGTTCCGGTGGCGCAGCGCGCGAAAGGTGCGCCTTGGGTCGAAGCTCATCGGAGGGCGGGGGTGGGCGCGACCCGTCCCCCGCGCGCAGTCACGCCGAAAGACGCGCGAGCTGCGGCTTCAGCTGCTCCAGCGTCGCCTGGAAGGCGGCGAGCCGCGCCCGCTCCTGCTCGACCACCGCGCCCGGCGCCCGCGCGACGAAGCCCTCGTTGGCCAGCTTCGCGCTCGCCTTGGCGATCTCGCCTTCGAGCCGGGCGATCTCCTTGCCGATGCGCTCGCGCTCGGCGGCCGCGTCGACCTCGATGTGCAGCATCAGCCGCGTCTCGCCGACGACCTCGACCGGTGCGTCCGTATGCGGAAGCTCGTCGACGATCTTCACGTCCGCGAGGCGCGCGAGCGGCGCGAGCCAGGGCGCGAACGCAGCAAGACGCGCGCGGTCCCGTGCCGTGCCCGGCATCGCGAACAGCGGCACCTTCTGCGCCGGCGACACGCCCATCGCGCCCCGGAGCGCGCGGCAGGCATCGACGAACGCCTTCAAGGCCGCGATCTCGGCGTCGGCTTCGCTGTCGCGCCGCGCCGGATCGGCCTGCGGATAGGGCGCGAGCGACACGCTGGCGCCGGTCTTTCCGGCGAGCGGCGCCACGGTCTGCCACAGCTCTTCGGTGATGAACGGAATGAACGGATGCGCGAGGCGCAGCGTGGCTTCGAGCACCCGCACCAGCGTGCGCCGCGTGCCGCGCTGCGCGGCGTCATCGCCCTGCGCGAGGCTGGTCTTCGCCAGTTCGAGGTACCAGTCGCAATACTCGTCCCAGACGAACTCGTAGATCGCCTTGGCCGCGAGGTCAAAGCGATAGAGGCCGAACTGCGCCTCGATCTCCGCCTCCGTCTGCTGCAGCCGAGACACGATCCAGCGGTCGGCGACGGTGAGCGTCACGGGGCTTGCCGGATCGAGGCCGACATCCTTGCCGTCGACGTTCATCAGCACGAAGCGCGTGGCGTTCCACAGCTTGTTGCAGAAGTTGCGGTACCCCTCGCAGCGGTGCAGATCGAAATTCAGCGTGCGGCTGTAGGTCGCGAGCGCGGCGAAGGTGAAGCGCAGCGCATCGGCGCCGAACGCGGGAATGCCGGTCGGAAACTGCTTGCGCGTGCGCTTTTCGATCGGGGCGCGCTGGCTTTCCTGCAGCAGCCCGTAGGTCCGCTTGGCCACCAGAGTGTCGGTGTCGACGCCGTCGATGAGGTCGAGGGGATCGAGCGTGTTCCCCTTCGACTTCGACATCTTCTGGCCTTCCTCGTCGCGCACCAGCGCGTTGATGTACACGGTGCGAAACGGCACTTCGCCGGTGAAGTAGGTCGTCATCATCACCATCCGCGCGACCCAGAAGAAGATGATGTCGAAACCGGTGACGAGCACCGACGACGGCAGGAAGGTCTTCAGTTCCGGCGTGTCCTGCGGCCAGCCCAGCGTCGAGTGGCACCACAGCGCGGAAGAGAACCAGGTGTCGAGCACGTCATCGTCCTGTGCCAGCGTCGACGGTTCGCGCCCGAGCTTCGCCTGCGCCTGCCCCCGCGCTGCGGCTTCGTCGCGCGCCACGTAGACGTTGCCGGCGTCGTCGTACCAGGCCGGAATCCGGTGCCCCCACCAGAGCTGCCGCGAAATGCACCAGTCCTCGATGTTGTTGATCCAGTGCAGGTAGGTGGAGAGCCACTGGTCGGGGACGAATTCGACGCGGCCTTGCGCTCCCGTGCGCGGGCTCGGCAGCCCGTCACCGACCGCGGCCAGGCAGAGATCCTGGATCGACCGCCCGGGGAAGATCGCGTGGGTCGCCGGCGCCGGAACCTTCGTCGCGACGAACCACTGGTCGGTCAGCATCGGCTCGATGACCTCGCCGGTGCGCTCGCAGCGCGGCACCACCATCCTGTGCGCCTTCTCGCTGACGACGAGGCCCGCGGCCGCCAGATCGGCGAGCACCGCCTTCCGCGCGACGTAGCGGTCGAGGCCGCGGTACTTGACGGGGGCGTTGTCGCTGATCGTCGCGTCGAGATTGAGGATCGTGATCGGCGCGAGGTCGTGCCGGCGGCCGATCTGCCAGTCGTTGAAGTCGTGCGCCGGCGTGACCTTGACGCAGCCGGTGCCGAAGGCCTTGTCCACGTAGCTGTCGGCGACCACCGGGATCGTGCGCCCGGACAGCGGCAGCGTCACCTGCATGCCGACCAGCGCCGTGTAGCGCTCGTCGTCGGGGTTCACGGCAATCGCGACGTCGCCCAGCATCGTCTCCGGGCGCGTGGTCGCGACGACGAGCGACCCGCTGCCGTCGGCGAACGGGTAGCGGATCTCCCAGATCTTCCCCTGCTCTTCTTCGCTGACCACCTCGAGGTCGGACACCGCCGTGCCGAGCTTGGGATCCCAGTGGACGAGCCGCTTGCCGCGGTAGATGAGGCCGTCCGCGTGCAGGCGCACGAACGTTTCGCGCACCGCGGCGGACAGGCCCTCGTCCATCGTGAAACGCTCGCGCGACCAGTCGCCCGACGTGCCGAGCCGGCGCATCTGCCGGGTGATCGTCGAGCCGGACTCTTCCTTCCATGCCCACACCCGCTCGACGAACTTGTCGCGGCCGAGGTCGCGCCGCGATGTGCCCTCGCCGCGCAGCTGGTTCTCGACGACGATCTGGGTCGCTATGCCGGCGTGGTCGGAGCCCAGCTGCCACAGCGTGTTGAAGCCGCGCATCCGGTGGTAGCGCGTCAGCACGTCCATCAGCGTCTGCTGGAACGCGTGGCCCATGTGCAGCGTGCCGGTGACGTTGGGTGGCGGCAGCTGGATGCAGAACGCCGGCGCGCCGGGAGCGCCCGAAGCCTTGAAATAGCCGCGCGCCTCCCACAGCGGGTACCACTTCGCTTCAATCGCGTGGGGTTCGAAGCTTTTGGCGAGTTCCATGACGGGAGGCGCGCTGCCGTGGCGTGCAGCGCGTGCAAAAGCTTGAAATTATAGCGGAAAGCGCTGCCGTCCCGCGGCGGATGGCCCGCGCGGAGCGACCGGGCCTGGGGCGGTCCCCGCGCTCAGCGCGACTTACCAGCGCTGCTGCTGCGCCTGCGGCGGCGGCATCGCCTGGCCGGGCGGCGGTCCGCCGGCGGGGCCGGAGTAGTTCTGGTAGACGGGGCGATTCGACGTCCGTACGGGGATCTGGTTGCCTTTCGCGTACATGCACTGCATATAGGCGCCGTCGTAGCGCTGCTGCAGCTGGAAGGATGACCCGTACGCGACGTTGCTGCCGGCAGCGCTGCCGAACAGCAGGCCCATGCCGGCGCCCACCGCCGCGCCCGGCCCGGCCTGCCCGGTCGCCGAACCGATGATGGCGCCCGCCGCCGCCCCTATGGCCGATGCGCCGAGGGCGTTGGCCGCCGAGGCGTCGATGGCGGCCTGGCTTTGTCCGCCGATCGACACGGAGGCAAATTGGCGACATTCGGCGTCGTCGACACGGAACTGATCCCACGGTTTGTACTGGCCCGGGAATGCCGTCACTGCGGGGCCGGTCGGGACGGTGACGCAGCCACCGATCATCAACACCGCCGCAACGGCGGTCGCCGCGGCACCCCCGCGCCCGAGTATCGCCCGGCTGATCATTGCGGCGAGCCCGGGGGCCCGTATTGCGGCACGGCCGGCGCATTCTGCGGGATGACCGCCGCAGGCCTGTCCGGCACGACCTTCAGCCAGGCGACACTGCAACTCGGCACGTCGGGAAAGAAGCCGGCGGGACTCGGACAATAGTACCGATAACCGGGATCCCGCTCGATCAAGGTCATCGGCGCGGGGTCGGACCAGACGGCATCGGACCCGGCAACGAACGGCTCGGCAACCACCGGATTGACGAATACGGGTGAAAAGCCGGTGCCCCAGAAACTCCACGGGACGCCGACGGCGACGCCCAGGCCGACAAACGGCGCACCCCACCATCCGGCCCCCCACCACCCGCAGCACGGACCTGGTGCGGCGACCCAGCCGCGCCAGCCGATCGGGCGCCAGCCATTCCAACCCCAGGAGCTGCCCCGGCCATGCCAGGAGCCGCCGCCGTTGTTCCAGGAGCCGCCTCCGCCATGCCAGGAGCCGCCGCCGTTGTTCCAGGAGCCACCGCCGCCATGCCCGGAGCCGCCGCCGTTGTTCCAGGAGCCGCCGCCGCCATGCCCGGAGCCCCCACCGTTGTTCCATGTGCCGCCGCCACGGGAGCCGCCGCCGTTCGCCGCGCCACCGCCGTACGACCCACCGCCGCCGGCGTAGGCCGCCCCTCGATAGCCGCTGCTGCCGACGGCCATCCCGCTGCGGGTGCCCGTGCTGCCGACGGCCACTGCGCCTCGGGATCCGGTGCCGCCCGCCCCGTACGCGCCGATGCGGTAGCCGTTGCCGCCGGCACTCGCACCGCCGCGATAGGCGTTGCTCGCGGCCGCCGCGCCGCCGCGGTACGGGTTGCCCGCCGCCGCCGCGCCGCCGCGGTACGGGTTGCCCGCCGCCGCGACACCGCCGCGATATCCGGCACCGCCCGCAGCGCCAGCGCCGCGAACCATCGCGCCGGGAGCCGCCGCGCCACCGTAGGCGCCGCTGCCGCGACCGCCGCCGGTATAGGCGCCGCCCCCGTGCATGCCGCCGCCGGAAGCGCCGCCGCTATAGGCGCCGCCACCCTGCATGCCGCCGCCGGAGGCCCCGCCCCCGCCGTGACCCGCCCCGCTGCCACCGCTGCCACCGCCGCCACCGCTGCCACGCTGAGCATAAACCGCGCCGCTCGCCGCCAGCGCCGCCGACGCCACGATCGCCATCCACGCGAGCCTGTTCATCGCGACACCTCCTGAAGGGCAGAATCCATCGATGGTAGAGCGCATCGTGAGCCGAAAGTTCGCGCGCCACCTTACCCATTATCCGCGCCATTGCCGCCCGGGCCAACCTTCGTTGCGGGGCGATACAGTACACTTAACGCCGCCGACACCCCCGAAGTTGACCGCCGCCCGATGCCACGACGCTGCCGCACCATGGTTGCGCTTCTCCTGTCCCTCCTGCTGGTCGGCATGCAGGCGGAGGCGCACCGGCACGCGCTGTCGCATTGCGCGCCGCTTGATGCAACGCAGCAACCGGCGTGGCATGCGCCGGGGGACACGTCCTGCGCCGAATGCGCCCTTCTCGCCGCCGGTTCAGCCGGGTTGGTCGATCGCGGCACGGAGCACCGCGCGCCGCCGGTGGCGCTCTGGCAGCCCGACGCGGCGTTCGTGGCGCCGGCCTCCGCCCCACCGTCTTTCTACCGGAGCCGCGCCCCCCCCTCTCCCTCGTGAGCTGACAGCGCGCGCCGTCCATCCCGGCGGCGCGCGACATCCACGCCAACGAGAGGAGGTACCGTGTTGAAAGCCATGGGTGCTGCCGGCGCGCTTGCGCTGGCCTTGCTGCTGCCGCCCGCCGCGCAGGCGGCGACCGACGCCGAGCTCGCCGACATCCGCGAGCAGATCCGGCAGTTGAAGGAATCCTACGAAGCGCGCATCCAGGCGCTCGAGCAGCGGCTGAAGGCCGCCGAAACGAAGCCGGCGGATGCGCGCGCGGCGCCCGCGGCGCTCTCCACGCCGGCGGGGTCCGCGCCGACCGTGGCCGCCGTGCCCGCACCTGCGGCGCCGGCAGGCGCGCCGACCGCGTCCGCCAATGCGTTCAATCCGGCGATCTATGCGGTGCTCCAGGGCACCTACACCAACCTGTCGCAGGATCCCGGCAATTACGCGATCAGCGGATTCGTCCCCAGCGGCGACATCGCGCCGGGCAAGCGGGGGTTCAGCATCGCCGAATCGGAGGTGGGGCTCTCAGCCAGCGTCGACGACAAGATCTACGGCAATCTGATCCTCTCACTCGCGCCCGACGACAGCATCGCGGTCGAGGAAGCGTACGGCGTGCTCACCGCGCTGCCGCACGGATTCACGCCGAAGATCGGCCGCTTCCTCTCCAGCATCGGCTACCTGAACGACCAGCACCAGCACGTCTGGGACTTCTACGATGCGCCGCTGCCGTACCAGGCCTTCCTCGGCGGCCAGTTCAGGAGCGACGGTCTGCAGCTGAAGTGGGTCGCGCCGACCGACACGTTCCTGGAATTCGGCGCTGAGATCGGAGACGGGTCGCGCTTCCCCGGCACCGACCGCAACAAGAACGGCATCGGCAGCGGCGCCGTCTACGCCCACGCCGGCGGGGACGTCGGAGCGAGCCACAGCTGGCGCGCCGGGCTTTCCTACCTGCAATTGCGGCCCGACGACCGGCAATACGTGCAGACCGACGTCGCCGGCAACCCGGCGCAGCTCGCCTTCTCCGGCAGGAGCCAGCTCGCCATCGCCGACCTGGTCTGGAAATACGCGCCCAACGGCAACGCGAGGTCCACCCACTTCAAGCTCCAGGGCGAGTATTTCTGGCGCAGGGAGAAGGGCGACCTCACGTACGACAGCGACGGCGCGCTCGGCCTCACGAGCACCGCCCCGTACGCATCGCGGCAGAGCGGCTGGTACCTCGACGGCGTCTACCAGTTCTTGCCGCAGTGGCGGGTCGGCGCGCGGTACGACCGTCTAAGCACCGGCACCGCCGACTACGGCGCCAACGGCATCAGCCTGGCGCCGGAATCGTTCAATCCGCAGCGCTATTCGTTGATGCTCGACTACACGCCGTCCGAGTTCAGCCGCTTCCGCGTGCAGTGGCAGCAGAGCAGGCTGCGTCCCGACGTCACGGACAACCAGCTGTTCATCCAGTACATCCTGACCCTGGGCGCGCACGCCGCGCACCAATACTGATGAGGCCTCCGATGACGCTCTTACGCAGGACATTGACCGGAATCGCCCTCGCAGCCCTGGCCGCGCCCGCCCTCGCCGCGCTGAACATCTTCGCGACGGTGCCGGAGTGGGGGGCGCTCGCCGAGGAGCTGGGAGGCGACAAGGTGAAGGTGTACACCGCGACCAACGCGCTGCAGGATCCGCATCACGTCGAGGCGAAGCCCAGCCTCATCGCTCGCGCGCGCACTGCGGATCTCGTGCTGGCGACCGGCGCGGAGCTCGAGATCGGGTGGCTGCCGCTGGTGCTGCGGCAGGCGGGCAATCCCAAGGTCCAGCCCGGCAAGGCGGGGTACTTCGAAGCAACGGCGCACGTGCCCCTCCTCGAAAAGCCGGCCCGCCTCGATCGCGCCGAGGGCGACGTGCACCCGGGCGGCAATCCGCACATCCAGACCGACCCGCGCAACATCGGGCGCGTCGCCGAACCGCTCGCGGCGAGGCTCGCCGAGCTCGATCCCGACCACGCCGCCCACTACCAGGCGCGCTACAAGGCGTTCGCCGCGCGCTGGAACGCGGCCGTCGCCAACTGGGAGCAGCAGGCGGCGCCGCTCAAGGGCGTGCCGATCCTCGTCCAGCACAAGGCCTTCACCTACCTCGAGACCTGGCTCGGATTGAAGCAGGTCGCGGCGCTCGAGCCCAAGCCCGGCATCGAGCCGACGACCGCGCATCTCACCGACGTCCTCGCGACGCTGCAGCGGCAGCCGGTGAAGATGGTGATCCGCGCGGCCTACCAGGGCGACCGGGCGTCGCAGTGGATCGCCGAGCGCGCGAAGATCAACGCCGTGATGCTGCCGTTCACCGTGGGCGGCGACGACGCGGCGAAGGACCTCTACGGCCTGTACGACGATACCGTGGCGCGCCTGTTGAAGGGGGCGCAGTGAATCTCTCCGCGCTCGAGCTCTCGATTCTGCTGCCGGCCTTCGTCGCCGGCCTCCTCGTCACCGCCACGCACGTGCCGCTCGGCATGCAGGTGCTCGCCCGCGGCATTGTCTTCATCGATCTCGCCATCGCGCAGATCGCCGGATGCGGCGTGCTGCTCGCCGATCAGCTGGGGTTCGAGCCGCAGGGCGCCGCGGTGCAGGTCGCCGCACTCGCGGCCGCGCTGGCGGGTGCGCTGCTGCTCACCTGGACCGAGCGCCTCTGGCCCGACGTGCAGGAGGCGGTGATCGGGGTCACGTTCGTGCTGGGCGCGACCGGCAGCGTGCTGCTGCTGGCGAGCAACGTCCACGGCAGCGAGCACCTGCGCGACCTGCTGGTCGGGCAGATCCTGTGGGCGCAGCCGTCGCGCCTCGCGTGGGCCGCCGCCGTGTATGCGGCGATTCTCGCGTTGTGGTTCGGCGCCCGCCCGTGGCTGGGCCAGGCCGGCTTCTACGTGCTGTTTGCCGTGGCCGTCACCGTGTCCGTGCAGCTCGTCGGTCTCTATCTCGTGTTCGCAACGCTGATCGTGCCGCCGCTGGCGACGCGCCGCATGCAACACCGACGCCTGCCGGCGGCATGGGCGCTCGGGCTCGCCGGCTACGCGATCGGGCTCGTCGCATCGACGGCGCTCGACCTTCCTTCCGGCCCGGTGATCGTGTGGGTGCTGGTGGCTCTGGCCCTGTGCTGGCATGCCGTCGCGGGACGCAACGGCGCGACACCCGAGCCGCGATCCGCGTGACGCCCGGCCGCGCGCGCCGGCGCGGGCGAGCCCTACTTCGTCGGCTTGGCCGCAGCGTCGGCCGGCAGCGCGGACCCGATCGCCACCGCATCGGAGAGCCGGTACAGCAGTCCGCCGGCTTCGTCCTTCAGCACGGAAAACTTGCCGGCAAGGACGATCGGCGCGAAACCGACCTTGACGGGCGCCCTGGCCACGACCTCGACCATCGCCTCGGGCCCTGCGGGCATGCAGAACTGGCACTCCGCCGGCACCGCCGCAATCAGGAAGCGCTTCTGCGCCTGGCCCATCTCCAGCGGAATGACGAACCCCTGGAGCTTCACGTCGGTCGCGTCGAGACTCAGGATGTCCTTCGAGAAGGCTGGGACGAGATTGATTCCCTTCTGCACCATTTCCACCTGCGCCAGGGTGCGCCAGGAGACGACGCCGGCCTGCTCCGGCAGCATCGCCGTCGAGTACTCGTTCGCCGTCGGCAGTCCGGCGGCGGGGATGGCCGTCGTTACGCCGTGTGCCGGCAGGGCCGCGCACAGTGCAAGGAACATTGCGGAAAGGGTCGTGCGCATCGTTTCACCTGTTGGCAATCGCGGCGGGCGCATCAAGGCCACCGACCCGCCGCACAATGATATTAGGGTCAGACCCTAATTCGGGTAATTCGGGGACCAACCCCGGTTTCACGCGCCGTCCTGCCGCCACTTGTCGATCTCGCGCTCGATCGCCTCGGCGACATACGCGCGCAGCAGCTGTCCGACCTGCTGGTTGATCGTGGCAACGAGATCGGCGCTCGCGCGATCGACGATCGGCTGCAGCCGCGCCGTCAGTTGCTCCTGCAGGCCGGTGTCCGTGAAGATGTCGATGCGCTGCAGCACCTGCATGCGCACTTCCTCGGCCAGCGCCGCCCAGCGCGCCGCATCGTCGCCACCGCCGATCGGACCGTCGGGCACGCCCGCCGGCAGTTGTTCGCTCGTGTCGTCAGGCGCCGGCACCGGTGCATCAGCGGGACCCGACGCCATCCATCGATCGGCGTAGACCTCGGGGGCAGCGACATCGGGCCATTGCGACGGCTCGCCTGCGTCTTGGGGGGCGCCGAGAACGGAGATCGGCTCCAGATCCGCGACGACATCCGTCAACAGCGGTACATCGTCGAAGTCGCGTGCGGCATCGTTGCCGGCCGGGCTCGCGACCGCCGACACCGCGGTGGCCGTCGCCGCTCCGGTCAGGTCGTTCGGGAGCATGGTCCCTTCCCCGGTGGCCGCCGCAGGTGCGCGCTCGGGCCGGGCATCGAAAGGCCCGACGACCTCCGTGAGCATCGGGATGCCGGACGCAGTGTGCTCGCCGGCGGCGTCACGCAACCGGTTGCGCCGCATCAGCGCATCGGCCTGCTCGAGCAGTTCCCGGGCCGTGGCCATCGGCTATCCGCGCGCCGCCAGGTTGTGCGAGCGCAACGCATAGCCGCGCTCCTTGTAGAACCGCCAGCGTTCGCGGCCCGCAGCCGTTTCATCGCCGTCGACGCCGACGATCTCCACCAGGCGCTCGAAGCGGGAAAAAAACGGCGGCGGCGACGGATGCAGGTTGATGAGGACCGCCGCGGGGCCGTCGTGCTGCAGCGCGTGATCGATCACGACAGGTGTCTCGGCGGCGAGCGCGCTCCCGAGCCGGCAATGCGGCAGGAAACCGGTCGCCGGCACTTTCCACAGCATGGCGTCGAGCTGCGCCGTGAACGTCTCGCCCGCGGTCAGCACGCGAACGCTGCCGTGCTGCGCCCAGGCTTTCGCGACGAGCTTCGCCGCGACGTCGAGGCGGTCAGCGCAATGCGTGTAGAAATCGATCGTCGTCATGACGCCGCCGCGCAAATGCCGTCGGCCGGCGAGTCTGCCGCTCTCGCGCCGGTCACGATGCCGCCTCCTCCAGGGAGAGCAGCCACGTCGTGAGCAAGGGGACGGGACGGCCGGTCGCACCCTTGTCCTTGCCGTCCTGGTGCGCAATGCCGGCGATGTCGAGATGCGCCCAGTCGAACTTCTTCGCGAACCGCGACAGGAAGCACGCCGCGGTGATGCTGCCGCCGGCGCGCCCGGCGACGTTGGCGAAGTCGGCAAAGTTGCTGTTGAGACCTTCCTGGTAATCGTCCCACAGCGGCATCTGCCAGGCGCGGTCGTAGGCATCGTCGCCGGCGGCGACCAGCGCGCGCGCGAGCGCGTCGTTGTTGCTGAAGACGCCGCACGCCACGTGCCCAAGCGCGATCACCATCGCCCCGGTCAGCGTGGCAATGTCGATCACGGCCTCCGGCTCATAGCGCTCGGCGTAGGTGAGGGCATCCGCGAGGATGAGCCGCCCTTCGGCATCGGTGTTCAGCACCTCGATCGTCTGCCCGGACATGCTCTTCACGATGTCGCCGGGCTTGGTGGCGCGCCCGGAGGGCATGTTCTCGCACGCGGCGACCAGACCGATCACGTTGACCGAGGCCTTCAGCTCGGCGACCGCGCGCAGCGTGCCGAACACGGCCGCCGCGCCGCACATGTCGAATTTCATGTGGTCCATGTCGAGAGGGGGCTTCAGCGAGATTCCGCCCGTGTCGAACGTGATGCCCTTGCCGACCAGCACCGTCGGCTTCTGCTTCCTGGGATTGCCGTGGTACTCGATGATGATGAAGCGCGGTGGCTCGTAACTGCCATTGGTGACGGAAAGGAAGGAACCCATCCCCAACTCCTCGATCTCCTTCCTTTCGAGCACCGAAACCTTGAGCGCGGGGAATTCCCCGGCCATGTCCTGTGCCCGCTGGCCGAGGTACGCGGGCGTGCAGATGTTGGCGGGCAGGTTGCCGAGGTCGCGCGCGAGCTCCATCCCGTGCGCGATCGCCAGCCCGCGCGCGGCCGCCGCTTCGCCGGCAACGAGGTCGGACCGCTGCGGCACCGAGAGCGTCAGCTTGCGCAGCGGCCGCCGCACCTCGGTTGGCTGGCTCTTCATCTGCTCGAAGCGGTAGACGGACTCCATCGCCGCGACCACCGCGTGCTCGACGCGCCACGCGACCTCCTGCCGCTTCACCTTCTCCTCGGTCAGGTAGATGACCGCCTCGTAGGATCCGGTTTCGTTCAGCAGTTTCACCGCGGATTTGACGGCGTGGCGGAATTCCTTGTCGCGAAAGTCGCGCTCCTTGCCCAGGCCGACCAGCAGGACGCGATCCGCGAGCGTGCCGCGGACGTTGTGCAGCAGCAGCGTGCTGCCGAGTTTGCCCTCCATGTCGCCACGGCGGATGATCTCGCTGATATAACCGTTCGAAGCACGGTCGATCAACTCGGCCGAAAGCGAAGGCTTCCGATTGTCAAAGACGCCGACAACGACACAGGCGCTCCGCTGTTTCTCGGGGCTGCCGCTTTTTATGGTAAATTCCATCGCTCTCCCCCCACATCCGCTATTGGCTTTCTTTGCCCCAGGGCTCCATCGCCCGCATTATCGGCAAAACGGCCGGAAAAAGTCAAAATTCTGACCGCGTCATGATTTTCCGGCGGAGCCTGGTGCGCGAACTCACGGCGACGGCGATCGGCCTGTTCGTCGTCCTGCTCGCGATTCTGTTCACCAATCTGGTGGTGCGGCTGCTGGCCCGCGCCGCCGGCGGCGCCGTCGCCCCGGAGGGGATTTGGGCGTTGCTGGGGTTCAACGCCCTGTTTTACTTCAATATCCTCTTCTCGGTCACGCTGTTCCTGACCGTGCTGATGACCCTTTCCCGGTGGTATCGGGACAGCGAGATGATCGTCTGGTTCACCTCCGGCCAGAGCCTCGCCTCCTGCCTCAAGCCCATCCTCTGGTTCGCCGCCCCCTTCCTGGTGGCGATTGTCGTGCTGTCGCTGTTCCTGTCGCCGTGGGCCGAACGGCGCAAGCTCGAGTTCGAGCGGCAGCTCGAGACGAAAGACGAATTCGTGCTGGTGATGCCCGGGCTCTTCCGGGAGTTCCGGCGCGCGAACCTCGTGGTCTACGTCGAAAGCATCAACACGTTCAGCGGGACGATCAAGAATATCTTCATGCACTCGATCGACGACGGCAAGGATGTCACCACGGTCGCGCGGACCGGCTCGCTGCAGGAAATGCCGAATGGCGACCGCTTCATCGTGCTCGACGACGGCCGCCGCTACGAGGGCACGCTGGGCGCCGCGGACTTCCGGATCGTCGAATTCGCCAAGCTCGGGCGCCGCATCGACGTCGCGGAATCCCGCGCGCTGCCGACGTCGGCCAAGGCGATCCCCTCGCTCGCGCTGTTCGCGCTCGACGGCAGGATCGAGCGCGCGGAAACGTTCTGGCGCCTCTCGGTGCCCATTTCCGCCCTGATGCTGACGCTGCTCGCCATCCCGCTCGCGCAGGTCAATCCGCGGATGGGCCGGTCGTTCAACCTGGTGGCCGCGGCGTTCCTGTACATGCTCTACAGCAACTGCCTCAACATCGTGCAGAGCTTCATCGCGCAGGGCAAGCTCGATCTCTGGATCGGCCTCGCCGTCCCGCACACGATCGCCGCGATCCTCGTGGTCGTGCTCTTCGGTTACCAGCTCTCGCTGTTCGGGCAGCTGCGCGGGCGACGGCCCAAGCCACCCGCCCCGGCATGAAAACCCTCACCCGCTACCTCGGTCGCGAGGTGTTCGCCGCGATCATGCTGGTGTTCGGCGGGCTCGTCATGCTGTTCGCGTTCTTCGATCTGATCCACGAACTGGGAGACGTCGGCAAGGCCAATTACACGGTGACATCGGCGTTCCTGTTCGTCGCGCTGCAGATGCCGTCGCGGATGTACGAACTGTTTCCGATCGCGGCGCTGATCGGCACGCTGTTCGCGATGGCGCAGTTCGTCGCCAATTCCGAGTACACGGTGATGCGGGCGTCGGGCGCTTCGCTGACGCAGGTCATGTGGGCGCTGCTGCGCGTGGGCATCCCGGTGGCCGTGGTCACGTTTCTCGCCGGCGAGTACGTCGCGCCGCCGGCCGAGCGGATCGCGCAGCAGGTCAAGGGACACGCGATGGGCGACACGCGGCGGATGGTCGCGCGTCAGTTCCAGTCCGGATTCTGGTTCAAGCAGGACCTGACCTTCGCCAACATCCGCAGCGTGCTCTCCGATCTCACGCTGGTCGGCGTGCGGATCTACGAGTTCGATGCCGATCTCGCGCTGAAGCGGCTGCGGGTCGCCGAGTCGGGCGAATTCACCGGCAACGGGGAATGGAAGCTCACCAACGTGGCCACGACCGAGATCACGCCCGAAGGAACGCGGGTGACGAAGGCCGCCGCATGGACGTGGGAAACCGTGCTGCGGCCGTCGCTGCTGACGGTGTACCAGGTCGCGCCGGAACGGCTCGAGCTCAACACGCTGTACGACAACATCCGCGTGCTCGGCAACCAGAAGACCTCCCGCTTCGAGATCGCCTTCTGGAACAAGGTGTTCTACCCCGCCGCCGTCGTGGTCATGATGATCATGGCGCTGCCGTTCGCCTACTTCCAGCGCCGCACGGGCGGCATCGGCTTCCGCATCTTCGTCGGCACGATGCTCGGGCTCACCTTCTTCCTGATCAGCCGGCTCTTCTCCAACCTGGGCGTGCTGAACGACTGGCCCCCGCTGTTCTCCGCCGTGTTCCCGCTGGTGATCTTTGTCGGTGTCGCGTTCGCGATGCTGTGGTGGCTCGAGCGGCGCTGAAATTGGGGTCAGAGCTGTAATGCGAGGGTGAAATTGGGGTCTGAAATTGGGGTCAGCGCTGTAATGTGAAATTGGGGTCAGAGCTGTAATGAGGGCGAGCGAGGGTTACCTCG
>Ga0315273_10003351_pt1 | contig 19279 bp, 16 predicted proteins | sample YL17G02_0_MG_FD_205753 | JGI IMG/M metagenome (GOLD analysis project Ga0315273, IMG submission 205753) | Sediment microbial communities from Yellowstone Lake, YNP, Wyoming, USA - YL17G02_0 | ecosystem: Environmental > Aquatic > Freshwater > Lake > Sediment | place: USA: Wyoming | collected...
CGCGCCGGCACGAAGGCGGGGAACAAGGGGGCCGAGGCGGCCCAGTCCGCCCTCGAGATGGTCAGCCTGCTCCGCAAGATGTGAGCGGGACGGTCCCGGGGAAAGCGAAGCGTTCGTGCGCAGGGACTCCCGGGAGAAGGTTTTCCAGACCCTCTTCATGATGGACGCGTTAGGGGTTGGCCCGGACGAGGCCATGCCCCTTTTCGCGTTGTCCTCCGATCCTCCCTCCGACACGCGCTACTACGCGGAGGCGGTGCGCGGTGTATGGGGCCGCATCGAGGAGATCGATGCCCTCATCGGGGAGGCGGCGGAGCACTGGCGGGTCGAACGGATGACGCTCGTGGACCGGAACATCCTGCGTCTCGGGGCGTACGAGCTCTCCCTGGGGAGCGACATCCCGATCGCGGTGGCGATCAACGAGGCGGTCGAGCTCGGCAAGCGGTTCGGCTCCGAGGAGTCCGGCGCCTTCATCAACGGGATCCTCGACCGGATCTCCGACATCGTGCGGAAGAAGACAACGGCGGAGGGGTCGGCGTGAAGTACAAGCCGCAGGAGATCGAGCGGAAGTGGCAGCGGAGATGGGACGAGGCCGGCGTGTCCCGGTGCCCCGACGAGCTGTCCGCGCCGAAATATTACTGCCTCGAGATGTTCCCGTACCCTTCCGGCCGTATCCACATGGGGCACGTGCGGGTATACACGATCGGCGACCTGCTCGCGCGCTTCAAGCGGATGCAGGGGTTCCAGGTGCTTCACCCGATCGGTTGGGACGCGTTCGGGCTGCCCGCCGAAAACGCCGCGCACCGGCACGGGACGCACCCGGCGAAATGGACGTGGGAGAACATCGCCTTCATGCGGGGCCAGCTGAAGGAGATGGGGATCTCCTACGACTGGGACCGCGAGTTCGCGACCTGTTCCCCGGAATATTACAAGTGGGAGCAGCTCTTTTTCCTGTGGATGCTCCGGGACGGCCTCGCGTACCGAAAGCGCGCCACGCTCAACTGGTGTGGAGAGTGCCAGACCGTGCTCGCCAACGAGCAGGTGAACAGCGACGGGACGTGCTTCATCCACGACCAGACGCCGGTGGGCCAGAAGGAGCTCGACCAGTGGTTCCTCGGCATCACGAAGTACGCCGAGGAGCTGCTCTCCGGGCACAGGGAGCTCGAGGGACGGTGGCCGGCGAACATCCTCGAGATGCAGCGCAACTGGATCGGTCGCAGCGAGGGGGCCGAGATCCGCTTTCCCCTCGACGGCGGGGGCGGCGACGTCACGGTGTTCACGACGCGGCCCGACACGCTCTTCGGCGCCACGTTCATGAGCATGGCCCCCGAGCACCCGATGGTGATGGAGTTCGCGAAACGGACCGGCAGGGAGCGCGAGGTGCGGGAGTTCGTCGATCGGGTGGCGGGCCAGGACCGGATCGCACGGACGAGCGAGGACCTCGTGAAGGAAGGGGTGTTCACCGGGGGGTATTGCGTGAACCCCGCCACCGGAAACCGGATCCCGGTCTACGCCGCCAACTTCGTCCTGTACGACTACGGCACGGGCGCGGTGATGGCGGTGCCGGCCCACGACCAGCGCGACTTCGAGTTCGCCCGCAAGTACGGCCTCCCGGTAACGGTCGTCGTGCAGCCTGCGGGGGAGGCGCTCGATCCGGTGACGATGACCGCGGCGCACGAGGGACCGGGACGACTGGTCGGCTCCGGCGCGTTCGACGGGATTTCGAGCGAAGAGGGGAAGAGGGCGATCACGCTTCACCTGGAAAGGAAGGGGTTGGGCCGCGGGACGATCCAGTACCGTCTTCGCGACTGGGGCGTCAGCCGGCAACGGTACTGGGGATGTCCGATTCCGGTGATCCATTGCGAGGCGTGCGGAATCGTCCCCGTTCCGGAGAAGGATCTTCCGGTGGTGCTTCCGGAGGACCTTCCATACACGCGGGAGCGGGGAAACCCGCTGGCCGGCGCGGAGCATTGGCTTCGCGTGCCGTGCCCCTCCTGCGGGAAACCCGGACGGCGGGAGACCGACACGTTCGATACCTTCGTCGAGTCCTCCTGGTACTTCCTGCGGTACATCGACCCGAAGAACGACCGCGCGCCGCTCGACCCGGAAAAGATGCGCCGGTTCGCGCCTGTGGACCAGTACGTGGGAGGAGTGGAGCACGCCTGCATGCACCTCATCTACGCCCGCTTCTTCCACAAGTATCTCCGCGACAAGGGACTGGCCCCGGGAAACGAGCCGTTCGAGCGCCTCCTCTCCCAGGGGATGGTCTGCATGCAGACCGCCGAGTGCCCAAAGCACGGCTGGAGATACCCGGAGGAGGTCGACGAAAAAGGGAAGTGCCGCCAGTGCGGCGAGGCGGTCGACGTCGGGCGGTCGATGAAGATGTCGAAGTCGAAGCGCAACGTCGTCGAGCCCTCGTCGCTGATCGAGCGGTACGGGGCCGACACGGCCCGTCTCTTCATTCTCTTCGCGGCGCCGCCGGAAAAAGACCTCGACTGGAACGAGCAGGGGGTGGAGGGAGCATTCCGGTTCCTCAACCGCATCCATCGGCTGGTCGCACCGCGCGCGAAGGCGATCGCGGACGCCACGGCTGCGTGGGACGGTTCCGGGGAGGTCCGCGCCATCCGCCAGGTGACCCACCGGACGCTGATCAAGGTCACCGGCGACATCGAGGACCGGTCCCATTTCAACACGGCGATCTCCGCCGTCATGGAGATGGTGAATTTCCTTTACCTCGTTCCCGAGGCCGCGTGGGGACGCCCCGCGTCGGCCGCCGCTCTCCGCGAAGCGGTGGAGATCCTGCTCCATATGCTTTCTCCCTTCGCGCCGCATATGGGCGAGGAACTCTGGGAGCGGATCGGAGGGAAGGGACTCCTCTGCTCCCGTCCCTGGCCCGCAGCCGACGCCGACGTCGCGCGGGAGGAGGAGATCGAGGTCGTCGTCCAGGTCAACGGAAAGGTGCGGTCGAAGCTGACCGTCGGGGCCGGTGCCGGAGAGGACGAGGTCCGCGAGCGGGTGATGGCCGACCCGAAGGTCCGGGAGTACACGGCGGGCAGGGAAATCCGGAAGACCGTCTACGTTCCCGGCAAACTTTTCAGCATCGTCGTTTCCTGAATGAAACGGACCCTCATCGCGTTGGCGCTCCTGTCCGCGGTCGCAGGGTGCGGATACCGCCTCGAGTCCGGGTCGGCGCGATTCACGGATCCCTCGGTGCGGATGGACGTCTCCCCCTTCGCGAATCGTTCCACGATGCCTGACGCCGGCGCCGTGATGGCCGCGGGATTTCGCGAGGAGCTTCGCCGCAGCGGCTTCCGGGGCACCTTCGGAAAGGTCGGCGCGAACTACCTGGTCGAGGGGACGGTGCGGGATCTCCGTTCGGACATCTTCTCCCACGGCACGGACCGGTTCGCGATCGAGAACCGCCTTACCCTGGTGGTGGACATCCGGGTGGTCGAGGTCGTCCGGGGAGGAGTTCTCTGGAAAGAGTCCGGCCTGACCGAGACCGCTTCATTTTATTCGGGAACCGACGCGCAGTACACGACGGCCAACCAGCGCGCCGCCTTCGAGGAGGTCGCCCGGCGGATGGCCGTCCGCCTGTCCCAGACCCTCCGCGTGCTCCTTTGAAACCGGCCGATCCTCCCCCGATCTTCAGGGAGTGGCTCTCCGGGGATCCCGCCCCGGCATACCTCCTTTACGGAGACGGAGCCGGTCTCGCCGGACTCCTCGCGAGGTCGTGGGAGGGGAAGTTGCGCGGCGAGGGGGTTCCGATCGAGTCGTTCCGGTGGACGCTCGAGGATCTCGCCCGGGAATCCCCCACTGCGGCGTGGCGCTCCCCGTCGTTCTTCTCCCGCGTCCGGATCTTCACGCTCCCCGACATCGCGGAGATGAAGAAGGCGCACCGGGAGGAGATCAAGGCGTATCTCGAATCCCCGGAACCTTCCGCGACGCTGATCCTCCACGGGACCGATTTCCGCCAGGCGCGCGGGTTCTCAGGCACCCGGAACCTCCTTTCGGACGCCCCACGGGAAGAGAAGGCGGTCGAGGCGCTGGCGCGTCATGCCGTCGCCGTGGCCGCCGAGGGCGGTGCGAAACTCACGCGGGAATCGGCCCTCTTTCTCGCCCGGTGGGTGGGCGTCTCCTTCGACGCCCTAGACGCGGAGATCGGCAAGGTGCTGGCGTTTGCCGGCGGGCGCGGGGAAGTGGTCGAGGAGGACATCCGGGCGGTGTGTGTCGCCCGGGGAGACATCGATCCGTTCCGGCTTGCCGAGACGCTGGTGCGGAAGGACCGCAAGGCGTGCCTCTCCCTGTTCCGTCGTTTCGCGGCGGCGGCGGAACCCGACGATTACCACAAGCTGAACGGGGCGGTGGCGTGGTTCCTTCGGAGCAGGATTGGGGGGAAGGGGAGTGCCGGAGGGGTCACGCCGCAGCGGGCCGCGGAGATCTTCCGGACCCTGTCACGGATCGACCGGGAGATGAAAGGGGAGAGCAGGCTCTCCCCCGGGCAGGTCTACGAGATCCGTCTGCTGTCGCTGTTGAGCTAAGTGTTGCGTTTCACATATACGGCAACGTATCGGGAAAACAGCACGGAAGGCGCACGCGACGGGAGGGTCCGGCGGAGACGCCGCAGGAGGGGGGCGCAGTGAGGTAAAGCGCAGCCGTGTAGGTTCACCGCACGGCGAGCCACGAACGGAGCCCCCGCTCCGAGGCGTCTCCGCCGAAGGGGGAGTCCCGGAGGCTCAGCGCCTTCCGGGATCGCTCTTTGGAATCGTTGCCGTATTGATGAAACGGTGCAACAAGTTACTTCTTCGTCGCCTTGTGGACGGCCTTCGCCAGGCGCGAGACCTTGCGGGACGCGGTCTTCTTGTGGAGGACGCCCTTCGACCCGGCGCGCTCGAGGACGGACGTGGCTTTGCGCAGCAGTTCGGCGCTCTTCTCCCCGGTTCCTTCGGCGATCTCCGACCGGACTTCCTTGACAGCGGTCTTCACGGTGGAGCGGACGTGGCGGTTGCGGGCCCTGGCTTTCAGGCTCTGCTTGTGACGCTTGATCCCGGACTTGATCCTTGCCAACCTGTGCCTCCTCGCGATCCGTTCGGTGAATTCTGTAGCCCGTCATTAAACACCAGCAGGGATGAAAAGTCAAAGAATTATGCCCCCCGTTCTTATTACAGTGGGGGTACCCCAGGGAGTGCAATATATCCGGGAGTGGGGTGCCCCCCGTTCTTATTACAGTGGGGGTACCCCAGGGAGTGCAATATATCCGGGAGTGGGGTGCCCCCCGTTCTTATTACAGTGGGGGTACCCCAGGGAGTGTAGTTAGTCCGGGAGTGGGGCGGACCTCCACGCCGGGACTCCCCCTTCGGCGGAGTCGCCGCAGGAGGGGGGGCGCAGTGAGGTAAAGCGCAGCCGTGCAGGTTCATCGCACGGCGAGCCACGAACGGAGCCCCGCCCTCCGAGGCGACGCAGCAGAACCCTCCTGTCAGGGGGGGACATTCCTGGTTCAACCCCGGGTGGAGGGAAGGAGTGTCCTCCCACTGCCGAATCCTGTATGCCCAATAAACAGGCAATCTGACGGAGGGGCACTCCGGACACGGGCGAAGGGGAATTTCCACAGAAGAATCCACAGACAATCCACAAAGGATGTGGAATACGCCGGTGCGGTCAGATCGTCGACTTCTTCGCCATCTCCCAGAGGCGATCCAAGGTGGGCAAGTCGGCATCCTCGATCGAACCTCCTGTTTCCGATGCGATTTTTTCCATCTCCCGAAACCGGCGCTCGAAGCGTTCATTGACGGACACCATCGCCACCTCGGCGCTCAGGCCGAGAAACCGGGCAAGATTCACCAGGGAGAAGAGAACATCGCCGAGTTCGTGCTCCGTATGGGCCGGATCTCCCTCCGCCATCGCCTCTTTCAGTTCCGAAAGCTCCTCTTCCACCTTTCCCAGCACCTGCTCCTTCCGTTCCCAGTCGAACCCCGCCCTTGCCGCTTTTTTCGACATCTTCGCCGCGCGAAGAAGGGAGGGAAACTCTTTCGGGATCCCGCCGATGATCGATTCATGGGAACGGTTCTCGATCGTTTTCTTGATGTGATCCCACTGCCGCGACACCGCGTCCGGCGTTTCGGCGGTGGCGTCCCCGAAGACGTGCGGGTGCCGGCGAATCATCTTTTCCGAGATGGAGGCGATCACGTCGGTGATGTCGAACTGCCCGGTTTCGGAGGCGATCTGCGCGTGGAACAGGATCTGCAGGAGAAGGTCCCCGAGTTCCTCGCACAGCGAATCCGGGTTCCCGCCACGGATCGCGTCGATCACTTCGTGCGTCTCTTCCACGAGATATTGGCGAAGCGTTTCGTGGGTCTGGGCACGGTCCCACTCGCAGCCCCCGTTCGCGCGAAGGCGGGCCATGATCTCCACCAATTTCCGGAATTCGTCCACGAGAGTTTTTTCTCCAGAGTAATGTTAGCATAATCTCTTATGACTCGACGGGTTCCCAACCCATCCCGGAGGTCGTGGGCTCGTTTCGCGCTCTTCCTCCTGGTCCTGATTCCTCTTGACCCCTCCCGCCTCGCCGCGGCGGACCTGTTTCCCGGATATCCGGAATCCGTTCGCAAGCAGGCGATCCGCGTGGTCGAGGCGGCAGGTCCCGGGAAGGGGGAGGCGCTGGAACGGGAGGTCAGGGCACTTCGGCGTGCGATGTTCGCCGACTCGATCCTGTCCATGAACGCCGTTCCGGACCGGATCTTCGACCGCGCGACCCGGGAAGGGTGGAAACGCGAATCGTACGAGTCGATGAGAGCGGTCACGCGCGTTGCGCCGCTCTCCGTCCCTCTCTGGAGCTGGCTTGCCTGGAAGGACATGGCGCGGTTCCGGCTCGAGGAGTTCCTCTTTGACGTCGAAGGGTTGTTGGGAGCGCTTCGCCAGTACGGTCCCGGGCTGGTCGGGTGCGCCGTGTGGCTCGTTCTGTTCGCCTCCGCCTCGGCGTGCTGGTTCGCGATCTGGGCATCGCTCAATCTCCTGTTGCGGGCGATCCCCGCGCTGACGTTGGACGTCGCCCGCCTCCTCAGGGGTCTCCCCCGGCCGGAGATCTTCGCCTCCGGGGTCGTCCTCGCAGTTTTTGCGGCTCCGGTCGCGTGCGGGGTCGGGATCGCCGCGGCGGCGGTCTTCTGGGTCGCCCTCTCGACCGCGTACCTGCGCCGCGGCGAGTTCGTGATCGGGGGGACGGCGATCCTGTTGCTGGCCGGCGTCTTCCTTGGCGGCGGCTTCCTCCAGGCGATTCAACCGGTGGCGGGAATGGCGCGGCAAGGGGGATGGCTGGGAGGGGAGGGGTACTACTACCGGTACCGGGGCGGGTCGGTCTCCGGAGATACCGGGCAGGGGTTGCTGACCGGGGCGGAATGGGAGCGCATGGCGCGGTTCGCCCGCGCCCGGTCCGAGATGGAGGGGGGAAACCTGCGGACGGCGGAGTCGCTCTGGACCGAACGGATCGCGGAGGGAGGGGATTCCGCCGACGCGTACAACAACCGCGGGATCGTCCGGGTCCGCCTCGGAAAGACGGAGGAAGGGCTCGCCGATTTCGAAGCCGCGGTTTCCCTCAGCCCGGCAGGCGGGAGGGCCCAATGGAACGCCTACCAGGTATACCTGCAGAAGTTCCGGCTGGCCCAGGCCTCCCGGATTCAGCCGGTCGCCTGGGCCGGAATCCGCGACCTTGTCCCCTTCGACTACCGCGCCGAGGAGATGACACACGGGGAACTGGTCGCCGCGCCGCTGCGGGCAGGAGACGTGTGGGAGGGTCTGTTCACCGTGCGGGAAGAGGGGTTTCGGGAGGCCCGGAGGAGCCCGTTCCACGCCCGTTTCTTCCGCCCCGTTCCCGGGGGATGGGTCACGGCGTTTCTGGCGGCCGGGTTGGCCTGGACGGCGCTGTGGAAACTTCTTTCCCGGAAAATCTGGGTTAGCAGCGTCTGCCGTTCGTGCGGCGCCGGCACGCTGGTCGTCAGGAGCCGTGAACCCGTCGACATCTGCAACGCGTGCCGCTCGCAGGTAGGCATGGGATTCCGGGTGGGGGAGGAGCGTGAACTGCGGGGGTTGAGCATTTCACTCCACCGGCGGTATGTCCGCGCCTGCTCCGTCCTGTTCCCGGGGGCGGGAGCCCTCTGGGCCGGGAAAGAGTTCCGGACCATGCTCTACGGTCTCCTCCTCTCCCTGTCCGCCGGCCTGTTCACCGTGTCGTGGAGCGCCGGCAGGCTGGCAGGCGGCCTGATCGGCGACATGCAGACCGATATCTGGAGGGCGGCGCTGGGGACGGTCGCGGTTCTCTGGTTGTTCGGGGCCGCCTGGGGATGGCGCTCGTTCGAGAACCTCCAGTTGCGTCACAACGTCTCCGGGAAAAGACTGTAGCGATGCAGGGGAAGATCGCCGACTTCAGCATCCCGGATATCTTCCAGCTCGTCTCCTCCCAGGGAAAAAGCGGATCCCTTGCGGTCTCCGGGAACGGTCGCGTGACGATCTTTCTCTTCTCCGAGGGAAGGATCGTCGACGTCCTGCCGGACCGCCGGGAAACGAAATCCCTCCTCGGCACGATGCTCCGGGACGCGGGGTTTCTGACGGACTCGGATCTCGGGAGGATCCTCTCTTCCCAGGGAGCGGGCGGAAAGAAGATCGGCGAAATCCTGGTCGAGAAGGGGAAGGTCTCGAAGGAGGTCCTCGCCCGGTACCTCGTCCTGCAGGTCAAGGAGTGCCTCTTCGACGTTCTCACGTTCCTCGAGGGAGAGTTCCGGTTCGAGGGATTCGCCGTGCGTCCCGCCGCGTGGGGGGGGGAGCCGATTCGCCCGGATGTCCTCCTGATGGAGGGGATGCAGTTTCTTGATGAATATCCTCGTTATCGCGGGATATTTCCCCCCGGCGATTTTCTCGTGACGCGGAAAAAGGGGGAACGCGTCGACCCGAACGCCTTCTCCGAGGTGGAGAGGGTTCTCTGGAAAGCCCTCGACTTCTCGGACGACCCCGATCGGGTGTACCGGAAAGCGTGCCTCACGGGATTCGAGGGGATCAAGGGGCTGGCCGCCCTTCTCCAGCGGGGGCTGATCGAGGTCTCCGCGACGAAGGCCGGGGCCCATGTCGATCCCGGCAAGCGGCTGCGCGACGAGATCACGGCCCGGCACCGGTTCGACACGGTCCGGATGGCGGCGTGGGGTGCGGCGGTGGCGGCGGCGGCCGTGTGGGTCTACCGGGGGCTCCTCTCCCTGGAGGCGTTCCGGGTCTTCACGGCGTGGGTGGAATTCTTCTGATGCGGGAGGCGGGCGTAGTGAACGACGCGAGGGAAGAGACGATCCGGTTCGAGGATGCTTCCGTCCTGCGGGACCTCTTCGGAGCGAACGACGCCCACCTGAGGGCCATGGAACGGGCGCTGGGCGTGACGATCCGGCCCGGCGGGAACGAGGCGCGCGTCGCGGGGGACGCCATCCCGGTGGAACTGGCGGGAAAGGTTCTGTCCGGACTGTACCGGGTCCTTCGCCGCGGCATTCCGGTCACCGGGAACGATGTCGAGGCGGCGATCCGCATCGTTTCCGCCGACAGGAACGCCGACGTGTCCGTCGTGTTCGAGGACGTCGTGTTCAAGTCGTCGCGGAACCGGACGATCACACCCAAGAGCGTCGCGCAGAAGCGGTACCTCGACGCGATCCGGGAGTTCGACATCGTCTTCGGCGTGGGTCCCGCCGGGACGGGGAAAACGTTTCTCGCGATGGCGATGGCGGTCGGGTACCTCCTGCGCAAGGAGGTGAAGCGGATCGTCCTGGTCCGGCCGGCGGTGGAGGCGGGGGAGCGGCTCGGCTTTCTCCCCGGGGACATGGCGGAAAAAGTGAACCCGTACCTCCGGCCCCTGCACGACGCGCTGTACACCATGCTCGAGTTCGAACAGGCGGCGAAGCTCATGGAGCGCGGGACGATCGAGGTGGCCCCTCTGGCCTTCATGCGGGGCCGGACCCTGAACGACTCCTTCGTCATCCTCGACGAGGCGCAGAACACGACCTCCGAGCAGATGAAGATGTTCCTCACCCGGATCGGCTTCGGCTCCCGGGCGGTGATCACGGGGGACATCACGCAGACGGATCTCCCGTCGGGAAAAGTATCGGGTCTCAACGAGGCGATCGCCATCCTCGACGGGGTTGCGGGGATCCGGTTCTGCCGGTTCACCGACATCGACGTTGTCCGGCATCCCATCGTCCAGGAGATCATCAAGGCGTATGAGCGGTTCGAGAAACGCGACCAGGAGCGGTAGCCGCCCGCCGGAGAACGGGGCGTCGGCGCGGGGCCGCTACTGGCGGCTCCTCGCGCTGAGTCTCGGGTCCGGCGCCGCCTTCGCGGTCCTCTTTTACCTCTGGGGGCATGAACTCTTCCCGCGGGCGGCGGGGCGATGGGGGGAGACCTTCCCCTTCGTCGGCGCGGTCGCGCTCACGCTGGCCGTGGCCCTCTTTCTCTCGGAATGGTTCGGGTTCGCCGGCCGCGAGGTGCGGAAGGTCCGGCTGGCGGCGCGAGACTTCCTCTTCCTCTGCTCCCTCGCCCTCCTGCTGTTCTTCGCGGCGAAGGGGGTGATCGACCTGCTGGCCGAGATCCCGGCGCTCCAGCGGGGCATCCCGACCCGGGTGTACGCCTACCTGATTCCGCTCCCCGCCTTCGCGATGGTGGTCCGGATCCTCATCAACTCCGAGACGTCGATCCTCTTTACGGTCGCCGCGTCGGTCCTCTCGGCCGCGGCCGCCGCGGGGAGATGGCCCGCGCTGCTGTTCCTCCTCCTCTCCGGCACCGCCGGCGCCGCGCGCGCGCGCCGGGTGCCGGACCGGTACCGTATGCTGATGGCCGGCGTGCAGACCGCTCCCGTGTGCGCTCTCGCGGCGGTGGCGCTGGAGTTCTCCTTCCATGGCGGCGGTGGTGTGTTGTGGGCAGGGATCTTCGGCGCCGTCAACGGCCTCCTGTCCGGCCCGATCGCCCTCGCGGTCATGCCGGTGGCGGAGTACGCTTTCGGCTACGCGAGCGACATCCGCCTGATGGAACTGTCCGGCACCGGTAACCCGCTCCTCTCCCGCCTGATGAAGGAGACGCCCGGGACGTTCCACCACAGCGTGATGGTCGGGACGCTGGCGGAGGCGGGGGCGCTCGCCATAGGCGCCAACCCGGTGCTTTGCCGCGTCGCCGCCCTCTACCACGACGTCGGAAAACTCGAGAAGCCCCGATACTATTCCGAGAACCAGGCCGGCGCGGCGAATGTTCACGACGCCATGTCTCCCGAGTTCTCCTGCGAGGTGATCCTGTCCCACGTGAAGGAAGGGGTCCGCATGGCGGGGGAGTTCCGATTGGGAGACCGGATCGCGGAGATCATCGCGCAGCACCACGGGACAAGTCTTCTGTACTGCTTCCTCGACAAGGCGAGGCCGATGATCGAGGACCGGACGGCGTCGGAGGAGATGTTCCGGTACCCGGGACCGAAGCCGAAGACGCGGGAGGCGGCGATCATCATGCTGGCCGACGCGGCCGAGGCCGCGGTGAGAAGCCTCGACCACGCCACGCCGCAGGAGGTGGACGAGACCGTCACCGGGATCGTCAACCGGGTCTACCTCGACGGTCAACTGAACGAGTGCGATCTGACGCTGCGCGACCTGCACGCCGTCGGCCGCGCCATCAGCCAGGTCCTCGCCGCCGTCGCCCACGCCCGGGTGGACTATCCTGGGCAGGGGACACACCTGCTCGCAGTGGGGGACACTCCTCCTCTTCGTCCCCGGTCATGACCAGGAATGTCCCCCCTTACCAGGTTTGTCCCCTGAAAGCGCCTAAACCTTGTGATTGTGGGTTGTGGGCAGGGGACACACCTTCCCTGCATCCCGGGTTTACACCAGGTATGTCCCCTGAAAGCGCTTGCACCTTAAAGGGACTTTCTCCTGCCGTGCCCTTAAATGGGAACACCCATCTGTGGCTGGTGTCGTGCGTGTGATGAAAAGCGACCATTATCGGGTAAGCGTTCGCCAGGACCTTCGGCCCGCGCCGTTCGCGGGGCGGCGGCTGAAGGCGTACGCCCGGGCGGCGCTCGTCCTCCTTTCGGCGAACGGGGCCGACGTGCGGGTCCGGGTGGTGGGGGACGCCGCGATCGCGCGCTGGAACCGGGAATTTCTCGGCAGGGACCGCCCCACGAACGTCCTCTCCTTCCCGGAGACGGACGGCGTCCCGGCGCGCGGCGCGAGGGTGGCGGGGGACATCGTCGTTTCCGCGCCCACCTGCCTGTCGGAGACCGGGGGATGGAAGGAGGCGCCCGAGGCGCGCGTTTTCTTCTTCGTCCTCCACGGCATCCTCCACCTCGCCGGCTACGATCACGAGAAGGGCGGCGCGCCCGCGCGCCGGATGCGCCGGAAGGAACTGGCCCTGTACCGGCGTGTTATCGAGTGGGAAGGCCGGGGGCGGATCCGTTGAGCCGCCCCGGACCGGCGGGACTCCTACTGACCGGCGCGCTGTTCGTCCTTTCGTACGCGCTCGGGACTCCCGGGTACGACGTTCCCGGACTGCCGTTCGTCTGCCTCGCCCCGTTCCTGGCGCTCGCGGTTTCGGCCCGCTCGGCGCGCCAGGCCGCCTGGCGGGGATGGGTCGCGGGGACAGCCGGCAGCATTCCCCTCTACTACTGGATCGCGTACACGATTGCGGTGCAGGGGAAGCTCGGGTGGGCGCTAGGGAGCTTGGCGGCATTCCTCGTCTCCGCCTACGTCGGCGCATACTTTTCGGTCGCCGCCGCCGCCGCGCGCAACCTGGAGAGCCGGTTCGGCGCGCGCGGCCTCTGGCTGTTTCCCTTTGTCTGGACCGCCGTCGAGATGGCCCGCAGCTACCTTTTTTCCGGGTTCCCCTGGATGCTCCTCGGGTACAACCTCGCCGGGAGCGCGGCGCTGCGCCAGTCGGCGGATCTGGCGGGAGTTCATGGGCTCTCGTTCCTTCTTGCCCTGTCAAGCGTCTCCGTCTATCTCGCGGGGAGGCGTCTGTGCGATCGGTTCCCCGCGAAGGCGGCGATCCCGCTGATTCCCGGGATCGCGGTGATCCTGTTCCTGGTTCTGTACGGTCGGTCCGCTTCGCCGAACCCGGCGGGTTCGGCGGCCCGGCTTCCCGAGGTGAAGGTGGCCGTCGCCCAGGGCGGGATCGACCAGTCCGTGAAGTGGAACCCGGGGAACCAGCTGGCCACGCTCGGGATCTACGGGGAGTTGACGCGAACGGCGAGGGACGCGGGCGCGCAGGTGGTCGTCTGGCCCGAGACCGCGGCACCGTTCTTCTACGGGTGGGAAGCGGGGCTCTCCCGGCGGGTCGAGGCCATCGCGGTGAGCGGGGGGATCCCGATCCTCTTCGGTGCGCCCTGGTACGATCCCGCGGGCGGGGAATTCTACAACAGCGTCTTCCAGATGGACGCGCGCGGCGTCGTTCTCGGGCGGTACGACAAGCGTCACCTGGTTCCGTTCGGCGAATACATTCCCCTGCGGCCGGTCCTCTTCTTCCTGAGCAAGCTGACGCCTGGGGCAGGGGACTTCTCGACCGGGACCTCCCCGGCCCTATTCCGGGTCCACGGCCAGCCGGTGGCCGCCTCCATATGCTACGAGGCGCTGTTTCCGGCGTTGATCCGGGAAGGGGTCCTCGAAGGCGCCACGTGGCTCGTGAACGTGACGAACGACGCCTGGTTCGGCGACACGGTCGCTCCTCACCAGCACCTCGCCATGGCACGGATGCGGTGCGTGGAGTTCCGGCGCCCCATGGTGCGCGCCGCCAACTCGGGGATCAGCGCGGTCATCGAAGCGGACGGGGGGATCGCGGCCTCCCTCGGTCTCTCCCGGCGGGGGGTTCTGGTCGCCGCGGTCCGGCCGGCGACCGGGGAAACCGTCTACGCAAAAACCGGGGAAATCTTTGGGATTTCCTGTAGTATACTCACCATTTTCGCGTTTATTTTTCCCTTACGAGGTTCCCATGGCATCCGGATGGATGGAAGAGAAAACAGCGGCGCTTGAAGCGCGGTTCCAGGCGCTCCGGGGCTATCTTTGAGGTAGACGCGAAGCAGGTCCGCCTCAAGGAGCTCACAGCCGAGGTCGCGCGCGACGGTTTCTGGGACGCGCCGGAGGCGACCGAACGTGTCCTTCGGGAACGGAAGGCGACCGGGACGTTCCTCGGACGCTGGTCGTCCCTTGAATCGTCCCTGGCGGACCTGCGGGCGTATCTCGCCCTCGCGGGCGAGGCGGGCGGCGAGGGGCTGACCTCAGAGATCGATCAGCAGTTCGTCGCCGTCGGCGAGGCGCTGGACGCGATCGAGCTCGAGCGGATGCTCTCCGGCGAGAACGACGCGCTGAACGCCATCGTAACGATCCACGCCGGGGCCGGGGGGACCGAATCCCAGGACTGGGCCGAGATGCTCCTCCGGATGTACTCCCGGTTCGCCGACCGGAGCGGATACGCCATGGAGATCGTCGAGCGGCAGGAGGGCGACGAGGCGGGGATCAAGAGCGCCACCTTCCTCCTGTCGGGAGACCACCCGTACGGATACCTCAAGGCGGAAACCGGCGTTCACCGGCTCGTCCGGATCTCGCCGTTCGACGCCAACAAGCGGCGCCACACGTCATTCGCCTCCGTATTCGTTTCGCCCGAGATCGACGACAACGTCGATATCAAGATCAACGAGTCGGACCTGAAGATCGACACGCTGCGCTCAGGAGGCGCCGGGGGGCAGCACGTGAACAAGGTAGAGTCCGCGGTCCGGTTCACCCACATCCCCACAGGCGTCGTGGTGCTCTGCCAGCAGGAGCGGTCGCAGGGGAAGAACCGGGCGCTGGCGATGAAGATCCTCCGTTCGAAGCTCTACGAGCTCGAGATGCAGCAGCGGGCGGAGAAGGTGAACGAGGCGCACAAGGCGAAAAAGGAGATCGCCTGGGGCTCCCAGATCCGTTCCTACGTCCTCGCGCCGTACCGCATGGTGAAAGACCACCGAACTGGCCACGAGACGGGGAACGTCGACGCCGTCCTCGACGGGGAGATCATGGGGTTCATCCGGAAGTACCTGCTCGGCGGCGGTGCGGAAGGGGAAACGGGGGACGCGGCGTGAACGAGTCGTGGAACGACCTGATGAAGGAGCGCTTTCTCAAGATCGGGGCGCTGAGGTCGGGGGGGCAAAATCCGTGGCCGAACGACCAGGCCCCGGGGTGGACCAACGCAGGAGTCCGCGCTGCCGCGGGGGGACGGACCGCGGAGGAATTGGCCGCGCGGCCGATCCGGGTGGACGTCGCCGGGCGGGTGATGGGTCTTCGACGCTTCGGAAAGGCGGCGTTCCTCGTCCTGTCCGACCGGTCGGGCCGACTGCAGGCGTACCTGAAAAAGGATCACCTCGGGGAGGAGGCGTACGACCTCTTCCTGAAATCCGTCGACGCGGGGGACATCGTCTGGGTCGACGGGCCCCTGTTCCTCACCCGCACGGGCGAGTTGACCGTCGAGGCGGCGAGGTTCCGCCTGCTGACGAAGGCGATCCGCCCCCTTCCGGAGAAGTGGCACGGGCTCTCCGACATCGAGACCCGCTACCGGCAGCGGTACGTGGACCTGATCGTCAACGAGGACGTCCGGGAGATCTTCCGACGGCGGGCGCGGATCGTTTCCTTCATCCGCTCCTTCCTGACGACGCGGGACTTCCTCGAGGTCGAGACCCCGATGATGCAGACGGTGGCGGGGGGAGCGACGGCGCGCCCGTTCGTGACCCACCACAACGCCCTCGACATGGACCTGTACCTGCGGGTCGCCCCGGAGCTCTACCTGAAGCGTCTCCTGGTCGGCGGATTCGAGCGCGTCTTCGAGATCAACCGGAATTTCCGGAACGAGGGGATCGACACCCAGCACAACCCCGAGTTCACGATGATCGAGTTCTACCAGGCGTACGCCACCTACACCGAGATGATGACGCTGACGGAGGAGATGCTCTCCTCCCTTGCGACGGAGCTGTTCGGCGCGCCGAAGTTCACCTACCAGGGGGAGACGGTCGACTTCACCCCGCCCTGGGAGCGCCTGACGGTGGCGCAGGCCGCGGCCCGCCACGGCGGGTTCCCGGAGGAGCGCCTGTCCGACGAGGCGTTCCTGCGGGAGACGGCGGCGAAGCTCGGGGTCAAGGACGCGGCGACGGCGTCTCCCGGGAATCTGCTGGTCGCGATCTACGAGGAGGTGGCCGAGAAGAAAATCGTCGGGCCGACATTCGTCACGGAATACCCGATCGACGTTTCCCCGCTCTCGCGTCGCAACGACGCACGGCCGGAGATCGTCGACCGGTTCGAGCTGATCGTCCGCGGCCGGGAGATCGCCAACGCGTTCTCCGAGCTGAACGACCCGGTGGACCAGCGGGAGCGGTTCGACGAGCAGCTCCGCAAGCGCGAACGGGGGGACGAAGAGGCTCATTTCATGGACGAGGATTACCTCCGGGCGCTCGAGCACGGGATGCCGCCGGCGGCCGGGGAGGGGATCGGGATCGACCGTCTCGTGATGCTCCTCACGGACTCCCCGTCGATCCGCGACGTGATCCTGTTCCCCCAACTTCGGAAAGAAGGGTAGAGGCGGTTGCGTCTTCCCGTCGAGTTCTACATCGCCCGGAAGTACCTTCTGGCGAAGCGGAAGCAGACGTTTATCTCGATCATCACCTTCATCTCGATCGGCGGGGTCACCATCGGGGTGATGGCGCTGATCATCGTCCTCGCGGTGATGAGCGGGTTCGAGCGCGAGCTGAAGGAGCGGATCCTCGGCGCCACCGCGCACGCCCACGTCACCAGCCTGAACGGAAGCATCGAGAACCCGTTTGCCGTGACGGAGAAGGTGCGGAAGGTCGACGGCGTGGTCGCGGCCTCTCCGTACATCTTCACCCCGATGATGATCGCCTCGGGGAGCGGCGCCGTCGGCGGTGTGCTGCGCGGCGTCGACACGGCGACGGTCGGCGACGTCACCCGCCTGCGGCGTGACCTCCGGGGCGGGCGGCTCGAGGATCTCCATCGGTCCGCGAAGGACGGGCTTCCGGGCGCCATCCTGGGGAAGGAGCTCGCCGGGAACCTCGGCGTCGGGCTGGGGGACGTGATCGAGGTCCTGGTCCCCGGCGGAACGATCACCCCCCTGGGGGCGTTTCCGAAGACGGCCCGGTTCCGCGTTGCCGGCGTTTCCGAGTCGGGGATGTACGAGTACGACGCAACCTTCGCCTACGTCGACTTCGAGGAGGCCGGACGCCTGCTGGGAATGGAGGGGCGCGCCACGGGGGTGGAGGTCAAGGTGAGGGACATCTACGCCGCCGGCGCGGTCGCGCAGCGGATCCGGTCGACCCTCGGGTATCCGTTCTGGGCGAAGGACTGGATGCAGAGCAACCGGAACCTCTTCTCCGCCCTGAAGCTGGAAAAGGTGGTGATGTTCGTCATTCTCGTCCTCATCGTGATGGTCGCGGCGTTCAACATCATCTCGACCCTGATCATGGTCGTGATGGAGAAGACGAAGGACATCGCCGTCCTGATGACGCTGGGGGCGACGCGACGCTCGATCCGCAGGATCTTCGCCATCGAGGGGCTGATCATCGGGGTGGCCGGAACGGCCCTCGGGACCGCGCTCGGCGCACTGCTGTGCGTCCTGCTCCAGCGGTACCGGTTCATCCGTCTTCCGAGCGACGTCTACTACATCTCGACCCTTCCCGTCGCCCTCGAACCGGGGACCGTCCTTCTCGTGGTGGCCAGCTCCGTCCTGATCTGCTTCCTCGCGACCCTTTATCCCGCGTTCCAGGCGTCCCGCGTGGACCCCGCGGAGGCGATCCGGTATGAGTGAAACGCCCGCCTTGCAGGCCCGGGAGGTTTGGAAGGTTTTCCGCCGCGACGGGTACGATATCGAGGTGCTCAAGGGAGTTTCCCTCTCCCTCGCGCGGGGCGAGACGGCGGGGGTGGTCGGCATCTCGGGCGCCGGCAAGACGACGCTGCTCCAGATCCTCGGGACGCTCGACCGCGCGACCTCCGGGAAGGTGCTGTACGGAGGGAGGGACGTTACGGATCTCCCCGCGGACGAGATGGCCGCCTTCCGGAACCGCTCCGTCGGGTTCGTCTTCCAGTCCCACAACCTCCTGCCGGAATTCACCGTCCTCGAAAACGTGGTGCTGCCTTGCCTGATCGGGCGGATGGATCCTGCCGAAGCGCGCCGGCGGGCCGTCGCCTTGCTCGCGGAGGTCGGGCTCTCGGAACGTCTCGCGCACCGCACCGGGGAGATCTCCGGCGGCGAGCAGCAGCGCACGGCGATCTGCCGGGCCCTCGTGATGGAGCCGTCGGTCCTGCTGGCCGACGAGCCGACCGGGAACCTCGATCGGGCGACGGCCTCCGGCGTGGTCGACCTTCTCCTGTCGCTCAACCGGTCGAGGGGGCTCTCCCTGCTCATGGTGACGCACAACGACCAGGTCGCGTCCCGTCTTCACCGCGTGATCCGGATCGACGACGGGAGGATCGCACCGTGAGGGGGAATTTCCCGATCCTCCCCCGGGTGTTCCTGTGCGCGGCCCTCCTCCTGATCGGCGCCGGGAGCGTGGGTGCCGCCGGGTTCCGGGTGGAGGCGATCGAGGTGCGGGGGGCGACCCGCGTCGCCCCGGACGCGATCCGGAAGGCGATGAGCACGCAGGTCGGACAGGAGCTGGACCTGGAGAAGGTTCGGCAGGACGTGAAGGCGATCTACAAGATGGGGTATTTCCGCGACGTAACCTTCGACACGGAGGAGGTCCCCGGCGGGTATCGCCTTACCGTGATCGTCGCCGAGAAGCCGATCGTCGGCGCGGTCCTGATCGAGGGGAACAAGGACGTGGATGCCGCCGACCTGCGCGCCGCCCTGACCGTCAAGGAGCGGTCTCTATTTCAGGAGGAGAAGGTAAAGGAATCGGCGAATAAATTGAAAGAAGTATGCCAAAATAAAGGGTTTATAGACGCGTCCGTGGAGGCGTCCGTCGCGGAGGATTCCGATGGAGCCCTGCGGGTGACCTTCCGGGTCGCCGAGGGCCCGAAGTTGAAGATCGAACGGATCCTCGTCACCGGGAACCTGTACCACCCGACGAATGCGATCCTCAAGATGATGGACACTTCGGAGAAGGGATTGTTCTCCTTCGTCACCGACTCCGGGACCTTCAAGAAGGACGTCCTCGAAAACGACGTCCGGAAGATCGAGGCGCTCTACCAGAACAGCGGGTTCCTGGACTCCAAGGTCTCCGAGCCGGTCGTCGACCGGGGGAAGAAAGGGCTGATCCTCA
>Ga0315273_10003352_pt1 | contig 19279 bp, 17 predicted proteins | sample YL17G02_0_MG_FD_205753 | JGI IMG/M metagenome (GOLD analysis project Ga0315273, IMG submission 205753) | Sediment microbial communities from Yellowstone Lake, YNP, Wyoming, USA - YL17G02_0 | ecosystem: Environmental > Aquatic > Freshwater > Lake > Sediment | place: USA: Wyoming | collected...
TGCGGGAGCCGCGAAACCGCTGGCTCGCCCTGCTCGCCGGATGGGCGGTCGCCGCCGCGATCGGGTTGGTGCCGTTCCTGAACCTCGCCGCATGGTCGCTCGGCGGGATGTTCGGCTTCGGCGCGATAACGGTCGCGATCTGGCGCGCCCGCACGCCGAGGAAGGTTGGACGTCACCGCGCCGGCACGATCCCACGCGAGCCCGACGTCGCGCCCGCACCGGCCTCCGTCACGACGCTCGACCTCGCGGGACCACCGTCCGAGCCGCCCTATCCCTCGAGCGGGGAGGACTAGTCCATCACGGACTAGCTGCGGCGCCCGCGCACCACGAGTCCGATCGCCACACCCATCGCGGCCCCGAGCGCGATCGCCTTCGGCAGGTCGATCAGCACCTTCCCGCCGTCCTCGACCACGACCTTCGGGGCGAGCACGGCGCCCACGAACGACCGTTCGCCGAGGGTCGCGCCGCCGCCCGAGGCGATCCACTGGCAGCCGCCGTTCACGATCGAGACGTTCCCGCCGGCCGCGATCGGTCCGCTGCCGCCGTTCGTGATCGCGAGGTTCCCGCCGACGGCCGCGGCACCCAACCCTCCGTTCGTCACGATCAGGTCCCCGCTCGCGGCCACCGCGCCCGCGGCGGCGTTGCGCATCGTCACCTCGCGGCCGCGCACCGCGCCCACGAGTCCCTTCTCGACCTGCACGTCCTGCGTCACGTCCATGGCATCCTCCCGCGTCGGTCTTCCACCAGTTTCCCGCTAGCCTTGTCCGATGGCGACCCTCCTGTTGCTGGGATCGGGCGAGTTCGAGCCATGGAGCCACGACGTAGAGGCGGAGGCGCTCGGTGCTGCGACGGGCGACGGCCGCGTCGTGATCGTGCCCACGGCGAGCGCCACCGAGGGCGACCACGTCTTCGAGCGGTGGGGCCTGATGGGGCTCGACCACTACGCGGAGCGCGACGTGCCTGCCGAGGTCGTGTCCGTGCGCACTCGCGACGACGCCCGGCGAGACGATCTCGCCGACCGGATCCGCGGCGCCTCGATGGTGTTCTTCTCCGGCGGGAAGCCGCAGCACCTGGCCGAGGTGATGGACGGCACCCAGTGCTGGGCGGCGGTGCGGCATCTCATGGACCGCGGCGGGGTGTACGCGGGCTGCAGCGCCGGCGCGATGGTCGCGAGCCGCTCGCTGGCGCAGCGCGCGGCGAAGCCTCGCCGGGGAACGGGCTGGCTGTTCGGTCTCGGGCTGGTGCCGCACACCACGTTCGGCGTCCACTGGGACCGCATGCGGAAGATCCCGGGCGTGAGCGCGTTCCTCACCTCGAAGATGGACGGGACCTGGTTCGTCGGGATCGACGAACGCACCGCGATCCTGGGCGACGGGGAGCGATGGGATGTGCACGGGCTCGGTTCGGTCACCGTGAGGAGCGCAACGGGCACCGACACGTACCGCACGGGGGATCGGTTCGAGGCAACCGCACCACGTTGACCGGCCCGCGCGGCACGGGTAGCGTGCGCGCGTGCCCGAGCCAGCCGACCTCGTGATCACCGGCGCCGACGTCTACACGGTCGACCCGGCGCGAGGCTGGGCCGAGGCCGTCGCGATCCGGGGGGACCGCATCGTGGCCCTGGGCACCGAGGCCGAGGTCCGCGAGGCGGTCGGGACCGGCGGCGAGCATCTCCACCTGCCGGGCCGCATGGTCGTCCCCGGCTTCCAGGACTCCCACGTCCACGCCGCGTTCGGCGCCCGCAACCTCCTGAACGTGAACCTCGACGACGTGCACGACCGCGACGCATACTTGGAGCGGATCCGGTCGTTCGCCGAGGCCAACCCCGACCTGCCGTGGATCATGGGCGGGGGTTGGTACAGCCCGGTGTTCGGCGACGCTGGCCCGCGCGCCTCGGACCTCGACACCGTGGTGCCCGACCGCCCGGTGTTCCTGTTGAACACCGACGTGCACGCAGGCTGGGTGAACACGAAGGCCCTCGAGCTGGCCGGGTTCACCGCCGACACGCAGGACCCGTTCGACGGCTACTTCATCCGCGATCCCGACGGCTCGCTCACGGGATGCCTGCAGGAGGGCACGGCGTACACGGTCCTGCGCGAGGTCGTGCCGGCGCCGAGCGTCGAGGACTGGACGACGTACCTGCGGCGCGCGCAGCAGCACCTCACCGCGCTCGGGATCACCGGATGGCAGGACGCCTGGGTCGAGCCCGACCTGCTCACCGCGTACCGGGAGCTCGACGACGCCGGTGAGCTGGCGGTGCACGTGGTGACCTCGCTCTGGTGGGACCGCCACAAGAACATGGAGCAGGTCGACGGGCTCCTCGCCGGGCGCGAGCGCGGGACCGGCGGCCGAGTGAACGCCGGCACCGTGAAGATCATGCTCGACGGGTGCCCCGAGAGCGCCACCGGCGCGATGCTCGAGCCGTACGAGGGCGCGTACGGCGAGGCGCACGGGACGGGGCTCGCGTTCGTCGACGTCGAGATGCTGCGCGAGGCGGTCGTGCGGCTCGACGCCGAGGGCTTCCAGATACACCAGCACGCGCTCGGCGACCGCGCGATCAGGATGGCGCTCGACGCGATCGAAGCCGCGCGCACCGCGAATGGCATGAACGACCACCGCCATCACATCGCGCACCTGCAGCTGCCCGATCCGGCCGACATCCCGCGTCTGCAGGAGCTCCGTGTCGTGGCGAACATGCAGCCGTACTGGGGGCAGCCCGACGCCGCGGTGGAGACCCTCACCCGGCCGCGCGTCGGCGCGCGCGCCGAGCGGCTCTACCCGATCGGGTCCATGCGCGCGAGCGGCGCCGTCATGGCGTTCGGGAGCGACTGGCCGGTGTCCACGCCGAACGTCATGCGCGAGCTCGACGTCGCCGTGAACCGGCAGGCGCTCGGTGACCGCGACCGAGGCGCCCTGCACCCCGACCAGCGGATCGACCTGCCCGCCGCGCTCGCGGCGTTCACGCGAGGCAGCGCGTACCTGAACCACGACGACGAGGCCGGAGTGCTGGCGCCGGGGATGCGGGCGGACCTCGCCGTGCTCGACCGGAACCTGTTCGACCGCTCGCTCGGCGCGATCGCCGACGCGACCGTCGAGATGACGATCGCGTCGGGATCGGTCGTCTTCGGCGGGTAGGCGCCCGCCGAGGCCGCTTACGAGACCTTGATCTGGGCGGCCACGGCGTCGACCTTCGTGACGTCGGTGACCGAGGTGAGCGTCAGCCCGCACAGCTTCGTCTTGCCGACGGGCGCCTTCGCCGACACCAGGATCGTGAGGTCGAGGGTCAGCGTGTCGTCGGGCTGGAGCGCGCCGGTGGCGTAGGTGCCCGCGACCACGGCCGCCGTCACATCCACGCCCGCGGCCTTCCACGTCACCGTGAAGCCCTTCGAGGTCGCGCAGCCGAGGGCGGTGAACCCGTCCACGGCCGAGCCGTCGTGCTGGACCTGTACGGTGAAGGTGGTCGACTTCCCACGCTTCACCTTCTGTGCGGGGAGCTTCTGCGTGGTGGCGTTCGCCTCGTACACATCGTTGCCCGTGTACGTCGTCGCGGTGCCCTTCTTCACCAGGGCGTCGCCCTGGAACGCGACCGGCCTGGCGAAGACGTCGGTGTTGCCGAGGTTGTCACCGGCCACCAGGTTGTCGGCGTCGGAGGTGAAGACGATGTCGCTGCCGTCACCGGCGATCGAGGGGTAGTAGCTCGCCTGGCCGCCCTCGTTCCAGCCGGAGTCGACCGAGAGCCGCGTGGTGTACCCGGTGACCGTGTCGTGCAGGAAGACGTCGGTGGTGCCGTTCGTGTCTCCGGCCACGAGGTTCGTGGCGTCGGAGCTGAAGACGACGGATCGGCCGTCGGCGCTGATCTGGGGGTCGTAGCTGGCGCCCTTGCCCTGCGTGCCGTTGCCGCGCACGCTGATCCGCGTGGTGGTGCCGGTCAGTGTGTCGTGAAGGAAGATGTCGCTCGTGCCGTTCGTGTCGTTCGCGACGAAGTTCGTCGCCGACGAGTCGAACGCGATGTAGCGACCGTCGCCGCTGATCGACGGATGGCGGCTCGTGCCGTCGCTCTGCAGCGCGCCCGCGCCCTCGGAGATCCGCGTGATCGCGCCGGTCGTCAGGTCGGTCAGGTAGATGTCTCGCACGCCGTTCGTGTCGGTGATGCCCAGGTTCGTGGCGCGTGACTCGTACGCGACGGAGCCGCCGTTCGCGCTGATCGAGGGGTCGAAGCTGTCGTTGTTGCCCTGGGTGCCGCCGCTCGTCTTGGTGGCCTGCACGGTCGTCGCGCCGCTGAGGCTGCGCACGAAGATATGGAGGTTGCCGTTGGGGGACGGGGCCGTCAGGTTCGTCGACCACGACTCGAACGCCACCGCGGTGCCGTCGGAGCTGAGGGAGGGGTTCTGGCTGCAGTCGTTCGCCTGAGCGCCTGCGTTCGTGAGGCTCACACGTTGGGTCGAGGCGAGGGTCAGGTTCCGAAGGAAGACGTCGGTGCAGCCGTTCCCGTCGGAGGTCGGCGAGATCAGGTTCGTCGAGTCTGAGGAGAACGCCATGAGCGCCCCGTCGCCGCTGATCGAGGGGTCCCAACTGCAGTCGTTCCCCTGGGCCTCGAGGTCGGAGATGCTCCCGCGGACCGTGGTGCCGAGCGCCGGCGTGCGCACGAAGACGTCGGTGCACCCGTTGTTGTCGGTCGTCGGGGAGATCAGGTTGTTCGCGTCGGACGCGAAGGCCACAACGCCGCCGTCGGTGCTGAGCGCGGTGGTGCCCGCGGGGTTCGCCTGGTCGCTGTAGACGGCGGTCTCACTGCTGTTGTTGGCCTCGGCCTCCAGATCGGAGACGCTGGCTCGGGAGGTACTGGGCGGGCCCTCGTGCAGCCGGAGCTTCAGGGTGCCCTGGTCGCCCGCGTAGCCGTCGACCGCGATCCGGTAGGTGGTGGCCGCCACGGCGTCGAAGTGCACGATGCTCGTGAGGACGTCGTGGTTCGGGTCGTCATCGTTCCAGACGACACCTGCGAGCGCGTTCACGCTGGTGCCGATGTAGACAGCGAGAAGGGTGTCGAAGCTGCTGCCCGAGGTCGAGATCGTGGCCGGGCCGCTCACCGCAGGGGTCCACGTGTACCAGACCGAGGCGCCGCCTGGGGTGCCGGCGTGCTGCGGCTCGCCCGGCTCGGAGGTGGCGGCCGTGTTCGAGTCGCCGGCGCGGAGCACTCGGGTCCCGGTGAGCGTGGTGGCCGAGGTGAACATGTTGTTGGCGGGTGACGCCGAGGCCGGCAGGGCCAAGAGCCCGAGCAGCATCGACGCGGTGGCGAGCACGGTCAGGCAACGTCGGATCATCGTTCGGGCCCTTCCTCGGGGCGCGCCGATCGGCGCGACACATGGCGCTGACCGCCCCCGGGGAGCGGGGCCGGTCATCCATGAAGAGGTTTCGGTCGAACCTGATGACCCCTTTAGACGGGTCGGTTATGCGGGCGGCGCCGGCTGCGTCGCCATCCAGGCGCGCAGGTTCTCGATGTGCGAGCGCGGGACGATGCCGTGATCGCAGGTCATCGGGGCGCCGCAGGGCGGGTTTCCCTCCATCGTGAAGTAGTTGAATCGGCAGTCCGGGCAGTAGACGTCGAGCGCTTCCGGCAGGTAGGGACACTCGCCCCACGAGCATGATCGCGCCCCCTCGCCGGTCGCGACATCGAAGCCGCACCCCGGACAGGTACGGAACCCTTCCCATCGAGCCATGTGTCTCGCCTCCTGCGGCCCAGTCTTAGCCCCTAGGGCGAGGAGCGGTGGGGACCGAACGGTCCCGTTCTCGAGGGCCGAAGGACCCCAGGGCGGTATCCTCTGTGGCCGTGAGGCCGAAGGACGGATCGCCGCATCGGGGCGACCGGCCGGGGTGTTCCCGCTGCGGTCGACCCACCTATGACCCCGACAAGCGCGGGGTGCCGTGGGTGCGGGCGGTCTCGGGCGGCGCGCAGGTCTTGATCTGCCCGGAGTGTCAGCGCGACGTGCCCGACTGGGCCGACGGGCTGGACCGGTGCGGCGCCTGCGGGGGAACGCGCCTGTCGGCGATGCTCGGCGAGGTGGTGTGCCGCGCCTGCGGCCACACCGAACGCGCGTGAGCGCGGGCGTTTAGCTCAGCTGGTTAGAGCGCCTCCCTTACAAGGAGGAGGTCGGGGGTTCGAGTCCCTCAGCGCCCACCAAGTCCTTCGTGCAGCCGACCGCGCTCGACCGACCGGCGAAGGTCGTCCCGAATCCTCACATGCGCTCCCCGAGCGGACGCGCCACGGTTCCCCCGTGTACCGGACGATGCCGTGCGAGGCGACCACCCGTCCTGATCACCACGAGCAGATGATCCCGATCAGACGGCCACGGCGGGTGGCTGCTCAACGGCACCGGCGACCGCGGCTGAGGCCGAGCCGCGCACGTGGCCGCCTACCGATGGCAAGCCGTGGAACCGTGGTCGAGCGCCTTGTTCGACACGTTTCGGAAGCTCCAGAAGTACGCCCGGCTCCTTAGCTGCATCCGGAGCACGCCGAACGATTTGATCCTCTTCTGCGACCCGCGGATCCCGTGTCCGAAGCGGCGGAGCCCTTCGCCGCCCGTGCCGACCACGAACTCGCGCGTGCCTCCGGGCACCGGCTTGCCCGACGCGTTCAGCGGCGCGAAGCGCTCGTAGTCGTGGTCGTGGCCGTTCAGGACGACATCGACGCCCATCCGCGCCGCGAGCCTCCAGAGACCGGCGATGCTCCCCTGGCTGCCGTGCTCGCCCGAGCTCCACCGTGGCTGATGCCAGTAGACGAGCTCGCACCGATGATGGTCGGCCCTCAGGGACTTGCGGAGGAACGTCTCGGCGGCGGTGCGGTTCGACCAGGCATCGACCGAGACCAGGAACCAGTCGCCCACCACGAACCGGTAGTTCTTCGCGGGCGCCCGCTTCCCGAAATAGCCGAAGTAGCCGGAGGCCCCCGATGTCCGGAAGTCGTGGTTGCCCGGGGAGGGGCTGGTCTTCGATCGGAACGTTCCCCACGTCGGGTCGTAGTAGCTCGCGAACTGGCGCGCGCTGCCCGAGCTATAGACGTTGTCGCCGAGCGTGAGCACTCGGTCCGGGTCGAGCCGGCGCACGAGTCGTGCGGTGCGGGTGTCGTCGCCGCCGCTCGAGGCGATGTCGCCCGCCGCCACGATCACACGCGTGGCGGCCGACACCGGCACGGTCATCGCGAGGAGGAGAGGGATCGCTGCGACGCCGGCGCGTAGCGCGCGCGCGCGAAAGTGGGCAGCGTGACAGGGGAGTTGTCGTGGGGACATCTGCGGACACCTTACCGCGGGCGAAGGGTGTGACACTGGGGGGCCGACTACGACATCGACCCCGGCGGAGCCACCGTTGCACCCGTCAGCCCCGCTCGGTCGAACGCCGCCTGCACCGAGCCGTCGGCCTTCGCGTCTTCGATGAACGTGCTCGCGAACGTCAGCGCCGCCGGGCGGCCCTTCGGGACCGCGATCGCCGTGCCCGCCGCCCAGAAGTGGCCGTCGAGGATCCGCGACCCTGGGACGAGCACTGCGAGCTCCTGCAGGGAGTCACGCCCGAGCGCCACCGCGTCGACCTCGCCCGCCCGGAGGAGCGCCACCAGCTCGTCGGCGCCGGCAGTTCCGTACACCGTGGCCCGCGAGAGGGTGCGCCGCGCGGCCCGGATCGTGGTGGTTGCCTCGACGCCGCCCACCCGGGTCCCCGCCCGGTCGACCTCCTCCAACGTCGAGATCGTCGAGCCGGCCGGTACCAGGTACGTGCTCGTGCCAAGCGCGTAGTCCGGTCCGAACGCCACGACCCGCCGGCGGTCGTCGTCCACCGGCATGAACACGACGTCGATCGCCGCGGCGGCGAGCGCCTCCGTCGCCTCGCCCGAGCTCGCGAAGCGCACGATCTCGAACGGCACCCGGGCCCGTTCGGCCAGACCCCGTCCGAGGTCGACCGCCACACCCCTCGGTTCGCCGGTCTCGGGGTCGGCCACCGCCCATCCGGGTGAGGCGGCCGGACCCACCGCCACGCCCACGCGCAGCGTCCCGTTAGGCGCGAGCTCGCCGACGGCGTCCTCGGACATGGGCGGCATCTTCACACATGCCCGCGAGGCTCTCGCGAGAATTGACCGGCTCTTACCGTTCCTTTGGTGCGGGGCTGGACTGTCCGCCCAGAGGATGGGGGGTGCAGCGTCGGTGAGCCCGGTGCCACCCTCCCGATCCCCGTCCGGGTGGCGCCGGGTGCCGGCGCCCGACCTTGTTCGCGTCGGAGCCGCCGGCAGGATGGGCGACGGTGTCTGACGAGATCGCGATCCGTCCGCTGACCCGTCCCGCTGGGACGACCTGGCCCGGCTCTTCCGGGGGCACGGGAACCCCGGGGGCTGCTGGTACATGCGCTGGCGCGCGCCGATCCGCACGTTCACCGAGCTCCACGCGGACCGGGGTCCTCGCGTACCGGGCCGGGGCGCCCGCGTGGTCGAGGTGTGCCGGGTCGGGTCCGGGCCGCGAGCTATCGGTGGATGGGCTCGCCCGGGCTGATCCTCGACGCGGGGTTCGTCGACGAGACCCCGCCGGGACGTTCGCGCCGCGTGATGCGGCACATCTGAGCTACCAGCCGTTGCGGTGGATCTGATCCTGGAGGGGGCGCCGTTCGCGTGAGCGCCACGAGCCTGTCGCCGTCTCGTCCTCGGCCCGGTACCCGAACCCGATGATCCCGATCGGGCGCAGGTGCGCCGGGACCTCGAACCGGTTCAGCAGCTCCTGTTCCCCATGCGTGATCCCGAAGAACCACCCGCCCAGGCCCTCTTCGACGGCGGCGAGGAGCATCAGCATCGAGGCCATCGCCGCATCGATCTCCCAGAACTTCACGGGCCAGTTCGTCTCTTCGTCCATCCCGAAGTCGATCTTGTCGGACTGCGAGTAGCGCTCGACGTACCGGCGCGGGTCGGGGAGGGGCAGCACGATCACGGTCGGGCCGACGGCCACCTCCTCGGGATCCCACCCGAACTCGGGGTCGCGCGTGACCTCCCAGAACTCGGCCACGGTCTCGGCGGTATCGAGCACGAGCAGCTCGAGCCCCTGGGAGAACCCGGCCGAGGGCGCCCGCCGGCCGACGTCCACGATCCGGTCGATCGTGTCGCGCGGAACCGGCCGCCGGTCGAAGCTGCGTACCATCCGGCGGTGCCGCACGACCTCCCGGAAGTCCATGTCCCGGAGAGTACCCGCCTCGGGGGGGCCAACGGCCTAGACCCGACGGAGGGGGACACCTCCCCAAGAACGCGCTAGGGTATCGCACCTACGTACGACGAACGAAAGGTACCCCCCGATGCGCACGTTCCGCCCTCGTCGTGGCCTGGTCGCCGCGACCGCGATCCTCGCCACCGCAGCCTTCCTGCCCTCCGCGCCGGCTGGCGCGGTGAACATCGGTCACACCTCGATCGTGAACGAGGATGCCGCCGGGTTCACACCGAACATCATCGACGGCCGCGTGAACGTGATGATCGTGATGAACGGGACCGTGTACGTCGGTGGCACGTTCTCCACCGTGCAGAACGCCGGCTCGGCCACGAACATCACGCGCAACTACGTCCTCGCGTACAACGCCACGACGGGCGTCGTCAGCACCACCTTCCGACCGATCGTGACGGGCGCGGTCGAGGCGCTCGCGCCCGGTCCGGACGGCACCTCGATCTACATCGGCGGGAACTTCGGTTCGACGAACGGCAGCACCACGTATCGGCGGCTCGTGCGCGTGAACGCCACCACGGGCGCCACGGTCACCTCGTTCATCACGAACCCGAACCGCATGGTGCTCGACCTCGTCCTGCGCAGCGGTCAGCTCTACGCGGCGGGCGAGTTCACGCAGATCGGCGGCTCCGCTCGCTCGGGTCTCGCGCGGCTGAACCCCACCACCGGCGCGGCGGACCCGACCCTGAACCTTCCGTTCACCGATCCCTGGATCTCACCGCGGGTGGGCATCGTCAGCCGCATGCGGGTGTGGCGGATCGACGTGACCCCCGACGGCTCGAAGCTGGTCGCCGGCGGGAACTTCCGGCAGGTGGGCGGCATACCGCGCGACCAGGTCGCGATCCTCGACGTGAACCGGAACCCCGTGGCGCTCGACTCGTGGAGTTCGACGTTCTTCCGCTTCACGGACCCGAACAACCCCGACCCCCTCACGAACAACTGGTGTTCGCAGACCTTCCCGCACTACCTCCGCGACATCGACATCTCGCCCGACGGCTCCTATGCCGCGATCGTGAACACCGGCGCGAATCGACCCGGGCACATCTCGTGCGACTCCTTGACGCGCTGGAACCTCTCGGCCTCGGGCCCGAACCAGGAGCCCGATTGGGTCGCGAAGTCGGGCGGGGACTCGTTCCACTCGGTCTTGGCGACGGGCGCCGCGATCTACGCGGGCGGTCACCAGCAGTGGATGAACAACCCGTACAACCCGAACAGCTGTGGCAACTGCACCGGGCCGTTCCCGGGGGGCACGATACGCACCGGCTTCTCGGCGCACGACCCTTCGAACGGGTTGCCGTTCAGCTGGAACCCCGTGCGGAACCCGCGCGGCAAGGGCGTGCTCGCGATGGTGTCGACCCCGACCGGGTTCTTCTTCGGGAGCGACACCAACAACATCCACGCCGAGACGCACCGCCGGAACGGGTTCCTGCCGCTCCTCGGCGGGGTCACGGTGCCGGCGAACGCCGAGTACGGCCTGCCTGGCGGCTTCTTCACGCTGGGCCAGTCGGGCACGCCCGGCGACCTGCTCAAGCGGACGTCCACCGGCACGACCTTCACGACCGCCAGCGAGGTCGCGGCCCCGGTCGACTGGACCAACGCGCGAGGCGGGTTCGTCTTGAACGGCACGCTCTACACCGGCATGGCCGACGGCACGCTCGTGCGCCGCTCCTTCGACGGCACGACGGCGGGGGCGACCACGGTCGTCAACCTGTTCGGGCTCGACATTGTGCTCGACCCGATGTTCGTGATCCCGGGCACGAACCTCCACATGCCCACCTTCTCGAGCCAGCTCGCGGACTCCACCGGCATGTTCTTCGAGGACGGGTTCATCTACTACTCGGTGCAGGGCGACCCGCGCCTGTACGCGCGCGGGTTCACCCAGGAGGACCAACTGATCGGCGCGGCCCTCGTGGTCCCGAGCACCGGCGACGGTGTCGACTGGGCGAACGTACGAGGCATGACGATGGCCTCTGGGAACCTCTACTTCGCACTCCTCGATGGCACCCTCAACAAGGTGGCGTGGAACGGCGACCCGTTCGGCCACGGACATCCGACCGGCAGTGTCACCAAGATCACCGGCACGAACGTCGACGGGATCAACTGGGCCTCGAACGGGATGTTCGTCTTCGGGAGCTAGACGCCGGTCGACATCGGTCGCCGGGAGGTAGGGTGATCCGCTTCCCGACAACCTCTACGAAAGGCCATCCCCGATGGGTCCGCAGAGCATCCGGCGAAGCCTGCCGCTGATCGCGGCCATCGTCGCGGTCACGGCGCTCCTCGTCGCGCCCGCCGGCGCCTCGGACGTGGCCCATCCGTCGATCGTGAGCGAGGATCCCGCCGGCTTCACACCCGACATCATGGACGGTCGGGTGAACGCGATCATCGTGATGAACGGGACCGTGTTCGTGGGCGGCACCTTCACGACCGTTCGGAACGCGGGATCGTCGAGCGACCTGACCCGCGACTACCTCTTCGCGTTCGACGCGACGACCGGTGCCGTGAACACCAGCTTCCGGCCGGATCTGTCCGGCAAGGTCGAGGCGCTCGCGCCGGGTCCCGACGGCGCGTCGGTCTACGTCGGGGGGTCATTCGGGCAGGCGAACGGCAGCGGGGCGTACGGCCGTCTCGTCAGGGTGGACGCCACTACGGGCGCGACCATCGCATCGTTCAAGGCCGATCCGAACGACCAGGTGCTCGATCTCGTGCGTCGGGGCTCGGACCTTTATGCGGCCGGCGAGTTCACGCAGATCGGGAGGGCGGCGCGATCGGGCCTCGCGCGCCTCGACGTGAACACCGGCACGGCGGATCCGGCCCTCGACCTGCCGTTCACCCGCCCGTGGGTCTCGTGGGTCAAGAGCCCGATGCGTGTCTGGCGGATCGACGTCACCCCCGACGGCTCCAAGCTGTTGGCCGCGGGTAACTTCCGGCGGGTGGGGGGCGAGCTTCGGGAGCAGGTCGCGATCCTCGACGTGGGCCAGTCCCCGGTGACCCTCGACGACTGGAGCACCACGTTCTTCCGTCTCACGGTCCCGCACGGTCGCGAGAGTTGGTGTCTGTCGCTCTTCCCGCACTACGTGCGAGACGTCGACATCTCGCCCGACGGGACCTACGCGGCCGTCGTCACCACGGGTGCGAACTTCCCCGACCACCCGTCCTGCGACTCGGTCTCGCGGTGGGATCTCACGATGAGCGAACCGGGCCGGCATCCGGATTGGGTCGCCCGATCGGGCGGGGACTCGTCGCATTCCGTGCTCGTGACCGGGGCGGCGGTCTACGTCGGGGGGCACCAGCAGTGGATGAACAACCCCTACAACCCGACGACCTGCGGTGTCTGCCGTGGTCCGTACCCCGGAGGCGTCGTTCGGACCGGGTTCTCCGCGCACGATCCGGCCAACGGGCTCCCATTCAGGTGGAACCCCGTGCGCTACCCGCGGGGCAAGGGCGTGCTCGCGATGGCGGCGACGGCGAAGGGGTTCTTCTTCGGGAGCGATACGGACCGGATCCACGGCGAGACGCACCGCAAGCTCGCCTTCATGCCGCTCGCCGGCGGAGTCACGGTCCCGCCGACCCTCGAGTACGGCCTGCCCGCCGGGCTGTTCACGGTGAGTCCTTCAGGAGCCGCACACGATCTCCTCGCCCGAACGTTCGACGGGACCACGGCCGGCCCGCCGAGCGAGGTCGGCACCGGCGTGGACTGGCGCAGGGCCCGCGGCGGGTTCGTCCTGAACGGTCAGCTCTACGTCGGGAAGGGCAACGGCACGCTCGTACGCGGTTCGTTCGACGGCGTGGCGGTCGGGCCGCGAACGCTCGTTGGCCTGCACCGGCTCGATCACCGGGTCGCCCCGATCTTCCAGATCCCCGGCACGCATCAGCCGATCCCTCGGCTCTCGTCGCAGCTGGCGGATGCGACCGGCATGTTCTTCGAGCACGGGTTCCTCTACTACACGGTGCGGGGCGATCCCCGTCTGTACGCGCGCGGGTTCACGCAGGAGAGCGAGATCGTGGGCGCCCCGTTGCTCGTGGCGAGCACGGGGGATCGCGTCGACTGGGCGAAGGTCCGCGGGATGACGATGGCCGACGGAACGCTCTTCTTCGCGCTCGCCGACGGCACCCTCAAGAAGGTGGCGTGGAGCGGCGACCCGTTCGGTCACGGACATCCAACCGGTCGCGTCACCACGATCGGCGGCCCGGACGTTGACGCCACCGACTGGTCCTCGAACGGGATGTTCGTCTTCGGGGGCTAGCGAGCCGGGCTCTCTGAGGGCCGCCAGTCGCGGAGGGATCCGCGCGCGAGCGCTCGCTCGTGGTAATCGCCGTCGGGCCTGACCCCGGGCATGCCGCCCCGCTCGACGAGCGTTTCCAGCAGCGGGGCGAGCTGACCCCCATAGACCTCCATGCACGCGCGGGGGTGGACGCCCGGCCACGAGTAGCACGACACGGTCATCCGCCGGTGCTCATGCGCGACGCCCCCGGGAACGGCGTCGTCCCATGCCGGGTCATCGGGCGGGAACACATACCGGTCGAGGTTCCCCTGGGGGATGCCCTCGATCCCGCGGACGGTCGGGGGCTCGGCGTCGAGCTGGTAGGGGTCCACGACGCAGTCGCAGATCACCGCGTGCTCGGGCAGCAGGCCGAGCCACTCGTTCGGCACGATCGGACGACTCGGGTCCGAGCGCTGGGTGGCATCGACGAGCACGTCGGTCAGCCGCAGCCGCTCCTCGATGTAGCGCTGGTCGGCCGTGAGGTTCCGGCCGATCGTGACCACCTCGACGCCGGGTACCCCGGCCGCGAACAGCCGGGCGGCACGGTCCGTCCGTCCGTACTTCGTGGCGGCCTCGACCGCGTTACGGCCGATCGCGCCCGCGCCCATAACGGTGACGTGGATCGGCGGGCGCCCCGGGTCGTCCAGGAGCGGATAGGTGCGCTCGAGGGCGTCGAACCCCGCCTCCAGGGCGTTCCATGCGACTGCCCGGCTGTCCTCCACCAGCCGGTGACCGGCGTCGTCGGTGATGCAGTCGAGCGCGATCGCCTCGACGCCCGCTCGACGCAGCCGCACCACGCGTTCGGGCCGGGTGGGGAAGTGCAGCATCGAGACCAGCGCTGTGCCCGAGGGCACCAGGTCGAGCTCGTCGAGGTCGGGACAGCGCAGCACGACGACGATGTCCTGCTCGAATGCCTCCCCGTGCGAGGCGATCCGGACGGCGGGGCCGATCGATGAGTAGTCCTCGTCGGAGAGGCCCATCCCGCCGCCGACCCCGTGCTCGACGACGATCTCGGTGTCGTGCAGCGCCAGGCGCGCCAGCAGCGGAGGAAGGAAGTCTCGCCGTTCCGCGGGCTCCTTCCGCATGCGGGGAAACCCGACCGTCATCCGGTGATCGTCGTCCGCCATCTGGCGAGCGCTCCTCTCGCGGCCGCCCGCATGTCGTGCGGACCGCTCCGCTCGTCCCATCGCGCGATCGGCGTGGTCAACAGCAGCGTCATCAGCGGCTCGATCTGCGAGCCGTATACCTCCATGCAGCTCTTCGGATGGATCCCCGGCCAGGCGTAGCACGACAGGGCCTGCCTTCGGTTCGTGGTGTCGACCGCGGGCGGCTGGGCATCCCATGCGGGATCGTCGATGGGGAAGACGTATCGATCGAGATCGCCGTGCGGGACGCCTTCGATACCCTTCACCATGGGCGGGTCGGCATTTGGAAGGTACGGGTCGCTCGAGAGGTCAAGGACGACGGCGTCTTCGGGGAGCGCGGCGATCCAACGGTTCGGGATCACAGGTACCGCGGTGTCGAGCCGGCTCGTCGCGTCGATCAGGAGATCGGTGCGCTCGAGCCGCCCGAGCATGTAGTCCTCGTGCCACGTGAGGTCGAAGTCGACCACCGTTACCTCGACCCCGGGCACGTTGTTCGCGACCATCTCCTCGCGCATGCGCGGGTCGCCGTACCTCGTGGCGGCCCTGACCGCGTGCCCTCCCACGGCCCCGGCGCCTAGACACGTCACGCGCAGGGGCCGCCGGCTCGGGTGCGAGAAGTTCGGGTGGATCCGTACGAGCTCGCGGAAGGCGGCCTCGACGCCGTTCCAGCCGACGGACTCGAGGTTCTGGACGAGCCGGTGCCCGGTGTCGTCGGCGACCGAGTCGAGGCTGATCGCCTCGATCCCGGCCTCCTCCAGCATCCGGATGCGACCGGGGCGCGTGGGGAAGTGGAGCATCGTGACGAGGATCGAGCCGGGGCGCATCCACCCGATCGCCTCGTCGGCCGGGCACCTGACGACGGCCACGAGGTCCTGATCGAAGACCTCGCGGTAGGGGGCGAACCGCACGCACGGCGCGATCGAGAGGTACTCGACGGGCTCGATGCCCATCCCCGAGCCGTAGCCCTCCTCGAGCACGACCCCGTCGACGCCGTCGCGGCACAGGGCGGCCACGAACGGCGCCAGGAAGTCCCGGCGCTCGCCGGCCTCCTTGTGCATGCGCGGCAGCCCGACCCTCATGCCGTCAGCCTGCCATCTCGGAGGTGGAGGGCCGCGGGCCGTCCGGTCCTTTGTCGGGCGGTCCTTGGGTCCCCCGGGGGACGCGTGCAGGTGCACCGCGACGGGACGTGCGCGCCCGCGGTCGTGCTAGGCCATCCAGGCGTCGATGCGCTGCTCGACCTCGCGCAGCCGAAGCACGAGTGCCTTCAGGAGCGCGACCGAGACCGAGGGGTGGTCCAGCAGGAAGGCCTGGAACCGCTCGGCGGGGATGCGGAGCGCGGACACGTCCGTCACCGCCTTCACGGTCGCCATGCGCTTGCCCGGGGCGATCAGGGCCATCTCCCCGAAGAAGTTCCCCGCCTTCAGGATGTGGAACCGGCCGCCGACGTCGACGCGCGCCTCGCCCTCGGCTACGACGTACATCGCGTCGCCCTGGTCGCCGGCCTCGAAGATCGTCTGCTCGGCGGCGAACGAGACCGGCTCGCCGACATCGAGCATGCCCAAGACGTCCTCGTCGGAGAGGCCGGCGAAGAGCCCTGTCTCACGCAGGGCAGTGGTGTCGATCGCAGGTCCGGTCATCGGGTCTTCCTCCTGGCGGGGACGGTCGCGCTCGCGATGCAGTCTAACGAGCGGCGCGCCCGGGCCACCGCGCCCGCGCGGCCGACGGGACTCATCGCCGCGCCACGTAGCGGACCGCGGGGTTCGTGCCCTCAGAGATCGAGTACATCCGGGTGTTCCACAGACTGAAGGCGATCGACTCGCCCCGCCCCACCGTGAGGTCGCAGGGGGGACCCTGGAGCGCGTGCGTCACGCTCCGCGCGCCGCGCCACGGGTAGAACTCCGCGGTACCGCTGAGGTTGCGCACGATGAACCCGCGCGCGCCGGCGTCGGCGCCGGTGACGTTGCCGATCGTGACATGACCGATCAGCCGCATCGTGCGCGCGCCGCCGTCGCGCAGCCCCCGGATGCCGGCTCGGTAGACGAGGCCCTGCCAGCCCGACCGTTCCTTCGTGACGAGGAACAGGTTCGTCCCGAGGATGAACATCGCCTCGGCGTTGTGCGTGGCGCCACCCTCGTACCGGAGATCGGCGCGCTTGGCGCGCACCGCGCGTGCCGTCAGCCGTGGCTCGGGGAACCAGTACACCTGCACCACGTTGCGGTGGCTCCCGATGTCGCCGAGCCAGATCTTGCCGCCGCCGTACGCGATGTCCTCCCAGTCGCGGTTCGTGGCGTGGCGGACGGCGATGTTGGCCCTCGTGCGGCCGGTGGGGGAGACGGCGTAGACCCGCTCGGGGTTCCCGGAGTCCTCCTCGGCCCAGAGCACGTCCCAGCGACGCCCGGCGACCACGCCCGAGATCTCGTTGATGCCCGCGATGTGCACGTTGCCCGCGACGTGGTCCGTGCCGTAGCCGGGGCAGGCGGCGGATGCGGGCGCGGCGAGCATCGGGACGCCGGCGGACGCGAGGGCCGTGGCGAGCAACAGGGGACGGATGCGCATCGGACGTTCTCCGGGGTCTTCGGCCGTTCGACCCTACCGAGGGTGCGCGCGGTCCGGCAAACGCGCGCGCAGGGTTTGACGGCCTCGGGGGGCAGCACCCCCGCCGCGGGGCTCCCGATCAGCTACTGGTTCGCCTCGTGCGCGACGTCGTGTACCTCGCCGTCGGCGTGGTCCGACGTGCCCGTCGGCGGCACGTTCGACATGGAGAAGGCGCCGATCGCGCGAGGCCACTTCCTCGGCGACTACGAGGGGATCGCGACGAACGGCAGGGACTTCCTGTTGCTCCACGCCGTTGCCGGCACCTCGGCGAGATCGGCCGACGTACGGTTCACGAGACTGACCCCATGATCGCCGACGGGGGCGCACGGTAGGCCTGGGACACCTCCGCGCCGAGCAGCAGGAGCCACATCGTCAGGTAGATGAAGGCGAACAGCCCGAAGACGGCGCCCACGGCGCCGTAGAGCGCCGTCGTCTTCGTGACGACGTACGACACGTAGGTGGCGCCGAGTTGATTCAGCAGGAGCCAGCCCGCCGCGAACACCAGCGACCCCGGGAGATGCTGGAGGATCGTGGGGGCGCGGCCGGGTGTCAGCAGCCGGTAGGTCGCGAGCACGAACAGGAACGAGACGAGCACGACCCCCGCGATGCCGAGCGCTCCGGTGACAACGGGGAGATCGCCGAAGAGCCGGAGCTTCGTGGACAGGTTGCCGGCCACCGCGAGCACCACGAAGAGGAGGAGGATCGGCGTGCCCAGCAGCGCCGCCGAGAAGCGGCCTGCCACCAGCCCGGTCCGCTCCGTGCGGAACACCACTCCGAACGCGTGGCGCGCTCGCGCGGCGAACCCCGACGCCGCCCAGATCACCGTGGCGAGCCCGATCAGCCCGATCCCGAACTGCTGCGCGCCCTTCAGCTCGATACTTGCGCTGACTACCTGATCGAGCCCGGGCACCGCGTTGGTCACTGCCGTCACCAGGTCCTCGGAGGCTTGCGGGTGGCTCCGAAGGAGCGCTCCGGCGATCGACATCACGATCACGAGCATCGGGGGCAGGGACAGGAACGCGCCGTACGTGAGGGAACCCGCCTGGATCCCGAGCGCGTCCCCCGAGACACGCACGGTCACCGTGAGCGCGGGGGCGAGGAGACGCCGCCAGAGGGTCGGCCGGCGTTCGGCGAGTGCCGTGGCGCGCGGACGCACGCGTTCCTCGATCGCGTGCTCCCATCGGGATGCCCGGGCACGTTCGCGGTCGAGGAGGGAAGCTCGCTCACCGGCGTCGGTCGGCTCGTGGTCGTTCGGCTCGTGGTCGTTCGGCCCGTGGTCGTTCACGCGGAGAGCATCGCACGCCCGGGAACGCACGAGAGCCCGGCGCCGAAGCGCCGGGCTCTCGTCGTTGCGAAGCTATCGTTCGCGGCTAGACGCCGCGGACGTTCGCGGCCTGGGGGCCCTTCTGGCCCTGGGTCACGTCGAACTCGACGCGCTGACCCTCCTCCAGGTTGCGGTACCCCTCGCCGGTGATAGCGCTGAAGTGTACGAACACGTCGGCGCTGCCATCTTCGGGGGTGATGAAGCCGAACCCCTTCTCGGGGTTGAACCACTTCACGGTACCGGTTGCCATGGCGATCCCTCCTTCCTTCGCCGTCGGGGCCTTACCGCTGCCCGTCAGGCGCCGGCGTGACATCCGCCGGGGGTGAGGGAACTGCTCGAAGCGAACCGCGATCGGTACCCTCGGCGACCACGCTACCAGGGATCGACGACGGCGCACCGCGCACCCCGGTCGGTGCGAGCGGCCGGGTAGGCTGGCGACATGGGCGTCGAGGGGAGTGCGCGTCCCCCCGCCGGGCGCGGCGGGAGATGGGTGGCGGCGCAGGGAGTGCTGCTCTTGGCGGTGTTCGGCGTGGGCATCGTCGCCCCCGACTGGCCGGCGAGCGTCCGTTCGGCGTTCCGCGTCGTGGACGTGCTCCTCGCCCTCGCCGGGCTCACGCTGGCGCTCTCGGGCATCCGTCACCTGGGACCGTCGTTCACCCCGTTCCCGGCGCCGGTGGAGGGCGGTGAGCTGCGAGAAGACGGTGTGTACGCCCTGGTCCG
>Ga0315273_10003354_pt1 | contig 19276 bp, 10 predicted proteins | sample YL17G02_0_MG_FD_205753 | JGI IMG/M metagenome (GOLD analysis project Ga0315273, IMG submission 205753) | Sediment microbial communities from Yellowstone Lake, YNP, Wyoming, USA - YL17G02_0 | ecosystem: Environmental > Aquatic > Freshwater > Lake > Sediment | place: USA: Wyoming | collected...
CTTTCTCTTTGAACGCCTTCAGTTCTTTCAGGACCAATTCTTGATTCAGGAATGGAGCGGAGATGGCCTCTATGCGAAACAAGTCGCGGAAGGATCCTGGAACAGTAGCTTGCTACAACAAGTCAATGCGGGTATCCTAGAAACAAGGGATCCTATTACGGATGCGATTACACCTCGCGGCATTCAACTTCGTGCTACCCCAGGACACCTTCGCATCGTGTTACCCCTTCCAGGCATGCAGTGCCCTGGAGATGGTGGATTTCCACTCGTTGCCATGGCCTGGCAGAAATTCCGCATCAAGGGTATTCTTCGTCCCTTGGAAGATCTTGTGGTATGCAGCGACCCAACTGTGCGAAAGCCTGCTCCGTGGCTCGTTCCTCAATTTCAGTATACATTTCCTGATGCAACCACCTATACCTTTTCCCCCAAACCTTTGAATCAGATCGGACAACCCACCATTCTCCTTTCCACCATTCAACACTATGTCCCCCCTAAAGTCCAAGAGGAACTCCGCTCCAAGCCGATTCAAATTCCCTTTCGCCGCCAATTTGAAAACAACTTTACCTTTGGGGAACTGGATTATATTCCTTTGGATAAGGGTGGAACTGCGGCATGTACGCGGCGTCTTGATGGACGGCATCCTACTGAGAAAATATTCTGGTTTTTCCGAAATTACAATTCGCTCGATAACAATCGCCTGGATGACTTTTATAATGACTATTTCGAGTCTCATCCGCCATCTGCTACTCAGCCCTATACGATTCCCTATGGTGAGCATTATTATCGGATGAAACTGGTGATTGCGGGAAAAGATCGTGAACTGCTCCATGAGCCTTTTTTATGGAGGTCAATCTGTCAGTTTTCAAAGGATGAGAAAGCGAGCGGCAAACAAATCGGAGAAATGAAATGGTCGCTCGGTGCACAATATGGTACCATTTATCCTGCTCCGCGTCAGCCCGAAGGAACCGTGAATTTTACGACCGCGGATCGCCCCACACTCTATTTGGAATTGGCGAATATTACCTCCAATCCCACGCTGGCCCAACGCAAATCTGAATTTCGCGTCTTTACCGAAGGATGGGATGTCTATGAGGTGAAAGAAGGTCGTGGTCGTCTCTTATTTGCAAACTAACAACGTAGTAGTGGAATGTGTACGGTACTTCGTCATACCATCAAGAGTATTCCTAAGGTGGAGGATTCGCTATGCGTCGGCATTCTTACCCTCCCTCATTCGCGCAGAACGCGTAAAACGGAGCATGGGCATATCATGAAATCCTATGTCGATTGGTTTGAAAATCAGGGAGTGAAGGTCATTCCCGTTCCATATGATACTGTAAATCACGAAACCTATTTTCACATGATAAACGGTCTTTTTATACCAGGGACAGACAAAGGGTTTGATGTCATGAATAAAACCCTTATCAAGACCGTGACGCGCTTTTTTGAATTGTCCCTGCGACCTGGTGAATATTTCCCTATTTGGGGAACCTGCTTCGGATTTCAACTCCTGACCATGTTGGTAAGTGGTAATACGATCTTAAAACGCTATGAGGCCGATGGCCGATTCCCGATTCATATTACTACAGATGGAAAACGATCTCGTATGATGCAGGGGTTTTCTAAACACTATCGGGCCTATTTGGAGAACTCTCCTTCTACTCTGCAATATCACGATTATGGCATTTCACCGACCGATTTCCTGGCGAACGCTCATTTGCGCCGATTCTATCGCATTTTGGCAACATCGCTGGATCATCAGGGGCGCGAATATGTGGCGGCCATCGAGGGAAAATATTACCCCATTTATGGAGTTCAAGGACATCCTGAGCGGCAAAAACGGAGTGCGCCTTTTTTATCCTTCTTCCTTTCCGAACTGCAAAAGAATACTCATCGCGCGAATGTTCCGTTTATGCGATCGATGTATACCGCTGAGAAATGCGTCTATGATAAGGAGAAAAATGAGCTGTGTTATTTCTTTTAAGATTCCTATGATTTGCTTATTGGAAACAAACCATATAAATTAAAGCTGTTTTACTGTTTAAATCCACCCTTAATCCACTCCGCGACCTTCATCGTATCAGATGATTGGAAAATGGGCTGGGGGACACCATTGACAATGGCGAGAAAGGCTGGAATGGATTTTACACCACAATACCCAGGTGTATAATCATTCTCATCCAGATCACATTCATACCATTTTATTTTATCACTTAGGCTAACTAGAAGGTTAGTATCAATACGCTTACATGGGCCGCACCAGGTGGCTGTAAACTTGATGACCACGATTGGATCATGCGGCACGTTCTTTTGAATCAGGCTTTCGAAAAACTCCTGGCTCGGGAGGGCGGTCATCTTGTGGTGTGACATGTTTCTTGGATCGATAATAGGTTGCGACAAAGCCAGACAGGGCAATGAGGACAATGGTTCCTAATAGAGTATAGGGCAGCGCATTTAAGTTGCTGGCTGCGCCACCGCCTTGAGTAGTCTCACCTTGGGTCGCAGGCTGTTTAAGCGCCGCTACCACCTGTGTAAGGACATCTGGTTTGAGTGTAGAAGAGGGTGGCCCTGTTTTTGATAACAATTCCGCTGCAGTCCCCACTGCACCCACAATTGTTTTACCCATTGCAATGCTTTCTTTTGCAGCTGTTGCCGTTTCCTTCCATGCCGTCATCGCCGTCTTGGCGGCCATTCCAAAAGGTTGAACGATTGTTCCAATAATGGTTCGAGGGTCCAGCAACGAACCAAATACACTCCAGCCGCCACCCCCTGATCCAAAATAAGATGCATACTGATTGACAACCGATGGTGTATCCGTAAAAAACTGAAATAACTTATAAATCCACCAGCAAAATGCGATCGGCATACCAATGACGCTAACAAGACAGAGTAAACGGATGATTCCAGTATCACGATCTCCTACCAAAAAGGAATCAAGGCCAAATAGGCCGCCCATCAATAAGCAGAGTGCATAAATGAAAAAATTTGCATGTTTCTTGCCTGGTGCATCCATTGCCAAGACACCCATTGCCACACGCTTCGCAGGGAATCCTGGTAGACCGATACCATACACTTTAATGACATCCTTGTTGGAAAATGCTTGAAGAATGTCATAGAAATACCAGAGACCAAAAAATAAGGTGTTGATGAGTAATTTTGCAAGAAAAGACCATGGTGAACGCAAATATAAATGATCCAGTCCAACCCATCCTCCTAGCACGGTTAATGCAATAAACCAATCATATGATAAATATGCACCACTTCCACCCGATTCACTTGTTTCAGAAGGTCCCGTGAATCCTTTGAGCCATGCCTGTAAATCGGACTCATTCTGTGGGACACGGGCTTCCTGATTCGTTGCTTTTTCGTCTGGCGATTCACCTGCTGATTCGTCTGACGGTGTTGGTGTAGCAGAAGGTGGCGTAGCAGAAGGTGGTGTAGCAGAAGGTGGTGTAGCAGAAGGTTTTTGTGTAGCAGAAGGTTGCGTAGCAGAAGGTGGTGTAGCAGAAGGGGGTTGCGTAGCAGAAGGTGGTGCATTATATGAGGGTGGCGGTGGCTGTTGCTGTTGCTGCTGATACTGTTGCTGCTGATACTGTTGTTGCTGTTGGGATGGAGATTGCGGCGCATAACCATATTGCTGTTGTTGCGACTGTTGCTGATCCACAGGATTTATTGTACGTGGTACGCTCATTACTGTCTATTGTGACTTTTTTGCATCATCTTTTACACCAATTCTTTTACACCAATTCATTTAAATCGTGAATAAGAGACCGCCAAATCCATTAATCACGCGAAACACATTATAATTATGCGCATACACCACAATATGACAGTTACCCCGCTGTTTACTGGCAGGAAGCACGGTCGTATCTGGATTGCTAAGCACGGGATTCATTTGAATCTGCCAGACAATGCTATCAATTCGACTGGCATTCATTGTTCCCGTAGGCTGAGAATCCTCAGGGCGAAGAGCAAAGGAATAGTTATAAATAAAGGAATCAACCGGAGTCGTCGTATGATGCTCATAAGGCTGCTGAAGTCGAAAATACTGCGGCGATCGATAGGCAAATCGATCATATCCATCCAACTGTAACTTAGCCGTGCTAATCAGATCCAAACGACCGGCCGGTGCATTACTATTTACATACTGCGTGCTAAATGGTGCCACATAGGATTCGGTATAGGGCAAACTGCTATAATTAAACCACTCGTTGTAATTCATCATGACATCGCGTTGTACAACAAATATGAATTCTTTAATCGGATGATTAAATTCGATTGAAATGGTGGCTGTTGTTTGCGCCGCGGTAAGAGAGTAGGGCGGAGTATATTGTACCTGTTCGATGATGTATTCATGTGAATTGCTGACAAATCGGCGGCGCTCCTCCACATCCAAATAGACATAGTCGCCCCACAACATCATATTCACAATCTGCGAGGTACAATTCACTTGCGTTGAACACGACGGAGGTACACCAGGCTGACGCTGTGAGAGTTGAAGCCAAAAGAGCTGTTGTAGAGGGCGGAGCGTAATATTAATTCGAATCGGGCTATACTGTAAGGCAAGAAGTGGCAAATAAAGGCCCGGATTACTACAAAAATAGAACTGAAGTGGAATCAGGAGTCGTAGACCCTCTGTGTTCGTCGCCGGCCAGATCTGTACTCCTGCGGGATAGGGGTTTGCTACACTACCTATCATTTCATTGAGTGCTGTCCGTTGTCCTGCGGGTGTCGTAAGCTGCGTCCACACCTCCATCCATTCGCCCGTCTGGCGATCAATTTCCTGCTCTCCTACTTCAAAGGTAATCTCCTGAATAAGGGCATGTCCGATTGCATTCGTATAGGAAATCGGATTACCCGAAGTATCTACAAGTCGCGGTAGCGTCACATCCAAATACACTCGACCCAGCAAATCACCGCGGCGGGGGATCAAACATGTGATGCGCTGGCCGAAATTCGGCGTACCATCAAAATACATCGGCTGGCACTCCGTAGCAAAATTAGTATGACGGCGATACACCATTTTAAAAAAACTGATTTGAGGGTTTCCCGTTAGAAACAAATCCTGTTTTCCTGTGGCGACGAGTTGTAATAATCCACCACCTGCTGGCATCCTGTTAGTTGTTCCGGATATTTAAGATGGGAGCAATTTGCGCGGCTGTGAATTCTCATATTTTCATTCTGTTATGTTTGATAGATGAGCTCAACGGGTATTGTTCCCATTAATGGCGGTTCTGTTGTTCTTCGAACCTATCTTGATGAATCTGAATACAATACCTACCTCTTAGGGCAATATGACTCTGCCTCAACAACAAATATGGTATTGGTTACTTCTACTCATGGATTACTGATCTCCACCACAACCGTCAATGTATCCAGTGTAAGTGTATCGAGTATCTTTGCAAATACCATATCAACGAATCAATTGTTTATTTGTACCATTTATTACTCCACTTTTACGTCGAGTCAACTGAACTATCATAGTACCATTGTCAATAATCTTTTTACTCCCACGATTACCTTTATTACCATGAGTGGTGGCACTGTTTCATCCCAACAGGTTACCAGTATGACACTTGGTGTCAATCAAGGCACCTTCTCCACCATAATTGCGCCATCGCTGATCGTATCCTCTGCGAATGTATATCAATTAAGTACAATTAACGGGACATTCTCTACTCTTATTGGAACAAATATGACACTAAGTTCATTAAGCACCGTCTTACTCTCCATCTCCAGTGTATTTGTGGGCCTTATTTCCACCGCTATTATCTCATCGATTACGTTACAGGCATCAACGATTATTGTGGGTAATGATAGTTTTTTCGAAACATTAGGCGATGTACTGGTAACGTCTACATTAACAGCATCCTCCATTGTTACGGATAGCGTTGTCTTTTCTACAATGGTTCTTGGCTCTCTTTCCACCTCCAATCTTGTTGCATCTTCCATTTATCAACTCACGGGTGGATTTTCAATACAGATTGGAAGTACCGTTATCACTTCTACTTTTTTTACACCCGCGCTCAATGTATATGATAGTCAATCCGTCTCCAGCATGATAGGAAGCTCCATTGTGATATCGACACTTACCGCCTCTACACTGTATGGTAGGAATCAATTCTTTAGCGTCTTAACGGGACCTAGCACAACCGTCACAAATATGATTGCACCATCGATAATAACCAGCAGTATTCAGTTCTCTACCATGTATGGTACAACGGCAACTATACCACTTATTTATGCATCTACTCTGATCTTTCCAACATCATATGTTGACTCTACCTTTTCTACAAGTACTATCATTACAACCAATACCTATACCTCCTCCATGATCACGGACAGTATTTCGGTCAATAACTATTATGTTAATCAGCCCGTGTATGGTCAGACCATTAAAAAGGATTCGATTGATGTGTTTACGAATGTTGGAATATATGTTAGACAATATAGAACAGATTTTATAGCACGAACAGATAATCCACCATCTAATACGCAAATATATACATTTGGATCTACCATACAGAATCAATGGATTATAGCAGGACGTAGAAATTTTTTAGGAAATGCATCCATCTCCAATAATGGAACAGCATGGACTAGAAATGATTTACCATATTTGACATCAGTCGGTGGAATTGTATGGTCAGGTAATCAATGGATTGCAGGAGGAGCAGGAGGACTGGGTACAAGTAGTATTATCACCTCTCCTGATAGTATTAATTGGACATCGCGTGGTAACATACTTCGGTCCTATAATTCTTTACCACAACTAACAATTAGCAATGTAACAAGTGTATATTGGGGGCAGGCACTAGCATTTATCACGGGAAATGAATATAATAGCGGACCTCGTATCGGTTTTTCAAATGACAATGGACAAAATTGGAATAATATTTCAGGCCTATTGACTTATTTTACAGAATATCAACAATGGAATGCAATTGCATATAATGGATCACGTGCAGTTGTGGTGGGAGGGAATGATATTACTAGAAATGTGGCAATTGCCTGGTCTGATGATCCGCTTGCTGGAAATGTTATTGCATGGAATCCTGTTGAAGGTTTAAGTGCTATTATTGCATCTGGATTGGCAGTTATATGGACAGGGCGTCGATGGATTGTTGGTGGAATTAGTAATATCGTATACTCCTTGGATGGAATATCATGGACGGCCTCATTTAATGGAGCAGCTGTACTTGGTGGTACAGCTGGAATTGCATGGAATGGGACAATGCTAGTTGCGGTTGGAGGGGGGGTCAATACGATTGCATATTCAATGGATGAAGGAATCACATGGATCGGTCGAGGAAAAACCATCTTTACAATTACGGGTAACTGTGTTACATGGAATGGACAAATGTGGGTTGCAGGAGGATATGGAACGAATACTGTTGCCTATTCCTATAATGGTATCGATTGGATTGGTGGTGGATTAGTCTCTCCTGACACTATTGCAGATTGTATTTCCTTTAACTTTCGCCGCCCCTACATCTTTTATTGTAGTGACAATCAATCTCTTGCCTACTATGGTTCAATACCAGGTAGTAATTATCCCATTGTTGTTCCTGCTGGCAGTCAATTAGATGTCGTGAGTGAACCCTACTATAACAGTGGATACACCAACTTTTCTGCTGTATTCCAAACAAATGCCATCTAATCTATTCCGGATCTTACATAGAAATGATCGTAAATCATTCCTATGGATGGGATAGATGAGCTCATCAGGCATCACGCCGATCAATGGCGCTCCTTTTATCATTCGAACCTATCTGGATGATTCCATTGAAAATAATGCCTATCTCCTTCAACCATATGATATACCCGTTTCCAGTAATCGCGTTCTAACCACTTCCACCAATGGACTACTAGTCCCAACCAACACCATTTCCATCTCCAGTTTATCCGTGTCCTCCTTTGGATCTACCTATATCTCTTCCAATTCCATTTATTTCTCCACCTATTATCTGTCATCGATTACCATTAGCAGTGTCACCTTATCCTCCTTGATTACTTCATCCTTACAGGGAAATCAAATTACTGTTTCTTCCATGAATGGATTTTCCGTCTTTACTTCTTCCTTGCTGACTTCGTCCCTGTTTACTTCCTCCGTCGCATTTTCTACCTTTACAGGAAGTTCTCTTGATACATTGTCAACGTGTGCTGCCTCTACCATTTATGCCAATCTCATTCGCGTTTCTACCATGTCTGGAAGTACAATCCTTGCAACTAACCTTATCACAGAACAGCTCTATGCAAGTACCATTATTTTTGTATCCTTGGTAGCACAATCCATTATTGCTTCCACCTTTTACACATGCACGATTAGCGCCAATACCATTGTGTTCTCTTCCATGATTGGTACTTATATTACTTTTTCATCCATTTCTTCGCAACAGACCACAACAAATAGTCTCCAATTTTCCACTGCAAATGCCATCACTCTCCTTACCTCTTCCCTCTTTACCTATTACATTGATGTTGGAACACATTTCTATTCCACCTTTATTGGCAGTAGTCTTTCCGCCAATAACCTTTATGCATCTACTATTATTACAATTAGTGAAATATGTCCCAGTACATTTGCCAGTACTGTTTTTACAAATTCCCTATTGGTTGATTTGATCAAAGCCAGTACCATTCAATTCTCAACGATGTCAGGAAATACCGTCTCTACTTCATCTTTGATTGCAACGGCAATTGGTACAGATAATATCCAATTTTCTACCATAACACGCGGTAATACATTTAATGTTACTACTCTTAATGGATCGTCTATTTATTGCTCACAGGTTCAGGCTTCTAATGTAATTATTAGTTCCATTCTTTTCACCAATAACCTCTATACATCTACCCTGACAGTTAGTAGCATTTCGGTCACTTCCTACAATATGAATCAATCGGTCTATGGCCAAACCTCTAAAAAAACTAGTGCGAATGTGCCGACAAATGTAACCATAGCAAGCAGTGATATTGTGGCGCGCGTTGATAATCCTCCTTCTTTACCACAAGTGTATACTTTTGGACCCTCCGTGCAAAATCAATGGGTTGCGGTGGGATATTATGCTGGTACTTCTAACAATGGTATTAATTGGACTCCTACATCATTCGGATCTTATTATTTAAGTGGATATTGTGTTGGCTGGAACGGATTGATGTGGATTGCAGGGGGGCAGGGATCTCCAACGACAATGTTCTATTCCTATGATGGTAATACATGGACGCCTGTCGCAAATGATGTTTTTTCATCACAATGCTATGGTATTGCATGGGGAGGCAATCTATGGGTTGCGGTTGGAGCAGGCAGTAGTAGAATTGCGTATTCAACCGATGGAATCAATTGGACTATAGCAGCTGGTCTAGAAATCTTCTATCTCAGTGGAAAGGGTGTCGCATGGAATGGATCAATGTGGGTTGCTGTTGGGGAAGGATATGAAGGCACGAATACAATTGCCTATTCATATAATGGAATCAATTGGACGGCCGTTCCCAATTCTGCTACTATTTTTTATACTGCGGGCCGTGGTATTGCATGGAATGGAAGACGATGGGTTGCAGTTGGTAGGGGAGATCCTTATGTTGGTCAAGGACAAAATATTTTTGCCTATTCTGATAATGGAATTAATTGGGCGGCAAGTAATTCTATCTTTTCAGTTGGAAATTGTGTGGCATGGAACGGTTCATTATGGGTTGCAGGTGGAAGGAAACTTGGATCACCTAGTTATAATAGCATTGCAACTTCCATAGATGGAATCACGTGGAGTCCTGTTCTTCAAAATACATTAGCAAATCCTGTTTTTACAGCAGAAGCGCTTGGGATTGCCTGGAATGGACTCATGTGGATTGCGGTTGGATCATCTGTTGACACAAATGCAGCCTATTCTTATGATGGATTCACATGGACTCGCTTTTTACTTAATCTTTTACCATATAATAGCGTAGTAACTGGTATCGCCTTCAATTCTAAACGCCCTTACACCCTTACCTTTCCTACGAATGCTACTACTGCGACGCCAGGTACTGTATCTGCTGCCTTTCCTGCTTTTATTCCTAATACTAGTCGACTAGACGTGGTCAGTGATACATACTATAACAGCGGATACACCAACTTTTCGATTACAGTGAATACCCATGCATCCTAATGTGTTCCGGATTCATAACCCCTTATTTTATCATCAAATGGATAGATGAGTTCACCAGGTAGCATTTCGGTGAACAGCGGTCCCTTTGTCTTTCGAACCTATGAGTCAGAATATATTAATCATAATACCTATCTCATTCAGAAGTACGATTATCCTATTTCCAGTAATCGTGTATTAATCACTTCCACAAATGGTCTACTAGTTCCATCCAATAACATCTATGTTTCCAGTATTACAACATCTTCCCTTTTTTCCGATGTCATTTCCACCAATAATATCTATGTCTCCAGCTATGCCTTTAGCACGTTTGATGTCAGCACATTAGTTATATCATCTCTTATTGTATCTTCTATCAATACCAATACCCTTTCCTACTCGACCCTTTTTACCAATACACTCAGTACATCCTATCTCTTTGCTTCCTCTCTTTCCGTTAACACACTTTTCTGCTCCTCATTGATCGGAAGCTCCATTGCTGTATCATCGTTAACCACATCTTCCCTTACTTCTCAGCAAATTCTCTTCTCCTCCCTTATTGGAAGCTCCATCATTACCTCAAGCGTCTATCTCTCAACATTTTCTGCTCCTTCTGCTAATGTTTCCAGTAACTTTAATCAGAATATTATTGTATCATCGCTGTTTGTATCAACACTGATTAATAGTACCATCGCGGTTTCCAGTATGTTTGGCTGTACGATTACTGTATATTCCGCATATGCTTCCTCCTTTTTCTCGGACTTTTTTACATCATCTATCTTTTCACAGGATCAATTTAATGCAAACTTTGTTCTTGCTTCCTCTATTATAACGAATGATGAGACCTTTTCTACCCTAACAGGAACATTGTTATCCTCTGTAACAACGGATACAACTATCGTTCGTGCCACAAATCTATTCTTTTCAACACTGGATGGATCGACTATGTTTACAGGGCAGATCTATACTACATCTACTACCGTTAATGTGGTATCGTTTTCTACCCTATTTGTTAGCACTCTTTCAACCGCCCTATGCGATACCTCATTCCTTCAGGCAAGTACTATATTCTATTCCACGATCACAGGAAGTTCTATGACCGTTTCTACTCTTCAACCAACTTCTCTAACAGGAAGTCTTATTGGTATTTCTACATTGACTACCAATACAGTTACTGCAGATATGATCAATACAACTCAGCTATTTGTTAGTACGATTTCCCTTAACTCCTTTCTTACCAATCAAGCCGTTTATGGTCAGACTGTTAAGAAAACATCGATGGTTCCACTTCGCACAATTACCATTAATAGTACAATTATTACCAATGACATTAATGCACAGCTGGATAATCCTCCCTCTATTCCACAAGTCTATACCTTTGGGCCTACCATTCAGAATTGTTGGGTTGCAGTAGGTAGTTATAGTAATAATACGATTGCATATTCCTATAATGGGATAACATGGACGGGATTAGGGACCGCAATATTTACATCAGGCTATGCAGTCGCTTGGAATGGGTCATTATGGGTAGCAGTTGGAGATGGACCCTCCTTTAGTATTGCAACATCACAAAATGGTACAACGTGGGTGGGTGTTCCAAACTCAAAAAATCTGTTTGGATTCTGTACTTGTGTGGCATGGGGTGGACGCTGGGTGATTGGATGTAACGCACCCTATCTGATTCTATGGTCTGATGATGGGATCAACTGGAATGCTGCAAATGGTGTATCATCTAACTTTTTGGGAATACGTAGTATTGCATATAATGGGGAACGATATATTGCATGTGGAATTGCATCAACTCCAATGATTGCATATTCCTATGATGGAGCCAATTGGACTAGTCTTAATGTAGGTAGTCTAACAAATATTATGTATTGTATTGCCTGGAATGGAAGATTATGGGTAACAGGAGGCACCGCAGGGGGGCTTATTTATTATTCCAGTGATGGAATAACTTGGACGCCTTCGGTATTTGTTCCTAACTTTACATACGTGTATAGCGTTGCATGGAATGGGATCATGTGGATTGCTGGTGGTTCAGGATCAACTAACATTGCATATTCCTATGATGGGCTCAGATGGGAAGGTATTAGTGTTGATATTTTTATTCAAGGTAACCCTGTAATAAGTTCGATTACCTGGAATGGGATCATATGGTTGGCTGGTACGGATGGTAATACTACCATGGGTTATTCCTATAATGGAATATATTGGTTTGCTATAGCAAACTCCCCATTTGACGCACGTTGTTTTGGAATTGCCTACAATTATCGCCGCCCCTATACTCTTACCTTTCCCACCAATTCTACTACCGCTACCATTAGCAGTATATCCGCATCATCTACTTTTCCTATTACTATCTCTCAAAACGGACAACTTGACATCTGTAGTGACTCCTATTATAACAGCGGCTATACTAACTTTTCCATGACGATACGAGGTCAATTCTCTTAAGCTAGCACCCTGTTATGCGAGCACTCCGTTATGCGAGCACTCCGTTATGCGAGCACTCCGTTATGCGAGCACTCCGTTATGCGAGCACTCCGTTATGCGAGCACTCCATTATGCGAGCACTCCGTTATGCGAGCACTCCGTTATGCGAGCACCCTGTTATGCGAGCACTCCGTTATGCGAGCACTCCGTTAAGCTGGTACAATCGGAATCTTCCACCACGAACCATTGATCTGAATCAGAATGGAAGACGTAGCCGGATCCGAAAAAGTAGAAAGTGTGGCAGTCGGTAAAGAGAGCTGATCGACCTGTAGGTCAGTGCATTGAATGGTCTGTGCCCGAATCAATGATCCAACTTGTAAATCTTGGGAGAGACTGACAAGTGGTGAAATGATGGTACATTCTGTATAGGCCGTCATGCTAATGGAATTCAGACTACTAACAATGATTGCATCCGCTTCTTGTACTATGGTACTTGCTGTTGTGATAATGGTTTGTGTATCATCATTTAAAAGTGGCTGAATGGCGGAAAGATACACCGTATCCGCTGCAATGGATTGGCTTGCAAATGGGGTTGCCATAGACGCGGCAAAAGGCATCACCGATGTCGATACACAAGTACATGTTCCACCACTCGCAAGAGGCGGTACAAATATGATAAAAGGATTATTCGTATTTAAATTAAATGCATTTGATACACTAAGATCTTGACGACCATTATAGGCTTTTGAGTTCATTATAAATAACCGTCTCTTCTTTCTTTATGTTATTAATATAAAGAAAAAATGATTCAACCAGTAGAATGAGTTCCCGTCGTGATACCTCTAACTTTTATATGCCCTATGATTCAAATGATGATACAGGGGATGATACAGGGGATGATACAGGGGATGATACAGGGGATGATACAGGGGATGATACCGATCCCGATGAATACAATAATGAGCTAGACAATCAAGCTCCATTGGAACAATTAAATCGCGAAGATCGACAGCAAAATACCCAAATTCGAAAAGGGTTTGATTCGCGCATTGTTCGTGAATATGATCCGCGTTATGCGATTCATGCTACGGCGGGTCCCGCCTTGCCAACACGACAAGACCAGCTGAAATATCGAGAAGGTGAATCATGGGGAGAATGGAATCCTGATACAAATGTTACTTCATTGGCGGGATATACCTATTTTGAACCGCCCAAAACGACGAAGTCGAGTCTTATTTCCATTAAATCGTCGAATCGTGACCGTCTAGTCTATTCCAGCCCCTATTACTTTCAAATTAAGCTTCCCCGTGTTTATAAAAAGGTTACAAAATTCCAGTTTGTTCAGTTGTCATTTCCTAAGGCAAACAATACATTTGGCATTGATGGCCTTGTTACTAGTACATTAACCAGTATCTTCTTACAACTTCCTCAAGATATTTTGTCTTCAGTGTGTATTAGCACCTGTTTGCAGGTTATTAATTGTACTTCAGCAGCAAACGGGGTGGGTCTAATAGAACAGGGGCGCACCACCAATGGTACACCTCTCCTGGTATCACTTTCCATGCCCGATGGAACCTATACCAATTCACAGACGGCAGAGGAGCTCACCTTTCGGGCAAATAGTACCCCTCCTCTGAATTTAATTTCCTATCCCACCTTTCGCGATGTATTTATGAATACGCGTGATATCTCCGTATTATTTAATGAACCTGGTGATACCTTTTACTCCAACGCAAATTCACAGCGATATGGAATGCATACCAAAGAGCATATCATGAATACATACTATACACAGCATCATATTGATCGATTTTTCGAGATTTCCGAGCAGATTGCATTCGTTGCCTATTACTTCCCAGTCTTAAAGGAATTGATTGCCACGAATCGTTCACAGCCATTTCTTCAAACAAATGGTGTACCCTATTCTGATATAGTGAACGCCGTAATGGGCCCCTTTCAGGGACTGGATCATCCCCTGTATTTTATATTGTGTGAAACCAATCAATTCATATTGGATAGCTATCGAAGAAATTTAACATTTGAGCTGCGAAACATTAATAAATATAACATTTCCTATTCATCTCAGCAAAATCGATATTCCATCATTCACGATACACTTCACCCCTCTCTTGCACGCGATCTGACAAAAACGCAACAGCTGCTTCTTAATCAAGAACTATCAATACAAGGTCTGAATGCCAATTCATTTAAAACCCTGAAAACCAATAGCATTGGATATACTTCCATTTTAAAACATTTGGAGGGAAATCTGAGTAGCGTTCTGGGAACCTATCATTTTGCAACAGGCTATCGATATGCAGGTGGAAAGGATCATCATACCACAGATGGTACATTTGATGCGATTGCTGATTTACACGGAGATGCTGATTTTACATCTATGTTTCAGTATACGAGTACCATCGGGCGCATTTATGGAAACTACGCGGGTATTCGCATGTCATTCACGAATTTTCTCGATTATCATAGTACCCTTTCCAGCTATTATCAGATCGTTCAAAGCACCAATCATGTGATTCAATCCATTCATCAGAACGCGCAGATGGAGTTTCATTCCTATGTTTCTATGAAATATATGGGGATTTTACCATATGATATGATTGCCAATCAGTCCTATGTCTCTAACCAAGGATTACCTGTGTCTTTTGTTACGAATCAATATGTCTATTTTCCAGGGATTTTGCCTGCATATGCTTCTGCAAACGTGTTTGCTAACGGGAGTACCACAAGTACCACAAGTACCACAAGTACATGTCAAGAGCAATGCTGCAATGAAATTACCAAACTGGTATATTCATGGTATTCTTGCATCCCTGTTAATACCAATATTCAAACCTTGGCCTATCGTCTTGGTATCCTTCGTCTGACTACAAACTTTAGTATTGTGAGTACCTTTACGCAGGTTATTTCTACCTCCTTTCAGAATTACTTGATCTCCATTAATGACGAACAGGGGTTTAATAATATGGATATTTCCATGGATGAAAATTACCGAATTGGAAATGAGACGACTGGTCAGGTAAAATATGTTTGCGCGAAAGTATTGATGGCAAATGTAGACAATTCAAATGTGTCACAGACACTCATTCAAAATCCAATTATGTTCGATCAGCCTCTTGGTAAATTGGATCGACTAACTTTTAGAATTTATTTTGATGATGCTGCTGTTACGCCTGCCTGGCTCTATGTGCCATCCTATCTGGATGTAAGTGAATGGAATGCTACCTTTCAAATTGATGAAGAGATCGGATATGCTAGTGTGGATGCAGGCTGGAGTGAAAAGCCAACCATTCCCATTCCTGACAAGCCGAGTCAGATGCCTTATCTCTTTATCAAGCCAGATCCACTTCTACAGAAACTCGAATTTGAGAAAAAACAAGCGGCGCGTCTTAGTCAGGCTAGATTGATCGCCGATGAGGTGGGAGGAGGAGGAGCGGCTGAGGCAGAAGCGAATGCGAAGACTGCTGCTGCGGTGGCGGCGGCGAAGGATGCGGTGGCTGCACAGGCGGCGGCAGATGCGGCAGCAGCCGCGAATACATCCGATGCAGCAACGAAAGCCGCTTTAGCCGCACAGGCAGCAGCGGATGCGAAGGCGGCAGATAAGGCGGCGGCCGCCGCACAGGCTGCATTAGACGCGGCAAATGCGGCGGCGGCAGCAAGATTAGCAGAAGTATTAAGAAGTGGAGGTTCTACCGCAGTACAAGGTGGTGGAGGTTCTATATCTGCGCCAGGTGGAGGTGGAGGAGGGTCCGTGATGGGAGGAGTAATTACAGGTGGAGGATTTACATCTGTGGTAGATCCAACACAGGGATCAGGTGGATCAGGCACAGGCACAGGAACAGGAACAGGCACAGGAACAGGGACAGGGACAGGTATTGTACCAATCGTAAAGATAGTATCAAAAATAGCAAATCTGCCAAATATACCAGAGAAGGAAACAATACCTGTCAACAAATAATCGGCTTATTTAAAAAAAGAATGAAATAGATAGCTATGAATCAACCCCCCTCACCCTTTAATAGTCAGTTTCCATTTGAAACCGTGGAGGGAAACTTATTCACTCCCGTCTGCCTCCGCACACACTGGGATCCCACAGAAATGCTACGACACATTTTACCCCAACAGAAAGTTGGTTTACCCCAAGATTTTCGTCCCTGGGTAAAGGTCTGCAAAAACTATGTCACCAGCGCCCCCGCCATTCCTGCCCCCATGCCACCCAAGGACATGGTCTTTCCCACAGGAGGAGAATTTTATCCGCCCGGCCGATATGCCGCCAATATTGACAAGGAATCCGTCCTTCGCACCCTCAATCACCCCCTGGATAAGTGGTGCCCGTCCACCAAATACATTCCTCGTGAAACCAGCAATATGTATGTATCAGGCAGCACCGTCCCTGATCGCAAACCCATCTCCGACGCCTTTGTCTCCGAACTCTCCATGCCCCAGGCCCTTCTTCGCCGCGATATCTACACCTGCCGCTCCGAGAACGACACCAAATACTTTGAACGCAGCGGCCGTCTCTTCAACAATCCCACCAAACAGGATCGCTATGGCGCCGACAAGTTCTACGCCCTACCTGGCGGCGGCGGCCGCGGCGATCCCATGCCCCACGGCGGCGTCAATGAAGTCGTTCCCACACTACAAGCCGAGAAGGCTTATTGGCCCATTCCCCAACCAGGCGGTGCTCTCCCTACGATTCCCACAGAACTCTCCGCTCCCATCGCAGCATATGGCCGAACCTATGCCCCTGGCACCCATCCTATGACGACCCGTCGAGGATCTGCCCCTCCTGGTACAGGTTGTACTTCGTTTGTAGGTGTTGCCACATGTGGCTCAGCTGCTCCCGTATGGTAGAGGTAATTTCATATTGAATAATCATCCCCGTTGCCATATTCATAAATCCAATAGAATCCAGCGACCGATCAAATAATTCTTCATAAGCGTACTGCTTCAATAAAAACAGTATCTTATCCTCCATACACGGCACATGTACCGGATCAAAATAGAGCTGATATGCACATTTATCCGTCATCATATCAAAAGAAATGGAGCGAATGCCATCCACCTCAAATATAAAATGAAAAGTGGGATGTTCCTGCGTCACAATCCATAGTGGAATCGCGGTCTCTATCGCCTGTATCATTTCTTGTTGTTCGGCTTGCCGAAAATGGGGAACAAGACTGACATATTGATACAGAGGTATATTTCGCCCCTCTATCACCGATGGAATCGAGGCCAGAAGCCACATGTCCCCTAAGATAGTATGCGTCTTATTTGTCTTATCCATCATTCGATGCCAGCTGGCAAGAACCTGCGGTCGTAACTCCGTGGGGACAGAATTTCGCACACACCCAAATGAAAATTCCCGCAAATCAAATCCCGCATTTCGCATCGGGCGAAGTTGGCCGCGGATCTTGGAAAGGATAAGAAGCGCATGCGACATGTCTTGCATCGACCACTCCAAATGACGCATTTTCGTTTTGACATAGCTCTCCAGTTGTGCGTATTCGATCGCAGGCATTTCCTGGGTGTGCTTTAAAAAGGTGTGAACCAAATGTTCTAATTCCACCTCATACTGCTCCCAAAATTCAATATCCTCCTTATAAATTCGCAGCGTTAAAAGTGCCTCATTGATTTCGGGAGTTTGAAGTTGATCCATCTTATTTTGATACAGCGCACACTCTCTCAAGACAATGAGCCGCAACATTTCGAGCCAGGTTTCACGCGCATCCTGCGCTTTGACCCACTCAGGAATCGAAAATAATTTGCCAAACGGATAAATGGAATCCGTGCGATAGGTCGTGAGCTGCGGAACATCTCCGCGGAGTCGCAGCTCATTCCAGTCTGCCCCATCCAGGCCGCGAATCATGTCCTCCATACTCATGACGGATGCCATTGCCTCCACCGTGCTGAGTTTGAACGAAGACACATTATGAAATCGGAGAAAGGGGCGCGGAATCTCTCGCACAAACCGCGACAGAGATCGCTCCTGGCGCGAATAAGTCAGATACAGTCCCTTCTTTGCACGCGTTACCCCCACATAAAAGAGACGGCGCTCACAGACAATGTCCTCATCGCTTTTTCGAGACGGAAACACATCATCATGTAGATTCATGAAAAACACAATGTCCCATTCGAGCCCCTTGCTGGCATGAATGGTCGCGAGTGTAATGTTCTTTGTCTGTGTTTTCACACCATCGGGATAATACTGCGTCAGAAGCCGATAGGGAATCCCCTTTTGGTGAAGACGATCCTCGATTTTAAAGAGATCCGAATTATATCGCGAGAGCACCGCGAACGTGAAATCAGGAAGAGATCGCCGCATTCTCTCCAGCGAGTTCACAATCCAATCATATTCATCGATGGACCGAAAAAAGAAATGGACCTCGGGCTTGCGCCCTCCCTTCTGATTCGCCATCATCTTCTCTTTAAAAGGGAGCGTGGGAATGAAACGCATGACCGAATTGGCGATCGTTACAATGGCCTCCGTGGAGCGGTAATTGCGACAGAGCTGGTAATCACGCACCTCTGGAATCTTTTCATGGAAATTCAAAATGAAATCGACAGAGGATCCGCGCCATGTATAAATGTTTTGTGCGTCATCCCCTACAATCGTCATCGTGGCTTTTGGATGATAAAGACCTTTTAGGATTCTCCACTGAATGTCATTGATGTCCTGGAATTCGTCCACAATGATGGTTCGAAAT
>Ga0315273_10003355_pt1 | contig 19274 bp, 31 predicted proteins | sample YL17G02_0_MG_FD_205753 | JGI IMG/M metagenome (GOLD analysis project Ga0315273, IMG submission 205753) | Sediment microbial communities from Yellowstone Lake, YNP, Wyoming, USA - YL17G02_0 | ecosystem: Environmental > Aquatic > Freshwater > Lake > Sediment | place: USA: Wyoming | collected...
GAGGGACGCGAGGCAGATCCGATCTACTTCCGAGATCTGGAACGCTGGTACGCCAACGGGAACCGCGTGCTGCGCACGGTCGATGGTCATGCCACCACCGAGCTGGCCACGACGACCGTCGCGCTCGTGAACGAGCTGCCGCAGTTTCGAACCAGGCACCAGGCCGATCCCCTGTTCCCATGGATGGCGACACAGCTCGCGAAGTTGCTGAAGCTCGACGACAAGTACGACTCCTACTACTCGTGGCGCCGCAGTCTCAGGCAGCGCGGCAACCTCCTCGCGCAGTGGTACGACGCCGAGCGACCGAACCTCGGCAAGTACAACCTATTCGACGCGTACGAACAGGCCGAGCGGTGGCAGAAGCAGAAGGACATCGAGACGCCTCCGCCGCAGGGCGAGGTCGTCACGAAGCTCGCGAACGGCTGGACCGCGCAGAAGCTCACGACGAAGAAGCAGCTCGAAGAAGAAGGCGACCGCATGGTCCACTGTGTCGGCGGGTACCACCGTGCCGTCGCCGACGGCAGCTCGATCATCTACTCGCTGCGCGATCCCGAGGGCCATCCGCACGTCACGATCGAAGTGAAGCCACGCGCCCCGGGTCGCTCGGGCTACGGCAGGCGTAGCAGTCAGCCGTACGTCGAGCAGACGATGGGCTACGAGGATGCGAACCCACCCGACGACGAGTTCATGCCGTACGTCGAAGAGTTCTGGCAGTGGCTCGAATCCGAAGGAGTCCGCACGCCGTACATCCCGCCTGCGCTTCGTCCGTACGTGAAGGCCATCGACGACGTGGGCAATATCGACATCAGAGACGAGGACGGATCACAGATCGTAGAGCTGGCCAAGGAGTGGCTGGAGGCTGTGGGCAGCCCCGAGGAAGCTCGTGCCTGGATGGAGATGGGCATCGAAGGCTACCGAGCGGATTCCGCCGGCGAGCTAGCGAGCGAGAACGTCACGCCTGAAGAGTTCGGAACGTGGCCATGGGCCGTACAGAGCGCCGTGGTCACCCGCGATCACGAGGTCTCCGATCTGGTGCCCATCGGACGCATGGCCGCCAAGCTCTACTTTCTCGCGGAGCAGCGCTACCCGGCTCGCGTCTCGACGCAGACCGAGCTGTTCGAGCCGGTTGCAGGCGCCGCGGGTCGCGTGCCAGGTCACGATCCGATCGGAAAAACGCGCCATTCGCAGCCGTCGATCGAGTTCGTCGGCGGCTGGCACGACGACTACGAGGGCAGCGACCCGCGCTTCGCCTGGATTTACCCCGCCGAGGAGTGGCTCGCGGCAGGATTCACATCCGAAGACGAACCGCGCCGGTACCACAATAGCTCTCCGCTCCCGGTGAGGCCGTGGTTCCTGCACCGCTTCACGCCCGAGCAGGCGGTCGCCTGGCGCGATGTAGCGGGCATCGAAGAGGGTGACGTCGCCGCGGAGCTGCGCGATCGTCGCGTGACCCCGAAGATGGTCGAGGAGCTGGAGGAGGCTGGCCAGCGTCTGGAAGGTCGCGAGCGCGACGGCACGTGGCGCGAGACCGAGGACCACGTGTGGAACCTGACGGCGAAGCAGATCGTCGACGAGATCGACGCCGCCGGCATGAAGCGCAACCCCAAGCGGACCTCGAAGAAGCGGACCAGCAAGCGCAGGGTCTCGCGTCCGCGCCGATGATCGGCTAGCCTAGGGGCTCACAGGCTGCGGCGTAACCCCCTTCGCGCCGGCAGCTCAGAGCGCCCGGCGATTTCGTCCTTGTCGCCGGGCGCTCGCCTATTTCGCCTCCTCGTCGGCGAACACTTCAGCGAGCGTCTTGCCCTCGGGCTCGTCGATCGGAGCCAGCAGGCGCGTCGTCGAGCGCTGGTCATCGATGAACCGGAGGTACTGCTTGATCGCGAGCCTCACGAGGACCGCCTTCGGCACGCGGGTCTCCGCCGACAGCGCATCGAGCGCGTCAAGCTGGTCGAGGTCGTAGTACCAGGTCACTTTCTTGCGCCTACGCATTGTCGTCCTCATCGAAGGCCAGGCTCTTCAGGTACCGGAGCAGCGCTCGCACCACGACACGACTCTCGGGGAGCGCGGTGCCGGACTTGTGCAGGCGGTTCAGTGCGACGAGCGACGCGCGCAGGAGTACCTCTGGGTCGTCTGGTTCGCCGTCGATGCCCGCCAGGCTGCACACGACGTCGGAGAGCAGCTCCTCGCACTCGTCTTCGAGCGGTTCGATCTTCGCGTCGAGCGAGGCGATGCGCTTGACGGTGGCGATCTCGAACGCCGAGAGTCGACGGGGCACCGGACCGCGTTCGGCGATCCACGTCACGACCTTCGGGTCGCCCAGCGCCTGCCGGAGCCCATCGCGCTCCTTCGTGAGCTTCGCCAGCTCGGCCTCGAAAGCCGCGAGGCGCTCGGCTGGCGTGGGCACTACCTCTCCTCGAACTCGAACGACATGCCGACGTTACTGTCGTTGCGCTTCAGCACGTCGTCGGACAGCGAGAGGCGCAGCCTGTTGCCGTCCTTCTCCCAGCGGCACGAGCCCGCGGGCGATGTGTCGACGCGGACGGTCCCGGTCCCGTTGGGGTGGATGTGGATCTCGATGTCCGGACCCGAAGCCGACTCGATGAGGATCTTCATGCGGTCTCCAGTGCGCGGCTCGCGGCGGCGCGGAAGTCGGCCATGAGGCCCTGATAGGCGGGATCTGTGAGCCCGAGCACATCGACGAGGTCGGAGGCGGAGCGCGTGTAACCCTGGATCGACTCCGCTGTCCACCCCGGCGGGTTCTCGACGATGTCGTGCACGTTGCTCGTCTTGTCGGCGAGCTTGATGAGCTTCGCCTTCAAGCTCATCGTCGGCGCCTTGGCGATCTGGAGCCTCTTCGCCTTGTTCTTAGAGACGTTGGGCGGGTCGGTGACCTCGGCGACTGTCGCGCCGACATCTACGCCGAACAGCTCGATCAGAAAAGCGACGGTGATGCCGCAGTCTTCGACCACGTCGTGGAGCACCGCCGCCGCGAGCGTGACCTCATCATCGACGCCGTGCCGCTTGAGCCGGTCCATCACGTCGAGCGGATGCGTGATGTAGGGGATGCCAGCGCCGCCTTTGCGGAGCTGGCCATCGTGGCACTTCGTCGCGAAGGAGATGGCCATGTCGACGAGGTCGGTCATGGTTTGTACCCATCCAGTCGAACGCCGAACGAATAGCCCTTGGCTGCGACGACCATGATCGACCAGTTCTTGCCGCCGTCCTGCCTCGGCGGCCCGGCGAACTTCAGGTTCCATGGAATCCCGCCTAGCAGCACCGTCTCGGTCACGTCGATCACGCGCTCGACCATGGCATCCATATCGATGTGGTCCGGCGCGCCGTGCGGCTGGCGTCCAAACCACTTGATGTAGAAGTCCCAGTAGCGCCAGTCGTGGTCTCCCGACAGGCGGCGCTGGTCCTCGCGCAGCTCCATGAACCGATCGCGTGAGATGGCACCGCGGAAATCTTCAGGGTGAAGCGGCGCGGTCATACGAGCCCGTCGTCTTCCTCTTCGGTTCGACCGTCGATGCGGATCAGCTTCCCGCAGCATGTGCACACGCCGGAAGTCTGCTCGCCAGCGCAGGCGCACCACGTCGCCGCGGCGTCGACGGGCCTGCTGACGCTCGCGAGCGGAGCTGCTTCTTCGGCGATGAAGTGCGCAGCGTCGCTCGTTCCATCGACGCCGCTGGCGAGGACCGCCGCGAGGCGCTTCCGAGCGGCAGACGGCTCCTTTTGGGGAGCGGGCGGCTCGCCGACCGGCATCCAGTCCGGGTCTTCCTTGGCGCCTTCGGCGAGCAGGTTCTTGCGCGCCAGCTCGACGGCGCTTTCCTTGATGTCGCAGCCGATGAACAGTCGGTCGTTGCGCACCGCAGCGATGCCCGCGCTCGCCGAGCCCATGAACGGATCGAGCACGACTTCGCCCGGCAGGCTGCTCAGCCGAACGAAGACGCGGTTCAGCTCCACAGGCTTCTGAGTCGGATACCCGTTGCGGACGATCGGGAACGGCAGCACGTCGCGAATGCCGAGGTTGGACAGCTTCCGCTTGCCCTTCTCGAAGAACAGGACGAACTCGCACGAAGCCCTCATGTGGTAGCCCATGCCCATGGCCTGATGCTCGACCACCAGATCGTCGGCATCGGGCGTCGTGCCTTGCTTGGTCTTCGCCCACACAACCGGCTTCCAGAACTTGAAGCCAGCTCGCTCGCCGATCGGCTTCGCGACGAACATCGTCTCCTGATCGCAGAAGAAGAAGAGGTGCGAGTTCTTTTTGAGGACGCGGAACGCCTCGGTGAAGAACTCCTCGAACCGGTCGTTCTTGAAGATCGGAAACCACTCGTTGCTCGATGCCGCGCTCTTCTTGAGGCGCGTGGTCGTGCCGACGGCCCGATGCTTTTCGAGAGACTCGTACGCCGAATCCGTGAGAATGAGATCGATCGACGCGTCAGGCAGCGAGCGCATCAGCTCGATCGCATCGCCGTGGTGAAGACGAAACGCGCTCATCGAATCCGCTCCCATCGCTCGTGCCGAGAACTTCTTGCTCTGCTTGCTCGCCGGCATGAGCGTGACGCCGCACGAGCACTCCGCCGGCGCGTAGTGTTGCGCCTTCGAGTCTTCAGTCTGGTACGGCTTCTTGCATCTCGCGCAGCAGATCGTTCCGGTCCACGGAGTCTTGCCGTGGGTGGCGCAGTCGAGCGCGCGCTGGCGCAGGTGGTCTCGCAGGTTGCTCACGATTCGTCCTCCGGGACCGCGTCTAGCGCGGAGCGTACAGCGTTCTCGATCAGCATCAGTCGCAGCTCCGACACCGGAGCGACCGTCTCGATCGTGTGGTAGCCGACCACGAGGGCAAGCAGCACCTCCTTCTGCTCGGGCCCCGGCTGTCCGTTGGGGCGGAACTGATCGTACTCGGCGGCGGCGAGAAGCGAGACGCGTCCGACCGCGTCTTCTTCGACGTCCGCCCCCGCGAGCGCCACGGCCAGCGCGTTCGCGAGTCGGACGCAGTAGGGGACGCGCACTGGCGTCGGGATTGTTCTCGCCCTCGGTCGCTTCGTCATGCGAAGACTTGTAGCAACGCACGCAACGTACGTCAAGACCTAGATCGGCTCGTATCCCGCGTGCTCGGGGAAGTACGCGGGCGCCATGGCGCCGTTGCACCTCTTCGATGGGCTCAGGTTCGGACATCGCCAGCCCATGTCGACGAGCGTGTCGCACCGCATCGGTTTCATGTCCGCGGTCTGCTGCCACTTCTGCTCGGCATGGCGGGACGAATACTTGTTGTCGAGCTGCGAGATTTCGTGGAACGCGTTGTGACCCGCCTCGCCGAAGCGGTGGAGCTGAGACGCGAGCGCGACCCAGAGGCTGTACGGCTGGTCTCCGCCGGCCTGGAGGTACTGGAGGAAGGCACAGTGCCGACGCATGACGAGCAGCTCGACGTTCGCGGCGTCGCCTTGGAGGACGGTCAGCGCCCGGTTTCCGTACTGCACGCCGGTCGGCGGCCTGGCGTCGTCGCTGCCCGGTGCATCACGTAGCGCAGCGCGCAGCTCTTCCTCGCCCCATGCGCGGTTCTCGACGGCGTGGATGAGGTGCTCCCAGTGCTTGCCGTCGGGCGCGAACTCGCCAGCGAGCGCGGCCTCGGTAGAGATCGGCAGCGTGCCCCCTCGCTCGTCCGCGCACTTCTTGTTCATGGGCGAGCCGAAGAGGTTGCCAGGGCGACGGTAGCCGTCGTGGGTCAGGTCCAGCCGCAACGTGTCCTGCATCGGGCAGAGCCGATCGAAGCTCGATGGGATTTCGTCGTCGATCTCCGACACGACACCCGACTCTTCGAGCCACGCCTGCATCCAGCGGCGTGCCATCCAGCCGGGCACCGGCTCACTGAAGAGTACGCGCACGTGGACGCCCTGGCCCGAGCGCGAAAGATTCACGAGGATGTTGGCTCGCGTGTCGACGAGGAAGGAGAGAAAGCGCTGCACGTCGCGCTGCCAGTCGACGCCCTGCTTCTTGCCGTCGAAGTCCGCACCGATCCACCTGCACGTCGGGAACTCGCCCGAGGTCGCGCCAGGGATGAGCGGGTAGGCGCCGATCTCGATGATCCCCCCGAGGTGCCGCAGCACCTGCTCCTCAGTCGCGATGCCGTGTACCGGTCGCCAGAACCACGGCTGCTCTTTCTTCGGGTCGAACGATCGCAACGCGTGGACGTCATCCGGCCCGCGGGTCGCTTCGAGAAGGAAGCGCACCTTGTCGGACGGCGAGAGGTTCACCGTCGTCCCGACAACTTTGCGGCCTGGTACCGGCGATCGTGCGCGGCGCTGAGGAGCTTCTGCCGGCGGATCAGCTCGCTGATCGTGCCACGAGGCATATCGGCGGAGATCGCTTCGAGGAGCAGCGCCGTCGCCGTCGCATCGGCGAGCGCGCCGTGAGCGCCAGGCGTGGCGATGCCGCGCCGAGCGCAGGCCGCGCCGAGCGCGTTGCTGACCTTCGAGCCGTCGTCGCTCTTCACGAAGCGGTCCACGCTTCTCACGTAGGCGAGCACGTCGAGCCACGCAGGCCACTTGAGCAACGCGGCGTCGGACAGCCCCACGTTCCACAGCTCGGCCATGAGAAAGCCTCGGTCGAAGCTCTCGTTGTAGGCGCACGGGACGGCTCCGTCGCAGAACGCGAGGAACTCCTTGGCCTTGTCGCGAAAGCGTGGCGCGAGCGCAACGTCCTCGTCGTAGATGCCGTGAATGCGGCTGGCATCCTCGGGGATCGGCCGGTCGGGGTTCAGGTACGTCTGCCACCGCCCGACGACCTTCCAGCGTTCGAGACGCACCGCGGCTATCTCGACGATGCGGTCTTCACGCGTCGGCTCGCGTCCGGTCGTTTCGAGGTCGATCGCGCAGATCGTAAGGTCAGTCCACGACGCGAAGTGATCGATCATGGCGGCGCGTCCTCGTCGCTTGGCGGCGGCGCCTCATCATCGGGTGGCATGGCGGCCTTCTTCTTGGCCTCCTTCTCCTTGAGGAACCGCACGATGAGCCCACCAGCTTGCTTCTTCGTCATGACCTGCGCCTCGTCGTAGGTGGCGAGCTTCAACTGCACGATCATCGCCTTCTGCTTGGGCGTCGCCGGCTCGCGCTGCTTGGCGTTGCGCTCGATCGTCATCACGGAGAACAGGTCCGACGCCTCGCCGGCGGTGCCGGGCACGGACTCGGGCTTGACGCCGATGTCGACGAGCGCGGCGCGCTGCCGGTCGCTCGTCGGGTTGTTCCGCCAGTTCGCGTCGCTGCGCATCAGCTCTTCGGGCGAGAACAGCTCACCGGAGACGCCCTCGTCGAGCACGTCGCGCGCTGCGCCCAGCTCACCCTCGTCCTTGTCCTTGATGCGGGCTCGCGAGGTGCGGGCGGTGAAGAGGCGCTCGATCTCCTGCTCGACGAGGCCGTAGGCCATCTCGAAGTCCATCGCGGTCGAGAGCACCATCGGCGGCGTGTCGCGCTTGCCGTCGCGCATGTCGTGGAACTTCACATCGGCCGTGCGACGGTCGTTGCTGGCCCAGGCGAGCAGGAAGTAGCCGATGCGCGGGATCGAAACGGTCCAGCCGAAGCGCGTCTCGCGCCACGACCACTTGCTTGCCCGCTGGCGCAGGACGCGGAAGTCGATGCGGGTCGCGTCGAGGCCACCGAGGGCGGCTTCGCCGATCTCCACCTCTTCACCGGGGGGCTTTGCCTTGCCGTCGCCCATGGTGATGTCGGCGAGGCCGGCGAGTGACGCGAGCTGGACGAGCTGGTGCTTCTGGCTGTTTCCTACGCAGTCTATTACGAGCGCGTCGCGCTTCGACGGGTGCAGCCTCAAGGCGCGACCCAAACTTTGAATGTAGACGACCTGGCTGTTCATCGGGCGCGCAAAGAGCGCTCCCTGTGCGCTCGGATCGTCGTAGCCCTCGGTGATCACGTCGCACGAGGTGAGGATGCGGATCTTGCCCTCGGCGAACGCCAGAAGCACCGCCGCCCGATCGGCATCCTTCATGGTCCCATCGACGTGCTGTGACGCGATGCCCATCGAGCGGAACTGCTGAGCGAGGTCTCGCGCGTGAGCGACGTCCACGCAGAACGTGAGCAGCTTCCTGCCATTGCCGTACCGCTGGTAGCCCTCGACGACCGCCTGGTTCACCGCCGGCTGGTTCATCACCTTGCTGAGCGGCGCCTTCTTGAACTCACCGCTCTCGGTCGGGATGACGTCGAGGTCGATGTTCAGGTTCACGCGGAAGCCGACGGGCGGAACGAGGTAGCCGTCGGCGATGAGCTGGAACGCGTTGCGCTCGTAGGCGATACAGTCGAACACGTCGTCGAGCGCGGTGCCGTCGAAACGCGCCGGCGTCGCGGTCATGCCGAGCAGCAGCGCGTTCGGGTTCGCTTCGCGCACCCATCCGATCACGTTTTTCCAGGTGTTCGAGACCGCGTGGTGCGCTTCATCGCAGATCACTAGATCCGGTGGCCGAGCCGTGATCGACGGTACGTTCTGGTTGCGGCCTGACGTCGCGTCATCGAAGCGTCGTCGGCCAGCAAGCGTGTCGATCGAAGCGATCGTCACGAACTTGCCGACGTCGTTGCGCGCACCTTGCACGATGCCGCACGTCGCCTCTGGCGCGATGAGCTTGACGAGGCGATAGATCTGGTCGATCAACTCCCTGCGGTGCGCGAGGAACCAGATTCGGTAACCGAAGCCGAGGTTCTCGGCGCGCAGGCGGCGCATGATCTCAGCGGCCACGATCGACTTACCCCCGCCTGTCGCCATCACGATCAGCGGCGCCTTCTTGCCGCTCTTCCACGCGGCGAACACCGCCTCGACGCACTCCTCCTGATAGGGGCGCAGCTTGCGGCCATCGATCCGAGGCGCACCGCTCTCGAACGCGGCCATCTCGCGCACGGCGAGCGAGACGCTGGCCTCTGCGTCCTCAGACGGCTCCATCAGGTCGCCGACGAACAGCTCCTCGCCGTCCGGCTGCCTCGTCCACGGCGGGTGGTCGAGGAGCCGGAGCGGCGTGAGCCACACGATCTCCGGTACGGTGACGACCGGCACGGACTACTTGTTCAGGCCGGCGAGCGACCGCTCGTAGTTGACGAGATGTCCGTCGCGCTTCTTTCCCTTCCCGTCCACGAGAGCGTTCAGCGCGTCGCGCATGGCCGACAGCGCGCCGATTGCGCTGTCCTCCAGGTAGTCGCCGTCGCGACCGAGGTCGAACGCGTCGTCACGCGCACGGAACGCATCGATCCCGGCGACGAGCCGCTGCGCCTTCGCGCTGAGCGGCGCGCCGTTGCCGCCGCACTGCTCCGTCGGCAGCGCCCTGAGCTTGTCTTCCAGCTTCTTCCGGGCCTTGTCGTTCTTGGTCACGATCTTCACGGTGCGCTTGCGCTCGGCGTGGGCCACCTTCTGCATGGCGGCGACCTCGATCTTCAGCTTCTCGACGCGAGCGATCATCTTCTGCACGTTCATCATCGTTCTCTCCTCCTTCTTGCTCAGACCAGAGCCTCGGGCGCGACTTCGACCTCGGAGTCGACGCGGTCCACGTTGTTGAAGAGCGGGATCGGCGCCTTGGGGTCGTCGCCTTCGCGCTTCTTGCCGGGGCGCTGCGTGACCGTGATCTTCACGCCCTTCGTCAGCAGGTGATCGGTGTTGAAGGTGATCTGCCCGCCTTCGAGCGTCTTGTACGGGCACTTCGTAGCCGCCATGAGCTGCTGGATGCGGAACGCTTCGCGCTGGTTGGTGAACTCCTTCTGGCCGCGCTCGATGATGTAGTCCTGGTACACGCTGCGACCGTGGTACTTGTCCTCCTTCTCGTCGTTGACGATGGAGCTGGCGGCGGTCTTGACGATCGAATACTCGATCGAGATCTGCTGAAGCTCGGGCTTGAAGTTCGTGAGCCCCGGCGTCACCTTCACGATGTTCGCGTGATAGGTGCCGCTCGGCAGGACCTCGCGCTGCGGAGGGGTTGCGTCCTTGACGTTGTGCTTGACGATGACTTCCGGCATGGATTACGGCGCCTCCAGCGCTTCGAGCTTCTTGGTGATGGAACCGATCTGATCTTCGCGGATGTGGATCGATCGCTCGACCCCCGCATTGTCCTTGAGCCAGGCACGAGCCTTGTCGCGACTGCCGAGCTTGGCGAGCAACAGCACGCTCAGCTCCGCGGCCATCGCATTCGTGATGACGTCGCCCTTGCCAGGTCCCTCGGGGGCGGGTGCGGGAGGAAGCGGCTCGGGCGTCGAAGCGACCGGCGCGGCGCCCATCGGAACGTGGACCCCCGGTCCTTGCGCGGTGCCCTGGACGATGACCGTCACGGGCGTTGCAGCCGGAGCGCTCACCTTCATCTCCTCGACGATGGTGCGGGGCGCGTTCTGCGTGGCGAGAGCGGGGCGGTCGCGCTCGACGGGCATGTTGTTCTGGATCGTGACCTCTTCACCGAGGCTCAACAGCTCCATCTCCTCGGCGCCGACGTTGTCGTAACCGGCGCAGCGCAGTACCGCATGGCAGTACGCCCGCGTGTCCGCCATCGAGATGATGGCGTGCGCCTTCATCTTGGAGCGCTCGGAGCCGTCGCAGTAGCCCTGGCCCTCTTCCTGGCGGCCGGTGCGCTTGTGCGTCGCGATGTAGCGGCACGAGCTGTAGTTCGCGCGGGGGTCCTTCGGCAGGCCGGTCGTCTCGACCATGCGCGACTCGATGCCGAGCGCATGGGCGAGCTTGAGGCAGCCGCTCTTCTTGGGGTGCGCGTCGTACCGAGCGCCGGCGCCGAGATGCGTGACCTGCGCCTTGGCCTCGGCCAGCGTGTTGGTGAACACCGATCGGTCGTTGCCGTCGCGGTCCTTGTACTTCACCGAGTAGAGGAAGTCGCGGTCCGGATCGAGGATGCTCGTGAGCACCCGCTGCCGCTCCTGGAACGCCGCCCGCAGCGCTGCCGGATCGGCCAGCGGCATCATCAGACCGGCGTCTTCGATCTGCTGCGTAGTGACAACCCTGCCTGCCGCGGGGACCAGCTCGGTCCCCACGTTCTCTCTGTCGTTGCTCATCTGCTCGCTCCTTCTATGCCGCCTTCGTCTTGGCGGCCTTCTTCTTGGACGGTGGCTTCTTCTTCGGACTGACGGCCGGCGCGTCAGGGATGAAGTTGCTCTGGAACGCCTTGAGGTCCGCCTCGCTCACGCCTCGAAACCGAGGTGTGACGCGCGTGGACTTCAACATCCCGCTCTTCATCCAGTGCCAGACGGTCGTGCGGTGCACTCCGAGCCGCTCGGCGATGTCGCCGGTGCTCAGCAGCCCCTGCTTCTTGAAAGTCGATGGTGTAGTCACCCGGGTCCTCGCTACTCTCGCAACATCTGCGAGTCGAAGCCGAACCTAGTGCGTCGCGTATGTTGTGTCAACCTCAAAACGGAGGTGGGCCCCAAAGAAGGTCGTCGAGGTGCTCGTCGGGCGGGTTCCAGCCGCTGTTCTTCAGGGCCGTCTTCAGCGCCTTCTTGGTCGCGTTGATGTCCGCGCCCGCGTGGGACCAGCGCAGGCCGCTCGGCGACAGTATGACCAGCGCGCCCTGCATGCTCTTCATGGTGCTCGCGATGCTCTCGCCCTCGATCTCGCGGATGGTGGCCGCATCGGCGCCGCGATGCCCCTGCGCGAGCGAGCGCTTGTAGTCGTTCAGCACCGCCTGCACCGGCTTCGGGATCGATCCGCCGGTCCCCACCCATGCGATGACGCCGATGACGCGTCGCCGCGACTTCTCGATGAGGTACTTGCCGGGCTTGATGACGAAGGCCATGGCCCGAGGGTAGCCGACTATGGTGCGAGTTTCACGATCCCCTTGACGCACGATCGCTCTTCACCGTGGTCTCCCTCCGACGACGGGCACGTGTGCGACCGGCGCAGGCTCGCCCTCGCCGACGAGGTACGCATGCTGAGCCTAGCGAGCATTACATCAGCCTCCCGATCGTGACCTCGGCGACGACGTGGCCGTCGTAGTCGAGGGGCTCGTCAGGGGGGATCTCGACCACACGCCACGTCTCGTCCTCGCCGCACGCCTGAGCCGCCGCGAGCAACGCGTTCTTCTTGGATCGGAAGCGGACGCCGGTGATGTCCTGGCGGTGGTTGCCAGCCGCCGCGCCGCCCTTGTGCACTTGGATGACCTCGTAGCCCCAGTAGTTGGTGTCCTCCGCCATGTCAGACCTCCACTCCGAGCAGGACGCGGATCTTCTTCCGGGTGCCGTGCCAGACGCCGCTCGATGACGTCGTGCCGCTCATGGTCACGGTTCCCGCCCGGCCGGGGCGACTGATCCGGTAGTGCCCCGAGCCGAGCCGCTCGACCGCGCAGCCCTCGCGCTCGACCGTACGGATCAGATCGCGCGCCTCCTTCGTGGGTGCCCGCGCCTTGCCTCCCATGGCTACCGCTTCTCCTTCGGCGGCCACACGAACGGCGGGTCGAGCTTGTCGATCTTCGCACCCGTGTCCCACAGGGAGCCAGCGTTGGCCGCGGCGATGAGCCGGCGCCGGGCCTCGATGAACCGGACCTGGTCCTCCTTCGGGACCGCCTTGGTCACCCTCTTGGTCTGGGCGTAGTCGCGGGCTGCGATCTTGTCGATCAGGTCGTGGACCGCATCGTTGCACCGGTGGACCGCGCCGCGCTCTTGGCGCGTCGTACGCTCCAGCGCAGTCCTCGTCTCGTACCAGCGCATCCGCTCCTTCATAAGGAGATTGCGCGCCTTGTCGGCGGCGATCACGGCGGGGTCCTTGCCGACGATGCCGTTCACGATGTTCCTGACGGCGTTGTCGAGCTTCCCCGGCTCGCCTCGGACCATCGCCTCCCCCTCCTCATCAGGCTGAAGCCCGGCCCACGTCATCACGGCGCGCTTGGCCGCGGCCGGGGTCAGCCCCAGCCGCGACGTCGCCTCCTTGCGCGCAGCCTCGTACGCGCGAATCGCAACGTCCTCGACTTTTCCCGCTGCCGTCTCCGCCGCCTGAGCCGCGCGCGGCGCGAGATAGAAGTGTTCGGCCATGGTGATGGCGATCTTTGCCTCCGCCTCCGCCAGCACGCGCTTGGCCTCGGCGAGCGCCTTCTCGGCGTCCCTGAGCTTGTCTTCGAGTCGCACTGCCTTCTTCACGGTCTCGGTCATCACACGATCTCCTTGAGGCACTTGCCGCGTCCGAGGCGGTGCGGCCGGACCCAGTGCGCCTCGCCATGCTCGTGCATGGTGATGGCGTAGAGGATGTTCGGGTCCTCGGTCGAGCGACCGCACACGAACTTCCCGTCCACGAGCGCGAGGCCCTCGTCGGCGATCTGCTCCTTCCAGCCCGGCATGTACGGCACTGACCACGGATGGTCGTCGAACGCGCTCACGATGAACTTGTCGAGGTCATCGTTGACGGGGACGTCCCACAGAGCGCGGAGGTTCTCGCGGAACCGGAGCTTGCCGAGCGAGTGCCGGTAGCCGGCGCGCTCGATGTACTCCAGCACGAGCTTGCGGATCGGCGCACGCGTGGGCTCGTGTTGCGCTTCGGCTCGGGCGATCGCGGCCTTGAAGATCGGATTCTCCGAGTACGCGAACACCAGCTCCTCCCACGCACCGTACTTCGGCCGATGCGTCCCGCGCACGAGCGGCAGCAGCGTGGCCGCGCCGTCCACCAGCGCCGCGAGCGCGCCGCAGCCGCGGGCGCCGTCGGTCGGCGGCAGGCCAAGCATGATGCGCCCAGCGAGCGCGCCGCCGCGTTCCTGCGCGTCCTGGCAGTCGCAGTGGAGTGAGCCGTCCTCGTGGAGCGTCACGGCGTGGCGCTTGGTGCCTGCCACGGGGCAGGCGATCTTGGTCGTTGCGATGATCTTCACTTGCTCTTCTCCTTCTGTTGTCCAGCTCTGCGCAGAAGCTGCCCTCTGCGTAGAACTCGTGGCTTCTTCGTGCGGCTCGGCCGCGTGTAGTACCGATAAGCGGCTTCGACGTCGGTCCATGCAACCGAGCCCATCGCGCCAGCGTGGCCGCGGCATCGCAACGGCACGAAAATGTTATCAAAGCTCAGTTGAACGTCTGCCGGTTTGGCGGCGCCAGTCCAGAGAGCAGCCACCTCCGCAGGTGTAAGCACCGCTTGAAGGTCATGTTTGCATGTGTGACACGGGATCGTGATGTGAACGCCGTCGCGCTCTATCCTGGTTTCCTGCACCGCGCAGTCGAACAGTCGAGCGACGTCCGCGGCTTCGCTGAAGACGACGCCCTGTTTTTTCTTCATGCAGCCTCTACTCGAATCACAGTGGCCCACGGCGGGATTGCCGCGAGCTGAGCTTCTGTCGCGCCGATCGCCGCGACGATAACGTGCGCCCTCGGGCGCCTCTCCGGCCACGGGGTGCCGCAGTCGGTGCAGACCACGATCGCATCAGCCGGCCTCGGCCGACGCATCGCCGCCTCGATCCCCACGCGCATGTCCGTGCCGCCGCCGCCAGCTTGAGCAGCCTTCCGGCCGTTCGTGACCATCACCTCGCGATGCACGGCCGCATCCACGTCGATCACGCGCAGCGGCACCGCGAGGTGCTTGCACGCGTCGTCTACAACGCCGCGCACGAGCTTGCGGTAGTCGGCCATCGACAGCGACGTGTCGGTCACGAGCGCGACGTTCGGGACGGGGCGGCGGTACGCCGGCATGATGAACGGCCGGAACGCATCCTGCCGTCGCGAGGTGCGCGCGTAGCTGTGCTGGACGGCGCCCGCGATCGTGTGGCTCGCGCGTCGGAGCGCATGGGCGAGGGCATGGTCCCAGGCGATGCGACGAGGCCGCAGCAGCTCGTCGGACCATTCGAGCAGCCCGAGCGGGACCGAGCCGCGTCCCTTCTGCTCGGCGTGCTTCTTCACGTCGCGCGCGACCTGCTGGCGCACGTCCCACGCGTCCGCGTCGGAGAGCCCGTCCACGCCGCTCTGCTCGGGAGAGCCGACTTCCCACGGAGCGGGGACGCCGGTGGCGCCAGATCCGCATCCAAAGTTGGGTTGGCGAGCCTGTCCGCCACGACCCTCGCCTTCGCCCTCGCGTCCACGGCCGCCGTCGCCAGCGCCGCCGTTCTTCTTGGTCTCGCCCGCGCTCGCGCGCTTGGCCTCGCGCCGTTCCTTCATGCGCTCGGCGAAGTACCACTCGGCGACGCGACCCTCGGGCAGCTTGAAGTGCCCCGGAAGCGCGCACCACTCCGCGGGGAGCAGCGGGAGCAGCGGGGAGCAGCTCTTGCAGTCGGCGCAGAGCCCGTCGTTGATGTCGGGGTCGGCGGCTTCGCCGTTCCACACGTCCATCGTCGCGTGCGTCACGCCGATGGTGCGTGCTCGGCCGGCGTGGTCGAGCAGCAGGTGCTGAAGCTCGTGCGCGAGCCCGGTCGCACCGATTCCCACATCGTAGCGCTCGACCCATCCGGGGTTCGCGTACAGGCGCCACCACTCGTCTACCGCGAGCGAGGGGACCTCGGGCGTCACGATCAGCCGCATCGCGTGCGCGCCGACGGCGTAGTAGGGGCGCGCGAACGTCAGGCGCGTGCGCGCCTCGCGGAGTTTGCGTTCGGCCATCATCGCATCGTCACTTCTGCCGGCAGCTCGTCGCCGACGCGCCGGTTGTTGCGCACGTTCACGAGGTAGTGGTGCCGGTGCCAGAGCGCGCGGTAGTCGCGCTTGATCTCCTCGGGCGGCTCGCCGTCGCCGAGCGCGACGTAGTGGAGCAGGATGCGCTCGCCGCACTCGTCCAGCGTCTGCTTGGCCTGGCGGATCGCGTTCATCAGCGTCTCGACGGCTCCTCGCTCCTGCGGGCTCTCACGGAGGTGCCGGAAACAGTGTCCGTACTTCTCGGGTTGCGACGGGCACCGCCCCTCGCCAGGCGCCTCGTGCGCGCACGTGGCGGACTTCACGTCCGAGCGCTCCCGTAGTCAACCTTCGAGCCGCGTAGGTGATCCTTGCTCAAGATCAGTCCCTGGTGGAACGGCGTGCCGGTCTTCTTGTCGGCGCCGGCCGGCATCAGCGCGCCGAGGTCGCGCACGGCGCGGATCGCCAGGCTCGGCTCGTCGCGCAGCACGCGGTTCGCGACGGTCCACGCACGCATGTAGACGTCGAGGTCGCCGGCGCGCTCGGCGACGTAGCGCACGACGCCCGTCAGGATGGTCAGGATCTGATCCTGCCGCGGCGGCATCGCGAACCCGTCGGGGTCGGCAATCACGCTCTCGATGGACGGCAGGTCCATGTTCGCGACCCAGCTCGACCACGCGGTCTGCGCGGCCTCGCCGACGAGCCCGAGCACGATCATCCGCGCGACGATCGACTTCGGGCCGTAGCCCGCCGCGTTCGCCGCCGCGAGCATGGTCGCCGTCAGGTCCCAGGTTCGCCCGCTCGGCCACGCCCTACCCTGCTCGGCGACGTCCGCGGGTTGCGCCTGTGCAAGCGTGGACTGCGTATCGAGGAACGAGACGACGAGCGTCGCCATCTCGGGAATCCCATCGCGCCAGTCCTTCGGCAGGCGCGCGACCTTGCGCTGTCCGGGCGCCCAGCGGCTCAGCATGCCGGCGCGCCAGCGCTGATAGTCGAAGGGCCACGCGACGTGCAGGCACCGGTTGGCCATGCCGGCGGTGAGGTCGTTCGCGCCGACGTTCGTCTCGGGCGGGTTGCCTGCGAGCACGAAGCTCGTGTCCGCGGGGAGCTTCTCGCCGTCGCCGACGACGCCCTCTTGCACGACGCGAAGGCCGCTGTTCATGGTGGCCGTGGTCGCGTTGGTGATCTCGTCGAAGAGCACGACGCCCCGCTTGGCGCGGATCAGGTCGCGGGCCCAACCCGGCGCGATCAACCGCACGAGCTTCTCGCCCTTGTCCTCGAAAATCGCAGGCAGGCCGCCCTGGTCGGTGGGTTCGCGCGTCGAGAGCATGATCGTGTAGAGCGTCTCGTTCAGGTCGTCGGTGATCGAGCGCATGGTGGCCGACTTCCCGGTGCCGGGACCGCTGTAGATGAACACGGGGACGTGGGCCTGGATGGCGAGCGCGACGACGGTCTCGGCGGCAGCTCGGGGGCTGGCGTCCTCCTCGATGGTCGAGCGGAGGTGTGCGGCGAGCGCGGCGGGGTCGCTCGTGTCGATCTGCTTGGTGGGTTTCGAGCTTCGCTTGGTCATCGTCAGGCGTCCTCTCGGTGCACGTTCAGCATGCGCAGCGCGTTCGCCGCTTCCTTCGCTCGCAGCGCCAGCTCTTCGGCGGTCATCCGCGCCGCCTCGGCCTGGTGCTGGTTCAGCTTCGAGACCTCGGTCGCGTCGATCTCGTTCCACTCCGCGATCAGGGTGTCGAGCGCGTGGACGGCTCGCGCCGCCTCGACGACCGCTTGAGCCCAGGGGCGTCGCACGCTCATGGCTTGCGTCTCCCGCGCAGCTTCGCAGCGCGACCGAGCACGTAGTCGAGATCGGCGCCCTCGGCCTTCATCTTCTCAATGAGGTCCGCTACCGAGTGCTCGCCGGCACGCCTGGCGATTTCGATCGCCACGTCGAGCCCGCTCTCGTAGCCCTCTTGGCTCGCGCGCCTCTCGGTGCGGCCAAGCATCCCGCAGATGTCGCTGTACATATTGCTGCTCATGGGTTCCGTCCCTTCGGAGCGTCCTCGGCTGCCAGCTTCTCGACGAGCGCCTTGAGCTTGTCCCAGCCGATCGCCCTCGCGATCTGGCGCAGCAGCCCGACGTGGAAGCCTTCATCGCTTGAGGTGGTCATGGAACGATTCCCTTTCCGGCGAAGTAGCTCGGTCCCCAGGCCCAGCACGACGTGAGCGCCTGTCCCGTCTCGGGGCAGCGCGGCGTCCAGCCGATCGGCACGACGTCCCAATAGGTGTCTACGATCGGGCGTAGCCCGAGCCCGTCGAAGTCGGCGCGCGTCTCGTTGCGGATCCACGCCTCGCGCGTCGCGCCGAGCACCATGACGGGGCCCTCGCAGTCGATCTCGACCGAGTCGCTGTGCGCGTAGCCGTTCAGCGTCGCCGGCTGGATCACCGTGCCGATCGCCCGCTTGCGATCGAGCCATGCGAGCGCAACGGCAAAGTCGAGACGCGCAGCCTCGATGATGCGTTCCTCGCTCACGACGCCAGCTCCTCAACGAGCGCCATCGCGGCCTCGCGAGCACGAGCCTGGTAGCGGTTCAGGCCGAAGCCGACGCACGCGGGGAGGGGGTGACCAGGCACGCGCACCGCGAGCGCGACGTACCAGCGAGCGAGCTTGATCTTCATAGGACCTCCACGATGATTTTGGCGATGAACTCGGCGCCGCATGCGTACTGAAACTCGCCGCCCGTGGTCCCGAGCACCGACTGTCGGCGTACGTTGTCCGGGAGAGCGCCGCCCCACGCCTTGACGGCGCGCTCGGCGGCTTGGCGGTCTGACTCCGCGTTCGTCTCGTAGGTGCCGGTCCGAAGGTTCTTGGGGCCTTCGGCGGTGACGCGGTAGCGCCTCACCGTGACCTCGGGACGTAGGACGTGTCGTAGTCCGCGACGTCGTCGCGGTCCTGATCCTTCGTGAGCGCTACATCGAGCAGGGCTTCGATCTCGGCGACCGTCAGGCTGGCGGGCACGACCTCGCGCTCGGGCCACACGCCGTCGTCGCGGCCTTCGTCCACCGTGCGCCACGCCTTCGTGATGGTCGCGTCGGGCGCCTCGGGCGGCCCGTACTCGATCGAGCCGGCGACCCAGCGGCCCGACACCTCGACCAGGGCGCGGATCGTCTGGCCCTCGATCGTGACCTCGTACTCGCGCGTCTCGTCGCGGCGGCTCATCGCTTTCCCGTGCCGTAGGGCCTCAAGCAGTGGGCACACTGACACGGCCAGATCACGCCGATGACCTCCCCCGGACCGTCGTGCTCGACCCTCGTCGTCTCGACCATGTCGGCCAAGATGGCGGGAGCCTGCGCGTACGTGAGCGTGTGATCACGCAGCTTCTGGACGACCTGCTCGTCGCGGCCGTCTGGAATCGAGCCGTCGCGGATGTGGACGCGCAGCTCCATGCCGCGCTTGTCGGGTTTCGTCATCGCTTCACCCTCTCCTCGGCTGCCAGCTTTCGAGCGGCGCCGGCCTCGCACGCGGCCATCGCCTCGCGCATCGTCGCGTGCTCTCCGATCTCATTCGGCGGTCCGCCGTCGATCGATCCGGTCCAGCGAGTACACATGGCGTCTCGATTTCCGCCGTTGCACTGAAAGTAGTGTCTTGTCCGTTCTCGGTACACGAGCAGGTCGTACCCGTGTAGGGCGCGCTTGTACTCGCGCCCGAGCACGCCAGGCTTCCAGCGACGCCAAGGCGTATCGGCGATGG
>Ga0315273_10003357_pt1 | contig 19271 bp, 17 predicted proteins | sample YL17G02_0_MG_FD_205753 | JGI IMG/M metagenome (GOLD analysis project Ga0315273, IMG submission 205753) | Sediment microbial communities from Yellowstone Lake, YNP, Wyoming, USA - YL17G02_0 | ecosystem: Environmental > Aquatic > Freshwater > Lake > Sediment | place: USA: Wyoming | collected...
CAGCCTCAACCGCGTCGTGCGGGAGACGCTCGGCATGGTCGAGCACCAGCTCCGCAAGAACCGGGTCGAGGTGCGCCAGCGGATGGACGACGGCCTGGCCCCGGTGAGCGGAAACCCGGGCAAGCTGCAACAGGTTTTCCTGAACCTGTTCCTCAACGCGCGCGATGCGATGCCCTCGGGCGGCGTGCTCGAGGTCCGCACCTGGGGCTCCAACGGCTCGGCGATGATTGAAGTGGGGGACACCGGCGAAGGCATCGCTTCGGAACACCTGGCGCGGATCTACGACCCCTTCTATACCACCAAGGGCGCGCGCAAGGGCACCGGCCTGGGGCTGTCGGTCACCTACGGCATTGTCAAGGAACATGGCGGATCGATCGAAGTGGACAGCCGGCCCGGCGCCGGCACCCGCTTCCGGATCGAGTTCCCCCTGGCGAGGAAACCGGTCCATGCCTGAGCCGCTGCCCGCCGGCGTGGCGACGCTCCCCGCGGCGCTCGGACGCGTGCTGGTGGTGGACGACGAGGAGGCCGTTCGCGAGAGCCTCGAGGTCCTGCTTACCAGCGAGGGCTACCTGGTCGACGGCGCCCCCAACGGCGCCGAAGGCCTTCGCCGCATGGAGACCGCCAGCTACGACCTGGTGCTTCTGGATCTCCTGATGCCGGACCGCAGCGGCATGGAAGTGCTCCGTGAGATCCGCGAGCGCGACACCGAGACCCCGGTCTTTCTCATCACCGCCTACGGGTCGGTGGACATCGCCGTGGATGCGTTGAAGGCCGGCGCCAACGATTACTTCTCCAAACCCTGGAAAAACGAGAAGCTGCTGCTGGAAATCGACCGCACCATCGCCAAGCGCCGCCTGGAGCGCGAAAACGAGCAGCTCAAGCGGGCCCTCAAGCAGCGTTACAGCTTCCCCAACATCGTCGGCAAGAGCGAGCGGATGATGAAGGTGCTCGATCTGGTCACCCAGGTGGCGTCCAGCCGGACCAACATTCTCATCACCGGCGAGACCGGCACGGGGAAGGAACTGATCGCCAAGGCCATTCACGCCAACTCGGTGCGCTCGGACCAGATGTTCTTCGCGGTGAATACCGGATCGCTTCCCCCGGATCTGCTCGAGTCCACGCTGTTCGGCCACACCAAGGGCGCCTTCACCAGCGCCGTTGCGTCGCAGAAGGGCTATTTCGAAATCGCCAACCGCGGAACGATTTTCTTCGATGAAATCGGCACTTTGAGCGTGGACATGCAGGCCAAACTCCTGCGCGTCATCCAGGAGAAGGAGTTCCGCCCGCTGGGCTCTTCCGAAACCGTCCGGGTCGACGTGCGCATCCTGGCCGCCACCAACGCCGACCTGCGCCGGCTGGTCGACGACGGCAGGTTCCGCGAAGACCTGTACTACCGGTTGAACGTGATCAATATCGTCCTGCCTCCGCTGCGCGAACGCAAGGAGGACATCCCCGCGCTGGTGGACCACTTCTTCACCAAGTACTCCCGCGAGAACGAGAAGTACCTCGATTCCCGGGAACAATCGCTGCTGAGCTTCGAACCCGAGGCGATGCAGATCCTGATGGATCACACCTGGCCCGGCAACGTGCGCGAACTGGAGAACGTGGTCGAACGCGCCGTGGTGCTGGCCGCCCAGCAGACGGTCCCGGCGGACGTGCTTCCGGACTACCTGCTCCAGGCCGGAGGCATGCGGATCCGGCGCGACTCTTCCGGCCGCCTCGCGCCCGACGCCTCGCTGTTTGAGATCGTCGCCGACTTCGAGCGCCGCCAGATCATCGAAACCCTGGAAGCTTCCAACTGGAGCCAGACCGAAGCCTCCGAAGCCCTGCATATCCCGCTTTCAACGCTCAACCAGAAGATCAAGCGCCTCGAAATTCCGGTGCGCCGCAAAGCCGAACGCAGCGCCGGCGGGGCCTGATGCCCTGCCAGGCGCCCTGTGTCCGCCCGAGATCTCGTGGGGACTGGCCTTTGTGTCGCCGGGGGATCGAGGTGGGGCGGGCTTTCAGCCCGCGCGAGGCATTCATGCCTCGCAAAGCCGGTCTGAAAGACCGGCCGCAGCCTGAAAGGCTGCCCCACCGCTAGCCCCCGGCGCTTATCTCAACGCCTATGTCTGTGTGTCCGGGGGGCAGACCGGCCGGTCCCCGCGCGGCTCCCAAACCCGGTTCCGATCCGCGGCCGTAAGAGCGGCCGCGCAGGTCGTTCGTGCCAAGCCCTGAGCGGATTAAGGTTGATCCCCTAAAACACCTTACTTTTCCTACTCAGACCCGGCGAGTCCCAGGGCTCTTCCGACGATAGTCCTTTCAAGGGTCAGGGAACCTCGACCCCTACGGGTGCAGGGGCGGAGTCGCCCCCGCCCCTGAGAAGGCAGCTATGAGTCTAATCTGGCCGGTGGTCACGATTTGCGGAACCATGCTGGGACTTGGAATGATCGCCTGGTACCTCGGACGGGTGCAGATGGAGGCCCGGTGGGTGCGGCGGCACGAAGCCGAGGCGGAGCGCAACGCCCGGCTGCTGCTCGAACAGGAGGTGGCCGCCGAGCGCATGCGCGCCGCCGGGGAGGCGGCGCGGCGGAAGGCGATGGACCGGTTTCTGTCCGAAATCCACACCGAGGAGCGCGCCTACCTGCGCCAGCGCGAGGTTGGAGCCAGCCTGACGCGGTCGGTGATTGTCGAGGAGCGCCTGTACTTCCGCAACCTCCCGGTCTCCAACTGGACGCAACAGGAATTGACCTTCTACACGGCCTCGGGAAGGTTCGATGTTTCTAAGCTCCTCCCCCGAGGCGCTGCGTGAATTCACTTAGCCATAAAGTTTTGGTCGCAGTTGACCGATATTAGTGCGGGAAACCTGTATGGACGCGCTTCTCTGGATGTTCCTGCCGCTGTTCGTTGCCGCCGGGTCGGCGCTGCTGGCCTTTTACATCATGCAGGCTCGCATGGAGGTGGCCGTCGCCAAAGAACGGGAGGCGCTGGCGGAAGCCAAAGCCGTCATCTCGACCCACGGCCAGATCGTCGAGCAAAAGATCCGGGCCGCCGAAGAATCGACCAGGCTACAGGCCCTGAACGATTTCCTGGCGGACTTCCGGGTCGAGGAACGGCACTACCTTCGTGAGAGCAAGTCTTTATTTATGAACCGGAAATCGATGATCTTGCAAGAAAGACTTTATTTTCGGAACATCCCTCTCTGCAACTGGGTCGAGCACGAAATGCCGGTCGAGGAAGGCGGCGACATCCAGCAACTGGCCAAGGCCTGCTCGATTTTCGCCACTCGCGCTCTGGCCGCCGGCACAGGCGGCGCGACTTCCGAAGCCCGGCTGCTGCGCTAGCGGGACAGGCCGGGAGGCCTGTCCTACTTGCCGAACACCAGAGACCGCACCGCGACAACCAGCAGAAACACGCCATAGGCGCGCCGCGCCGTCGCCGGGGGCAACGAGATCACGATCCTGGCCCCAAAATAGGCCCCCACCAACAAGCCCGCCGACAGCAACAACGCATACCGGATATTTGTGTTGCCGTTCCGATAGTACTCAATCGCTCCCAGCAGTCCGGCCGGCGGAACCAGGGCGGCCAGGCTGGTCCCAAAAGCATCCAGTTGGTTCATCTTCATGATCAGGATCAGGGCGGGAACCATCAGCAGGCCGCCGCCGATGCCAAACATACCGCCAAGAACTCCGGCCACAAGCCCGATCGCCAACAGAACAGAATAGGTCGCCATCGGGACAAGTCTACCAAAACGGGCTCCGTCCCCTATCCGGGTTCCTGTCCCAATACCGGCGGCCCGCCGTGACGGCGGGATGCGCCGTTGCGCCGGCCCGCCAGACCCCTGGCGCCCCCGATCTTTCCGCCCCCCGGAGAAGCGGGGACCGATTCGCTTTCCGGAGCGAGTTCCGGCCGCTCCCACAACCCGGCAATCCATCCAGGAGAATCAATGTGCCGGCAACAAGCCGCCGCATGCCCTTATTGATGTCGATGGCCGTCTTGGCGCGGTGCTTGTGAATCTCGCTGGCGATCTTCGCGATCGAGTCCTGCATGCTCTGGAGCGTTTTCACGCGGTCCTTTTGGGCTTTCTGCCGCTCCGCCCACATCTGGTTGAGGGTGTCGTTCAGTGCCTGCCGGTTCTGCTGATTGGCGTACAGCATGCTGACGTGAGTCGACTTGGTCAGTGCGAAATTGGTCGGGTTCGTCAGGTCCGCCGGCGCGAGGCCGCCGCCCGAAGCGGACCCCGGCTTGTCCTTGGGTTTCCCGCCTCCCTGCGAAGGGGGGTGCTTCTTGAACTGATCCTTCCTGGAATACCGCCTGTGGGTCCCATGGTTTCCGATGGGATTATGCGCCTGGCGTCACGGCGAGTCAGTGGCCGGATGGTGTAAACTGGGGGCGATTAGACGGTTCAAGACGACCGCTCCCCGACCCGCCCAGAGGGCGCCCGGCACCCGGTCGCGGCTCAGAGTGGCACGGCCTTCAGGCCGTGAAGAAAGACACACAGCCTGAAGGCCGTGCCACCCTGAACCACCAGGAGACAGCATGCCCGACAACACCTACTTGAGCTGGGTGATCCACAACACCAGGACGAAATGGTGGCACGATTCGGCCGAGCAGAGCGAATTGCAGCGCGGCCTCGAGCGCGGCGCGGTGGGCGTCACCACCAATCCGTACCTCGCCAATCTGGCCGTCCGGAAGCACCGGACGTTGTGGGCGTCCCAGATCGACGCGGTCCTGGCCCAGCGCCTGGAGCCCGAGCCGAAGGCCGAAGCGCTGATGCGCATCGTGGTCACTCACACCGCCGAAAGGCTCATGCCCGAGTTCGAGCGCAGCGGCGGCATCTCCGGTTTCGTCTGCGGCCAGGTCAACCCGAACCGCGCCGGCGACCGGGATTCGATGCTGGCGATGGCGCGCCGCTACGCCCGGTGGATGCCCAACATCGCCGTGAAGCTGCCGGCGACGGCGGCGGGCATGGATGTGCTGGAAGACTGCATCGCCGAGGGCATCACCATCACCTCGACCGTGAATTTCACCCTGCCGCAGGTCATCGCGGTGGCCGAACGGCACCGCCAGGGCATCCAGCGGGCCGCGCGCAATGGGGTCGCGCCGGGCAAGTGTTTCGCGGTAATCATGATCGGACGCCTGGACGACTATCTGCGGGAGATCGCCCACGACAGCCAGGCCGGGGTCGGCGAGTCCGACATCCGGCAGGCAGGCCTGGCGGTGACCAAGCGGGCTTACTCGATCTACAGAGAGCGCGGCTATGAAGCCGTGCTGCTGGTGGCGGCGCTACGGGGAACCTATCACCTGACCGAACTGGCGGGCGCGGACCTGGTGATGTCCATCGCGCCCGCCTTCCAGGAGCCGTTCGTGTCGCGGGAATTCCCGCGCGAAGAGCGGATCGATTGCCCAGTGCCCGCCGATGTGATTGCGCGGCTCGGCGCGATGCCGGAGTTTGTGCGGGCCTATGAACCCGGCGGAATGACGCCCGGGGAGTTCCTCAGTTGCGGGGTGACGCAAAGGACCCTTTCCCAATTCATCGAAGCCGGGTGGAGGCTCATCGAGAATTTCGAGTAGCGGGCGGGGACGGACGCGAGATGGCTACACCAATCGAGATGCCGAGACTCGGCAACACGGTGGAAGAGTGTCTGCTGGTGAAGTGGAGGAAGCAGAAAGGGGACCGGGTCGCCGAGGGCGAGGTGATCGCCGACATCGAGACCGACAAGGCGACCTTCGAGATTGCCGCGCCGGCGGCCGGGACCCTTCTGGATCTCTTCTTTGACGAAGGGGACCTGGTTCCGGTGCTTACCCATATCTGCGTGATCGGCGAGCCCGGCGAGGCGAGCGAACCATTCCGGCCCCGGCCGGCGGCGTCCTCGACCCCGGCCGCGCCGCGCGAGCGGGTTGACGCCGCCGCCACGGGACCGGCCCCGGAACCACGGGGCGAGATGCGCCTGAGCCCCCGCGCGCGCCAGTTCGCCCAAGAGCACGACTTCCGTCCGGAGGCGGCCGCCGGATCGGGCCCCGGTGGCAGGGTGCTGGAGGCCGATCTCAAGAGCCTGTATTCGGAAATGCCCAGGGTCTCTTCGCTGGCCCGGAGGACGCTGCAGGAGCCCGGCTCCGGCATCGGCGGCATGATCCTGGCGCGAGATCTGGGCGAGCCCGCCGCGCGCATGTCCAGCCTCCGGGAGCGGATCGGGCGGCGCATGAGAGAGTCGCTGGCGGCCACCGCTCAGTACACCCTGCACAGCTCCGCCGACGCCACCGGCCTGCTGCGCCTGCGCCGGAGGATCAAAGAAAACCGGGATCTCCCGGACATCAACATCAACGACCTGGTCCTGTTCTGCGCCATCCGCGCGCTGGTCGAGATGCCGGAGTTGAACGCCGAATTGGCCGATGGCAAGCTTCGGCGGCACTCCAGCGTCCACCTCGCTTTTGCCTGCGACACCCCCCGGGGCCTGCTGGCGCCGGTGATCCGGAACAGCGAAAAGCTGACGGCCGGGGAACTCGCGCTACGCGTGAAGGAGCTGACGGGGCAGGCCGCCGACGGATCGATCGCCCCGGACGATCTCACCGGCGCGACATTCACCGTAAGCAACCTGGGCAGCCTGGGCATCGAGTCTTTCACGCCCATTCTGAACCCGCCGCAAGTGGCGATACTGGGCGTGAACGCGATCCAGCTCAGGCCCATCCGGCGGGAAGACACGATCGAGTTCGTCGAGCACATCGGCCTGTCGCTGACCTGCGACCACCAGGTGATCGACGGCGCGCCGGGCGCCCGGTTCCTGGCGCTGGTGAAGCGGCGCATCGAGAATATCGCGGGAGACCTGGAATGTACGATCTGATCGTGATTGGCGCGGGACCGGGCGGATACGAGGCCGCCGCCCACGCCGGCCGCATGGGGAAGAAGGTGGCTCTGATTGAGCGCGCCGCGCTGGGCGGAACCTGCCTCCATGCCGGCTGCATTCCCACCAAGACGTTTCTCCGCTCGGCGCAGGTTTTCAGCGAGTGCCGGAATGCCGCCGCTTACGGCGTTCGCGTTCCCGCCGGCATCGAGTTCGACCTCGGCGCGGTGATCCAGCGCAAGAATCGCATCGTCGCGACGCTCGGGCGCGGCGTCGAGGGCTTGCTGAAACGCTCGCGCGTCGAGGTGATCCAAGGCCACGCCGAGCTGGTCTCGAGCGACACCGTCGCGGTGGGCGCCATCCAATATCAGGCCCGCAACATCCTGATCTCGACCGGCTCGCGGCCCGCCGTGCCGCCCATCCCCGGCATTGAGTCGGCGCTCGATTCAACCGCCCTTCTCTCGCTGACCGAAATCCCGAAGAGCCTGGCCGTCATCGGCGGGGGATACATCGGCCTCGAGTTCGCCAGCTTCTTCGCCACTATCGGCGTCAAGGTCACCCTCATCGAGATGTTGCCGCGGATCGCCGCCGGCGCGGACCACGACATCGCCCAGCGGCTTCAGCAGAGCCTGGGCAAGGCCGGCGTGGAATTCATGACCTCCACGAAAGTGACGGCCATCGACGGAAACACGGTTCACTGCGAAAAGGCGGCCGTGGTTGCCGACTGCATCATAAACGCGACTGGACGGGCTCCCGTGTTGGACGGGCTCGAACTGGAGCGCGCCGGGGTGGACTTCGACAGGAAGGGAATCAAGACCTCGGACCGCGGCAGAACCAGCGTCCCGGGCATCTGGGCTTGCGGCGACGTCACCGGAAGGCGGCTGCTGGCTCACGCGGCCACACGCGAGGGAATCGTCGCGGTCAACAACATGTTCGGCGTCAGCGACCGGCTGCGATACGACGCCATCCCCTCGGTCATCTACACGCATCCGGAAGTGGCCAGCGCCGGCAAGACCGAAGACGAGCTGAAGGCCCAGGGCATCGACTACCGCAAAGCGATTGTTCCCATGGCCACGGCGGGGCGCTTCCTGATCGAGCACGAGGGAGCGGCGGGCGCGGTCAAGGTGCTGGCCGGCGCGCGCCACGGCGAGATCCTGGGCGTGCACGCCATCGGCACCCCGGCCAGCGAGTTCATCGTCCTGGCCGCCGCGATGATCGAGATGGAAATGCGCGCCGCCGACATCGGCGAACTGGTCTTCCCGCACCCCACCGTGTCCGAAGCTTTGAAGAACGCGGTTCTCGCGCTAGCCGAACAGGAGTAATGATTAGATGCCCAAGTCAATCCTCGTAGACCCCAACCAAGTGTTTGCGAGGGACCGGATTCACTTCACCGAGATCGAGGTCAACACCTACCAGGCGACCATCCAGGAAGAGCTTGCCCGCTACACGCCGGACGATCTGCTGGCCATCTGGCGGGACATGTGCGCCATCCGGGAATTCGAAGTCGTCCTGAACGAGATCAAAATCAAGGGGACCTACAAGGGCGTCGCCTACAATCATCTCGGACCCGCGCACCTTTCCATTGGCCAGGAAGCCGCCGCCGTCGGCATGGCCTTCCTGCTGGGGCCGGAAGACCACATCTACGGTTCGCACCGCAGCCACGGCGAGATCCTGGCCAAGGGTTTCTCGGCCATCCGGCGATCCGGCGACCGGTGGCTGATGGACATTCTGGAGTCATACCGGGGCGGCGCGATCCTTCGCCCGCTCGAGAAAGGCCACCAGGGATCGGTCCGGGACCTTGCCGTCAAGTTCCTGGTCTACGGCGCCTACAGCGAGATTTTCGCCCGCGAGACCGGCTTCAACCGGGGCCTGGGCGGCTCGATGCACGCCTTTTTCGCCCCCTTCGGCATCTATCCGAACAACGCCATCGTGGGCGCTTCGGGCTCGATCGCGCCGGGAGCGGCGCTGTTCAAGCGCGTCAACCGCAAGCCCGGCATCGTGGTCGCCAACATCGGCGACGCCTCCTTCGGCTGCGGCCCGGTGTGGGAAGGCATCACCTTCGCCAGCATGGCGCAGTACCGGGCGCTGTGGGACCCGGCGCTGGGCGGAGGCCTGCCCATCATCTTCCACTGCATGAACAACCACTACGGCATGGGCGGGCAGCCGGCCGGCGAGACCATGGGCTGCCAGTCCATCGCGCGCATCGGCGCGGGCGTCAACCCCGAGCAGATGCACGCCGAGCGGGTCAACGGCTACGATCCGCTGGCCGTAATCGACGCCTTCCGGCGCAAACGCCAGATCCTGGCCCAGGGCCGGGGACCGGTGCTGCTCGACACCGTCACCTATCGCATCAGCGGCCATTCGCCTTCGGATGCCTCCAGTTACCGTTCGAAGGAGGAGATCGAGAAGTGGCTCGCGGCGGACTCGATCGCCGGCTTCCGCAAACGGCTGGTGGACAGCGGGCTGTTTTCAGAAGATGCGCTCGACCAGGATCGAAAAGCCGCCGAGTCGGTCGTTTTCGAGATGTTCAAACTGGCCGCGGACCTGGAATCAGCGCCGCGCGTGGCCATGGACTCCGAGATGATCGGCACGGTCATGTTCTCGAACCGCAAGGTCGAGAAGTTCGACCAGCGGCAGCCCGAGTTGCTCGGCGACCTCGCGTCGAACCCCAGGGTTCAGCAGATTCGCGCCAAGATCCGCACGCCGCTCGACGGCGGCAAGCCGGTCCCCAAGATGAAGGCGTTCAACGTGCGCGACGCGATCTTCGAGGCGCTGCTCTACCGCTTCGCCATCGATCCGACCATGATCGCCTTCGGCGAGGAGAACCGGGATTGGGGCGGGGCGTTCGCCGTTTACCGCGGACTGACGGAAGCCCTGCCCTACCATCGCCTGTTCAACGCGCCCATCTCGGAAGCGGCGATTGCCGGCGCGGCGGCCGGCTACGCGCTCGAAGGCGGGCGGGTGGTGGCCGAGTTGATGTACGCCGATTTCATCGGCCGCGCGGGCGACGAGATTTTTAACCAGTTGTCGAAATGGCAGGCCATGTCGGCCGGCGAGCTGACCATGCCGGTGGTTCTGCGAATCTCGATCGGCGCCAAGTATGGCGCGCAGCACTCGCAGGACTGGACCGCGCTGCTGGCCCACATCCCGGGCCTTAAGGTGGTCTACCCGGTCACACCCTACGACGCGAAGGGAATGATGAATTCGGCGCTGGCAGGAACCGATCCGGTGGTATTCCTGGAAAGTCAGAAGGTATACGACTTTGGGGAGATGTTTGTCGAGGCCGGCGTGCCGGAGGAGTACTATGAGATCGACCTTGCCGAGCCGTCCATCAAGCGCGTGGGCAGCGATCTGACCATCGTCACCCTCGGCCCGGCCCTCTACACGGCGGTGCAGGCCGCCGGCGAACTCGCCGGCCGGTTCGGCATGAGCGCGGAAATCATCGATCTCCGTTCGGCTAACCCGTTGAATTATCAACCCTTAGCGGATTCCGTCCGGAAGACCGGAAAGGTGCTGCTGGTCTCCGACGCGGTCGAACGCGGGTCTGTAATGCAGACCGTCGCGGCGAACCTGGCGCAGATCTCGTTCGACGACCTGGACGCGCCCCCCGTGGTGCTCGGGTCCAGAAACTGGATCACCCCGGCGCCTGAACTGGAAGCCATGTTCTTCCCCCAGCCCGAGTGGCTCATCGACGCGATCCACGAGCGGATTCAACCACTTACGGGCCACACGCCAGCCACGAACCAGTCCCTGGGCGAACTGTCCCGCCGCTCGCGGCTGGGGGTGTGAGCGGGGGGACAGTGGGGACAGACGGGACGTTCCCCGGTTTTGAACCGGGGAACGTCCCGTCTGTCCCCACTGTCACCCGCTGTCCCGCTTGAAGCGCGTGAGGGCGTGAAGGATGCGGAGGGCGGCTTCGCGGTCGAAACGGTAGCTCATGAAAGGCCGAACTCGCGCACTACTTCTTCGTGCGGGATGCCCTCGCCGCGTTCGATAGCGGCATCAGCTTCCATGTCGCGCTGCTGTTGTTCGGGAGTGTAAGGCTCATCGTCCAGTGGCGCGGTGAGCAGGGAGTAGAGCGCCGGGTTGACGGAAAGAAACTCGATGTAGCGAAGCGCGGCCGGGATTTCGGAGTCCGGAAGCCGTTCGATGGCCTCGTGAAGCTGCTGCCTGGTGGGCATGCGGCAGATGCCGCCTACAGGTGATTGTATCGTGCGGCGGCTGCACCCGGCCGCAGGCTACTGGCGCGGGCCACCCATCAGTACGCGCTTTTCCAGTTCGATCACTCGCGATTCGAGGTTGCCGAGGCGAAGCTCGGCGGCGGCGTTGACGTTGGTGACGTCGGCGGAGAGTTTGCGGTACTTGACCTCCGCGTGCTCCTGAAAGGAGAAGAGGGCGCCCAGGAGCTTGGTCTCGGTCTCTTGGACAATGGCGTGGATCAGGTCCGGGACGGTCTCCTGGATGACGGAGCGGACAAGGTCCGGGACGGTCTCCTGGACGACGGCGCGGACAAGGTCCGGGACGGTCTCCTGGACGACGGCGCGGACAAGGTCCGGGACGGTCTCCTGGACGACGGCGCGGACGGTCTCCTGGACGACGGCGCGGACAAGGTCCGGGACGGTCTCCTGGACGACGGCGCGGACGGTCTCCTGGACGACGGCGCGGACGAGGTCGGGGACGGTCTCCTGGACGACGGCGCGGACGAGGTCGGGGACGGTCTCCTGGACGACGGCGCGGACAAGGTCCGGGACGGTCTCTTGAATGACGGCGCGGATAGCATCGGTGAGTTCGGCCTTGTGGTGGCCGAGATCCTCGCGGGTGACGGGCTGATGTTCTTGACTCATGGTTGCCGATCCCATTCTATCGTGAATCGGCCACACCCGGTGCGGATCTTCCCGGCCGGCGCGGCGGCCGACGAGCTGACCATGGCAGTGGTTCTGCGCATCTAGATCGGCGACCAAGTACGGCGCACAGCACTCGCAGGACTGGACCGCGCTGCTGGCTCACTTCCCGAGCCTTAAGGTGGTCTACGGCCGCCGGCACAACCCGAAGGGTCCCAACAAGTCGAAAGGCGTCGGCGGCATACGGACTGTTGCCGGAGGCCGGGAGAATCGGCGGCGACGATCGTCTTGCGAGGCACATTGGCAGCGGTGATGGTGACCACGCCGCTGAACGTGCTCGCGGCAGGCTGAGAATCTGCCTCACGATGGGTCTGCCTTCCCCGGCCGGTTCCGCTTGTCCGGGGCGGGAAGCGGTCGCCGCCGCCCCGCTCCCGTATAATGGAGGCAAGCACCCGCATGAAGCGCTTTTACATCGAGACCTTTGGCTGCCAGATGAACGTCCACGACTCGGAGAAGGTCGCCGGCACGTTGATGGCGAGGGGCTACCAGCAGGTCGACAAACCGGAGCAGGCGGACCTGGTCCTGTACAACACTTGCAGCGTCCGCGACAAAGCCGAGCAGAAGGTTTACAGCCGCCTGGGGCAGTTCAAGCGCGACAACCGCAACGGCCGGCTCTTCGGCGTGCTGGGGTGCGTGGCCGAGCAGGAAGGCGAACGAATTTTCGAGCGCGCGCCGCATGTCAGGCTGGTGTGCGGTTCAGCCAGCTACAACCGGCTACCCGAGCTTCTGGCCCGGATCGAGGACGGAGACCGCCGGGTCACGGGCCTCGGCCTGGGCGCCCAGGACACGTTTGAAACCCCCGTGACGCGGCGCGACAACCCGCACCGCGCCTACATCACGATCATCGAAGGCTGCGACAAGTCCTGCGCCTATTGCGTGGTGCCGGCGACGCGCGGGTCCGAGCGCAGCCGAAGCTCCCAGCGCATCCTGGCCGAGGCGCGCCAGTTGGCCGAAGCCGGCCGCGGCGAGATCCAGCTTCTGGGCCAGAACGTGAACAGCTACCGCGATCCGTCGCCGGCGGCGTGGGACTTCGTCACGCTGTTGCGGCGCGTGGCCCAAACGTCCGGGCTTCGGCGGGTGCGCTTCACCACCTCGCACCCGCGCGATTTCGTCAGGGAGATTGCCGGCGCCATCGACGAGAACCCGGTGTTGTGCAACCACGTGCACCTGCCCGTGCAATCGGGCTCCTCGGCCGTGCTCGAGCGCATGCAGCGGCTCTATACGCGCCAGGAGTACCTCACGCGCATCGAGTGGGTGAAGCGCGCGCGGCGCGAGATCGCCATCTCGACCGATATCATCGTGGGTTTCCCGGGCGAGACCCAGGAGGACTTCGAGCAGACGCTTTCTCTCCTCGACGAAGTCGGCTACGATTCGGTCTTCAGTTTCAAGTACTCGCCCCGTCCGAACACCCCCGCGCTCTCGCTCCCCGACCAGGTCCCGGAGCAGGAAAAGGGCCGGCGCCTGGTGGTCCTGCAGGAAAGGCAGCGGGCCATCCAGATCCGGCGGAACTCGCTTCTGATCGGGCGCCGGGAAGAGGTGCTGGTCGAGGGTTTCAACGCCGCCACCGGCCAGTGGATCGGCCGGACGTCGCAGAACCGGACGCTGAACTTCACGCACGCCTGGCTGCCGGCGCCGGACGGGCGGACCCTGGTGGGCCGGTATTTGCCCGTGCGGGTGACGCGCGCGGGCCCGAATTCACTCGTCGGCGAATGCGTCGATCTGATCTAATGAGTTAAGGGAGCCGCCATGGAAGTCGAAATGAAGATCCGCGGGCTGATGATGGATCCGGTCACCAACATGCCGATCGTGATCCTGAAGGACGTCGAGGGGAACAGCGTCCTGCCCATCTGGGTCGGCATCTACGAAGCCAACGCCATCGCCCTGGAGATCGAAAGGATTTCCACGCCGCGGCCCATGACCCACGACTTGATCAAGACCCTGCTGCTCGGGCTGAACACCAGCGTCAGAAAGGTCGTGGTCAGCGAACTCAGGGACGACACCTTCTATGCGCTCATCTGGCTGGAGCAGGAAGGACAACTCATCAGCGTGGACTCGCGGCCTTCCGACGCCCTGGCCATAGCCCTCCGGCTGGATTGCCCGATCTACGTCGAGGAAGCCGTTCTGAAGTCCTCCAAGGCCGCCGCCGCCTCCTCCGACAAGGTGCAGAGCGAAGAACTGCGGCGCTGGCTCGAAAACCTGAACGACGACGATCTGGGCCGTTACAAGATGTGACCGGACGCGGGGCGCTGGAGTTGCCCGCCCCGCGTCTCAGCGTCGAAACGCTACTTCTTCTTGGGAGCGGCCTTCTTGGCGGCCGGGGCCGGGGTGTCGGCGGCCTTCTTGGCGGCCGGGGCGCCGGCGGCCTTCTTAGCCGCGGCCTTCTTGGCGGCCGGAGATGGAGCGGGCCATCCTGAGATCTGCTCCGCCGTCTCGAGGTCCATGGTCAGCATGAAGGGATCCTTGGAGAACGCGCTGATCACGCCTTCGAACTCGAGTTCCGTGCCCGGGTCGGCTCGGCCCACCATCGGAGTCTCCAGCTTGAGTGTCACCTCCGCCGTGGTCGCGTCGGAGATGCCGATCACGATCTGACTGGGATTGCGCGCCGGCTTGTGCTCGATCACCTTGCCCTTGAACCTCTTCACGCCCATCGCGCCGCCGGGCAGGTGCGCGTCCTTCACGCTGGTGGCGAAGTAGGCATCCGAGTTGGGACCAGTCAGCTCTTTCTTGATGCTCATCCACAGGGCCATGGCCGGGTTGGTCTTGCGAAACTCCTCTTCCTTCTCCGCCGCCATTTCATCGGCCCGCTTGATCTTGAAGTCGGCCGAAACCAGCGCGGATTCCTTGGCCTTGGCCTTCAACTCGTCCAAACCGCTCGAATCGCCGTGGTACTGCGCGTATACCTTCTGGAGGTAGGCCTGCAACTGGTTCTTGGTGTTCGGATCCAGCGCTCCCTGGCCCTCGATGATCGAGGCGCGGGCAATGTGGTACAGTCCCTCGCCCTGCGTCTCGGCCTTGCGCAGCAGCGTCGAGCCAAGCCAGTAGGAAACCTGCGCATTGACCGGGTTCAGCCCCAACACGGTCTTGAACACCGCCGCGGCGGCATCGTTCTCCTTGCGCGTATAAGCCACCCACCCGAGCGTCGTGTGCGCGAGGATCTCGATGGTGGTCCGCTCCTTCTTCCAGACGTCCTCGGCGACGTCGGCGGGTTTCTTGGCCGCCGCGAACACCTCGTCGACGTTTGCCAGCAGCCCCTGGGCCGCTTTCCGCCCGGCGTCGAGTTGTTCGGACGTGGTGTTATTCAGCGTGAAGATAGCCACCCAGTACAGGGCCTGCATGTTCTTGGGGTCGGCGGCGACCATCTCCTTGGCCGTCGCCAGCATTTCGGGCCCCTTGTTCAATCCCTGGTAGGTCACCAGATAAAGCACGAGCCGCTCGGCCTTGAAATCCGTGGTCGGATACTTCTCCTTCCATTGATTGAGCAACTCCATCTTCTTCTGCGCGTTGGTCTCCTTCAGGATCGAAGAGTAAAGGTCGTACTCGGCCCGGTCCTTATAGTTCTTCTGCGGCGCCTGAGCCCAGGCTCCGAGCACGAGAACCGTTGCCAAAACAACTCCGACGAATGCCTTTGATCGTTGAACCAGCACTCCAGCCTCCTGAACCACTTTCATGTGTTGCGCTTTGGTGGTTGAGCCGTCCCGCACTCGCGCGTCCGGGGCCCGACCCAAAAATTCAATGAACGTGCAATTGCGGAGTATATCCCAGTCCACGAGTTGCCCGCAAGGTCCACCCGGTCAAAATAGATCCACCCGGCCAAAAAAAGATGCGCCCGGCGTCCACCCGGCCAAAAAAAGCTCCACCCGGCGACGCCCCGGCCAAAACCGGCCCACCGGCCAAAACAGCTCCACCCGGCGTCGCCCCCGCCAAAACAGGTCCACCCGGCCAAAACAGCTCCGCCCGGCGTCGCCCCGGCCAAAACCGGCCCGCCCGGCCAAAACAGCTCCACCCCGCCAAAACCTGTCAAGGCCATATCCGGCTCTCATCTGGCGATTAGATGCCGCCGGCCGGCGGCTTGTTCCCGGCCGGATGCGGATCTTAAGACATGTTACAATCCCCCTTTCCCATGCGCTACCTGGACCTTGCCGTCATCTGCGCGTACCTGGTCGGCATCACCTGGTTCGGGGCGCGGTTCCGCCATTCCCAGAAAACGCTCCGCGACTACTTCCTGGGCGGGCGCAAGACGCCGTGGTGGGCCATCGGTTTCTCGATCGTCTCGGCCGAGACCAGCACGCTCACGGTCATCGGCACGCCGGCGCTCTCGTTCGCCGGCAACTGCGGCTTCCTGCAAGTGGTCCTGGGCTACCTGGCGGCGCGCCTGGTCATCTCGACCCTGTTCCTGCCGCAGTACTTCCGCGGCGAGATGTACACCGCCTATGAACTGATGCAGCGCCGTTTCGGCCACCGCATCCGCAAGCTCACCGCGGGCACCTTCCTGCTGCTCCGGGCCTTGGCCGAGGGCGTGCGCGTCTTTGCCATCTCCATCGTCATTTCCATCATTCTCGGAACCGGCGAAGTGGCATCCATCGTCCTGATCGTCTGCCTGACCCTGTTCTACACCTTCGAAGGCGGGATGACGGCCGTGATCTGGACCGACGTGGTCCAGATGTTTCTCTACGTCGGCGGCGCGATGGTCAGCTTTTTCGTGATTCTGGACAAGATCCCGGGAGGCTGGGAGCATGTCGTGGCGGTGGCCGGCGCCGCGGACAAGTTCCGCGTGTTCGACTTCCGATTCAGCCTGTCGGCGGAGTTCTTCACCCGGCCCTACACCTTCTGGGCGGGCGTCATCGGCGGCTGTTTCCTCACCACCGCCAGCCACGGCACCGAGCAATTGATGGTTCAGCGACTGCTCGCCGCCAGGAGCCAGGGCGAGAGCCGCGCGGCGCTGTTTGGGAGCTGGATCGTGATCTTTTTCCAGTTCGGCCTGTTCCTGCTGATCGGGGTGATCCTCTTTGTCTATTACGGCGACGCCGGTCTGGCCCCGCCCCGGCCCGCCGACCGCATCTATCCGTCCTTCGTCTGGAACAACCTGCCGCCGGGCGTCGCGGGCCTGGTGATTGCTGCCATCCTGGCCGCGGCCATGTCCAACCTGAGCGCCGCGCTCAACTCGCTGGCCTCCACCACCATCATGGACTTCTACCGCCCGATGAGCGAGATGCGCGGGGCCAGGCGAAACGAATCCCATTATCTGAAACTGGCGCGCTACGCCACCATCCTGTGGGGCGTGGTGCTGTTCGCCGTCGGCCTGGTGGCCCGGCACTGGGGCTCGGTGCTCGAGGCCGGGCTCTCGATCGCCTCCATCCTCTACGGTTCGCTGCTGGGCGTGTTTCTTCTCGGCAGCCTGACCCGGCGCGCGGTCGAGGCCGGGGCCATGGCGGGCATGGTGGCCGGTCTTGCGGTCACTCTCTACGTCAAGTTCTTCACACCCATTGCCTGGACCTGGTACGTGCTGATCGGCTCCGCCGTCACCTTTGCGGCGGGGTGGCTGGTGTCGCTGGCGGCGGGCCCGGCGGAGGCGTCTCATGAGTAGTGCGAACGGCGCGGGACTGCGCCGCGACCTGGGTGTCTGGGCCGCCTCCGCGATGGTGGTCGGATCCATCATCGGCAGCGGCATTTTCCTGGTGCCCAAGACCATGATCCTGCGCGTCGGCTCGCCCGAGATGGTCTTCCTGGTGTGGGTCGCGGGCGGTGTGTTGTCGCTGTTCGGAGCGCTCAGCTACGCGGAACTGGCCGCGGCAATGCCGGAAACCGGGGGCGAGTACGCCTACCTGCGGGAGGCCTACGGACCCGTCTGGGGCTTCCTGTACGGGTGGGCCACGTTCTGGGTCGCGCGCGGCGGTTCGATCGCCACCCTGGCGACGGGCTTCTTCTATTACCTGGCGAACTTCCTTCCGCAATTGGAGAGCGTCGCTTTCCGCGTGCCGCTTCCGATCGGCGCCGGCGGGGCGCCGCTGGAGGTCCGCTACGGGCAGTTCGCCGCGGTCGGCGTGATCCTGTTTCTGGCCGGCGTGAACTATCTGGGCGTGCGCATCGGCGGCGGAGTGCAGGTGGCCGCCACGGCCGTCAAAATCGGCCTGATCCTGGCGATTGTGCTGATCGGCCTGACGTCGAGCCAGGGAAGCGCGGCCAACTTCTCGGCCGGCGTTCCGGCCTCGGGCGGCGTGGCCGGGTTCTTTGCCGCCCTGGTGGCCGCTCTTTGGGCCTACGACGGATGGAACAACGTCAACATGGTCGCAGGCGAGGTGCGCAACCCGAAACGAAACCTGGCCATCGCGCTGATCGCCGGAACCCTGGTCGTCATTGTCGTTTACCTGGTGACCAACCTGGCCTACTTTTATGTGCTCCCGGGATCGGAGGTGGCGCGCAGCGACCGCGTGGCCGCCGAGATGATGCGCCGTATTCTGGGTGAGAATGGCGCCTCGGCGGTGAGCGTGGCGGCGATGATCTCGATCTTCGCCGCGCTGAACGGATCGATCCTTTCCGGAGCGCGCGTGCCCTATGCGCTGGCCGTGGACGGCTATTTCTTCCGGCCCATGGCCCGGGTCCATCCCAAGTACCGGACGCCCGGCGTGTCGATTCTGCTGCTGAGCGGCTGGGCGTCGCTGGTTGCGCTCAGCGGACGCTACGAGCAGTTGTTCACCTACGTGATCTTCGCCAGTTGGATCTTCTACGGCATGGCTACCGCCAGCGTCATCGTGTTGCGAATCAAGCGTCCGGAGCTGGCGCGGCCCTACCGCACCCTGGGCTATCCCTGGGTGCCGGCGCTGTTTGTGCTGGCATCGCTGGCCATCACGATTTCCACGCTGATCGACTCGCCCAGGGAATCCCTGGTCGGGTTAGCGCTGATTTTCGCCGGATTGCCGTTCTATTTTCATTGGAAACGGAAGAATTCGGCCTGATCCCGGGACCAGCCGGAGTTCCCCCGGACTCTGCTCTGTTCCGAAAACAGAACAAAGTGCTTGAAATTCCTTCCGAAATAGGGTATAATAGCAAGTGAATGCGACTGAGTCCCAGATCCGTTCCGAATTCGGAACGAAACGCAGGCGGGACTCTTCTTTGGGAGCGATCCATGGACGTGGCTAAAATTCTGGCCGAATTGCGCCAGGAACGGGAACAGATCGAGGAAGCGATTATCAGTCTGGAGCGGCTGGCGCGGGCCCGTGGGAAACGCCGCGGCAGGCCGCCCTTATGGCTTGCGGAAGCCCGCAAGCGAGACAAGCCCCTCGCGGGCAAGGCCAAGGGCTCGACGGCCGCCAGATCGGCCGGCTCGTCGAGCTAGGGCCGAGGGCTACGGGTGGGGCGGCCTTTCAGGCCGCGGCCGGTCTGGCCCAGAGGGCACCCCGACCGGCCAGTCATTGCGAGGCCTGAAAGGCCTCGCGCGGGCTGAAAGCCCGCCCCAGTGTGCCCAGCATGGGCAGAATCTATCGAGATGAAAGGATCTCGACGGAGTTGATGACGACAACCGTAGCGAAACCGCAAGGCGTAAAGCTGAAAG
>Ga0315273_10003359_pt1 | contig 19269 bp, 21 predicted proteins | sample YL17G02_0_MG_FD_205753 | JGI IMG/M metagenome (GOLD analysis project Ga0315273, IMG submission 205753) | Sediment microbial communities from Yellowstone Lake, YNP, Wyoming, USA - YL17G02_0 | ecosystem: Environmental > Aquatic > Freshwater > Lake > Sediment | place: USA: Wyoming | collected...
CCGTGGCCGTGGCCGCCGCGATCGCGTTCGGTGTGGGCGGCCGCGAGGTCGCGGGGAGAGAGCTTGCGAACTGGGTGGACACTATCAAGTCGAAGAAACAGTAGAAGGTCGCCACTGCGGCCGGGGCGACTTCCGCCCCGGCCGGTCTCGCCAGTGACGCGTGGAGGTGGCATGCATCCCCTGCACAGCGTCACCCGCGGGCGACATTGATGGCACGAGCGACGAGCATGGCGGCGATGACGAGCGAGAGCGTGCTCTCGATCCCCATCACGAACTTGGCCCGCTTCGAGTAGGGCATCGCATCGGTGGGCGAGAAGGCGGTCGCGCCGGTAAGGGACACGAAAAGGTAGTCCGGGAAGGTGGGTTTCCAGTCGGCCGGGGCGAGACCCTGCTGGTCCTGCTGTTGCTGGGGGAACACGAGGTCTGGGTAGTCCCGGTATCCGTCGGCGCGGGCCTCGGGTCCGCCGCCGTCGAGTTCCCAGTATATGAGGGCAAAGACGGCGACGTTGACGCCCCAGAGCGCTGCCCCAGCGAGCAGCAGACCTGTCGGGCTGAGCCCTGACCCTACGAAGACCCCGCGCACAAGCAGGACAACGCTGACCATGTTGGCGATGACGAGCACGGCAACGAGCCCGAGGGAGAGCGTCCGCAAGGCTCGGCCTGGCTCGGTCCGAGACGGTATGTAGACGGCCACCGAAGCCAGCAGGAAGATCCCGGCGATGGTCGGATACAGCCAGACCGGCCGCAGCGAGAGGCTGGACGCCACCCACGTCTGGCCGGCGATGATGATGGCGACCGCCGCAAAGGCGGGCCATCGCGATTCAGGTTCGGTGGGACGTTGCCACGACGGCAGAACATCGCCGGTGGGCGTGCTTGCGGGCGGGTTGTCGAGCAGCGGCTCATCGGCCATCGGGTCCTCCCACCCACGTCTAGACCGACGAGGCCTTCCCGGTCTTCTTGTTGCCGTTGGGGCCGGAAACCGCTTCCGGCGACTGCGCGATAGCACCGGCCTCCAGCGCCACATGCACGGGCTCCTGTTCGGTAGGCGCCAACGTGACGAAGGCACCGAACTTCTCCAGCTCGTCCACCCGGCAGCTCCAGACCAGCCGTCCCTTGTAGGGGAGGATGTCGGGACAGCCGTCGCACATGCTCTGCCGGCCGTCGGGGAGGATGTCACAGGGTTGTATGATCGTGAGGGTTTGCATGCGGAGGGGGGCGAACCAGTCGCCGGGAGACATGATGAGGTTCCAGAACGACCGGGCCACGCTCTTGTTGACGAGTGCCACCGGTAACATGACGCGGGCGTGGCGCATAAGGCCCGGTCGCGAGTAGGCCAGATAGGTGCCGTACCAGCGGTGATGCAGAGTCTGCACCCGCTCCATCATCTTGGAGTCCCAGCAGCCGAACATGCGCCTGGAATTGCCCATCCGCAGGCCGACGAGCCACTTGAACGCGGTCGGATCCTCGGTGCCGTTCAAGTAACCGCAGGGGTCGAACTCCGGGTAGGCCTGGCGGATGCGATCGACGGCTTCCTGCGCCAGGATGTCTTTGGGGGCTTGCTGGGTGTCCAGTTGGTACACCAGTTCGCCCACGTCCACCTTCTCGCCGTGCACGTATCCATCGTAGCTGGATTGTGCCTTTACCGAGCGAAAGAGGATGAAGACCATGGTGTTGACGATGTCTATGTGCTTTTGCGCCCAGTCCACCAACAGAGGGATCTGTTCGAGCGTATCCGGATAGATGGTGGCGTTGAACGAGCAGGCTATGCGGCCCTTCCCGTGGTCCGCCACGGTCCGCGCCAGGCGTAGGCGCAGCTCGTTGAGGTCCCCTTCGCTCTTGTCACGCCAGCCGGGGCGGACTTGGTGAGAGTCCACGTGGAAGGTGAAAGCGACCAGCCCGGCGCCAAGCAGCTCAGTGACCAGCTCTGGGGTGAGCGCCTGCCCGTTGGTGTTGAGGATGGGCTTCCACCCCTGCGACGATATGTACCGCACCAGTTCCACGATGTGCGGGTAGATCAGGGGTTCGCCCCCGGCGATGGAGATACCGTCGGAAGTGCGCAGACGCCTGACGGTGTCGAGTTCCTCGATCACGGTCTGCAGCGGCTTATGGCCGTCGGGATCGTTCTCCCGGTAGCAGCCCTCGCAGTAGAGGTTGCACTTGGTCGTAGGTTCCAGCCAGGTGATGGCGTTGTCGGCCAGGTTCCACGGCAGGCGATAGAGCGTACGGTGGTCTACCGTCGCGGACACGGTGCTCCTTCCTTCAGGCCGGCGGATAGAAGAGGAAAGCCAGCCTGCCCAGGATACCGTACGGCAGCCTCGCAAGAGACGGGCTCGGGCTAACTCCGCGGCGCATAGGCCTTCCCCGGCGTCGCGCCAAGCGCGAGCACTGTCAAACCATCGGCTCCGGGAACCAGCTTACGTTTCACATCGGGTGGCACGCGGATGAGCGTGCCCGCCACGAGCGGCCACTGTTGGTCGCCCGCCACGAGCGTGCCGCCCCCGTCCAGCACGACGTAGACCTCCTCCTGGCCATCGCCGGCGTGGTCATGGTCGGGGTACGCGGAGCAATCCGACTCGAGCTCGAGGATGTTCATCCCCAAGCCGGTGACCCCGAGTTCGCGTCCAGCCGGGAGAAACTTGATGCCGGGTATGGCGTTCGGACCCTCGAAGGCACCGAGTTCGCCGATCTTCTTCACGGTGATATCGCTCATTGCTTGCCTCTCTTCTTCTGCATGGTCATTGCCACCCCCCTCATCATAGAGGCTGATGCTCTCCCATGCTCGTAGGATTGCGCAAGCCACGCAGAATTTCTGCCACATCGGCACGACACCGGTCGAAGTCGCGTACTGGCTAGCATCTTGATCAGTGCGGTCTCTTAGGCCGGGTTGAAGATACCCGTCGTCCGTCTCGCTCCTCTTTAAGTTTCATGTAAATGGCTCCCCGCGTGCTCTGGCTCGTACTATGGGATGTAGTACGATGCCCCCTTGTGCCAAAATCGGCCGAAACCGGCGGGATGCAGCGTGGCCGAGCGGGAGGTGTCGTGGGAACAGCGGGCGAAGGATCGAAGGCGGCACGCGAACGACCGAATCAGATGGGAAGCGCAGCACGTCATGCGCAGCGGGGACCCCGAGTGTCCAGAGTGGCGGGGGGCATAGCGGCGGCGCTACTGTTTGCGCTGTTGTTCGCCCACGCGTTCTCGATGAATGCCGGGGGCATGGACCACATGATGTCCACCGACGCCGCCCTTTCGCAGGATGGGGCAGCCACCGACGCCGCGGCCTCCTCGGCAGGCAGCCAGATGGTCATGCCCGATGGAAGCGTCATGGACATGGGCGAGCATCCGGCCGAGAGCCCTGACGCAGCCGCAACCGCCGCCGACCCTGCCGCATCGGCACCCGTCGAAGGTGACCACCAGATGGCGATGGGCGGCGAGATCAACTGGTACGTGATCGGAGGCATCCTCGCCCTCATTGCGGCAGGCGTTGCGCTGGCCGCCGGTCTGAACGAGCATCTGGAGCGCCAGATCGCTATGGGTGCGCTCGTCACGGAAGGGGTCTGCGTTGAGTAACGGCAAACGCAACCGCAAACGGCCTGCTAGAAGTGGCCGACCCTCCGCCGGGAACCCGGCCGGCGCCCGCACCTCAGGAGTCCACAAACCCTTGACCCCGGTGCCGCCCAGCCGTTCCGCCACCGCGGAGCCGCTGGTCGAGTCCGAGCCGCGCCCCGACCTGCGCCCGGCCGACGACCTGCTGCATCTGGCAGAGGTCATCCCCCTGCCCCCTTCAGGAAACCGGCCGAACCTGCTACACCTACGACCCTTGAATACTCTCCTTCGCAGCCGCTGGTATCCGGCCATCTTCCAGATCGTCGGCGTCCTCGTCTTCGCGTTGATCATGATCGAGACCCTCTTCGGTCCCAGCACTGTACACGACAACGCAGGCTCGGCGATCGTATGGATCCTGTGGTGGCCGCTGCTCCCCCTAAGCTACTTCATGCTCGCGCGGTTCTGGTGCACGGTGTGCCCGTTCCCCGTCGTAGGCGATCTACTCCAGAGGTTCGCGGGCATGCGGCTCCCCATGCCGGCCTTTCTCAAGAAGTATGGCCTCTGGATCATCGACGCCTGGTTCATCGGTATCACCTGGGCCGATCACGTCTTCGGCATCGTAGAGTCACCGCGTGGCACCGGCTATCTTCTGCTTATGATCCTGGCAGGCGTCCTCACCATGAGCCTGGTGTTCGAACGCCGCACCTTCTGCCGCAGCGTCTGCTTCCTGGGCGGGCTCTCGGGCAACTACTCGATGGCCTCACCCCTCGCCCTGCGCGCGAACCGGGCCAACTGCAAGGACAAGTGCAACGAGATGTGGTGCGCCAAAGGTTCCGAGCGCGCGGCGGCCTGCCCCATGTTCGAGACGCCACGCACCATGCAGACCAACCGGGAGTGCAACCTGTGCGGCAACTGCATCAAGTCGTGCCCCCACGGCTCGTTGCGGCTGGAGCTACGCAAGCCCACCAGTGAGTTCTGGCATATCAACACGGCACGTATCGAGGTGGCCTTTCTCGCGATGATCCTGGTCGGCGTGGTGATCATCCAGAACCTGACCATGCTGAGCGTGTGGCAACCACTCTTGGATCGGGTCGCGGGCCTTACTGGATCGAGCAACTTCACGCTGAACTTCACGATCATCTTCACGATCGCCATGGTCCTGCCGCTGGCCGCCCTGGCGCTGGCGAGCCGACTGAGCCGTGGCAACGACGAGACCACCATTCAGAACTTCGCCCGCTTCGGTTATGCCATCATCCCCCTCGACCTGGCGGCCCACATGGCGCACAACCTGTTCCACCTCATGGGTGAGGGGCTCGCGGTTCCCCGAACGCTGGCGGTGCCCTTCGGACTCCAGTGGACTTTGGTCGGCGACGAGTTGCTGAACACACCCACGATCCAGGTGCTCCAGTACCTCATGCTGGGCGCGGGGGCAGTCGCGACAGTGTATGCGGCCTACCGCATCGCCCGGCACGCGGGCCAGACGCGGACCGTGCGCACACTCGTGCCGCACCTCTTCCTCATCTGCCTGCTGATCGCTGTCAACGCATACATGTTCACGCTGCCCATGTCGCATCGAGCTTAGCCGGAGCTCGAGGCTCAGAAGAAGCAAAGGCGAGAAATGATAGGCGCGCGAAATGGATAGCCATAACACCGAGAAGACCCGCCGCCGCTACGACCGCATCGCCCCGGTGTACGACCTGATGGAGGGCATGGCCGAGCATCGGGTGATGCACGGCTGGCGGGAACGACTGTGGTCCCTGGTCGATGGAGAACGGATCCTCGAGGTGGGCGTGGGCACGGGCAAGAACATCCGCTTCTACCCTCCGGGTGCGGAAGTGACAGCCATCGACTTCAGTCCCGCCATGCTGGCCCGCGCCCGCGCGATGGCCGCACGGGAGAACGTCGTGGCCGACCTGCGTCTCATGAACGTCGAGCACCTCGAGTTTCCGGACAACTCGTTCGACGCCGTCGTGACAAGCTGCGTCTTCTGCTCGGTCCCCGATCCGGTCCAAGGATTCCAGGAGATCAGACGCGTCCTCCGACCTGAAGGCCGTGGCTACTTCTTGGAACACGTGCTTTCGGGCCGGCGCGCGGTCAAGCAGACCATGCAGGCCGCGAACCCGGTCGTGGTGCGGGTGATGGGAGCGAACATCAACCGAGACACGCGACAGAACCTGGAGCGGGCCGGCTTGTTGGTGGAGTCGGAATCCGATCTATGGCTGGATATCGTGAAGCTCTTCGTGGTGCGCCCCCAGTGAAGATGAGACAAGGTTGCATGAAACGAGCTTGCCCGCGTCTTCGACGCGCTCTTCCGCTGTTGCTTGTGGGGTTCGCGATCGCTGCGAGCCTTACGCTTGCGGGCTGCGGAGCGGCACGAAAGACGTCGGACGCGACGAGCTACATCATCCCGGCTTTCAGCGGCACGACCTACGAAGGTCGGACGGTCTCTCTCGACACCTACCGCGGCAAGCCGCTCGTCCTGATATTCTGGGCCTCTTGGTGACCTACCTGCCGGGAGGAAACCCCGGAACTCGATAGGTTCTATCGAGACCACGGCAATGAGACAGGGCTCCTTCTGATCGATCTGCAGGACACCGAGGCCGACGCACAGAAGGTCATGCAGCAGGGCAATTACCACCTCCCCATGCTCCCCGACCCTCAAGGAACGATCGCGGGGCGCTACGGCGTGACCGGAGTGCCGACGGTGGTGGTCGCCGACAAGGACGGCCGGTTCGTTACCACCAAGATCGGCGGAACTACGGAGCAGGAACTGGTTTCGCTACTTCAAGCTGCAAGCAAGTAGAGGCAGGCGCTCATCCGCGAACCACCGGGGGGCCATGACCAACCTTCAGGGGCTCCTTGTCCGATAGGCAGTTCAAAGATGAGAATGTACGCACCCGCAACTGAGAAGGAGAGGCAATGTGTCTTTGTATGTTGATGCACGCGACAATGAATCATGAGGGACAGCAACCGGCGTCGGCGCCAACCGCCACCGCCACGGCTGCAGCCAGCGAGGGCCCGCCTCCCGCCTGGCGGGATGCCAACGCTGTGCTCGACGAACGCTATGCGCGCGGCGAGATCGATCGGCCGGAGTACCTCCAGAGACGCGAAGACCTCAGCCGGTAAGGCGCGGCCAGAAGGACATCACCGGCGAGCGGGGCCACGACGATAGAAGTGGAGAAACCAATGGTCATGCATGACGGGCAGTCTCGGGGCCTCTCGACCCGGTGCGTACACGCCGGCGACGAGTTGGACGCGCAGGGGGGCATCCATGCGCCCTTGTACAACCACTCCACGTTCGGTTTCCGCAGCACCGCCGACCTACTCGACGTCGTGGAGGGGCGGAAGGAGGGGAACCTCTACACGCGCTATGGACTCAACCCGACGATCCGCTCCTTGGAGCGCAAGCTGGCCGACCTGGAAAACGGCGAGGCGGCGTTCGCCTTCTCGTCGGGCATGGCCGCGGAGGCGGCGACCTTTCTCGCCCACCTCAAGACGGGTGACCACATCGTGTGCATCGGCGACGTGTATGGCGGGACGTTTGATCTGTTGGGGACCAACCTTCCTGGACTGGGCATCGAGACCACCTTTCTACTGGCGAACGAGGCGCCCAACCTGGCCTCGGTGCTAACAGACCGGACCAAGATGGTGTTCTTCGAGACGCCGACGAACCCCACCCTTGACGTCATCGACATCGCTGCAGTCGCCCACGCGGCGAAAGCCGGGGGCGCTCTCGCGGTCGTGGACAATACCTTCGCCAGCCCGGTTAACCAGAACCCGCTCGACCTTGGGGCCGACATTGTCGTGCACAGCGCCACCAAGTACCTGGGCGGCCACAGCGATCTCACGGGCGGAGCAGTGATTGGCCCAAAGGCCCTGCTGGAACCCATCTGGACCTGGCGCAAGAACTTGGGCCAGATGATCGCGCCTGAGGTCGCGTTCCTGCTCTCCCGCAGTATCCGGACACTCGTCGTGCGAGTCCGAGCTCAGAACGCCACGGCCATGCAAGTGGCCGAATTTCTGGCTGCGCATCCTCGGGTCCTACGGGTCAACTATCCCGGACTAGGGGGCGGTTCCGAGGCCGCGCGCAAACAGATGCGAGGTTTCGGGGGTATGCTCAGCTTCGTGTCCGACGGGGGCGCCAAGGAGACGGCGGCGGTCGTCGATCGTCTGCGGATCTTCAGCATCGCCGCGAGTCTGGGCGGAGCGGAGAGCCTGGTCACGCAGCCGATTACGACCACCCATCATGGCATGTCCGCCGAAGAACGGGCTCGACGGGGCATCGTCGATGGAATGGTGCGCCTTTCGTGTGGACTCGAGGACGCCGCTGACCTCATCGACGATCTGGCGCAGGCGCTGAGCTGATCCCCGGTTTGTGGCGGCGGCGAACGACCACCTAAGAGACCCAGCGCCCGTGCGTTAGTCGACGGAAGCTACGCCCGCGGCGATATCGGGCGAGACGAGTACCTTCAACAGCGCGGAGACTTGGGGTAACGAAGGGTAGCCCGCCAAGCTGGTGGACCCCGCGTTGCGCCTCCCCGATCTACGGCCCTCAGCCGGTCCTGGCCACTCGCTTCAAAGCGTCTTGAGGTAAGCGATAAGGTCCCGTACTTCTCGGTCGGTGACCTGCCACCGCGGCATGGGCGGGTCGAGGCGGGTGCCCTCTGGGTCCGCGCCGTCGCGCAGCGCTCGGGCGAAGGTCGTCTCGTCGAAGGCAACGTGGCCTTCCTCGCTCGAGTGCGTTCCGCCTGAGGAGACGAGGGTGCTCCAGCGGATGTCGGGAGTCTCAAAGCTTCCCATCATCGCGCCTACCGTGCGCCCGCGACCATCCGGGCCGTGGCAGTCGGCACAACCTCCGCCGCTGACCATCATGCCCGCCATGGACCTGATCGATCGGGGGATGGCGGCGCCGTTCGCGCCCCGACCGGTCAGGAAGAGCCGCTCTCCGGGGGAGGAGAACGTCCTCTGGCCCAGGCCGAACGATGAGCCGGCGTACTGGGTCGCGTTCCCAAGAAGCAGGGGCACGATCACTACCAGGCCGAGAAGGCCGGTGACAGCGAGGCCGACCCCGATCCAGAGGGAGCGCGTGCGGTTCATCGCCGAGGAGCGCGCTCCGGCTTGGCCCACGTCTTCACGAGATGAGGTCCCGCTTGCGGGCGAGGAACTCCTCGCGGTCGATGTCACCCCTCGCGTAACGCTCCTCGAGAATTCGCAGAGCCGGCGAACCAACCGATCCCTGCTCCAGCGGAACCGGCGGAGTCGGCCATTGCCCCGCCGGAGGCCGACGGTCAGCGGTCAGGGAGCGGACCACCAGAACTACCCCGACCACGATGGCGATGATGAAGAGAACCGACAGCAGACTGCCCACGATGCTCCACGCGCCGTTGCCCCCGTAGCTCCAACCCCACTGCATCATGATCCTACGTCCTTATTGTTGACCTTTGAAACAACAGTTCGGCCTGCCACAAAAGCGAGGACCGGTGGTCGGCTAGGCGCCCTCTCGCGCCTCACCGCACTGGCTGCAGAACCGGTCGGTGGGCGCGAAGGTGTCGCCGCACTGCGTGCAGAACCGCTGAGGGCCGCCCTCAATCTCGAGGTCGTGCGGCGACCGAGGTATCGACGCGACTCGGCCTGACCCCGCGGCGGACGCGGGCGTCCATGGCGGTAGGGTCGACCCCCGCGACGTCGCACTCGGCCGGGCCGGGCGCTGCGGCGGGACTGCCGATCGGGCGCGGCCTGCGGTCCGGGCCGATGGTGAGGTTGCGATCGCCGGTCTCCGGCTCGGCATACGGTAGGCCACGATACCCGCCACTGCTGCCGCGACGGCAAGCAACACCCACAGCAGGTAGCCGCTGCCTCCTGACCCTCCGCTCGCCGCAGTCGTGCCTGCCGAGTTCGCCCCGCCCGTGCCGCTCGCCGGAGGAAGAGACGGGTTTGCATCGGGCTTCCCGTACGCGACCTGCGCCGCGATCGGCTGTCCCGGCTGGACTCCCGTGCGTGACTCTTCGCGGAACGCAAAACCGTCGCTGCCCTGTGTGGTCTGGGCGAAACCAGGACTCACGGCGAACCCCGTCGCCCGGCGCGGCTCCTGGACCTGCAGCGTGAGTTGATCGATGGCGGCGGGCGGGTCGAAGACGACCGGGAATCCCCGTTGGCCGCTCAGAACAAGGCCGGGGTCGTAGTAGTACTCGATGTGGACCGGCTTGTTCTTGGGGACCGCTACACTGACGACATCCCACTCGTCCCCCTGGACAACCGTGGGCGCCGGACGACTGTAGTCAAAGGAACCATTGGTATCGACAAGGGCGTAGCCCGTCATCCGCGCGTTGGCGGGAACACGGAACTGGAAGGTGAACGGGGTCTTCGCGCCCGGCACCAGCTGGTAATCGATGATGACGAGCACGTCCGCGCTGTCGTATTCCGGGAGGAACTGCACCGTCCCTTGGGTGAAGCGGAGCCCCGGATTCAACGGAGTGGTCGCGGCACGCACACCCTGGGCGGTCGTAGGTGCGGCCGATGTCGCCGGGGTGGTTGTGGGGGTGGTCGTCCCCCCGGTAGTCGTCGGGGTCACGCCGGCCGCGGGCGCCGCTGTGGTCGGCGCGCCGCCGGGAGCGACGGTGGTGGGCGTCAAGGGTATGCCGATGTTGGGGGCGGAAGATGCCGCCTGTGCCGCTCCAACCGCGAAAGCGGCGAGGGCGAGTGAGAGCAAGAGAGCGCCCATCAGGACTCGGATGAGCATCTGCGGGTCCCGTGTCTGGGTGCTCATGGCGATCGCCAGTGCTGACAGGTCGGCCGCACCCCGGCGGCGGAACGATCGTCTCCTCATCGCGTCAGCCCTCCTGCGGCCAGTGCTAAGTCTTCTGGGACGGCGCAGGTACCGGGGCGATCGTCGCAGGTGATGCGCCCGTCACGGATCTGGATGACCCGGTCCACGTCGGCCGTCGACTCGGGGTTGTGAGTCACCATGATCACGGCATGCCCGTTGTCGGCCAACTCGCGAAGGAGGGCGAGGATCTGCCTGCCCGTGGTCTGGTCGAGGCTGCCCACCGGCTCGTCGGCCAGGACTATCGGCGGGTCGTTCACGACCGCCCGCGCGATGGCCACCCGGCCCTGCTCCCCCCCGGAGAGCTCGGAGGGGAGCCGGCGGGCCTTGCGCTCGTCTAAGCCCACCCGGCAGAGCGCATCCAGGGCCCGTTCTCTCTTGCCCGACTCCTTGAGGATGGCCAGCGGCAGCATGACGTTCTCCAGCGCCGAGAGATACGGGATGAGCTCGAGCTGTTGGAAGACGAAGCCGATGTACTCGCGGCGCAGGTCGGCCTGGCGTTCCTGGCTGAGCGCGTACACGTCGAGATCATCGACCAGCAGCCGCCCGCTCGTGGGCGGATTCATCGAGCCTAGGATGGACAGCAACGTAGTCTTCCCCGAGCCTGAGGGACCCATGATGGCTGTGTACTCGCCGCGTTCGATGTCCACGCTGACGCGGTCGAGAGCCACGACACGGGCCTCGTGCTCGCCGTAATGCCGGCTGACCTCTTCTACCCGTACTACCGACACGGAGACCTCCTTGGGCGCCGGGCGCGACTAGACCCGCGGGGTCCAGCTCTCCAGGTCGGCGGTGGGCACGACGATAGTGCCGTTCTGGTTCTGGACCGTCAGCGCCTGGGGCGGGAACGCCGTGCAGCCCCCGGAGACGCCCTGCAGAGTGTTCAGGTCCCACTTGGTGAAGCAGGTGTTGCACACAAGGGTGTTGCCTTCGATGTGGAAGCTGGTGCTCTTGCAGGGCTCGCAGAACGAAGTGGCCACCACCAGGTTGCCACTCGGAGCGACGTAGGAGATGAGCGGGATCGTCCCGCCGGTGATGTCCTGCCACACGCCGGGCAACGGGCTCGTGCGCGGGTAATTCATGCTAACCAGGGTCGACTTCTGGACGTCGGCGACGGCGAACGTCGCGTTCGGACCGTCTACAGCCATGTCGATGGGGGTCATGGCGATGCTGCCCCCGGAAACCGAGGCCGGCGAGGCGGTCGAGCCTGAACCCGGGCTGAGGGTCACCCCGCTGGAGACCTGCTTGGCGGCCTGCAGCTTGGAGTAGCCCCCAGCGCCAAGCAGCGCGACCACCGCGATCACCGAGACGTAGATGACCACCTTACGGAGGGGGAACTTGCCCGCCTCCTCGAAGCGCTGCCTCTTGTTCTCAAGGTCGCTGTTTCGACCGGACGTCGGCCCGGCGTTTTGGGCTGAACGGCTTGCCGGTCTCTTTCTCTGACGGTTCGATGTCACGTGCGCTCCCCTTGCTGAGCTGTCCTTGGCGGAGGTACGCCTGCAACGCTCTTGAACTGTCCCAGGCGACGTAGGCCATAATACTACGCCTCGTAGTAGTCATGCGGACAGCCAGGCTTCGCTTAGGTTAAGAATACGTAAGTCATGAAAGCCGCTGGGCGTAGAGCTCGAGCTTCTAGTGCCGGAGTGCCATGGGCACCGAGAAGAGCCAGAGGTTCACAGCTAGGAAGAGAAGAACAAGGGCGAAGAGCGGCCGGGCGGAGAATCCTCCCCCGGACCCGTCAACCGGCGCCTGACGGCGCTGCATGCGCCGCGCCACCGCAAGACTGCCGGTCGCGGCCAGTAGTAGCAGCGCGACCTGAAGGACCTTGATCGTGGGGGCGTCGAGAATCGACGCCCCCATGCTGCCCCCGGGGTGCCCGCCGGGGACATCCAGGGGAGACGAGACGCCCAGCAAAGAGACCGTTACCCACCACACCGACTTCCCCTCTCCCAGCAGGTGCAGCAGATTGTGAGCGGCATGGGCTCCCAAGTCCAGCGGGATCAGAGCGTAGCCGTACAGAGCCATCCTCCTCCGATCTCCCCTGGCGGAGGCCGCGAGTAGTGCCACAGGCAGAGCGACGGCCGCCAGATAGAGAACTGTGGCGACGCCCATCCGGCCGAGTCCCGTGACCTCCCGGAGTCGCCGCTCGAGTACCCCGGCTATCTCGAGCATGCCGAGATTCTGCACGGCGACCACTCCCACGAGCATGGCCGCGAGCACTGCCACGGCCAGGCGGGGCCGGCGGACCGAGGACAGCTCGGTGAGGGGATCGCGCACCCGTAGAGCGAGCGAGCGGCGCTCACATGCGTGGACGCACGCCAGACAGAGATTGCACTCCCGGTTGCTGGCCAGAGCACGGGGACGCTCGAGCATCGGGCACCCGTCCGGATCTGTCTCGGCGGCTTCCCTGGTCAGGCACGCCTCCCGCCGACATCCTTTGCAGGTCGCCCCATCGGGCCGAAGCTCCACGACTGAGGCCATGCTGTAGTTGCCGGCCAGGGCCCCGAAGAAGCACAGATAGCGGCAGAACGTACGCCGGCGGTACACGGCCGAGACGCTGAGCGCCACGCCCGTCAGCAGCAACAGGGCGGTGAGCGTGAGCCGCACCGATCCCACCAGGCCCACGGCCCGATCAAGCCAGGTCACGGCCAAGAAGACACCTTCGATCACCCAGATCCCGGCGACCACGAAGAAACGAGGGGCCGGCCGCCGGCCGCGGCCGGGGAGGCGCTGGACCAGATCCCCCAGCGTCGCTATAGGGCAGACGGCGCACCAAGAGCGGGCCGCGAAGAACAGCATAAACGGCACCAGCGGCCACCACAGGATCCAGAGATACACCGACCCCAAGTTGCGGTGGGCAAGGGGCGATCCGGCGGCGAGTGCCCCCAGCATGAGCAGGAACACGGCGAGCACCGAGATCCGCACCCCTTCCGGGTAAACGCGGTGCCGCACCAGGCGGGAGAACCAGAGCCACCGCGTGAGGAGGTTCCGCCTGCGAGGGTTGCGGGCGACCCCGCGTAGCCAGAGGGCAAGCGCTCCGACCCCGAGGAACACCAGAAACAGCACACACACCTGAGGTGCCGCTTCTCCGCGGCGCTCGATCCGCTCCGGATAGGTGACGATCCGTGCGCGCTTCATGGCCGGCCGGAGCCATGCGTCCCAGGTGGCGAACTCCTGCGCGCTCGCGGTGATCATCTCGCCTGCCTGGACCCAGCTGACGTCGCGCCGGCCCATCGTCACGTAGACCATCCACTTCTTCATAAGGATCTGCAGGTCGGCGTCCCAGCGGAAGGCCTCCAACGACCCGCCATATAGCGTCTGTAGGTAGGTCGGCGTGCTTTCGAGGGTGTAGTGGTCGAACTGCTTCCGGTCCTCGGGGGTGACGCGGAACCCGGCGTTCCACGCCGCGCGGGCGCCGAGCACCCGCTCCGCGGCCGTGTCGTAGAGGTGCAGGATCTCGCCCCACTCGTAGAAACTGCGTGGATCGCCGGAAACCTCGGCCTGCCCGCGTGTGAACTCGAGGTGGCCCTGGACGATGACCCGGGAATAGGGGATGCCGTCGATGATGAGGGCCACATCCCCGGGCGCGAGGTCGAGGGCCGGAAATGACGGGCGACCCGCGTGATCGCCCGCCCAGGTGGGAGCACCGTTGCCCGCGGCGACCGATACGCCGTGGCCCGTGGCGACCACGGGATCGGTCGTCAGAACGAGGGCGAGGACAGATGCGCACACCAGGGCCACCGCGAGTATGGCGGTCATCATCGTGCGCGCCGGCGCAGCTGGCTTCATCCCTCTCCGATGCGCGTGTGGGTGCTCCGGGCGGCAGTATAGTCTCGGCCGCCCATGCCTCCGCCTTCTATTTACACAACCTTCACCGGAAACTGGGAGCACGCTGGCAAACCACCGGAATGCTTGCGGAGCACCGCTTCCGGGTCCCCCATCCGGCCTTCAAGGCTGGGAAAAGAGAGAACATGTCTTGCTCCCCGTTTCAGAAACGCGTCTCGGCGCACCGCTACGATGAGCTAACCGGGTGACAAGCGCACGATGGTTTGTCTCCGGCCGCGAACTCGCGTCCCTTGCGGCCGTATTCACCCTACTCATGGCGTTCGTGGCATTCGCCGCTGGTCCGGCCCAGGCCGACCCGGCTGCTGTGAGGCAGGCCGCCGGGGAGGCAGCTGCGCTTCGCGACCAGGTGGAAGGACTCAACGACCAGGTCGAGATCGCTATCGAGGACTACAACAAAGTGGCGGACAACCTCGCAAAGACCGACCAGGCCATGCAGGAGAACCGCACGCGGCGCGCCGCGGCACAGCGAGACCTCCGTGTGGCCGAGGCGAGGTTGAGCGCGAGAGTCGACGGCATCTATCGCCAAGGCAACCTGGCGGCCATCGAACTGTTCGTCGGCGCCGGTTCGCTATCCGATCTGATCAACCGACTGGAAGCGCTCCTCCGCATCGGGTCGGCGGACAGCCGGATCATTCGCGAGGTCGAGACCTACCGGACCCAAGTCGCCGACCGCGAGCGACGGCTCGAGACCGATCACCACAGCCAGCAGGAGCTGGCCGCACAAGCGGACGAGGCACGTGCCGAGGTCGAGGCGAAGTTGGCCGACCGGTCGCGGGCTTTGACTGGAAAGGAGGCCGAACTCGCGCGACTCGAGGCGGATGAGACCGCCAGACTGGACGCGCTCAAACGCGCCGCCGAGGAGGCCGTGCGACTGGCCGAGGTGCGCGGCAAAGCAAGCGCGGCAGCGGGGCGGACCTCTGTCGCGCCGCCGATGATCGTCGGCTCGAACCGAGGCGCGGCGGCCGTGCAGATAGATGCGCGGTACCTAAGTGTGCCCTATCTCTGGGGTGGAGGCACGCCCGCGGGGTTTGACTGCTCGGGGCTCGTCCAGTACGTCTTTGCCCAATTGGGCGTCGACCTCCCCAGGGTGAGCCGAGACCAGAAGACCGCCGGGATGCCCGTCGAACGCGACCAGCTGCAACCGGGAGACCTGGTCTTCTACGGCGATCCAGTCCACCACGTGGGCATCTACGTGGGGAATGGGACGATGATCAATGCTCCCTTCAGCGGCTCGGTGGTCCGGTTTGACTCCGTCGACCGACGTCACTACTCCGGAGCGAGGCGGGTGGTCTAGGCACACGCATACCCAGGCTTCTTTTCCCAGCCTTTACTGGGCGCTTGCTCCGCGCTCATGTTCGGGGCACATGATCATTCGTGTGGCAGCCATCGGGCAATGTGGACGGCGTAGGAGCGGACGGCGTAGGAGCGGACGGCATGTGGTATCGCACGGTTCAGATGATCACGCTAGGCCCCTTCCACATCAGGCTGTGGGGCCTTCTTGTGGGCGAAGGGATCGCGGCCGGCCTGCTTCTCACCGCCCGCCTCGCGAGAAGGTGTGACATCGAAGATCAGTACGTCTGGAACCTGGGTGCGATCGTACTCATCGCCGGCATCGTCGGGAGCCGTCTGCTCTGGGCGCTGCAGCCGTCGGTGGTAGGCGATACCCTCGCGCATCCCGTGCAGGCCGTTGCTTTCTGGCGACCTGGCTTGACGCTCATCGGCGGTCTGCTCGCCGCGATCATCGCCGGCATCTGGTACGTTCGTCGCGCCCGGTTGCCTGTGCTTGTGATAGCCGACCTCGCGGCTCCGGGGTTCGGTCTGGGACTGGCCATCGGTCGCCTGGGGTGCTTTCTTACCGGTCTTCACCCGGGTCGTCCCACCGGTCTTCCGTGGGGCATCGACTACCTCGGCGCAATCCGTCATCCCATCCCGCTGTACGAGTCGCTTCTCGGACTCATCCTTCTCGGTCTGGGTCTCATGCTTCTCAGAAGGCGCATCACGCCTGGCGCGACCGCAGCCTCTGTCACCGCGACATACTTGGTGGGTCGCTCCCTCCTCGATCTGCTTCGCGCAGGCAAACTGTCAGGTTCGGATCCCCGCTTGTTTGGTGGCCTCACCCTGACGCAGACCGTCTCCCTCGTGGCCGCGCCACTCGCCCTGGGCCTGCTGGTGACGATAATCGCCCGTTCGCGGAACCCACAGGAAGGAGTCTGATGGAAACGGCCCACCCGACAGACGCACCGGAACGTTCAGAGATGACGCGGCGGACATTCTTAATCATGCTACTGAGTGCAACCGGGGTGCTGGGGGCTGCGGGGCTTCTCGCCCCCATCCTCCGCTACGCCTACCCCACCGTGCAATCCGTGGCCGCGGCGAAACTCAAGGTGGCGACTACGGCGCAACTCGCGGCTGGCGGCGGGGAGTTCGACTTCGACTACCTAGACACCCCGAGCTCGCTCGTCAGGCTGGAAGACGGCACCTACGCCGGCGTCTCCCGTATATGCACGCACCTCGGGTGCATCATCAGGTGGGAAGGCGAAGACAAGCGTTTCTTCTGTCCCTGCCACGCAGGAATATTCTCTCCCACGGGCAAAGTCCTGGGAGGCCCCCCGCCCCGCCCCTTAGCCAAGTTGGCGGTCAGGGTACAAGGGGAGGACATCTGGGTCGACGGATGGCAGTCGTCGTGACGCGGAGTGACCCGCGCGTCGCGAAACCGAGGCAACCGCGTCTTTGCCTCACCCTTACTCCCCCCTTTCGATGTCTTCACGCTGCGTCTCTACCATAGTCTCAGCAGCAACAAGGTTTCGGCCATCCGACCGAAAAGATACTCAGGAGGAAAGTACCATGGCGAACAAGAAGCAGACTGTCGTGGCGCTGACGCTGATAGCGGTCGGCGCGTCGGGGCTCTTCGGGCTCCGAGCATTTGCCGCACCTGGGCCGTCCTTGCCTCCGCCCACATCGGCGGTAGCAGCCCCGGCGTCGACGGTGGCGGCCCCGGCCGTGGCTACACTGCCGACCACTAGTGTGGATCCCGCCCTCAAGAACCGGATGCGCGAGATGCTCAAGGAGCGCATGGGTCTCACGGGGCCGGAGGCCGACAAGCTGGTTGACAGTATGGCCGAGCACATGCAGGCCGTCCATGGAGACCAGGCCGGTGCCATGCTCGATCAATGCGTAGCGCAGAGCGACATAGGCTCGACGCGCGGAACTCGCGGCGCGCCTGGGTCCACCGACTGGAGCGGCATGATGGGCGGCTCGAACGGCGGCATGATGGGCGGCTCGGGTTACGGGATGATGGGCGGCGGGATCTAGGGCCGACGCCTACTCGGCGCATCGGCGAAGGGGGCGGCGCTCCTGGCCGCCCCCTTCGCCGCACGCTTGGTTGGGGCCGCGAGAGCCTATACTGTGACAATGGAACCAGACTCGAGCACGCAAAAGGCCGCTCATCCTTCACGGATTCTCGTCGTCGAAGACGACGACAACGTCCGCCGACTCGTAGCCGCGTACCTCGAGCGCGAAGGCTACGAGGTCATCCAAGCGGCCGACGGCAGGAACGGTCTCGTGGAAGCGGAGCGTCAGCTGCCCGATCTCCTCATCCTCGATATCATGCTGCCGGGCCTCTCCGGGCTGGAGATCGCACAGAAAGTCAAGGCGAAACGCGACGCCCCCATCCTCATCCTCACCTCCAGAGGCGAAGAGGAGGATGTGCTCGCCGGGTTCGAGGCGGGCGTAGACGACTATCTCACCAAGCCGTTCAGTCCGAAGGTGCTCGTCGCCCGAGTTCGCGCCATCCTCCACCGGGCCGGGCTGGCCCCCAGCGAGGCCGACGACCGTTTCACCCGCGGCGACATCGCCCTGGATGTCAGAACCAGACGGGTGACCGTCGCTGAGCGCGATGTGGAGCTCACGTCGACGGAATTCGATCTCCTCCGAGTCCTGATGGAGCACCCAGGCTGGGTCTTCACCCGCGAGCAGCTCCTCGAAGGAGTCACGGGGTATTCGTTCATCGGGGATTCGCGCACCATCGACGTGCACGTGGCCAATCTGCGCAAGAAAGTCGAAGAGAATCCTTCGGACCCCAAACGCATCCGAACCGTACGAGGTGTCGGCTACAAGTTTCAAGAGTAGACAGTGCAACTGCGTTGGAAGCTCTTCCTCTCATACCTCGTAGCTTGTGCTGTGATCATCGCCGCTGCCTCGGTCGCCTTCAGGGGCGTCGCCATTCGGGCCGTGCGCGATCACATGGGTGGCATGATGACGTCCATGATGCCGGGAGCCACAACCGACCTGCAGGAAGCCATCAAAGGCGGAGTGGAACAGGCCGTCCTCGTCGCGTTGGTGGTGGCAGGGTTAGTGGCCATCGTAGCGAGTCTCATAGTCGCGGTGTGGATCACGCGCCCTCTGGCCCACATGGCGGAGGCCGCCCGGCGGATAGCCGACGGACGGTACGGCCAGCGCGTCGCCCATCGGGCCCACGACGAGATCGGGGAGTTCAGCGAGGCCTTCAACCAGATGGCCGCCACACTCGAGGCCACCGAGAAGCTGAGGGCCGAACTCCTGGCCACGATCTCGCACGAACTCCGAACTCCCCTGACCAACATACAGGGCTACATGGAAGGACTCTTGGACGGTGTCGTCGCGGAGGAGCCCGCGACCTACGAGATGGTCCGCCAAGAGGCGGGAAGGTTGTCGCGCCTGGTGGGCGACATCCAGCGGCTCTCCCGGTTGGAGGCGGGCGCCGAGCGCTTCGATCCGCAGCCCATCCATCCGTCCACCGCTATCCAGACGGCAGAGATGAATCTCAGGCCGCAGTTCGAGGACAAGGGTGTGACGCTCAACGAGGAGACACCCGATGGACTGCCCACCGTCTGGGTCGACCCCGACAAGCTCCAGCAGGTCTTGGTCAACCTGCTCACGAACGCCTGCCGGTACACCCCCCCCGGCGGGGCGGTGACGGTGACAGCCTCGAAGACCGCGCATGAGGTCCTCTTCTCGGTGCGCGACACCGGCATAGGGATCCCACCGGACGACCTCCCGCACATCTTCGAGCGGTTCTA
>Ga0315273_10003360_pt1 | contig 19265 bp, 14 predicted proteins | sample YL17G02_0_MG_FD_205753 | JGI IMG/M metagenome (GOLD analysis project Ga0315273, IMG submission 205753) | Sediment microbial communities from Yellowstone Lake, YNP, Wyoming, USA - YL17G02_0 | ecosystem: Environmental > Aquatic > Freshwater > Lake > Sediment | place: USA: Wyoming | collected...
CGCCACGCATGCCGGCGCTGACGCAGAAGGATCTCAAGCGCTTCGAGGATCTGCTCCTCGGCGAGCGCCAGAGGCTGCTGCGCGAGCTGGGCCACCTGGAGAAGAACGTCCTCAAGCGCAGCCTGCGCGAGACCAGCGGCGAGCTCTCGGGCTACTCGTTCCACATGGCCGACGTGGGCACCGACGCGATGGAGCGCGAGAAGGCGTTCCACTTCGCCTCGGCGGAAGGCCGCGCGCTGCTCGACGTGGACGACGCGCTGCGCCGCCTGTACGGCGGCGAGTATGGCCAGTGCGAGTCGTGCGGCAATCCGGTGAGCGCGGAGCGCCTCGAGGTGGTGCCGAACGCCCGCCTCTGCATCAACTGCAAACTGAAGGAAGAGCGGGCCCAGATCGGCCGCTCGCGCTGATCGTCTTGCGGGACTCGCATCGGGCCCCGGCCGGGTTCCTCTGGACCCTGGCCGGGGCCGTCTTCTTGTGCGACTGGCTCAGCAAGCGCTGGGTGCTCGGCGCCTTCGCCGATGTGCACACCCGCGAGATCCTCGGCGACTTCCTCCGCTTCTCCTACGTGCGCAACACCGGCGTGGCCTTCGGGCTCCTTCCGGGCGGCGGCATTCGCCTGTCCTGGGTGAGCCTGGTGGCGCTGGCCGCGGTGCTGTGGCTGGCGTTCCGACCCACCTCGCGGCGCTGGACGCACGCCGTCTCCCTCGGCCTCATCCTGGGCGGTGCGCTCGGCAACCTCTTCGACCGCCTGCGCTACGGCTCGGTGGTGGACTTCATCGACGTCGGCGTCGGCGGGCTGCGCTGGTGGGTGTTCAACCTCGCCGACGCGGCGATCACCGTGGGCGTGCTGTTGTGGGCGGCGGAGATCCTCTTGGCGCGCCCGCGCCCGCGCGACGGCGAGGTCGTGGGGCCGGCGGAAGTCGCCGCCGCCCAGGCCGTCACGGCGTTGCCGGCCGCCGCGCCGCAGGAGGCCGCCGTCCCGCCGAGCGACGATGCCCGAAGAGCGTGAGCACCTCGTCACCGCAGAGGAGGCGGGGCGCCGGCTCGACCAGGTGCTCGCCGCCTGCTGGAGCGACCTCTCGCGCTCGCGTCTCCAGAAGCTGATCGCCGCCGGGCTGGTGCGCGCCGCCGGCCGCCCGGTGCGCGCGCGCGACCGGGCGGTGGCGGGCGCGCGCCTCGACGTCACGCTGCCCGACGCCGAGCCGTCGACGCTGGCCCCCGAGGCGATCCCTCTCGACATCGTGCACGAGGATGAGCACCTGCTGGTGGTGAACAAGCCGCCCGGGCTGGTCGTGCATCCGGGCGCCGGCGTGCGCACCGGCACGCTCGTGCACGCCCTGCTGCACCACGCGCCGCAGATCGCCACGGTGGGCGGGGCGGGGCGCCCGGGAGTGGTGCACCGTCTCGACAAGGACACGTCGGGGCTGTTGCTCGTCGCCAAGACCGAGACCTGCTACCTACGGCTCGTCGCCGCCATCGCGCGCCGCGAGGTGGCGCGCACCTACGAGGCGCTGGTGTGGGGCACGCCGCGCGCCGCCAGCGGGCGCGTCGAGGCTCCCGTCGGACGCCACCCCGTCGACCGCCAGCGCATGGCGGTGACCGAGCGGGGCAAGCCCGCGGCGACGCGCTACCGGGTTCTGGAGCCCTTCGGCTGGGCGGCCCACCTCGAGTGTGCCCTGGAATCCGGGCGCACCCACCAGATCCGCGTCCACCTGAGCCACATCGGGCACCCGTTGCTGGCCGATCCGGTCTATGGGGGAGGCCGGAGAAGGGCCTTGAACCTTCCGCAGACCGTTCGTAGACTGATAGATGCGATTTTTGCGGTTCTGCCGCGTCAGGCGCTGCATGCCACGCGGCTCGAGTTTCGCCACCCCGAGACCGCCGGCGTGCTCCGCCTGGAGGCCCCGCCGCCCGCCGACTTCGCGGCCGCTCTGGAGGTCTTGCGGCGGTCCGCTGTCGGCAGCGCATCGGAACCCCCCAGTGCCTGCCCCGGTGATCCCGGCCGCAGTCCGAGTCGATAGGAGGAGTCCGGATGGCGAATCTTCGTCCGGAGCGCCCCGAGATCATCACCCTCACCATCCCCAGCCGGCTCGAGCTGCTAAACCTCGTGGACCAGGTCACCAGCGCGATCTCCGAGCACTTGCGCTTCGGTGAGGAGGCGCGCGCCGCCGTCTCCCTGGCCGTCGTCGAGGCCGGGACCAACGCCATCCAACACGGGCACGGCCACGACGGCGTGACCCCGGTGGATCTCCGTTTCGAACTGCTGCCCGACCGTCTGCGCGTCACCGTGCACGACAGCGGTCCGGGCTTCGCGCCGCCGGCCGAGGCCCCCGACATGACCAGCCCCGAGCACCTGCTCGACCAGCGGGGGCGCGGCATCTTCATCATGCGGGCGTGCATGGACCGCGTCGATTTCGACTTCTCGGGCGGGGGCACGACGGTGCGCCTGGAGAAGCTCGCGCCGGCCGCGCCCAACGGGAGCGACCCGCCCGGGTCCTGATCGCTCCGGGTCCTCGCCAGTGCACCGTATCCTCGCCGTCGACTGGGGAGAGCGCCGCGTGGGAGTGGCGGTCTCCGACCCCACCGGGCTCATCGCCCGCGCCCTACCCACGCTCGAGGTGCGCTCCGAGAACGAGGCGGTGGCGGGCGTGCTCGCGGTGGCGGGCCGCGAGGAGGCGACGCGTATCGTGGTGGGCCTGCCCCTGAACCTCGACGGCAGTCGCGGCCGCGCCGCCGACACCGCCGAGCGCTTCGCGCGCCGGATCGAGGGGCGTGCGGGGGTGCCCGTCGAGCTGTGGGACGAGCGGCTGACCTCGGCACAGGCGCTGCGCACCGCACGCGAGACGGGGGAGAAGCTGCGCGGCCACAAGGGGCGGGTGGACGCGCGCGCCGCCGAGCACCTGCTGCAGTCCTACCTCGACACCCGCGGGCCGCGCGCCGGCGGGGCGCGGGGGGACGCATGAGCGGCCGGCGCCGGCGACGGGGGGCCACGCCGTGAGCGGCTCCCGCTGGCATCCCTTCACGCCGCGCAACCTGGCGGCCGGGCTCGCCCTGGTGGTCGTGGGGCTCGTGGCCAAGGACCTGTTCTTCCCGGTGGGGTTCCGCCGGCAGCCCGAGCCGACGGTGGTCGTGCTGGCGCCCGGCGGCAACGTCGACGACATCGCGCGCGAGCTGGCGGCGCGCGGCGTCATCAAGAGCCCCTTCGCCTTCGGGCTGCTGGCGCGCATCACCGGCGTGGACCGCGGCTTGAAGGCCGGGCAATACCGCATTCACCGCGGCGAGTCGGTGCTCGCCATCCTGCGCCAGCTGGCCCGCGGCATGAGCGGCGAGGACCTCGTGACCATCCCCGAGGGCCTGGCGGTGCGCGACATCGCGCGGCTGCTCGAGGAGGGCCTCGGCGTGCCGCCGGACTCGTTCTACGCGGCGTGCGCCGACACCGCACTGCTGCGCGAGCTGGGTGTGCCGGCACCGACTCCCGAGGGCTACCTGTTCCCGTCCTCCTACGCTTTCCTGCCCGGCACCCCGGCGGCGGCGATCCTGCGCCGCATGGCGGGGGAGACGCGGCGCGTGCTGGAGGAGGAGCTGGCCGCGGGCAGCCCGGTGGCGCACGAGCTGACGCCGCACGAGATCCTCACGCTGGCCTCCATCGTCGAGGCGGAGGCGGCGCGGCCGGAGGAGCGCCAGCGCATCGCGGCGGTGTACCTGAACCGGCTGCGCAAGGGCATGCGCCTGCAGGCCGACCCGACGGTGGCCTACGCCCTGGGCGGCTACCGCGAGCGCCTGTACTATACGGACCTCGGCGTGGAGTCGCCGTACAACACCTACCGGAACGCGGGGCTGCCGCCGGGGCCCATCGGCAATCCCGGGCGGGCTTCCATCCACGCGGTGCTCTCGCCGTCGCCCAGCAGCCGCGATCTGTTCTTCGTGGCGCGCGGCGACGGCACGCACGTGTTCAGCGAGACGGGCGAGGCGCACGAGGCCGCCCGACTCGCGATCCGGGCCGCGCGCGCCGCTGCGGCCGACTCCGGCCCCGCCGCCGATTCCACGGCCGCCGTGCTCAACCTGCCCGCGCAGCGCGCGGGCCTGGGGCCGCCGACGACGCAGAAGGGCAGCGAGGGGGCGGCCGCCGCCGTGCCGGCGGGCGCCGACACGGGGGCCGCGGGGAGAAGACGTGAACCTTGATGCCATGCCATCCGTGCCCGCCACGGAGACCGCCGCCAAGGAGGCGCGGCTGCTGGAGGGCCTCGCCGCGCTCGGCTCGGCCCTCGTCGCCTACTCCGGCGGCGTGGACAGCACCTACCTGCTGTGGGCGGCGCACCGCGCTCTCGGCCCGCGCGCCGTGGGCGTCATCGGGCGCTCCGACACCTTTGCCCGCTCGGAGATGGCCGACGCGCTGGCCGAGGCCGGCCGCATCGGCGTGGCGGTGCGCGTGGTGGGCACGGCGGAGCTGACGGATCCGCGCTTCCGCGACAACCCGCCCGACCGCTGCTACCACTGCAAGAGCGAGCTGTTCACGAAGCTGGGGTCTCTGGCCCGCGCCGAGGGCTTCGAGGCCGTGCTCGACGGCACCAACGCCGACGATCTCGAGGACTACCGCCCGGGGCGGCGCGCCGGCGAGGAACGCGGTATCCTGTCGCCGCTGGCCGAGGCCGGTCTGGGCAAGAGCGAGATCCGCGCGCTGGCACGGCGGGCCGGCCTGACCGCTTGGGACAAGCCGGCGATGCCCTGCCTGTCGTCGCGTTTCCCGTACGGCATGCGCATCACCGCCGAGAAGCTGCACCAGGTGGAAGAGGCGGAGGCGTGGTTGCGCGGCCGCGGCTTCCGCGAGTGCCGGGTGCGCCATCACGGCAGCGTGGCCCGCCTCGAGGTGCCGGGGTCGGACCTGTCGCGCCTGGCGGAGGAGCCGGCCCGGTCGCAGGTGGTGGCGGCGCTCCAGGCTCTGGGCTTCGCGTACGTGGCGCTGGACCTGACGGGGTTCCGCTCGGGCAGCCTGAACGAAGTGCTCCCGAGCGCCGCGGCGGTCGGCGAGCGCACCGTGACACCGGGAACGAAGGGGGAGGAATGAGTTTCGAGAGAGACCGCCGGGGCAAGCCGGCGCCGGCCGGGGCCGGGCGCAGGCTGGGCGCGCCCCGGCCCGGGGCTAGCCGGGCGGCCAAGAAGGCCCTCAAGCGAGGCCCGGCGTTCGAACGACCGCGGCTGGTCCTGGGGCCGCTCAACTACGCGCTCATGGGCGCCGGGGTCGTCAGCATCCTGGTCGGGTTCGCCCTGCTGGCGGCTCGCGACATCTCCCTGGCCCCGTTCCTGCTTGTGCTGGGGTTCTGTGCGCTGATCCCCGCCGGGCTCCTCGTCGAGCGGGTTCCCGGCCGGAAAGCGGGCGCCGCGGACGCATCCAACGAGGGCGAATAGCTCAGCGGCTAGAGCACTTGCCTTACACGCAAGGGGCCACAGGTTCGAATCCTGTTTCGCCCATACCCTCCACCGCGCCCGGGGGCCGTGCGCCCCGGGTCGCGCCTGTATCGTAGGATCGAACAAAGGCTGGGTGGGCGACCGGCGGCGGGGCCACCGCCCCAGGGACCGGGCTTGCGCTTCGCCCGCCGCGGGCGGCTCGGGCGGGGCGTTCTGCGGCCCCCGTCCCGGGCCGCGAAAGATCTTTGGGAACTTTCGCTCAGGTCCCGGGTTTATGCGAAGTGGTTCCCAGGAGCGGGTCCGGGGAAATGCCAATTTCGCCTTGACATGGGGGCTCGCTACACAATATACTGACATGCGTTAGACGGTATGTGCTGCCCGAGTGCGCGTACTGTCTTGGGCAATGGCGACCCCCCAGGTCATCCTCAGCGGTTGCGCGTTGTTGGTGTTGTTGCACGGTCCGCAAACGATGCCCGAAGGGAGGTGCGTCGAGCCACCACAGCCACCATCGTCTGCAGCGTGTGCTCATGCTTCCTCGTGCCGGGTTTACCCCTTTAGGAGGTGCACCAATGATTCGTACGATGTGTAAGGCTCTCACGGTTGCCGTAGGGCTCGCCGTGCTGGCCTCCGTCGCCATGGCCGGTGTCCCTGATGCAACCCAGTCGACGACTGACGGCGACCTGATGATCGCCAACGCGCGCGGCCTGTCCGTGATCGCCGCCACGAACGTCAAGGCGACGGTCAACAACGGCTATCAGGTCACGGTTCGGGACGTCGGTGGCACTCCCCTCGCGGGCGTGACCGTGACCATGAACCTGACCGGCACGGGGCTGCGGGCGCACTCGACCCAGTCCGGCGGCCAGACGGCTCCGAACTGCGGGACCCTGAACGTGATCCAGGCGGTGACCGACGGCGCCGGCGCCGTGACCCTCATCCCGGCGGCGGTGGGCGTGAACACCAGCTCTGCCCCGAACGTGCAGATCCGGGCCAACGGCGTGCTCCTGACCACCATCCGGATGCCCTCGGCGGACCTGTCCTGCTCGGGTACGGCCGGCAAGGTCGAGGTGTTCGATCTGAACGCGTTCCGCCTCCGCTTCCTGAACGTCGCTCCCAACTCGAACACGGGTCCGGAGTGCGACTACGCGACGCTGGATAATGCTCCGGGGGCGAACGCGGTGAACGTGTTCGACCTTAACGTCTTCCGTACCGAGTTCAGCTGCGGTCAGCCGGGTGCGCCGGTTGCGGCCCCCTGCACGCAGACGCAGTGCGTAACCTGCCCGTAAGCGAGGGGTGTTCGGTCGTCGCCGCCGTCCTCGCGACGGCGGCGACGGGCGGTGTCGGGAGTGTCTCGACCATGGACGGCTGATCAGGCGTAACGCAGCCGACAGTGGGCCGGGGAGGTGGTTGAAAGCCAGACATGGCTTCCAAGCTTCAACGAGCTCCACGAGGTACCGAATTTCTCGCATCCTGGTCTTCCCCTAACGGGAACCTCCGGAGGTTTACAGCAATGAGAATGGCTCGCATGTTTGTCGCCCTCGCCCTGCTGCTGGTGGCTGGTACGGCGGCTGCCCAGAATGAAGGCTGCTACACGCTGTCGTGGAACACCTGCACGCCGCAGGTTGCGGATCAGGCGTTCACTGGCCCGACGGTCTACAAGCTCGTCCTTTCCGCGACGGGCCTGAGCGCGCGGAACCTCGGCCATGACACCAACCTCCTCATCGGGCCGGCAGCGCCGGACGCCTGGCGGTTCGACGACCCAGGTTGCCAGACCGGCAGCCAGCTCTCGATCGCGGGCTCGGGGTTGAGCAAGACCTGTCCCTCGATCCTCGGCGGCGCCCCGCTGCCCATCACGCAGTACGGCTACGACCCGGTCAGCAAGTTCTGCGCGCTGCGCCTGGCCGTCGCGTACAACGACATCATCCCGGTCGCCGCGACCCGCTACACGCTGTGGCAGCTGTCGTTCAACCACCTCTACTCGGTGGTCGGGCCGACGAGCCCCGGCGTGGATTGCGGCGGTGCGGATCAGGGCTTGGCGTTCGATCCTGAGTTCGTCCAGATTGCCCAGTCGACTGGCAGTTTGAACTTCCTCCAGCCCTGCCCGGGCAACGCCCGCTGCACGTGGCAGGGCGGGCCTCCCGTGCCGACCGTCCCGGCCAGCTGGGGCAAGGTGAAGGGGCTGTATCGCTAGCCCTCTGGTAACAGTTTTGCTGGATCACGCTGCGGGCGGGCCTAAGACGGCCCGCCCGCTGGCGTTTGGGGTAGGTCCGGAATCCCCCCCTGGGGGGGCAGGGCCGAGGCACGATCGGCGCCGCCCCCGACCGGGGCCTGGGTGAGGGGCCTCTCGCGGCCCCGCCGGAAGCGTCTCAAGTCATGGCCGTCAGCGCCGATAACCCCCCCGAAGGCCGGATTCGGGAAAATGCGATCCTAACCAAGATTCCGCTTGCCCCGACCTACCTGCCTGATTACCCTGGCGGTGCGCCTTAGCTCGGGACAAACAGCTTCCTGGCGTACAGCCGGGAAATCGGCCAGGCTTGGAAACTCGCGCCGTACTCTCACGAGGAGGGGTTCCATGAAGAGAGTGTTAGTGCTGTTGGCTGTCAGCGTCGCGTGCCTCGCCGTGGTCGGCCCGGCTGCGGCGAGGGACTCGCAGGCGACGTACCGACTGTCCTGGGACGGCTGCGACCCGCAAGTCGTGGACAAGGTCTTCACCGGTGCCGCGGTCTACAAGCTGGTGCTCTCCGGCGACAACTTCACGCCCGGCGCGACCGAAGACGACAACCTCGGGAGCGACTTCTCCATCGACTTCCGTCCGGTCGTGTCCGGCCCGTTGGCCGACGCGTGGCGGTTCGATGACGCGGGCTGCCAGACCGGGAGTCAACTGGGGCTGAGCGCCGCCGCATTCTCGAAGACCTGCCTGACGATGCAGGGCGGGGCCCCCCTGGCCATCACCTCTTACTCCGTGGACCCGGGCACTCCGAACTACGCGAGTTTGCGCCTGGCGAATACCTACAATAACGTCTCGCCGCTGGCCGGCAATCGCTACACGTTCTGGATCGTGAGCTTCGACCACACCTACTCGGTCGCTGGCGCCACCACTCCGGGCGTGGATTGCGGTAACGCCGCCGCCCAGATGTGCATCGGGGCGACGTCGGCGATCCTGGCGACCATCCGCGGGGATGCGGCCAAGCTCCAGACGAAGATCGGCGATTCGACTTACCTTACCTGGAACACCCCGGCGACCTGCGACGGAGTTCCCACCGTTCCCGCGACTTGGGGCAAGGTGAAGAGCCTGTATCGCTAGCCGGTACGCGAGGTAGACACTGGGACGGGCGGGACCTGAGTCGGGGTCCCGCCCGTTCTCTTTGAAAGAGGAGCTCGGCATGCGGAACCTTCCTGTCGTGACGCACCGCTCGCGCACTGGGGTGGCGTTGGTTTCCCTGATGGCACTGGCCACAGCGGCGGTTGCGGGATGCTCGGGCGCCAGGCCGGCGGCGGCGCCGGCGGCGAGCCCTCCGCCCCCCGCCGCCGCGGCCCCGGCCCAGCGGCAGATCCCCGATCCCGTGCTGACGCTGCACTGGAGCGATGCGCTCGACACGACCCGCGTGCTGGAGGCGCGGCCCGACCAGCGCCTGCGCGTGGCGGTGACCATCACGGGAGTGGACACGCTACAGGGCTACACCCTGCGCTTCCGGCTCGAGCCCATCGACGGTCCGGCGGGGGCCGCGTGGAGCTTCGCTGACCGCGGCGGCTGCCGCGCCGCCACCTGGTTGTTCACCGCCGAGCCCGATCCGCAGGCTCCGGCCCCGTGGCCCAACAAGCTGCTGATCACCGACTTGAAGCCCGCTCCCGATGGTACGGTGTGGATGCTCGTGGCAGCGGGCTGGGACAAGGTGGTCCTCGACCCAGACTCCCTTTACTCGCTCTGCCATCTGGATTTCGACCCGCCGGTCGCGGCTGAGGAGGGGGGCTCATGCGCGGGCTGGGACGGCCCCGCGCGCCTCTACTGCGAGAGCGGCGAACTCGCGCTCACCAGCATCGAGTTCCCGGTGCAGCGTCTTGGCCTGGCGGTGACCGTGCGGCCGCTCGCGGCGCCGAAACCGTAAGCGCCGGAAGCCAGAAGCTGGAGGCCGGATGAACGCCGGGAGCGAAATCTCGCTCCCGGCGTCCGGCGCTCCGCCGCCCCGGCGGCTAGCGCACCATGTCCACCACCCGGCCGGCGTAGGTCCGCACCGGGTAGCGCTGCCGCAAGCGCGCCACGAAACCCTGCATCTGCCGCTCCTCGTCGCGCATCCGGTATTCGGTGACCAGATCCTGAAAGGCCTGCGAAAACGAGCGGCTCACGCCCGGCGTGCGCTCGAGGATCTTGAGGATGGCGTAGCCTTCGGCGGTCGCCAGCGGGCCGGCGAAACTGCCCACGGGGGTCGAGAAGATCGCCCGGTCGAGCTCCGCCTCTTGGGATTGCCCCGGGGAGATCGGGGGGCTCATCCCGCCGGCCGTGGCGTTGGGGGCGATGGACCAATCGCGCGCCAGCTGCTCGAGATCGACGCCCCCGCGCGCCATCCTGAGCACGGAGTCGGCGCGCGTCTGCGTCTCGGTGACGCACACCCAGACGCGCGCCTGGTCGGGGATCGCGTAACGCGTCGAGTCGGGGTAGAACATGGCGCGCAGCGAGTCGTCGGCGGTGGACACGCGGGCGGCGACCGAGTCGGCGTAGAGCGCCTCGACCAGGTACTTCTCGCGGCGCAGCGCGAGGTCGCGGGCCACGTCGGTCTGGTGCTCGAGTCCGCGGGCGACGGCGCGGCGCATCAGCTCCTTGTCGAAGGCGATGCGGTCCACCCAGGGCAGTATCTGCGCGCGATTGCGGATCTCGGGGCGCAGCGCCGGGGTGGTGTCCGCCAGGTAGAGGATGAGGTCGCGCGCCAGCACCTTGCCCTCCACCGTGGTGGCGAGGAGCAAGTCGAGGTCGGCCTCCGAGACCGCCGGCAGCGGCAGGTTCATGTTGACGGTGCCGGGGCCTGAGTCCTGCGCCTGGATGCGTGGCGGCAAGAGCTGGAAGCGGTTGAGCAGCGTGTCCACGCCCGCGTAGTCGTACTGGATCTTCATCTGCCGGGCGAGCTGCGCCCGGTAGGCCTCGCGGCGCTCGACGGCGGCGACGCGCAGGAACTCGCCGCGGAATCCGGCCGCGTCGTCGAAATCGGTGCCGTTGGGCCGCTGGCGGGTCTGGGTCACCTGGAAGAGCGCCCACTTGCCCACGTAGGGCAGGGGTGGGCTCAACCGCGCCAGCGGCAGGGTGAAGAGAACGGCCGCCACGCTGTCGGTGAACTCCTCGCGGATCTTGTAGCCGAGGTCGAGCAGCTGCGGGGTTCCCGGCGCGCCGCTCTGGGTCAGGGCCTCGAGGCGGGCCAGCGGCGTGCCGCCGACGATGCGCGTATTCCACGCCTGGGCGGCGTCGCGCTCGTCGAAGGTGAAGGCGCGCAGGAAGAGGATGGTGGTCATCTGCTTGCGGAACAAGCCGCGATCGACGTCCTCGAGGCGCACACCCCCGACCACCTCGTGCTCATACAGCTTGTTCTTCATCAGGGTCTCGCGGTACTTCGCGTACTCGGCTTCCTGCTCGGAGGTCATCGGCCGCGGGTGGCGCGCAGCCTCCAGGCCGAGCAGGTTGCGGGTCACCAGATCCTCGAGGAGCATCTGGCGCGCGGTGACCGGCGAGGACTCCTGCGGGCGCATGCTGGGCGCCAACTGATTCCATTCCCGTTCGAGGTCGGCCATCGAGATCACCCGGTCGCCGATGGTGGCCAAGATGCTATCGGGCGAGACCGGCGGTGACGCCGGCTTGGCCGCCGGGGCGGTCCGGGTGCCCGGCTTGGAAGCCTTCGGGGTCTTGGCGACCGGGGCCGCCACGGCCGCGGCCGTGGCCCCGGCGAGGAGCAGCGCCAGGGCGAGAGCGAGTGGGCGGCGGGTGGGAGGCAAACGGCGGTCACGTCGCATCGGTCCGTCCTCTTTGGGGTGATCCACACAAACGGCGGCGATTCGCTCGCCGCGATCTAGAATGACCGACCGGCGGCGAGGGCGGCGAGCGCCTTCTTCGGCTCCACGCTCGGGAACGCCCGCAGCAAGCCGTCGGCCAGTACGGCGCGGGCCGAATCCGCCTGCCCCGAGGCGACGTGCCAGCGCGCCAGGTAGATGTACGTGCTGGGCTCGCCGGGATTCTCCCGCCGGGCCGCCTCGAAGGCCGCCCGGCCGTCGGGCTGGCGGCTCTCCCGCATGGCGATGATACCCAAGTTGTTGTATGCCGAGCAGCGGTCGAGGTTTCCCCCCCAACGCAAGACTTCCGCAAGGTGTGTCCGGGCCGCTTCAAGGTCGTCCTGGCGCATCGCCACACGAGCCAGGGTCAGGTGCGCGGGGGGGTTGTCGGGGTGCACCGCCAGCGCTTCCCGCGCCGACTTCTCGGCGCCCGCCAGGTCGTTCCGGTCCAGGGCCCTGAGCGCGTCCACTGCCGCGGGCTTGGCCCGACGGAAGCCGGCCATGCGGTCGGCCAGCTCCGCGACCGCGAAGGCACCTGCCACCCCCGACTCGCGGCGCTTGCTGAGCTGGATGGCCATCTCCCTGGCGCGGGTCGTCTCGCCGCGCCACGCCAGGTCCAGGCCGGCGGCGACGGCCACGCGCACCAGGGAGCTGTCCGCCACCCAGCGCGCCAGTCCCGCCAGCGGGTCCTTCTCCGCCATCTCTTCGGGCGAGGGAGTCTCCGGCACCTTGTAAAGGTCGATCGGCGCGCGATACTCGACGAACGGCAGATCGTCGGTGTTGAGAGGAGCGCTGGGCAGCCGCGCCACGAGATCCGCGACCCGACCGAGGTGATGCGAGGCGATCGTGGCCTCGCCCCCCAGCCCGAAGCGCGACAGGTAGACCGAGGCCGCGCTCCTGTCTTCCCGGGGCAGCAGGCGCTCGGCCGGCACGCGCCGGTCCTCCGGCGGCACCACCAGCAACAGGTCGGTGCCGTACAGGAAGACCTCGGCCTCGGGGAAGATCTCGGCGAGCGACGTCAGCAGCGAGGACAGCGCCACGGGGGAGAGCTCGTAGATCTGGACCCACTGGCAGAAGACGCCCCCGCGGTTCAGGGCGCCGCGCACCCGCCGGTAGAAATCGGTCGTGAACAGGTTGTTGATGCCCGCGATCCACGGGTTGGACGGCTCGGAGATGATCACGTCGTAACGCCGGCCGGAGTGCTGGAGGTGCTGGCGCCCGTCCTCGAGGATCAGCTCGATGCGCGGATCGGAGAGGACGTCCTCGTTGGCGTCGTCGAAGTAGCGGGAAGCCTCCATCACGGCCGGCTCGATCTCCACCAGCGTGAGACGGCTCGGGTCGTGTTCCAGCACGGCGCGGGTGGTCACGCCCGAGCCCTGGCCGATGAGGCAGACGCGGGCGCCCGGGTCGGTCCACAGCATGGGGAGGTGGCCGATCATGATCTGCGTGGCGATGTCCTCGCCGTCGCTGGCGTCGGGCTTGCCGTTGGTCCGCAGGCTGAGGTAGCGGCGATTGGCCACCCGCTCGTGCACGGAGATCACCGCGTGCAGCCCCTCGCGGTAGAAGATCAGCTTCTCCTCGCGCAAGCGGCGGGCCATCTCGGCGCGGGCCTTGGCCGGGCTCGGGGCGCCCTCGGCCAGGAGCAGCGACGAGCGGTAGACGCCGAGGGTGAAGAGGGCCTTGTTCCAGGACGGGGACAGGACGGTGACGGCCACCACCGCCAGGCACGCGGCGACCGGTAGCGCCAGGCGCAGAGGGCCGCCCGGGCGGCCGCTGCCGGGCGCGGGCCCGGGGGGCGGGGAAGATCTCCCTCCGGAACGCCGGGCTGCGGAGCGGGAACCGGCGGAGCGGCCGGGTGCGGCGGCGGCGGCCGCGGGATGGCGCTGCGCGGCCTCCGCCGCCCACCAGGCCGCGACGGCGAGCGCCAGCGCCACGAGCGCCGAGCCTATCCAGGTGGCGCGGATCCCGATGGTGGGCAGCAGCACGAAGCCCGCCAGCAGGGTGCCGGTGAGCGTGCCCGCGGTGTTCACGGCGTAGGCCAGTCCGGTGGCCCGCGCCCCGCTCACGCGGTCGTCGGAGAGCAGCCGCGCGCCCACCGGGAAGAGCGCCCCGAAGGCCAGGCAGGGCAGCAGGGTGACCAGCGAAGCGATGCCGATCTGTCCCAGATAGACGATAGGCAGGCGGCTCATGTTGGTGGAGAGCAGGTCCACGAAGCGGCCCGGCAGCTCGGGCACCAGCCACAGTCCGAGGCCCGCCCCGGCGGCGGCCGCAGCCTGCAAGATCGCGAAGGAGCGCCAGGGATTGCGCGCGTCGGCCAGGCGCCCGCCCCACAGCAGGCTGCCGATCGCCAGCGCCAGCAGGTAGCTCGCCAGCACCAGGGCGAAGGAGTAGACGGACGAGCCGAAGGTGAGGCTGAAGACGCGCGTCCAGGTGATCTCGAGGGCGAGCGCGACGGCCCCGGAGAGGCCGAACAGCGCGATGGCCAGGCCCCGCCGCCCGAGCGGATGCGCCCCCCGGGCCGCGGCCGCGCTCGGGGCGCCGGCCACCTCCGCCGCGGCCTCGGAGCGCGGCTCGCGGGCGCCGAGCACGGTCATCACGGCGCCCAGGAGCAAGGCCACGCCGCCGGCGAGGCGCGTCGTGCCCAGGAGGCCGAGGCCGGGGATCACCACGAAGCCCGCCACCGCCGAGCCGGCCACCGCGCCCAGCGTGTTGAGCCCGTAGAGGCGGCCCAGGCTGCGCCCGAAGGACGTGCCCGCGCGGGTCGCCCACGCCACCAGGTACGGCAGCGTGGCGCCCATGCAGGTGGTGGGCACGAGCAGTGCGAGCACGGCGAGTGCGACGCGAGTCAGCAGGTAGAGCGGGGACTGGGCGCCCAGGTTCGCGTAGGCGCCGCCGAGCACGGGGTCCAGCGCCGCGAAGAGCCACAGCGAGCCCAGCGCGAAGAGCCCGATGCCCATCTCGAGGAGCCCGTAGGCGGCGAGCGGCCGCCCCACGCGGTGCGACCAGCGGCCGGCCAGGTAGGCGCCCAGCGCCAGGCCGGCCAGGTAGGCGGCCACGACCGTGCTCACCGAGTGCAGCGTGCTCCCGAGCATGCGGGAGAGCGCTTTGGACCAGACGACCTCGAGCATCAGGCTGGTGAAGCCCGAGATCGTGAAGGCGAGGCCAACCAGGATCGCCGGCGGATGTCGTCGCATGGGTCCGGGATTCACTCCTTGGGGTTTGCGCCTCCGCCGCGCGGCGAGGGCCGCGCGGGGTCGGCAGGCAATTCGAGCGCCGCCAGTGCGGCCGCGTTGATCCGCACGTCATAGCCGCGGCGCAGCTCTGCCAGATGCGCGGTCAGCTGTGCCTCGCCGCCCTCGGCGAGGACCCGCTGGATGACGTACGGGCGGGCCTCGGCGAAGGTGCCGCGCTTGCCGTCCTGGTGTTCGAGATAGCGGTAGACCCACCACTGCCCGGCGCGCTCCCGGGGCCCGAACACTTGCTCCGGCCGGGCCTGGGAGAACCAGGCGTGCAGCGTGCTGTCGGAGTGCCCGGCGGCCAGCACCTGCGGCTCACGGTAGAGGTCGGCCTCGCGCCGGCGCAGCAGCGCCAGCTGGGCGTCGTCCGGCGCGGCGTAGCGGGCCGCCAGCAGCGAGTCCCAGGCGACGCCGCGCTCCAGCGCTTGGACCGCGGCCGCGGCTTCCGTCTCCGCCGGGTACCAGAGGCCGTGGTAGCGGTCGTAGGGGGGGCCGTGGAACCGCTCCGGGTCCCGCTTCCACGCCGCCTCGAGTACGGCAGCGCTGGTGTCCACGCGGGCCAGCACGGCGGTGCGGTAGTAGCTCTCCACCGCCAGGATCCGGCGGCGGGCGGTGAGCTGCGCTTCCACCTGAGGCAGGCGGCCGAAGCCGAGGCGCTCGGCCTCGGCGTCGATGCGGCCCTGGGCGAAGAAGCTCTTCGTCCACTCGACGACGGCCTGGGCCGAATCGGGACGGTCGCGCTGGGCGGGCGGCACCCGCTCCCAGAACCAGAGGAAGCGCCCGATGGTGAACGGCCCGAGCGTGGTGGTCGCCAGCACGCGCGCCGTGTCGGCCGGCAGCACGGGAGGCGACCAGGTGGTGAGCTGCATGCGCATCCAGCCCGGGCCCTGCTCGCGCGGCTGCGGCAGCTTGGCGAAAGCGCCGGCGAGCAGCGCGGCCGCTCCATCGTCGAATCGCGGCCGCAGCGGCGCGACCAGCCGCTCGATGAGCCGGCTCTCGCGCTCGGCCATCTGCGCCGGCGTGTCGGCGGGGCGGTTTGCCCCGGCGGCCGGCGCCGGCCCGTCCATCACCTCGCGGCGGTAGTACTCCTGGCGCATCAGCGAGGCGCGGAGGTTGGCGAGCTGCGCCGACTCCTCGGCGCTCGGCACGTAGCCGGCGCCCTCGGCAGCGAGCGTGAGGACCTCCTTGTTGACCAGCTCATCGAGGAAGGCGCTCTTGGTCTGTTCGGTGATGGGACCCGGCGGGCGCATCCCGGGGGCTAGGCCCCGCCACTGGCGGAGGAACTCGTTGCCGGTGATCAGGCGCGTCCCGACCGCGGCCAGGACGGAGTCGGGCAGGGGAGCCGACGGCGGCGCGACGGCGGCGGCCGGAGCGGCCGCGGACCGGCCGGGACCGGCGAGAAGCAGGGCGGACACGAGGAGGGTGCCCAGGGTGGTGGCGAGCGACCGCAAGAATGCCTCCAAGGGAGCTGCAAGATGGCGGGAATGACCGGCCCCGGCAGTATATCCCGTGCCTCCCAGGGCCTCAACCGAAGCGGTGCCGTAGGCTTCGCGGGGGAGCGGCGGTCCCGGGAGCCCGCCGGGGAACCCGCTCGAGGCCGGGAGGTAGCAGATATCGACACCCCGAGGCTCCCCGGGCCGACACCCGCCAGGCCGCTGGCTCATCCCCGAGAGGCAGGCTACTCTCTGCGCATGCGAACCCAGCCCTCCGCCCTGGCCCTGATCGCCCTTCCCCTCGTCTTCTTGGCTCTTGCCGGGACTCCCGCCGCCGCGGACGTCGGCGTGGAAGGTCTGCGCCTGGTGGCCGCCGACGCCACCGGGATCACGCTCGAGTACCGGCTGCCCGAGTACCGCCTCGAGTCCGTTCAGACACCGTCCGGGGTGCTGACGCGCATCTACGTCCCGGGGCTCGCGACCACCTCCGAGCCGGGCCGGCCGGAGCTGCCGGCCGGCGGCGCCTGGATCGCCGTGCCGCCCACGGGAGGGGCCACGGTCCGCATCCTCGAAGAGGAGACCGAGGTGGTGGCCGGGGTGGACGTGATCCCCGTCTCGCGGCCGGTCTCCGTGCCCGACGGCACGGTGGACGAGCGGCCGGCGCGCGAGTTCTTCCGCGACGCCGCCGCCTACGCCAGCGACGCCGCGTTCCCCGGCGCGGCGGTGGGCCTCGACGGCGCCCGCTGGCTGCGCTTCCAGCGCGTGCAGGCGTTGCGCCTCTTCCCGCTGCGCTACCGCGCCGCCAGCCGCACGCTGCTGGTGACGCGCCGCATGACGGTGCGCGTGGACTTCTCGGCGCCGGCCGCGCTGAGCCCCTCCGCCCTGGAGCGCGCCGCGCTCGAAGCGGGCCCGGCCGCCGATCGCCAGTACGAGCCGGTCTACCGCAGCGTGGTCGTCAACTACGACCAGAGCCGCGCCTGGCGCGCCCGCCCGCTGCGCCGTCCGTCGGTGACGCGTCTCGGCGGCGCTCTGCCGGGCGGGGTCGAGTCCGGCGCGGTGCGGCCCGCCGGAGCGGCGCTCGGCCTCGGCACCGGCAATCCCGAGTGGAAGGTGCGGGTGGACACCACCGGCGTGTGGCGGATCGGCTTCGACCAGCTGGCCCGCAAGGGCTGGCCGGCGGACATCGCCCCCGAGGCCATCGTCGCCTTCCGGCGCGACACCACGGTGGCCCTCGAGCCGGCGCCGTGGACCGACGTCGAGATTCCCATCGACGTCGTGGACGTCAACGGCAACGCCAAGTTCGACGCCGGCGATTTCGTGGCGCTGCCGGTGCAGAACTGGGCCGAGCGCGTCTCCCCCGGCTGGTACGAGCGCCGCTACGGCGACGCCGACGTGATCTGGCTGTCGCACAAGAGTTCCGGCACCGGCCTACGGGTGCGCAGCACGCCGGGCTGGCTCGGGGATCCCGCCCCGGCGCGCCCGGCGTCGTTCCCGTCGTTCCGCCACTACGAGCGCAACTTCTACTACTTCCTGTACCCGACCGACGTCACCACCGTGGATCAGTTCTACTGGACCGACGAGGTCACCGACGCGCTGCCCGTGGACACGCTCACCGCCGACCTGCTCGACCTCGACTCCGGCGGCGGCGGGCAGATCGCGCTGCGCGCCCAGTGGATCGGGCGGACCGGCGACAGGCACTACCTGTCGGCCGACTGGGTGAACGGGCTGGGCGACTCCCTCGACCTGTGGACCGACACCACCACCGCCGGCCGTCAGATCGTCGACGGGCGCAAGTACTTGCCCGCGGCGGCGGCCACCGAGGGCGTGAACCGCTTCCGCATCCGCGGCCGCCGCGAGGGCATCACGCCGGGCTCGGGCGCCAGCTTCAACTTCCTCGAGGTCACCTATCCGCGCCTCTTCCGGGCGCGCAACGACCGCCTCGAGTTCAACAGCGCCGGGGCTTCCGGCACCGTGGAGTTCGCGGTCGAGGGCTTCGGCGGCGCGATCGCGCCGCCGATCTACGCCTACGACGTCACCGACTGGGGCGACCCCGTGCGGCTGACGGTGGACCCGGCGCAGGTGGAACCTTCCGGCGGCGGCTGGCGCGCGCGCCTGCAGGCGGCGGTGGCGCCGGGGGAGACGCGCCGCTACGCGGCGGCCGCCGCCCTGAGCCCGCTGCCCGACGCGGCGGTGACCGCGGAGACGCCGTCGAGCCTCTATCTCACGCCGAACGGCGGCGCCGACTTCATCCTCCTGGTCAACGACGCCCTGGCCACCGAGTGGGTGGACTCGCTGGCCGCCTTCCGCCGCGCCCAGGGCATCTCCACGCTGGTGGCCAGGGCGCAGGACGTCTACGACGAGTTCAACGGCGGGCGCAAGTCGCACTTCGCCGTGCGCCGCTTCCTGAGCTATGCGCTGGCCCACTGGGACACGCGCTTCGTGCTGCTGGTGGGCGACGCCTCCGAGGACGGCCAGGGCTGGCTCGGCACCAGCAACGCGGACTACCTGCCGGTGCCCGTGATCCAGGGGCCGGTGCCGGTCAACCGCGGCAACGAGGTGGTGCCGAGCGACAACTGGTACGCCTTCGGGCTCACCGGCGACGAGGGGCCCGGGAGGGACCTGCTCGCCGACCTGGTCATCGCCCGCTGGACGGCGGGCGACAACCCCGACGGCACGCGCGGCGCCGACCAGGTGCGCGCCCTGGTGCAGAAGTCGCTGGCCTACGAGCGCAGCGGGCTGGGCGCGCCGTGGCGCAACCGCGCCGTGCTCAGCGCCGACGACGACTACTCGGGTGCGACCCTGTTCGGCGGCGGCGGGACGGCGGAGTTCTGCTACTGCCTGCGCACCAGCGAGCAGATCTTCCAGCAGATCAACGAGGTCTGCGAGCGCGTCGTGCACCGCGACTCGGGCTACCGCGACTTCGAGATCGTGCCGTACTACATGCGCGACCTGCTGCCGGCCTTCTCCGAGTTCCCGTGCGCCACCTGCGCGGTGGCGCGCGACCTCTACACCGTGCAGACCTACGTCGACCGCAACACCTCGCCGGCGCTCTTGGTGCAGCTCTCGCAGGGCGCCGCCTTCTGGAACTTCCAGGGCCACGGCAACGCCACCGTCATGGCGCACGAGGAGCTCTACGTCGCGCAGGGCACCCTGCAGGACGTCG
>Ga0315273_10003361_pt1 | contig 19265 bp, 22 predicted proteins | sample YL17G02_0_MG_FD_205753 | JGI IMG/M metagenome (GOLD analysis project Ga0315273, IMG submission 205753) | Sediment microbial communities from Yellowstone Lake, YNP, Wyoming, USA - YL17G02_0 | ecosystem: Environmental > Aquatic > Freshwater > Lake > Sediment | place: USA: Wyoming | collected...
TTTTAGATCTAGAAAAGACTTTGACTGTTCTGCTGTAGCTAAGGTCTTCGGCGGCGGTGGTCACGCTCAAGCTGCGGGGGCAGCGGTCCCTTATGCCAACTGGTCTTTCTAAGGGGAAACTATGCCCGGACTTTTAGGTAAAAAGCTTCTTTTCTTTGATGTCGAAATCCGAGATTCGGCCTTACCACCTCATACCACCAATAGACAATGATTATTAAATACAATACCTGAAAATATTCGTGACCCCACCATATTCCCGTTTTCCATAGGAAAGGGAATTTTATCCTTTTTAGCAAGTACGCACTACACTAGAGTGGTACTAAGCCTTAGTGGAGATATCTATGTTACGTGATTATTTCGAATCCGATGTAGCTCTTTCTATTGAAGAAGCATCTGGAGAAGTTGACGGTAATCATATTCTTGGTAAGGTCAAGGGGACATTCTTTGTTCCTGATGGTACCTCTAGGAATAACCGTTACTATCCTCGTGATCTTTGGGAGAAAGTCTGTAAGGATCCTTCAGTCGTTTCTAGGTTAAAAGAGAAACGAATGCTGGGTACTATTGGACATGAGCAACGTATCGATGACGATGCTGTGCTCAATGGTAAGATTAGTCACATCGTTACCACTCTTCAAGTAGAGGGTAATAGGGGAGTCGGAGAAGCATTAATTCTCGACACTCTTGCAGGCCGTGCACTTAATACTCTTATCCGTGCTGGTTCTAAGTTGTTCGTGTCTAGTCGTGCAGATGGGACATTCAAGGGAGAGCGGAATGGCATCCCCATGGTTGATCCTGAGACTTACACGCTCACTACGTTCGACTTTGTAGTAGATCCTGGATTTCTCCAGGCTAACCCAGCATTGGTTGAAGCTTTAAATAATATTCAATCTAACACAATTCAAGGAGATTCTGATATGAGTGAGAAAGTAATTGAGCGGATCGCTGAGGAGAATGGTCGTATCAAGGGTGACCTAACCAAAGCTGCTGACGAAAATGTGTCTCTGAAAAATGAGAACACTATTCTTGTAGACTCTAACAAGAAATTGAAGTTTGCTAGTGATAAAGCACAGACTGAGCTGAAGGCTCTTCGTGCCACTGTTGAATCTCACCGTAAGAATGGTTCTGCTGCTGAGATGACTAAGGTACTTGAAGTAGCTGAGAAGAACAGAAAAGAACTGTTTGAATTCCGTAAACTCGGTAAGTCTCCTCGTGATGTCGAGAGAGCACTTGATGCTGGCATTAAGTTAGCTGAGCGAGTTAAGAAGATCGGTAGTAGTGTTGGTGAGATTGAAGAGGCACTGGACAAGTCCACTGCAGTCGTCAAGATCTACAAGGATGAATTCGGCACTATCCCTGAAGTGCGTAAGTGCTTCGATAAATTCGAAAGCATTAAGAAGAAGAGTGTTAAAGAATCTGCGGATCGCCGCGTAGAGAAACTGTCTGACCTACTAAACGTCTCTGCCGACAAGATTCGTAAGCTTGTTAGTAAGAAGATGACTGATGATGAAATCAAAGAAGTCTACAAGGGAGTTAACGAGCAGTCTCGAATTGCGACTACTTATCGCAAGACTGGTTCTGTTAATGAGTCTGGCCGAGTTGCTGACAAGAAAGACGGGAATTCCCCACTCTTTGAAATGTCACGAGTAGATCGCCTCTTAACTTCTCTGTAATATTTGTACCTAGGTTGAGTAGCCTGCACTCCCAGGTATTCGATCATCTTTGTAGTGTCTTAATTTAAACTAAACTTAAAGGGATTATACCATGGGTAAAGGCGATGTCCAGATGGACGAAATGCTAGATGTTAAGCTAAAGACTGTTGAGCGCCAAGCTGAAGTGTACTATAACCGCTATAAGAAACACATGCAGTCTTTTGAGAGCAAGTCTATGCTTTCGAAAGTACGCTCAATCACTCCATACGACTTGTTCGTGTTGGGTAAGCAGTTGGAAGCATTCGATCTTCAACGCATGATCATGACTGAAGAGCAAGGTAACGTCAACTTGCTGGGCAAATTGCCTAGTGTTGCATACGACGTTATTACTGCTGTTCAAGGCGCATCGATCTTGCCTGTAGTTGCATCGGTTCAGCCGATCGACGAAGAGCAAGGTATCGTCTACTTCAAAACCACTCGTTCTGCTACTACTCGTGGTAGCCAGACTGCTGGTAACGTTGTTGTCGATCCCCGTTCGAACATTGTCACCCCTTCTGCTTACTCGAATAACGCATTCGAGTCTGTTAACGCCCAAGCTACTGCAGCGGCCAACCTTGGTCCCTACAACTTTACCTTGGCTGGTGCTCCAGTTAAGGCTGAGTCGTTCAGCTGCTTGCTATCCACTAACACTGCTGTTAAGGGTCGTGACTTCGGTCCTGCCTCTGGTAGTGCTATCGGTGAGATCTTCGGAGTTGGCCTGTCTGGTACGATCAACTACTCGACTGGTGCAGTTAGCATCACGTTCTCGGCTGACCCAGGTGTTGCTCAGATCGTTGTTAGCTACCAACAAAACTACGAATTGTCAACTGACATCCCACAAATCGATACCTACTTTGCATCGCAGAGCATCCTTGCTCGCGTGTATGCACTGAAGGGAACGATGGGTATCCTCCAATCCTTCGGTATGACCAAGCGGTTCGGCTTGGTTGCTGAAGATGAATTGGCTAAGGACCTCACGGTTGAAATCAATCGTGAATTAGGCGGTGATGCAGTTCGTAAACTGAAGGCTGTCGCTGTTGGTACGACGACGTTCTCTCGTACGGCACCTGCTGGTGTTTCGTACTTCGAGCACAAGCAGACCTACAAGGATGCATTGGCTGTTGCTGATTCGACCTTAGTTGGTAATGCTGGTCGTGGAACGATTTCGGTCCTAATCGTCGGTCGTAACCATGCATCGTTGATCTCGACGTTGCCTGGATTCGTCAAGCTGACTGATGGCTCGACTCTAGGTTCGCACGTCTTTGGTACCTTGGATGGTATCACGGTCGTTCGGGTCATGGAATCGAACATCCTGGCTGTTGACGAAGGCTTGGCTCTGTGGAAAGGCCTCTCGCCGTTCGAAGCAGCTTGTGTGTACTCGCCATACATGCCACTGACCGTTACTGGCACCCTTCCTCAGTCGCCTAACCCACTCCAGAGCATGCGTGCTGCTGCTGTGTGGGCTGGTATCGATGCACTCGTGCCGAACTACGTCACGAAGTTCAACGTTATCCCTTAATTCATATTAGTGTCACCTGCTATAGTGGTGAGTCTGGGTGGGCTGCCACCTTCTTTGCCAAGGTGGTATTCTCTCCTACAAGGGGGGAATACCTGTTCATTTATCGCTTTACCTCACTGGAGGGTATATGAAAGTACTAGTTGAATGTATCCTGGGACCATGCACTTTGGCTCCAGTAAATATGGATTACCCTACTATTGAATTCAATAAGGGTGATACAAAAGAATGGGCTACTGAGCATGAATGGAAAGCATACAAACTAGGTGTTCAAGGTCTAAGTGATCTTGGCAGCTTGAAGTGTACTATTCTTGATGACTCTGTGGTTGATCATGTAAGTGTTGATCCTATGGGTCACAAAGAGAAGTTGGCTGAAGCACCTAAGGCTGAAGCACCTAAGGTAGTAGCACCTAAGGTTGAAGATAAGACCGACTCTGACTCCAGGATCCTCAAGAAGAAGTAATATCTCATGAATCTTCAAGAGATGTTCGAAAAGGTAATGGTAGATTCTGGTCAGTTCTTAATACCTGCAGAGGGTATAGAACTGAAGGAACAGAATTTCAAGATCCTTGTACAAACCGTAATAGGTAAGTACAACGGTTATGTTCCTATCGATTATCGTAAGACTATCGATGTAACAGGAACAAGACAATTCACCTTTAACTCAGTGAACTCTCCTGAAGGTATTCCAGATTATATATCTGAGATTCTTCCTATCAAGATAAGTGGTGTTTATCCATTCTATCTTAATGATTGGTCACCTGGTGTGCTACTACAGCCTAAGTCTAATTATCCATACCAGTACCGTAAACCTACTCTTGTTGTACCAGTAGAAGGTCAATACGAGATACATGCAGCTAGGGGTCATGTAATCGAAGGTACTGGATCTAGCGAGGATCCTTGGCGTGTAGATACTATTGATCATAATGCAGATGAATTCTTTAACCTAATGGTAGGTAAATTCCTCATAGCTCTCGGCAGGTCCCGTAATGCTTTCACTATCCAGGATATACCTATTACTATGGACTCATCTGAGATGATAGCTGAAGGTAAAGAGTTGGATGAGAAAGCAGATCAAGATATGACTGAGAATAAAATGAAATGGTGGTTAGCATGGGGTTAAAGATGAAATCTGAACAACTAATTAAACTGGTCGCAGATATTGGTGGCGAAGAGCCAAACAATAACCCTATGGCTGGTGCTAATATTGATCCAGATGCTGAAGAACTATGTTCAGTCTGTGATAAGTCTGTGGAGGACTGCACATGTGGGGCTGAACCAGTAGACGAACCACCTACTGTTGAAAGTCTGAAGGCTCTACCACCGGGTATCCCACACCCAAAGGTTTTTCTAAAAGGAGACTACTTAGTTATTGACTATAAAGAACTTATCTCCTTTCTAGCCAAGAAAGGTGTTGTTGTCAATCCTAAGGCTAGTGTTGGGACTGGTTATGTGAGCCTAGAGATCGTTAGTGGGGCTGAATAACATAGTTAGAGAATTTGAATATGCCTGTTAAGTTAGTAGATGTACGTAAAGAGATGCTGAAGTTTCCTAGGAACCCAGCAGATTATCCTAAACTTCAGATGAAATCTCTAGAGTCTCGTGCATCTCCTGGTACTAAGTCTGTATTCTATAAAGCAGTTATTCAGGGTGAGAGTAAAGATAAATACACTACCTATGTACAGTTCTTTCAAATATCTTTCAATGATCAGAAGTCTGTAATACACACTGAAGCGGCTAAGGTTGATGATAGGGCAGTATACCATGCCAAGCCTAGTTCCAAGGCTAATCCTGTCAATCTTAAGTGTAGCTGCCCAGACTTTAGATTCACGTGGGAAAAAGAGCTATATGACCACAAAGGTCTAATTGGTGCATATCGTAAGTATAGGAGAGTACCAGGTAGTACTAGGCCACCTAGAAATCCTGAACATTATATGGGTCTGTGTAAACACGTAATGTCACTTTTAACAGCTCTACATGATTCAAAGAGAGTCATAGACTAATTTACCCTAGGAGATATCATGGCTACTAAGTCACGTGCCGCTCGTTTTCTGGAAGATGATGGTCAAGTTCAAGATCCGGATAAACTCATGCCTGATCCAGATGCATCTGAGATGCCTGCAGATGAAGAACCAGAAGAACCTATTGATGAACCAGCTGAAGATGAACCAGCTGAAGATGAACCAGCTGATGCAACCAAGGTAGTTGAGGATATGGACCATCCTGATAAGATGGCCGATATGGTTGGGCAAATGGAATCTCATTGCGAGAAATATCTCGACGAAGATGATGATTCGTGTTATACCCCTGGAACAGATGATGACAAGTCTGCATTGTCTGAAGCCAAGATGCACCTAGGCATGGCTAAGAAACATCTTAGCGGACGAGGCTAACATTTGCCTGGCTCTCTACTCCAGAGAATAGAAGATAATGCTAAGATACACAATGTAACATATCTAAAGAATCTGATTCTTAGGTTTGGTCTTGTTATCGAAGTTTATCGTTCTCAACAGAATGTACACAAATCTGTGTATGGTACTGTTGCTGGTGCAGAGAACTCTAGTCCAATAGGGACTATTGATGGCATTGTTATCGGAGATGCTTTCTTCCCTGCTGACTCATCTGAATCTGGTGCTCTTACTGAAGGTTACATGTATACCACTAGTGACATAGTTAGAGCAGGTGATAGGATTGAGATTAAAAGGAAAGATAGTTCTACATCTAGGTACAAGGTAGAGTCAGTGGAAGATCTTGGTTTAACTCAAGCAGTATTCTATAAATACCGTATATCCGCTCTAGGTGATTGATGAGTAATGCTTCCGATAGCCGAGCTAATGTTGTTTCAACCGTAGTATTGGTTATCGAGCAATTCATCTCTGGTATCCAGATCGAGATACCTGATGTTAAGCTAGTGTATGACGAGAAATTGAGCTATGAAACAGCTGTAACTAAGTTACGTGCAGATCAGAATAGTGATCTTGACCACAAGAATACTTATCCTCTGTTTGCTTTTCGTAGGTCCGTTCTCCGTCACGCCAAGGATGGTGTTGGTCGTAGGGGTATAAGTGATAGGCAAAAGCACACCATAGATGAGACTAAGGTTAAGATCTTTAGATCAGTCTATGGTGAGTTTGATATTGACTTCCTCTACATCACTAAGTCCACTGAAGACCTTGAGAGATTCGAGATAGCCTACCTGTGTGATGAGAGTTTCTCTGGTAATAAAGAGCTGAGAGTCAATTTTGATGAAGCATTGGGTGGTTACCTCCCATACTTCCAAACTCCTGGTGACTTACAGGATAAGACCTTTGAGGATTCGGGTAACCACTATAAGATGATACAGGGACAGACTACTCTCCGAGGATTCTACCCAGTATTAACTGGCACCTCTCCTGTGATACTAAGTATCAGAGCAAGAATCCTCTCGTTCCTAGAGACTATTGCTGCTAGTCATCTTATGACCGAAATCAGTGTAACAGCTGGTTAATTTTACTTCACTTATTAGGAGGAATCAGTTATGGCTAAGAAAGAGCTAGGCACGAACAACGATGAGGTAGTACTCAAGGAGACTGCCCATAAATCCAATCCTCGTATTGCTTCGATGAAGGTTGGAGTTCTCGGCGATGCTGAGAGTTTTGCTGAGTCTAAGGGTAGTACCGAGTATTACCAAGGTCTGGCCCACTCTGAAGACCTTGTCCCAGAGGCTATGAGTAACCCAGCTGAGGTTATTTCTCGTCTTGATCATCCTGTTACTATCTCCTATAATGGCCTGTCGATGATTGTTCCTCCTAGGGGTCGTAACCTAGTTGCCGATGCAGCTAAGTTAGGTGCTTGTCCACGTGGCACCACAGTAGTACCTAAGCCAGATCTACGCAAGGTATAATAGATAATTATTTTACTTCACCTAATTACTTTAATTCAGGAGGATATTTAATATGGTAGCCGCACAAGTTACATTAAAAGAAATTGATCTCTCCACTAGAGTGCCTAGTTTCCCCGGTGTCTTCGGCGGTATCGTCATCCCTGCTACTAAGGGAGATACAACCAAACCTACATTGGTCACTAGCGACACACAATTCCTTAGCTTATTCTCTCCAGATGGTAGGATTGAAGTCGGTTATGACTTGTCATACTTCTCTGCTCTAGCATACCTACAGAAGTCTAATAAACTCTGGGTTACTCGTGCAGTAAAGAGTGCTCTCTATGGTGGCTTAGTACTTAAGTCCTCCACATCTGCATATACCAACCTAGGTGTTGCAGCTGGTATGGCTGACCCAACTGCCTACGTCTTTGATGCTGGTGTTGATGCAGCTGCAGTCGCTGAAGTTACTCAATTCACGTTCTCCCAACCTGGCTCCTTCTATGATGTGATTGGTGCTGGTAAGTCTCTCCAGCTATTCAACTCTCTTGCTGTGGGCCACTACTTCTGGTTCAATGTTACTGATGGGGTTAACACCCCTCAGACAGATCCTACAGGTACTGGTACTGGTCACCAAGTGGATGTACTCTTGGCTGATACTGCAGCTCAAGTCGCTACTAAGTTCTTCACTCAAGTAGCTTTGGTTGTTGCAGCCTTTACTGCAGCTAACCCATCTGCTGGTGTGGTCAACGTTACTAACGCTACTGCTGGCACCGCTACTAATGCAACTGCTACTGGTACTGCTGCTGCAATATCTGTTACTACTCAAGGTGCTGCTGCAGTCACCACTGTTGATGAAGCAATCCTTCTCCATGGTGCTAACCAGGGTGTCTGGAACAATAGTGTGGGTGTGAAAGTCACTCGCTATGTTACCAACCCTGATAAGGTTAAAGAGCCTAACTCCTTCATGATCGAAGTCTTTAAGTCTTCGAATACTGTTGTGCCTGTCGAGACATTTATCTGCTCTCGTGTTCCAGGTGCTAAGGATGGATTTGGTCGTAATATCTATGTCGAAGATGTCCTCGGATCCTCTCAGTACATCCGTGCAATTGATAACGTAGCCATCACCTCATCTGTCCAGCCTAAGGATCAAGCATCCTACCTAGCAATGACCTTTGGTAGTGATGGTCTTGCTGTTACTGATGCAGAAATGATCTCTACCTCCAATCAGTTGGCTGCTAAAGATAGCTACCCACTAACGGTGTTCATGGACGGTGGTTTTGCTACTCCCGCCTATGGTCAACAACTAGATGGACTTGTCAGCTCTCGTCAAGATAGCGTATCTGTTCTTAGTGTTCCATTCTCTGATGAATCATCTGCCTCCTACATTACTGATATCGTTGACTACCGTAAAGCAGAGCTCAACTTGAACTCAAGTTACTCTGCTCTGTATACACCTCACGTCAAGATCTACGATCGGTTCAACGATCGGAATATCTATGTGTCTCCTGAAGGTTATGCAGCCGGAGCTATTTCTGAAACTGCTTCTACTTTCGAGATCTGGTTCCCACCGGCAGGCTTCCGTCGTGGCTTGGTCCGCGTCCTTGATCTTCGTCGTAGGTTCACTCAGGGTGAGATGGATACACTGTATAATGCGGGTATCAATCCTCTTCGCTTTACTCCTGGTAAGGGTATTGCTATCTGGGGTCAAAAGACCCTATTGTCACGTCCTAGTGCACTAGATCGATTGAACGTGCGACTACTCTTGATCACGGTTGAGCCAGCAATCGCTGAGGCTCTAGAGGATTTCCTCTTCGAGCTGAACGACATTGCTACTCAGTCGCTGGTTACGGCGATTATCGAAGGGTATCTTAACAATATCCTCAGTCGCCGTGGCTTGATTGACTTCCGTGTTGTCTGTGACAGCACCAACAATACCCCAGACGATATCGATAATAATCGTCTGAATGTGGATGTCTTTATGAAGCCTACTCGGGCAATTGAAGAAATCCCTCTCCGAGCGGTTATTGTTAGTACTGGTGTGTCGTTTGATACTGCTGCAGCGGCTATCTAATAGATTGGGGTGGTAATCCCCTCTCTTTATTCTAACTTTACTTCATTTAACTAGGAGGATAATAATATGGCACGTCCGCAAATTGAACAGATCCGTGGTCTTGGAGACTTCGCTAGTCTGTTCCGTTGGAACCTGACCTTCGCACAGTTCCCCACTGGTGTAACTGGTCTTCCTTCTATCGACGAGGTTAACCTTCGTTGTGAATCGACTGATATCCCCAAGTCTACCAATCAGAAATTCGAAGTTGGTATTCGTGGTCACAAGATCCGTCGTAACGGTATCCAAGAGTACTCTCCTACTCTTACCTTTACGTTCGTTGAAACTGTAGATAATAAGATCCACAACTTCATCCGCAACTGGCGTGAAGCTATCTGGGCAACCAAGACTGGTGTCCAATCTGGTCCTTCTAGCACTCTGCAGGCTATCATCCTGATTCAACGCCTAGATAACTTGGATAACCCGATCTGGGAATACAAACTTAATGGTTCTTGGTTGGAAGATTACGAATTCGGTCAATTGGATGGTCAAACTTCTGATGCTATGAAGCCTCAGATGATTATCTCGTATGACTACTTTGATGATAAATCGTTAGTGTAAGGTAACGATGTGGCAGTTCTCAATATTGAACAGATCAGATCTGTTGAATGGGGCAAGAAGTATCTCTGGGACGTTAAGTTCCAGGGAGCTCCAACCCCATTCACTGATTGGTTCCCGGCAGTAGATGTTGATGAGGGTGTAGCTAGTCTAAACTCCTACAGCTTCAACTCCCAGATGAGTACCCACAAAGTACCTATGGGTAGTAGCCTAAAAGAGGTTAAGTTAACATTCTATGATGATGAGTCACAGACTTTAATTAATTGGATAAGGGATTGGATAAACATAGAGATATTAAATAATGGTGAGTTCGTCTCAACATTAGATAAGTGTGTTAAATTACTTCAAGTCACCAAATTAACTTCACAGCGTACCATTCTACAGACCGCCAGCTACCATGTGTATCCTGAAATAGATCTAGCATTTAACGGATCTAGCCACTCAGATGCACAACTCTACACTGTCCCATTCATAGTAGCTGGGGTAATATTGGGGACCTGAATGGAGTTAATAAGTGACATCATCATTCGATATTGGGGTCAATCCACTCCAACACAAGAGTGAATCAAGAGTTACCCAAGTAGCATCCTCTGTACCAGATATTAACCTTACCATAGATACTTTACCATCTAAGTCACTGTCTTATCCTAATGGATCAGTGATTACATATCGTCCGTACACTTACGGCGAAGTAAAGTATATCACTCAATCCAAGTTATCCGCTAAGCAGAATCTTGAGTATGTCATGAAGGGGATCACCTCCTCTTTTGACTTACTGGATCTGACTGTAGCGGATTTACTATATATAGGCTTACTCCGTAAGATCTCTACTCTTGGATCTACACAACTCACTGTTCCGTATACCTGTCCAGCATGCCACACACCTAATAAACTAGATTTCAAGACTAAAGATCTAGAATTCGAAGATCTTGAGATACCTGAATTACCATTGATAGCAGATTTTAGTGTCGGTGAGATTGAGTTCATGCCTCTGACAGTGGGTGGGTACTTTAAACTGTTAGAGATGAAGAAAGAAGATGATTCTCTATACTGTCTGGCTATTCAATCCAATAAGCCAGTAGAAGAGGCATATAAACTATTCTATGGTCTTCAACCACAGGATGGTCAGTTACTCGAACAAGTTGATAAGATGCTATACCATGGCATAATGCCAATGAAGAATACGTGCCGTAATACTGAGTGTAAACACGTAACTAGCTTAGAGCTGGATGGCGGTGAACACCTTGTGCTACCATTTCGTCAAGATAAAAAGCCTACTGAAAGTAGGATTCGTTTTGGCTCTAAAGCTGCACATAAGTCCAACTGATATGGATATGATGGACTACTCAGAAGTCAAGTACCTCAATGAAGAATTAACTCTCTTTCTCCAGGGTAAACTAAGTGGGTAAACCTAATACAAAACGAGGCACTAGAATAAGAAGTAAGGATGTCCTTACCCCTGAATTCAAGATGGCTGAATCAGAACCACCTGAAACAGAGAAAGCAGCTAGTAGCAGATTTGAGAGTACTAATAAGCTACTCAAAAAGACTGGTGAAGTAGTATTCGGTAGTAAAGGTGCATCACCTGAAGAAGAGAAGTTACGCGGTGAACTGATTAAGACTACTAAGTCTGTTAATAATCTTCATACTATTGTTAAAGAAAACACAACAGTATTAACTAGTTTAATTGAAAGTAATAAGGATGTTAAGTCTTTCTCCAAGAAAGATCAAGGTGTACCACAGTACTTGATTGATCGGTTAGAGAAAGGTGAGGAGATTACAGAGGCACAAGGTAAGACACTTAATAATAGCCTAGATGATGCTAATAAAGCATTAGGAGCTATTAAAGATTCTGGCATAGAATTGCAAGGGTCTCTAGGAGAACTGCTCACCAACTCTATCAATACTATCAACTTTGACAAAGATTCTGGTAAAGACATCAAGGCATTGATGTTGAAGCAGGTAGATTTTGCAGAGAAGAATACTACTAATGCTCCAGTTCTTGAAGCACTAGCCTCCATCAAGTCTGAACTGATTAAGACGAATGATGGTGATAAGGCTGCACTCAAGGTATTAAATAAATCCCTTAAGGTAGATGTTGCTAACAAGGTCAATGATGTTAAGGTAAGTGGTACTCTTGCAGAGATAGAGAAGAATATTGAGGGTATAGGTCTGTCTAATACAGATCTTGGTGAGATGCTTGAACGTAAGGATGGTTCTGGTAAATCAATTATCTCCAAAGGTCTAGCTGCTACTGGCGCTAAGAAAGGTATGTTAGACCTAGGATTATCTGCTATCGGTCTAGGTGGTGTCGGATCTGTTGCAGGTGATGCAATGGATCTATACGATGCTGGTAAGGCTGGTGTCAAGGGCATCAAGGGACTACCAGGATTCGCTAAGGGACTAGTAGGTAAGGGTGGTGGTCTACTTAAAGGTGCTGGCGGACTACTCAAAGGTGCTGGCGGTCTAGCAGCTGGTGGTGTTGGGGCACTTGGTAGCATAGCTGGTGGTATTGGTAGTGCAGCTACTGGTGTCGCTGGGGCAGCTGGTGGTATTGCCAAGGGTGCAGGAGGCATTCTAGGTAAGGCTGGCGGTCTACTTGGAGGTGTTGGAGCTAAGGGACTAGCTAAAGGAGTACTAGGAAAACTAGGTCCTATAGCTATGCTAGCTATGGCCGGCTATGATGCTTACCAAGGCGCTCAAGATGCTGATAATATCTCTGGTGCCGGTGATAAAGGTCGTAAGGCTACTACTGGAGAGAAAATAAAATCTGGTGCTGCTGGAGCTCTATCTGGTCTTACTATGGGTCTTATCGATCCTAAGACTGTGTATAAGGGGATGGAATCAGCATTCGGTCCCATCATTGGAGAGGATGGTATATTTGCCCAGTATATGGATATGGGCGATAAGCTGAAGGATAACTTTAAAGACGGCATCAACATCAAAGCCTTCTCTAAAACATTCACAGATATCGCTGATACCGTATTTGGTAAGGAAGGTATCCTATCCAAGACCGTACAGATGCTAGGTAAACTTGTTGAGTGGTCACCTCTCGGTATGATAGCTAAGGGAGTTAATTGGCTTACTAATAAGGCAACAGGCCAAGACACATCTATCTCTGAGAAAGTATCTAGCATAGCACCTAAGGGTATGAACGAGTGGCTAGGTATGCCAGGGTTCAGCAAGAAGGATCAAGAACGTCTAGGATCTATCAAGCAACTAGATAAAGGAGAAATGAGTGATCTTGAGAAATCTGCCCAGAAGGGTGGGTTTATATCCCCCACAGGTACTGATAAGGTAAATGTTACATCTGGTTTTGGTGTACGTGCACCACCTAGTTCTGGTGCAACTATGGGGGAGAAGGGATCAACTATACACCGCGGCTTAGATATTGCTGCGTCTATGGGGTCTACCATAGTATCCCCCATTTCAGGAAGAGTTAGTAACCATATTGGTGATACAGATGCAAGTAGTTTCGTAGAAGTAACTGGTGATGATGGTATTACTACCAGACACCATCACGTTAAAGCCATAGCTAAAGATGGAGACTTGGTTGAACCTGGTACTCCTATTGCTACTGTATCTACTAAGGGATCCAATATGGGTCCTCACCAACACTTCGAGGTAATGCAAGGTGGTAAATTCGTAAACCCTGAAGCTTTCCTCAAAGCAGCTAAAGTAGAGACATCTGGTAAGGGTAGTAGTATTGCTGCAGTTAAGCCAGAAGGTGCTGATTCAATAGCTCCTGCAACACCACCACAGACTACAGACACTGCTACTGCTCCAGTCTCAGTTACTCCTAGTGGTGGTCAGGCTGATATTGAAACACAGGGATCCCCACTAGTTAATGAAGAGGCTCAGCAGAATAGGGTAGCTCAAACTGCTATGGTAACTGCTGCTAATGCTGGTCCGAAGGTGATAGTCATACCTTCTCAGAATAAAGAACAATCCAGGGGTGTACCTAGGTCTACCCAAATAGATGATGTTCAATTGGCTATCCTCAATTCGACTATGTTAGAAGGATAAATAGTGAACGGTCTACTTACTTTTGACAAACTTATAGCTAATAAAAATGCTAAGGTTTTAATCCAACTACCTAGTGATGGTGACATAAAGGCCACTACAGTAATTGGATTTATTAATGAAGACTTCTCTATTGGTGCATCTGCTAGTTATAACACACCATTTGAATCAGCAGCACAAGAGCAACTTAGTAACCTGGGGCAAGTAGGCTCAGGATTGGTTAATAAATTTTTAGGTATTGACCTAGGTACACTATCTGCTAGGACTATTGAAGGTACTCTCAAATCTTGGACTGGGTCATCTCACTTGGAGTTTAGCATCAACCTAATATTCCCATCTCTGTCAGAAGGGGATGATGTGCGTAGATCTATTAACCCATTATTTGCGGCAGTATTGCCTAGTTTCAAGGATATTGGTCTTACAAAAACCATTAATGCACCATTAGGGTATAGACCAGATCCTACTAATCGTACTGCCAAGAACACCGTATCATTACAGATAGGTACTTGGTTCACATTAGCCAATAAGCTTATTATTACATCAGTTCAACCTAGGTATTCTAAGCAACCTACTGCTAATGGTTCTCCGTTATATGCTGAAGTAGCTATCAGCTTTAGTTCTAATAGGGTGATATCTTACCAGGAATTCAAGGTAGCGATGGGTGGTGTTTAATGTCTCAATTCTTCATCAATACTGATAAAGATACTAAAGAGAGATTTGACAGGGCTAGATTCTTTGCTTATGCTAATGATGACAACTATGACCCACTTACATCTGCCTTCGCGGATGACCTCACCAAATTACCAGAATCTGGTAAGTATACAGTTGTGGGTGAAGAGGGTAGACCAGATACTCTTGCTTATTCCATATACGGTGATAGTCAGTACTGGTGGATACTACTTCTTTATAACAAGAAGATAGTATATTCTGACATCACCACAGGTGAGACTATTAGTTATCCATCAATCTCAGATATTGAAGGTCTCTACTTCAGCCTTAAACAAAAAGAGACTGCATCAGCATGATTAAGAAAGGTGAAGGGTAGCTATATCATTGGAACTGAAGGTCAATACTTATATAAGTTCAAGGTGGGGGATATCGAGGATGCTATTCTCGAAGAGGAATTACAGTTATTCACTCTAATTGAGGAGGCTGGTAATGTCCTACCCACTTTTCAGCTTATCTTCAATACACTAAGAGAAGATATATTTCAAGTATTACATGAGGGTCAGATTCTTGAGACCACATTCGGAAGAAATAGTAATGCTCTAGTTACTGCCCCTCTATCACCTACACGTATGCAGACCGGTAAGTCTGGTGAGTTTAAGAGGCAGATTATCCTCACGGGGGTATACGGTGCCTTAGACTATCTATCCTCCAGTAAGATGATGATCACCACAGAGAAGTCTGGTGTTGCTGCTGTTAAGGATGTGGTATCAAAACACTTTAAGCCAATCTTTAATGTAGATGTATCTCAAGATAAACAGAAATGGATACAACCTCAGCAGACTGATAAGAAGTTTGTTAACGAAGTATGGTTACATTCATACATAGAAGGGTCTTTTATAGCCTGTGGTATCTCATCAGATGGTAAATTCATTCTGAAGGATATCAAGAAGGATCTGAAGCAACCCTATGCATGGAAATTTACTAATGACATTAAGGATCCTAATAAGGACCTAACTTATGACCCTGATCCATTTATAGAGACGAATACAGGATTCATCAATAACTTCACTGGCTACGGCCGTGAGCGTATTGTATATAACTTAGAAGATGACGATCAACTCTCTGTTCTTGAGACTGTAGATCCTGTCATAGCTATGACTAAGCAATTAGCTAAATCAGATGCTGTTAGTAAGAGATTCGCTGCATCCGGTATGCAGAATGAGAATGTGCATAGTAACTATTGGAAAGCATACCATAGGAATATGTCTCACCTTACTGCATTTGGTAATGTGAAACTAACTCTATCCTTCCATGGTGTGTTTATTCCTATTAGAGTACTAGATCAAGTTATGTTTCTAGATGACGATATTACATCCCAGGGTAAGTCCAGATCGTCAGAGTTTAACTCTGGTGTCTATTATGTTGCCAAGGTGTCTCGTACAATAGCTAATCGTCAATTTGTAACTACTGTTGTACTGTGTCGTGAGTCTCTTAACCAGATCAGGTAAAACCGGTAGGTGGCCAAGAACTACAACACTTGTTAAACACTCTTAACAGAGTCTATTAACTCGTGAAATAGGTGAAGGGGGAAAGGCCCCGCCGCGCCGGTAGAAGAGCTCTAATTGGCTATACGAAGTTTAACCAACGCCTAATTATAGTTTAGATAGGAATATAGTGAACCATTGTATAACACGTTTTCCCTAGTAGAAGAATGAAATTTAATGCTTATAAAGATAAATGAACACCTAAATCGCACAGAGGCTATGCGCAAGACCTATAAGGGTATTGTGGTGGCCAATGAAGATGTTAGAAAGCTAGGTAGGATTAAGTGTACTATTGCTGGTATGCTAGAGTCTGATGATCCAGCTACTCTTCCTTGGATGTTTCCCAAGAATCCCCCTGGTATAGGTGGTAGCCAAGATTCAGGTTGGTTCGGTGTTCCCCGTGTTGGTTCACAGCTAATTATTGAATCCCCATTTAACGACATCTACTCTTGCTTCTATACTGGTACTTGGCAGAATAGTAATACACATCAAGGTGCATTCAATCTTGATTACCCAGATAGCTATGGATTTACAGATCCACAAGGTACTACATTTCTAGTATCACTAGCACGCAGACTTGCTGAATTCCAGCATATCTCTGGTGCAGCTATTGGAATGGATAAAGATGGAGTTGTCTCTGTAACATCTCCTACTGTAATTAGGTTTCAATCTGCTGATCGTAAGACTCAGTTAGATTTTAATATGGAGACTGGTGAGGTTAAGTTTAATCCTAAGGATTCGACTGAGCTCTCAGGGAACAAGACTGAGATTACCTCCAGTCAATACTTCCTAAAGTCTCCTGAAGTACGTGAGGATATTGATGGTTCTAGAGAGACTAAGATTGCTGGTGGTCAAACCACTACTGTTGGTGGGTCATCTAGCTATGCAGCCCTTAATAACCATCAAGTTGCCTACGGTGGAAATTATACTGAACTAATTACTCAGCTGTGTAATCGCACGTATGGTCTTGGTATTAGTGACACTATAGTAGCTGGTGGTCATTCTAGGCTAACTCTTCTAGGTAATATATCTGATACAGTTACTTTAGGTAATTACCTAGTATCGTTGTTGGCTGGTCTTTATAGTTTAACTGCCTCTCTTGGTGTGAATATAACCACACCATTGGCTGTAAACATCACAGCCACTACATTGAATGAGATTGTATCTGCTCTCACTCAGACCATCGCCGCTGCTTATACACTTACTGCTGGTGCTGCTGTTAATATTAGCGCTGGCGCTGCGATGAACTTAACATCTACTGGTCCTGCTACTCTTATGGGTGCCACCACTCTATTAGGTCTTGGTCTTGCTCCAGTAGTTACTATCCTCAGTGATCCGATTGAAGACTTTATTACTGGCAAGCCTAAGATAGGCGTTCCGACTGTATTAGCAGGTTAATATGAAAGATTCACCAAAAGAAGGATGGATACCTGTTAACTGTGGATTTGAATTTCCCATACTAAAACAGGCTATTGAAGACTTCAGTAAAGTTGGTGAAGCAATAATTAAAAGAGACTTCGAAAGAATCGAAGATCTTATAAGTGTGATGAAGGTTAGAGATGAGCTGGGTAAAGACAAACTTAGTAACACCAATACCTAAAGAGATCTCTCAAGCACTGGAGCCAGTGACAGATCTTATTGCAGCTATACTACCATTGTTATCTGCTATCCAGTCTTTCTTGGATATAGCTAAGGTATTTGTAGTATCTCAAGTTGATGGATTTTCATCTCTAGCTAATACTGCTATTACTGCATTAGAGCAACTAGTAAATGATCTGTTTGCATCTGGCATGTACTTTATCAATGTAGACCCATTTACTACACAGATAGCTACTGGTAAGAAATTTGATACAATTACTGGTCTCCCTATCTTGACATCTGCTCAAGCTATAGAGACTTTGGTTTCATCCTTTGATGATAAGGGAGATGCAGCTAGACCACAATTCAGTCCTAATGCTACTGTATGTGCATTCGGAATTATGGTTACTGCCCCAACTCCTCAGCAATTCTTGGATATCCTGAAGAAGATTAGATTAGTATTTGACTGGCCTGGTTTACCTGATCTTGAACTTAGAGTAGTTAGATATGCTGAGCCCAAACCTGTGGTTAGTGAATCACCCGATTGGAAATCATTACGTCTCAACTCTATCGGTATATTTGCAGATCTGCAGCGTGAGATTAATAAGCAGTTGGCTATAGTTCGTGGTTATCTAACTACTGGTGATAACTTCATAGTAGATCTGATTAACCTAATATCCCGTAAAGTAGCAGTATTGCAAGATCAATTGACTGCTCTCAATAACTTGCTGAATACACTAAACAATATTTCTGGCGTATATATCTACAATGTACCCCCAGGTGTTGGTGGTAATATTAGATTGAAGAGATTACTACGAGATTCTGTTCTTGAAGATCCTTGTGTCGTGACTGGGTTTACTGCTGCATGCTTAGTAGTAGGTGGTGGGCCTAGTCTTGTACCTGTTGATACTATCCGTACTGCACTGAAGGTTAATGAGGAATCAAAACCTGTTCCTCCTAACACACGTCCAGTATTTGATGCTACTAAAGGAATTGCATAATGAGCGTGGCTTGGGCTTGTGACATCTGCGGAAAGTCTACTCACATCAATCCTCCTGTGGAATACCAGTTTACTGAAGAGAAGGTAATGGTACCTACTGGCAAGGAAGTAGAGAAAGAGTTCGAAGTACCAGATCCTAAAGATCCTCGTAAGAAGATCAAGCAGATGATGAAGACTATTGAAGTAGTTAATGTAGAGCAAGTAGTACGTAAGCCTAAGATGGCTGTTATGAAGAGACAGAATCACCAATCTGGCGAGATTGAGGATATACCTATCCAGGAGATTAAAGATCTTGAACCACGTGCATTCATTGTACGTCTTACATTAGGTCAAGAGCAGGTACAAAGAGACTTCTGTCGTGATTGTTTAGAGAAAGAGATAGTACCACACGTTAAGCATGTGTGGGATATGCTAGCAAAAATAGGGAGTAAGTGATATGAGTAAGGCATCAGAGTTTCTTAAAGCCTGTAAATTGACAGAGGCTGATAAAGTTTGGTACTTGGGCAAAGACAATAAGTTAGTCCATGAACCACAAGATGCTCTAAAATTCAGAGATGATGAATCAGCTACAGAAGCGTCTGATGAATATGAAAATAAATACCCAGATAGGCAGGTATACACAACAGAATACCTCCCCAATAAGTGGGTTGTTGAAGTAGACCCAGGAGATAAGTATAAGGTAGATGATGACGAAGATGATTATGGCGATACTCTCCCAGA
>Ga0315273_10003362_pt1 | contig 19263 bp, 18 predicted proteins | sample YL17G02_0_MG_FD_205753 | JGI IMG/M metagenome (GOLD analysis project Ga0315273, IMG submission 205753) | Sediment microbial communities from Yellowstone Lake, YNP, Wyoming, USA - YL17G02_0 | ecosystem: Environmental > Aquatic > Freshwater > Lake > Sediment | place: USA: Wyoming | collected...
CGGACCGGCCACGGCCGTGGAGCGGAACGGCGCCGTCACCCTGACAGGCCCTGATGGCAAGGCGCGGCCACTCTTCCGCGGCCGCTCCGTCGTCATGGCGCCGTGGACCTTCCAGGTGCAGGGCGTGGCCGGCAGCAGCGTCCTCCTGGTCTACGGCAAGCCAGGCGGAACGCCGCCGGGCTGGTATCCACCCGACCAGCACCTGACGTACACCGTGCCGCTCGATGTCCCGGCGGCATCCGAGCGCCGCCGAGTGCTGACGCTCGACGGCATCGAGGTCGAGGCCGAGTTGGCCGGCTACATCACCGTACCACTCGGGCGGCCCATCACTCGGCTCCAGGTGATGCGGCTGCCGGTCCCGGGCACGGAGGAGACCGAGTTGCAGGTCTATTTCCGGGACCTGACCAGTGGGCAGGGCACCTACCCGGCGGGCCGGTTTGTCGAATTGACGCCCGCCGAGGGCGGACGGTACCGGATGGACTTCAACCGCGCGCGCAACCCGTACTGCGCCTACAGCTCGGTGTATCCCTGCCCGGTGCCGTGGTCCGGCAACAGCATCCCTTCCGCAGTCGAGGCGGGCGAGAAATACCTGCCTGCCAAGCCAGGGAGTTAGCCTGACGGCCATGATCGCCGCCATCATGGCTCTGCTCCTGCCGGGCGCGGCCCCACTCGCCGGCACGTGGCGCGCCGCGCTGGACCTGGCCGGCGGCACCCTCCGGTTTTCGATCGAGGTGGACTCCGGGGCGGCTCCGCTGGCCGCCCGCCTGTGCAATGGCACGGCGTGCCAACCGTTCTCCGCGGTCCGGACGGTTGGAGACACGGTCGTCTTCGAGTTGGCGGACTATGCCGCCACCATTCGTGCCGTGCGGATTGGCGATTCCCTGGTGGGGGCGTACTCGAATGTCGGCAACCGGGGGCCCCGGACCATCCCGTTCCGGGCCTTGCGGGGTCGCTGGCCCTCGGAGCCGGCCGCCCCTGCCCTCCTCGGAATGTGGGACGCCTGGTTCGGTGCCGAGGGCCGGCAGACGCCACGGGTCCTGGAATTCCACGACGGCCCGGATGGCCTGGCGGGCACGGTGCTCTCGAACTCAGGCGACTACGGCGCCTTCTGGGGCGGGGCGTCGGGGGCGGGCTTTTCCCTGGGGCATTTCGACGGCTCGTTCGTGTACCTGATGACCGGGGAGTTGGTGGCGGACACCCTGCGGGGTGTCTTTCACGCCGGTCTCCGAAGCCAGACGCCGTTCATGGCGACCCGCAGTCGGGGCGGCCCGCACCTCAAGCCGCCCACCGAAGTCACCACAGCGGACACCACTGCCCCGTTCCGGTTCGCGTTTCCGGACTTGGCGGGCGTGGTGGTGACCAACGAAGACCCGCGGTTTCGAGGGAAGGTCGTGATGGTGGACGTCTTCGGGACCTGGTGCCCGAACTGCCATGACGCCGCACCGACGCTGCTGGAGCTCTACCGGGCCTACCACGCCCGGGGGTTCGAGGTGGTGAGCCTGGCCTATGAGGTGACCGGGGACCCGGCGGTCGATGGCGAACTGGTTCGGCGGTTCCGGGACAAGTTCGGCATCCCCTGGCCGATCCTCCTGGCTGGGGTCAATGACACCGACCTCACGGCGGCCACCCTGCCCCAGCTCGAGGGATTTACGGCCTACCCCACGCTCCTCTTTCTGGACCGGACCGGCCGGATCCGGAAGATCCACGCCGGGTTCTACGGCCCTGCCACCGGGGCGCAGTTTACCAAACTCCGGGCCGATCTCCACTCGTACGTCGAGCAACTCCTGGCGGAGCCCTGACCTGTCTCGGGCTCAGGACCCGACATGCCACTTGAGGTACAGGTAGTTAAATCCCTGTTCTCATAATCGGTTATCTTTGGGCCACCCCTTGCGCTTTTGGGTGGAATTCCCCATCGTGGTAGCGTCTGTGTCGCAACCGGAGGGGCCGGAGCCCGTCCGGCACCATGTCCTCAGGGGGAGGGTAGTCGGCATGACCCGTAGATTTCGTACGCTGGCCGTGGCCATCGGCCTCGGAACACTGCTTGCCGGCACCGCCTCGGCCCAGGTCGCCATCGGGCTCACGGGCGGCGTAAACTCCGCGACCCTGACCGGAAGCGACGCTTCCAGCATCAACGTGAGTTCGAAGACGGGCGGCGCCGGCGGCGCCTACGCCAACATCTACCTCGGGTCGCGGTTCTCGGTCGAAGGACAACTCCTGTTCCAAGGCCAGGGCTTCACCGCAGACACGGCCAATGTGCAGTATGATGTGGCGCAGGGCTATATCGTCTTCCCCGCGCTGCTCAAGGTCTACTTCGGGAAGCTCAATATTTTCGCCGGGCCGGCCATCAGCTGGGAGGTCAGCTGCAGCGTGGGCGCAACCAACACCTCCGGTGATTGCAACACCTCGAATAGTTCCCTCTGGAGCGGCATCGCCGGCTTGGGCCTCCAGTTCGGCCGGCTGGGCGCCGAGGCGCACTACCAGTCCGGGTTCAGCGACACGTACAACAATATCAACGCCTCCTACGGTGTGTGGTCGTTGCTGTTCCGGTTTGCCATTCTGGGGAGCCGGTAGGAAGTAGCCCAGCGGTTGAAGGCCGTTGGGACAATCCAACGCAGGACGCAGTTGGTTCCACAAACCCCATTTCAGGAGACAGCAATGCACAAGTTCTTCCGGATTTCGGCTCTTGCCGGCCTGGCGCTAGGCGCCACGGCGCTCACGGCCCAGGCGCAAGCAGCCAAGACGTTCGGTGTCGTGGCAGGCGTGGATTTCGCTACCATCAACGGGAACGATGTTTCGGACGGTGCTGGTACCCGCACCGGGTTCCAAGGCGGCTTGTTCGTCGGAATTCCAGTCGGCGGCGGCAATTGGATGATCGAACCCGAGGTGCTCTATTCGATGCAGGGCGCCACGTACGATAACACTGCCTTCACCGGGACCTACGCGGTCGACTACATCAAGATCCCGATCCTGGTCAAGTGGTCCGCCAACCCCGCGGGCAAGGGCGTCTACATCATGCTCGGCCCCACGATCGGGTTCAACATCAGCTGCAATGATTCCGGCACCGACAACACCGACAACAGCTCCTACGACGGCACCTGCGAGGTCGAGGACAATTTTAAGGCATTGACCACCTTCAGTGGTGACATTGGCTTTGGCTACACCACCGGCAGGTTCGGCATCGAGGGGAGGTACAGCTTCGATTGGGGGAATGCCTTCGAGATCACGGGAACCGGCATCACCGGCGTTGACGGCACGAGCGTGGACGCCAAGAACAGCGTCATCTCGGTCCTGCTGCGCTTCACGAAGTAAGACAGCCTGACCCTTCGGATCCTTGGCGAGCGGCCCCCCGGAAGGTCCTGGGGGCCGTTTCGCGACTGGTCGGGCCCGCGGACACAGGGGTGCCACCGCGAGGGTTCCTCACGCCTCTTTCACGGAGAATTTACCGGCGGTGGTGCATGTTGCCTGCGATTTGGCGAAGGGCCGTAGTTGAAACGCCGCACCCCGCAACAGGAGACTGCAATGACCAAGATTCTCAGGATTTCACTACTCGCCGGCCTGGCCCTTGGCGCCACAGCGCTCACGGCCGAGGCGCAAGCAGCCAAGACGTTTGGCGTCGTGGCCGGCGTGGGCATCGCGAGTTGGACAGGGTCTGACGCAGAGGGGGGCAGCTTCATCGACCCGAGTCTTGGTGCTGGTTCGTTGAGCAAGAGCAGCCTTGTTGGCTTCACGGGCGGATTCTACGCGAATATCCCGGTGGGGACGTCACTCGTCTTTGAACCAGAATTGCTCTACGCTGGAAAGGGCGTGAAGTACGACGCGAGTCTCACCGACCCCCTCCTGGGGACCCTCTCAGGCGCCGTGAACATCTCAATGGGATACATCGAAATTCCCCTGCTCCTGCGATACAATTTTCAAGCATCCGGTGGCCCCTACCTCCTGCTGGGACCAGAAGTGGCATTCAGCATTTCCTGCAGTGGTTCCGGCTCCGGGGATTTCGGGGGCTCAAGCACAGACTGCCCCAGCAACTTTGAGAATTCCGTAACGTTCGGGGGCGTGGGCGGGCTCGGCTTCCAGCGCCAGAAGTTCGGCCTCGAGGTCCGCTACGATTTCGATTTCGGCAATGCGCTTCAGGAAATCGATACGGGGCTCGGAATGGTCCAGCCGAACATCAAGAACGCCGCCTGGCAAATCCTGCTCCGCTACCAGTTCAAGTAGCACTCGACAGCATAACGAGGTTGCGGGCGCCCCCCCGGAAAGCCCGGGGGGGCGTTGCGTCTTCGGTTACGCCCGGCAACCCCGGGACAGCCCACCGATGGGTATTCACGCCTTCTTCACCCAACGTTCACCAACAGGGGTGAATGTTGCGTATCCTTCGGCGACCGGCGGCGGTTGAGGCTCCGTACCCCCAAGACAGGAGACAGCAATGCACAGGTTCTTTCGGATTTCGGCTCTTGCCGCTTTGGCCCTCGGGGTGACAGCCCTGACCGCCCAAGCCCAACGCGCGAAGACCTTCGGCGTCGTGGCCGGCGTGGACTTCTCCACGCTCACCGGCTGTACTGACGCCAACGACCCAACCTGCGATCTCTCCGACGGGATTAGCTCGAAAACGGGGTTCATGGGTGGCTTCTTCGTCGGCATCCCCATCGGGGCTGGCGGCTGGACCCTCGAGCCCGAACTGCTCTATGCACAGAAGGGCGCCAAGTACGACAACATTGACTTCACTGGGACGCAGTCGCTCGACTACATCTCGATCCCCGTGCTCATCCGGTGGAACGCCAAGCCGGAGGGCGGGTTCTACGTCTTCGGTGGCCCTCAGCTGAGCTTCAATGTACGGTGTAATGACTCTGGTACCGACAACGAAACCAACACGACGTACGATGAAGATTGCAGCACCTTCCCTGGCATTTCCGCGAACACCGTGTTCAGTAGCACCCTTGGCGTCGGCTTCGGCAAGGGCCGGGTCGCCCTCGAGGGCCGGTACGACTATGACTGGGGCAACGCGATCAAGTACACTGAGCCGACCACGGGTACCGTTACGAGCTTTGACATACGGAACTCGGTCTGGGCCCTCATGCTGCGCTTCACGAAGTAAGACAGCCTGACCCTTCGGATCCTTGGCGAGCGGCCCCCCGGCAACCGGGGGGCCGTTTCGCGTTTCCACCCGCGGGCTTCCCAGGGGGGGCGTGAAATCGCCTCTTCACGGTGCTTTCACGCTCCGCTCAGGAGCCGGGGTACACCATTCCCAACGGGTGGTCAGGGTCAGTTGCGGTGCATTCCATCGTGGAGGAACCATCAATGTCCAATGCCGCTCGAAGCGTCATGCTCACAGCCCTCGCGCTCGCCGTCATGACGGGAGCCGCGCCGGCGCATGCCCAGAGCGTGATGCACGTCGGGGTGATCGGTGGAATAGATTTCGCGACCTTCACAGGCTCCAACGCCGCTGGGGGGTCGTTCTTGGACCCGGGAACAGGCCAGACGTTCTCCGCCGACAAGGGCAGTTCCATCGGGTTCGTCGGGGGTCTGTTCGTTGACATCCCGGCCGGGAAATCACTGATCTTCGAGCCGGCATTGCTGTATGCCGGCAAGGGGGCGACATACGCTGCGACGCTCACTGATCCGGTCCTTGGTACGTTTTCGGGGGACGTGAGCTTCAATCTCGACTACATCATGATCCCCGTCCTCCTCCGCTACAATTTCCAGCCGGCGGGCGGTCCCTACGCCCTCCTCGGCCCGGCCGTCTCGTTCAAAGTCGATTGCACCCTGACAGGCGACAAGGACTTCGCCGGCGCCGACGCCAGTTGCGCCAGAGGCGGCATCGAGGCGACCACCACCACCTTCGGTGGCATCATCGGGTTGGGATTTCAGCGGGGCGCGCTCGGAGCGGAGGCGCGGTACGACTTCGACTTCACCGACGCCTTCAGCAACTTCAGCGGGTTGAAGAACGCCGCGTGGGAAATCATGCTCCGCTATCAGTTCAAGTAGCACTCGACAGCACAACGAGCAGGCGAGCGGCCCCCCGGAAGGTCCTGGGGGCCGTTTCGTTGCCCCGGCCTTCGCCGCACCGAATCCCGGCAGAACGGGTCGAGAATTCCCCTGCCCTTCCCCATCGACAAATCCCACCATACTATCCATCCGCTTCGGCTGGACCGCGGGTCGTTTCGGAGGCGCTTCCTCAACCCTGAGGTACACCATGCGCACCTGGTTTCGTCGGTGCTCCACGCTCGCTGGCCTGGTGCTGGCGGTCATCGCATTGACGGCGACGTCGGCGGCGGCGCAGACGAAGCTGACCTTCGGCTTCCTGGCCGGAGCGGACTTCACCATGTTAGCCGACACCGCCAATACCTCCTTCCGCTCCTCCACCGGATTCGCTGGCGGCTTCTTCGTGGGCATCCCCGTGGCCAAGTCGCTGGTGCTCGAGCCGGAAATCCTGTACGCCAACAAGGGGGCGGGCTTCCAGGGAACCGATACCACGTTCAACTTGAACTACATCGAGATCCCGGTCCTCCTCCGGTACGAGTTCACACCCGATGGCGGCCCCTTCGCCTACGTGGGCCCCTACGTCGCCTTCAACGTCAAGTGCAACACGGTCATTGACACGCTCCCGGTGCCCTGTGCCGACGACGGCGTGCAGCCGAACACCGTCATTGGCGGCGCCGTCGGCGTGGGTTTCCGAAAAGAGGCGTGGGGCTTCGACATCCGGTATGAGTACGACTTCGGAGATGCCATCAAGCAGGAGAGCGGCAGGAACTCCGCGCTCATGGTGCTGCTCCGCCTGGCCGTCAACTAAGGAAGCTCGAACCATCTACTCTTGTCATTGCGAGGCCGCGTAGCGGCCGAAGCAATCTGGCTCGAGATTGCTTCGTCGGCCCCTCGCGAGGCCTCCTCGCAATGACAGGAGCAGGTGGGCACCTGCCTTTCCGCTCTTCCCCCTATCCCAAAGCAGCGGAACGTCTTCCGGACCCCTCTCAGGGCGACTAGTTTCCTACCCTGCCGCGGCCGGGGTTCCCCCCGGCCTTCGCCGCCTCAAGGAGCCGTCGGTGGCCGTTCCGCTCGTCCAGCTCAGCCGGACCCCTCCCACCACCACAGGCGGCTCGGCAGCCGTGCCCTCGACCCAGGTGCGGAAGCCTTCCTGGCTCAAGGTGCGCACCCCAGGTGGCCGCAACTACGTGGAAATCCGTGGGATGATGCGGGAACTCGGGCTGCACACGGTCTGCGAGGAGGCCCGCTGCCCCAACATCGGGGAGTGCTGGGAGCACAAGGCGGCCACCTTCATGATCCTGGGCGACGTCTGCACCAGGAATTGCACCTACTGCGCGGTGGCCCACGGGACCCCGAAGCCCTTTGACCCAGTGGAACCGGTCCGGCTGGCCGAGGCGGTCACCCGGATGGGACTCCAGCACGTGGTCATCACCTCGGTGGACCGGGACGACCTCCCGAACGGCGGCGCCGAGGCGTTCGCCGGCTGCATCACCGAGATCAGAGCCCGGATGCCGGACACCTCGATCGAGGTGCTGATTCCCGACTTCAAGGGCTCGGACGCCGCGCTGCAACTCGTGATGGACGCCCACCCCGACATCCTGAACCACAATCTCGAGACCCCGGAGCGGCTGTACCGACTGGCGAGGCCCGGCGGCCGGTACGACCGAGCCCTGCGTCTCCTCGCCAACGCCCGCCGCATGGGCGGGCCGGACGCGCTGACCAAGTCGGGTATCATCCTCGGCATGGGCGAGGAATGGGACGAGGTCCTGGTGTGCATGCGGGACCTCCGGAAGAGCGACGTCAACATCCTGACGCTCGGCCAATACCTCCGCCCCTCGGGCGGCCACCTGCCCATCGCGCGCTACTACACGCCCGACGAGTTTGCCGAGCTCCGCGAGCTCGGGCTTCGCATGGGGTATTCGCACGTGGAAGCGAGCCCGCTGACCCGCTCCTCGTACCACGCGTGGGAGCAGGTCGACAGCGCCAAGGGAAAGAGGTACGCCTGATGGCAGGCGCTCGTGCCCCGACGCGCGTCAAGGTGGCGCCGCCCACGGCCGATCCCGGCGCCAGCGCCGAGCAGTGCCGGAGCTACCTCCGGCAGATGCGGCTGATCCGCCACTTCGAGGAGAAGGCGGGGGAGTCCTACAGCCTGGGTAAGATCGGCGGCTTCTGCCATCTGTACATCGGGCAGGAAGCGGTGGCGGTGGGCAGCATCGCGGCCCTCCGCGGCGACGACTACATCACGACGTCGTACCGCGACCACGGCCATGCGCTGGCTCGCGGACTGTCGGCGCGCGCAGTCATGGCGGAGTTGTACGGCAAGGCCACTGGCTGCTCGCACGGCAAGGGCGGCTCGATGCACCTGTTCGATGCATCCCTCGGCTTCCTCGGTGGGCACGGCATCGTGGGTGGCCATATCCCGCTGACGGCGGGGATGGCGTTCGCCGCCAAGTACCGGAAGACCGACCAGGTGGCCGTCTGCTATTTCGGAGAGGCGGCGGTGAATATCGGGTCGTTCCACGAGACCCTGAATATGGCGGCGCTCTGGAAGCTCCCGGCCATCTTCGTCGTCGAGAACAACGGCTACGGCATGGGCACCGCGCTCGCCCGGGCCAGTTCCCTGCTCGACCTGGCCCACCGGGCGTACTCCTACGAAATGGCCGAAGAGGTGGTGGACGGACAGGATGTCTTTGCCGTCCGAGGCGCGATGGACCGCGCGGTCGAGCGGGCCCGCACGGAGTCGCTCCCCACGCTCCTCGAGATGCGGACCTACCGCTACGTGGGCCACTCGATGTCGGACGCCGCCCACGGCACCTACCGGAGCAAGGAAGAGGTCGAGGAGTACCGCCAGCGGGACCCGATCAAGCTGCTCCAGGCGCACATGCGGACCGCGGGCATGATCGACGACGCGGGCATCGCCTCGCTCGACGCGGAGGTCGTGGCCGAGGTCGAGGATGCGGTGACCTTCGCGGAGGAATCGCCGGACCCCGCGCCCGAGGAACTGTGGACCGACGTACTCGCGGGAGGGCGGTGAGATGGCGGTCCTGACCTACCGCGACGCCCTGAACGCCGCGCTCCGCGAGGAAATGGCCCGCGACGACCGGGTGTTCCTGATGGGCGAGGAAGTGGCGGAATACGACGGCGCGTACAAGGTGAGCCGCGGGCTCCTCAAGGAATTCGGGCCGCTCCGCGTGGTGGACACGCCGATTGCCGAATTGGGGTTCGCGGGCATCGGGGTGGGCGCGGCCATGGTGGGGCTCCGGCCGATCATCGAATTCATGACCTGGAACTTTGCCCTGCTGGCCATCGACCAGGTGGTCAACTCCGCCGCCAAGATGCGCTACATGTCGGGCGGACAGGTGGGGTGCCCCATCGTGTTCCGCGGGCCGGGCGGATCGGCGCTGCAGCTCTCCTCGCAGCACTCGCAGGCCTTCGAATCGTGGTACGCCCACATTCCGGGCCTGAAGGTGGTGGCGCCCGGCACGCCGGCCGACGCCAAAGGGCTGCTCAAGAGCGCCATCCGGGACGATGACCCCATCGTGTTCCTCGAGGGGGAAATGCTGTACAATGTGAAGGGGGAGGTGCCGGAGGGTGAGCACCTGGTCCCCATCGGGAAGGCGGACGTCAAGCGGTCCGGCACGGACGTCACGCTGGTCTGTCACTCCAAGACGGTCACGGTGGCGCTCAGGGCAGCCGACCAGCTGGCCGAAGAAGGCATCAGCGCCGAGGTCGTGGACCTCCGGACCATCCGCCCCCTCGACACCGAGACGGTGCTGAACTCGGTGGGCCGGACCCATCGGTGCGTGGTGGTGGAGGAAGGGTGGGCTTTCGCGGGCGTGGGCGCCCAGGTGGTCGACGAAATCCAGCAGCACGCCTTCGACGAGCTCGACGCACCGGTTCTCCGGGTGACGGCCGCCGACGTGCCGATGCCGTACAACAAGCATCTCGAGCGCGCGGCCAAGGCCGACCCGGCCAAGGTGGTCGCGGCGGTCAAGCGGGTGCTCTACCTCCCGGGATAGGACGCATGGCATCGAAAGTCCTGATGGAAGCCCTTTCGCCGACGATGGAAGAAGGCCGCCTCGTCGAGTGGAAGAAGAATGAAGGCGACCCGGTCCGCCCCGGCGACGTGATCGCCGAGGTGGAAACGGACAAGGCCGTGATGGAGCTGGTGGCGCGCGCCGAGGGCGTGCTCCTCAAGCAACTGGTCCCCGCGGGCAGCACCGTGGCGGTGACCAAGCTGGTGGGCGTCATCGGGCAGCCGGGAGAGGACATCAGCGCGCTGCTGGGTGGTGCCCCCGCGCCGAAGGCAACGAATGCCCCTACTGCCCCCCTGCCCCGCGGCCCAGCAGCCTCCGCCCCCCTGCCCCCCAGCCCCCCTGCCCCGCCTCCGACCGCCTCTGGCGGTCGGACAAAGGCCTCCCCGCTTGCTCGTAAAGTCGCCCGCGAGCGAGGACTCGATCTGGGTGCCGTGGCCGGCTCCGGCCCCGAGGGACGGATCGTCCTGCGCGACCTGGACAAGTCCGCCACGGCCCCCGCGGCCACTGGTACCGCGCCCGCCACCGCGGCCGGATCGTACCAGGACGTTCCCCTTTCCCAGATCCGGAAGACCATCGCGAGGCGGCTCGCGCAGTCGATCGGGCCGGTGCCGACGTTCTACCTCACGACGGAAGTGGACATGGACCGGACGTGGGAGGCGAGGGAGGCGTTGAACCAGGCTGGGCAGCGGGGCAGCGGGGCAGAAACCAAGATCTCATTCAACGATATTGTGATGAAGGCGACGGCGGCGGCGCTCAAGGCGCACCCCGCCTGCAACGCCTGGTGGCAGGACGACCGCATCCGGTACTGGAACGAAGTGCATCTGAGCGTTGCGGTGGCCGTGGAAGACGGGCTCATTACTCCGGTGGTCCGCCACGCCGACCGGAAGTCTCTCCGCGAGATTTCCGCGGAGGTAAAGGAGCTGGCTGGGCGCGCGCGCGAACGCCGCCTCAAGCCGGAGGAGTATACCGGCGGCACGTTCAGCATCTCGAACCTCGGCATGTTCGACATCGACCAGTTCACCGCCATCATCAACCCGCCCGAGGCCGGTATCCTGGCCGTGGGCAGCATCGTGGAGCAGGCTGTCGTCAAGCAGGGCGCGGTGGTGCCGGGCCGCCGGCTCCGGCTCACCATGTCGTGCGACCACCGGGTCATCGACGGCGCCACCGGGGCGGCCTTCCTGCGCACCCTCAAGGGCATGCTCGAAAATCCGCTGGCCATCGTCTATTAGCGGCTCCGGCCGCCCGACCTGATCCCGAGGATACCGATCGTGGCTTCATTCGACGTCATCATCCTGGGCGGAGGACCCGCCGGGTATGTCTGCGCCATTCGCGCCGCCCAGCTCGGCCTCAGCACCGCCGTCGTCGAGAAGGACAAGCTCGGCGGCGTGTGCGTCAACATCGGCTGCATCCCGACCAAGGCCCTGCTGCACAGCGCCTCCTCGATCAACCTCATTGCCCATCAGGCCAAGGACCTCGGCATCGAGGTCGGCCCGATGACAACCGACTACGGTGTGGCCATGAAGCGGAGCAGGAGAGTGTCGGAACAGAACTCGAAGGGCGTCGAGTTCCTGATGAAAAAGAACAAGGTGACCGTCATCAAGGGCACCGGTACCTTGCTCCCTGGCCGCAAGGTGAAGGTCGGCGCGGACACCCACGACGCGAAGAAGGCCGTGGTCATCGCCACCGGCTCCCGGGTCAAGGGCATCCCCCAGATCGGCCTGGACATCAACAAGACCACGGTCATCAGCTCCGACGAGGCGCTGTTCCTCGAGGCGGCGCCCAAGTCGATGGTGGTCGTCGGCGCCGGCGCGGTCGGGTGCGAATTTGCCGACATCTTCAACGCCTTCGGCACCAAGGTGACGCTGGTGGAAGCGCTCCCGCGCATCCTCCCCATCGAGGACGCGGAGTGCTCCGACACCCTCGCCAAGGTGTTCAAGAAGCGGGGCATCGACGTGCTGGCAGGCGCCAAGGTACTCAAGGCGGCGGTCGGCAAGGACTCGGTGACGCTGGACGTCGAGGCCGGCGGTGAAAAGAAGTCCATCACCGCCGACAAGGTGCTGATGGCCGCCGGCCGGGCCGTGAACACCGAGCACATGGGCTTCAAGGAAGCCGGCGTGCAACTCACTGACCGCGGCTTCGTCAAGGTGAACTTCTCCACGCTGGAAACGACGGCACCGGGCGTCTACTGCATCGGCGATGTGGCCGGGCCGCCGATGCTGGCGCACAAGGGCAGCCGCGAAGGCGTGGTGCTGGCCGAACTCATCGCGGGCCACAAGCCGCATCCCATCCGGTACGACAACATCCCGAGCGTCACCTACTGCCACCCCGAGGTGGCGAGCATCGGACTCACCGAGGAACAGTGCAAGGAGAAGAAGCTCGACTACCAGGTCGGCCGTTTCCCCTTCAGCGCCAACGGACGCGCCCGCGCGTCGAACGAAACGGACGGGTTCGTCAAGATCATCCGCGACAAGAAGTACGGGGAAATCCTCGGCGCCCACATCGTCGGCGGACATGCCTCGGAAATGATCCACGAGCTCGCGGTGGCACGGGAAAACGAGTACACGGTCGAGGAGATCGACCTGGCGGTCCACGCCCACCCCACCCTGTCGGAGGCGATCGCCGAGGCGGCGCTCGATTCGATGGGGAGGGTGATTCATACGTAGGCTGGGCAGGGGCGCAGCAGGGCAGTGGGGCGGCAAGCGCCCTGACGGTGACTGCCCCGCTGCCCCCCCGCCCCGCACTCTGCAATGACAGACCGCCCTCAGCATTGGAATCCAGAGGCCCCGACCGAGGACTACATCCCCCTCGCCGGGGCCGCCGTCGGCTGCAGCATTCTGCTCGGCGCCTCGATCATGGCCGTGGTTCTCCTGGGCGTCCGCGGCCTGGTGGCGCAGGCCCCACCGACAGACCAGCCCAATCCGATGCAGCCCGCCGGCCTCCTCCTCATCCTCGGTACGCTCGGCGCGTGCGTGGCCGCGGCCACCGCGTGCTGGGCAGCGCTCTCGCCGCTCCCGACCTACCGCCGGGGCGGCCTCAGCATGGTCTCGGCGTTCGCCGTGTTCGTCGTGGCCCTGCTCCTCGCCCCCGTCAACGAGCTCGGCGGTGCGGCCGGGCTCGCGTTGGCGGCGGTGGTATGCGGCGCGGGCGCCTGGGCGCTCGGTCGAAGGATCCTGCGGCTCCGAGGGCGCGCATGACCGAACGTCGGCTCCTGGTGGCCGACCTGGGACACCGCCCGTACGCGGAGGTGCTCGAGCTGCAGCGCCGATTGTGCCGTGCGCGGCAGGACGGGGACGTCACGGAGGACCTCCTGCTCCTCGTGGAGCATGACCCTGTGGTGACGCTGGGGCGCGGAACGAAGGTGAGCAGCCTTCCGATATTGCCGGAGGCGCTCCGGCACCGGGGCGTGGAGGTGTTCGAGGTGGAGCGTGGGGGCGACGTGACTTACCACGGCCCCGGCCAACTGGTCGGCTACCCGATCCTCGACCTGGCGCACCACCGGCAGGACCTCCACTGGTACCTCCGCGCCATCGAGGAGGCGCTCATCGGCGCCCTCGGGACGCTCGGGATCCCGGCGGAGCGGCGGGCCGGCCTGACCGGCGTGTGGACCCGCGGGCGGAAGATTGCCAGCATCGGCATCCATGTGAAGCAGTGGGTCACCTTCCACGGATTTGCATTGAACGTGTCCACCGATCTCATCTTCTTCGACCTGATCGTGCCCTGCGGCATTGATGGCGTGACGATGACCAGCGTCCGGGGGGAACTCGGGCCCTCTGCCCCGGCCGACCTGGGTACGGCGACCCGGGAGGCGGTGATCGCGGCGTTCGGCCACGTTTTCGACCGGGTCCCGGTCTCTGCCTCACCGCAGGACTGGACCCTCCCGGCCTCCTGACCTCCCGCTTCAACGCCAGCGCCGGTGAGGTTGCCGTTCGGGGTGGGCCCCGACGCGCGAAGCCCCCCGGGCAGGTGCCGGGGGGCCGGTATGCGTCGGTAGGGTCCGGTGGGACCGTCCGGCTCACCCCTTCCCGGCTTTCCCCTCCGCCATCATCTCGAAAAACCGCCCGAAAATGCGGATGCCGTCCCAGATCTGCTGCACGGCCACCTTCTCGTTTGGGGAATGCAGCCCGTCGTCGGGAAGGCCGATGCCGGTCAGCAGGACGGGCGCGCCCGTCATGCCGAGCTTCGGCACGATGGGAATCGATCCGCCGGCCCGCACCGACACCGTGCGCTTCCCGATGACCTCCTCGAACGCGCGGTCCAGCACGGCAAACGCCGGCGCGGTCACGTCCACCTCGACGGGGTCCGCCCCGTGCAGCGGGCGCACCTCCACCTTCGCCCAGGTCGGCGCGAGGGCCTGGACCGTCTTCTCGAGCGCGGCCTGCACGCCGTCGCGGGTCAGCCCGGGCACCAGTCGCAGGCTCACCTTGGCGGCGGCCTTGGCGGGAATCACCGTCTTGGCCCCGTCGCCGGTGAATCCGCCCATGATGCCGTGGATTTCGAACGTGGGCAGCGCCCAGGTCCGCTCCAGGATGGAGTACTCCTTGAGTCCGGTCAGGGTGGTGGAGGTCACCTCGTCCTTCATGTACTCGTGGACGTCGAAGGGGAGCGCCTTCCACGCCTCCAGCTCCGACGCCTTGGGGGGAACGACCTGGTCGTACAACCCGCGGATGTGGATCCGGCCGTCCACCCCCTTGAGGTCCATCAGGAGGCGGCAGAGCGCCTCGAGCGCGTTCGGCGCCACGCCGCCATAGGTGCCGGAGTGGAGGTCCCGTTCCAGGGTGCGGAGGTGGATTTCCGCGTAGCACATGCCGCGGAGCGCCGTGTACACCGCCGGGATGCCGGGAGCGTAGTACCCCATGTCGGCCACGAGCACGGCATCGGCTCGCGTGCGCTCCGGCTCCTGTATCAGCCGCTCCACGATGACGTCCCCACCGCATTCCTCCTCACCCTCGATGATGAAATTCACGTTGAGGGGCGGACGGCCCGCGGCGTCGAGCACCGCCTCGTACGCCTTGAGCAGGCAGAAGACCTGCCCCTTGTCGTCCACCGCGCCGCGCGCGAAGAGGTTGCCGTTGCGAATGGTCGGTTCGAACGGCGGCGAGACCCATTCGTCGAGGGGATCGGGCGGCTGGACGTCATAATGGCCATAGACCAGCACCGTCGGCTTGCCTGGCACCCGCGGGCTCTCCGCCCAGACGATCGGGTGGCCCTTCCCTTCCAGGAGCGTCACCTTGGCGCACTTGAGCCGCTTGAACTCGGCCACCAGCCAGTCGGCGGCACGGCGGCAGTCAGCGGCGTGTTCGGGAAGCGTGCTGACGCTGGGAATGCGAAGGAATGTGAACAGCTCGCCCAGCAGGCGGTCCTGTTCGCGGGTCACGAATCCGGTGTCCATGGGGAGACGTCCTCGGAGAGGCTGACGGTGACGTGCGGGCCCAACAGGGGAAAGGTACACAGAACCCGACACAGCGCGAGGGCGGCCGGCGGACGGCCGTTTCGCGGCCCTACTAGCGCGATCCGGTCCGGCCGGTACATTCGCCACATGTTCACCACCTCACAGTTCCGCGTGTTTGCCACCGAGCCCAGTGAACGTGCCCTGGCCCGGGCGCGGCACCTTCTCCGCGACGCATCGCTCGATGAGGCGGAAGAGGCGTACCTCGAACTCATCGACCGGCAACCCGACCTCGCGCTGGCCTGGTGCGAGTATTTCGAACTGCTCCGCGGCCAGCGCCGCTTCGAGGAGGCCCTGGCGCTCTCCGCGCAGGCCGCCGACCAGTTCGGTGAGGCCGCGCTCCCGCTGGCCCTCAAGGGCGCCGCGCTGGTGGAACTGGGCCGCTATCGCGAGGGGCTTGTGGCGCTGGAACAGGCGGCGGCCCGCAACCCCGAGTTCGCCATGGTCTGGCACGAGGCGGGGTACGCCGCCTACCGGCTCGGCGAACACGACCGCGCCCTCCTGGCCCTGGACCGTGCCTTTGCGCTCGAGCCCCACAGCGGCACGCTGCACTTGCGAGGCAAGATCCTCAGGGGCGCCGGCCGGTACCTGGCGGCTGAAGTCGCCTTCGAGGGAGCGGTGGAGGCGGCGGAATTCCCGGAGCAACGGGCCGAGGCGGAGCGACAGGTGGCCATCACCCGCCGGTATGCGGCGTTCTCGGGCCGCCGCCCCGCCGACCTCATCGCCTCCCAGCGCTGGTTCGGGGATCACGGCGCATCGCTGCTGACCCGCGCGGACGGGGAGCACCATCCCTCCCCGGAGCGGCTGGTGCAGGAGTTCATCACGGTGGCACGGGAAGAGGGTTGGCGCTTTACGCACCTCGTGACCACCGATGAGTGGGATGGATGGGTGGCCCTCGCGGCGGCGCTTTCCCTGCCGGGCCACGATGGGCAGGCGTTGCCGCCGGACGCGGTGCCGCTGGTCGTCGGCCTCCGCCCGGGCGGTGCCGGCTCGGCCTGGGCGCTGGCCGCGCGTCAGGTGATGCGCAGCGAGGAAGGGCTGACCTTCAGCGTGGTCCAACCGGTGTCCGGGTCGGTGGCCGATGTGGCGGGAATCCTCGAAGGCTCGGGCCGGGTTCGCGTCGACCTCTCCGCCGCTGAGGAGGCCATCCGGCACCCCCAGAGTCGCCTCCGCGGCCGCCGGCTACGGGCCCGCAGGGACTGAGTCGGCGGCTGGTTCCGGCAGCCGGAGGGCCGCCTCCAATCGGGCATACGCGCTGTCCCCCTCAGCCCCGGCCACCACGGGCGCGAGGCGCTGTACCGCCTGCCGGATGTCCGCGCCATTCCGCTGGTACCACTCTTCGAACAGGGCAGACCGGCCGCGGTAGATCCGTGCGGCGATGAGCCGCGCGTTGTTCACCGGCCGGTCCGCCATCCGTCCCACCTGGATCGTCCGCAGTCCCGCCCCAACCGGACCCTCGAGCTCCCCTTTGGCCCAGCGCCCCGCCTCGGCGCGCCCCTCCGCGAGCGCGGTGGAGTCGGGACTGGCCGCATAGAGAGCCTCGAGCCGCGCCGCGAGCGAATCGTAGAAGGCCGCCAGGACGAGCTCGTCATGCCAGCGGTCCGCCGCCCGCGCCGCGCGGACGCTGTCGCCCCGCCCGCGGAAAAACGCCTCGGCGGCTCGGTACCCCACCAACTGGGCAAAGGTCTCGTTGAACGGGGTAGCGCTCTTCACGTACAGTGTGTTGTGCGCCACCTCGTGAAACACCAGGGCCGCCAACTCCACAGAATCTCCGCCGAGCGCGGTGGAAAGGAGGGGATCGTTGAACCACCCCAGCGTCGAGAACGCCCCCGAGGGCCTCAGGTAGGTGTCGAGGCCGCGGGCGTCGAGTTCCGCCACCGCGGCCCGCGCCATTTTCGGGTCGAAGAAGCCCTTGTAGGGGACCCGCCCGACGATCGGATACTTCCACGTGACCGGGCAGAGGCAATCGGGGGGTGAAGCGGAGAGCACGAGGAGCAGGGTGTCGCGCCCCACGTCGCTGTACTGGGTATAGGTGTCTTCGGCCTTGAGGCCCAGCCCGGCGGCGGCGTTTCGCGCCTCGAGCACGAGTTCAAGCTGCCCGCGGACCGACGGATCGAGGTCCGAACGGCGGAGCAGCTTGGCAATCGGCTTTCGCTCCGTGAGGATCTGGGTCTCCTCGAGGCCGGCCCGCGTCAGGTAGCGCACCTCGCCACTCGCGACGTACGCCGTGCTGAAGCCGATCATCAGGGCGGCCACCAGGGCAACGATCACGAGAACAGGACTCCAACGCATCGCGTCCTCATGGGGTCAGGCGGAGACCGAATGCGTGAACGGCGTCGCCGAAGAGATTCTGCGCCTGGTAGGCGTAGTCGAGTCCGAGTCGGCCAAGTACCACCCCGCCACCGAAGGTCCACCGACCCTCTGTGGCGCCGAGCGGTGCCGGACCGTACCCGGCCCGGACCACCACCCCAGCGCCTTTCAGCACGGCCCCGGCCTCCACCCCCACCAGGAAACGGGTGGCTTCCCCCTCGGTCCAGACCCACTCGATGGTCCCGAGCAGGCGACCGGTGCCCTGCGGGTCCACGAAATTCAGCATGTACCCGAGGTGGGTGGTGGTCGGCAGGTCGACGCCGAGCCCGGAAAGCTGCTGGTTGCCGATGCTCTGCACGGAGACAGCCAGCGCCATGATGTCGAAGAATGCCATGGTGAATCCGGCATCGGTCGTGAAGGCGCGGTTGACCTGTCCACTGGTGTCCGTCACCGACACGTAGCGGCCCGAGGCGCCGAGCGCGAGGAGGCCGAAGCGGTAGTCGGCGGAGCCGACCCAGGTCACGTTATCGAGATACGCCGACGTATCCGGTAGAAGGAGGTAGGCGGCGCCGGCGCCGAGATTGAACTGGCCGAGCCGAAAGGCGCCCGCGCCCTGCCAGAGCGTGGCCCCCGCCGGCATCGGCGAGAAGGCGCCCTCGAGGCTCAGCACCTTGATCGTGGCAAGGCCGGAGGGGTTGATGAAGACGCTACCGGCGTCTCCCACGAGGGCCACCCCCGCCCCAGCGAGCGCCGCGGAACGGGTCGATGGGGGGAGGACCGTGACGATGGGCGACGGCGCCTGCGCGGTGAGAGGCGCGGCGAGGGCCGCGGAAAGGGCGGCCAGCACCAGGTGCCGCACCCGCAGCGCCCTCAGCGAATCCGCACCACGCCGAAGCGCACGCCGCGATCGTCCGGGAAGGCGTCGCCGTTCTTCCGCGCCAGCACGACGTCCACACTCGCCCCGCCGACGGACTGGAGGAGCCGAAGGTGTCGGCCTGACCCACCGCGCAGCGTGCCGCTCCGGCTGTAGGAGCCGGTGGTGGTGCTATCCGGGAGCAGAGGATACTCGCGCGGCACCAGGTCGGGGCGCTGGAAGTTCAGCGTATCGTAGATGTGCCGAAGGTCCCAGCTGGGGTACTCGAGCCGCGGGTCGGCCGGCGCAAATCCCGGCAGGTTGTCGAGGTAGTTGGCCAGCTGCCAGAGCGGCACCAGTTGACTCATGGTGGTGCCGGTAGCGGCCTCGACATTCGTGGAACCGAGGAGCGCGGTGCCGACCAGCTGCCGCGTCAGGCTGGTTCCGTTGGTGTCGGTGGCAAAGTGGTCGGCCAGCCACCGGACGAAGAGCCAGTTGGCGCCACGCTCCTCGAGCGTGCCGGTGGAACTGCTCGGCGTGATGAGGAAGTGCGCCTCCGGATCGAGCAGGTAGTCGTTGGCGTTGAGCAGGTTGTTGATCCCGAACTGCACGAGCCGACTCGACGCCAGCCCCTGGCC
>Ga0315273_10003363_pt1 | contig 19257 bp, 20 predicted proteins | sample YL17G02_0_MG_FD_205753 | JGI IMG/M metagenome (GOLD analysis project Ga0315273, IMG submission 205753) | Sediment microbial communities from Yellowstone Lake, YNP, Wyoming, USA - YL17G02_0 | ecosystem: Environmental > Aquatic > Freshwater > Lake > Sediment | place: USA: Wyoming | collected...
TGACCCGATTTGTCCGGTAGGCCCTGTTTCTCCAATCTGCCCGGTAGGCCCTGTTGATCCAATCTGTCCGGTAGGCCCTGTTGACCCGATTTGTCCGGTAGGCCCTGTTGACCCGATTTGTCCGGTAGGCCCTGTTGCTCCAATCTGTCCGGTAGGCCCTGTTGACCCGATTTGTCCGGTAGGCCCTGTTGACCCGATTTGTCCGGTATGCCCTGTTTGTCCGGTATGCCCTGTTTGCCCGGTTGATCCTGTTGATCCTGTTTGCCCGGTATGCCCTGTTTGTCCGGTATGCCCTGTTTGTCCGGTATGCCCTGTTTGTCCGGTATGCCCTGTTTGCCCGGTTGATCCTGTTGATCCTGTTTGTCCGGTATGCCCTGTTTGCCCGGTTGATCCTGTTGATCCTGTTTGCCCGGTATGCCCTGTTTGTCCGGTATGCCCTGTTTGTCCGGTATGCCCTGTTTGCCCGGTTGATCCTGTTGATCCTGTTTGCCCGGTATGCCCTGTTTGTCCGGTATGCCCTGTTTGCCCGGTTGATCCTGTTGATCCTGTTTGCCCCATCGGCCCAGTTGAACCTGTTGAACCTGTTTGTGATGTTTGACCACTTGGCCCGGTTGGACCGGTCGTACCGGCGGTTAACCACCTATCTGTAGTGCCATAATAAAGTAATTCTGTATCAGATTCATAAGCAATAGCGCCAGATGATGGTATCAACGTTCTATTAGTGAGATTAGTCAACTGGAATCCAACTGGAGCCGACAATCTTTGTCCTGCAATAACGACATCATTGTAACTTGAAGAATTACTTTGCGACATATTTGTTAATATTATGACCCAATAATAATATTTGGAAAATATTTATAATAATCGAAGTCGATTATTATGCAATAAATAGTCCTTTTCAGATTGTTCGATGAAACAGTGTGGAAATATATTTAGTTATTTCTTTTCCATAAGGTGTACCCAAAATATCCACCTCGTGCCATACAACATTTATACGTTCATCATTTGATATACAATCTTTATTTCTCATTTCGACTTCTTCAATTACACAAAAAACCCTCGGGTCTGTTGATATAAAACTTTCAGATAATTTCGTTGTTACTAAACCTAAATTTTCAAGATGGGTTATTGTAGATTGATGATCTACGTTGCGAATATATTTTAATTCGTATGAGTAACTGACTGGTTCGTAATACCCTTTGTCAAATTTTATTTCAGTACCAAATTGTAAAGTTACTTCATGATTAATTATCATTTCCAAAAATTCTGACCAATCGTATTTTTTTATTTCTATCAATATACCTAAAACATAGTAGTCTCCTGATAAAGGTATGAAAGATGACGACTCATCCCATTTGAAACATACCATATTAAAACAAATTTTGTAGGCTTTGCAAAATAATTTGAAAAGTGTGTCAATATCGTTATCCAATAAATTCGATTTCCGGAAATCGAATTTAAGTATAGTTTCTACTTTTTCCATTTGTAAATAAAAGTGTAAGTTGATTTTATTAGGGTATAAAAATATTGGATAGATTTCAAATTATAAAATTTAATATTTTTCCAAAAGTTTTTGAATTTTTGGTAATCAACACACACATGCCTTCCATGTGTGTGTTGATTACCCGGATTTTAAAAATAATTCCAAAAGTTTTTGAATTTTTAAATATTTCTCAGTAACAAAATTTTGTCAATCCCAACAATGTTAAACATTGCACATTATTTTTTTAATGTGCAATGTTTAAACACATTAATTAAAATTAATAAATATAATGATTGAACATAAATGCGAGTTTTGAGAAAAAAAATTTACCAGAAAATCTTCACTCGACGTCCATGTCAAAACCGCATATTATTGTTTATTATTAAGAGGAAAAAAAATCCAACTGCCTGTATGCGAATTTTGTAATAAAGAATTTTCTACGGTAGATAATTTAAAAGCGCATATAAAAACTTGTCGGTTAAAACTGAAAATCGAAGGAGAAAAAATTGCTGATGAATTACATAATTTAAAAGAGTGTAAAAATCAATGGAATCTGTCAGAAAAGAAATATGAAGCATATATATTACAATTGAGGCTGGAGGTGGAAAAGTTGGAAAGATTAGGACTTGAAAAGAATTTTATTGTAGAAAAACTTAACCAAGAAATTAACGCAAGAGATTTAAAAATAATTGAGTTGGAAAAATCTATTGAGTTTGGAAAAGGAGTGCTTGTTGGATATGAAAAAGTTAAACCGCCTACTATAACAAATAATATAGTCAACCAAAAATTATCATCTATCAAAATAGATAAAATAAGACCCGCGACAATTCATACCATCACAGAAGACAGTTCTTTTTATGACTTTGATATGTATATGAAAAAAGAGGATGGTATAGTTCAATTTCTAACAAACATGACTCAATTAAAATTAGACGACGGAACGATAGAACAAAATTATGCATGCACTGATAAATCTAGAAGTACTTTTCACAGGCTGTTAGATAGCAGGGAATGGAAGTTGGATGGCGGATCTAAATTGATAAACGAAGTGTTCGATATTTTATTACCGTCCGCCGATGAACATTGGAAAACTCTTGTTTCCAAGTCTAACACTAGAGATATTTTTGATCGAGAATATTACGCCAACAAAATGATGGAAATTCAAAGTTTCCATCGTGCGTTTGGAAGACAAACAAAGGAGAGAAAATATAGTGTCAACGAAATTAAAGGGGAAATCAAAGATATATTGTCTATATAATTTGCATATTATGGTATTTTTGAATTTTCATTAGCAATTAGCTAATGAAAAATATTAAATTTAAAAAAAAATGTAGCCGATGTGTAAAAATCAAATTCTTCAAATGATATTAACTTTTACTTTACAATCTACAATCTTACCGTAATCTGATGTGAAATCTGATAAAAACCCTTTTTCTTTATACTTGAATATTGAAACTTTTCCAAAACTGTTTTTGTGATAATTATATTTGGATTTATTTTCGGCTTCCTTGTAAGCTTTAGATACAACATCGTATTTTACGAATGGGAGTTTTGCGACGCCTTGAAATTCTTTATTTTTACCTTCATAATCAATCTCGAATTTTTCAGGATAATACCCTTCTTTTACCAATATCGAGTTTGAATCCAACATTAAAAATTGATACTCATCGGGTAATAACTTTGCAGATTTTGAAGACAAAATAGAGAGCAATTGTTCAAAAGGGAGGGCCGGGTGTTTTTTCTCGAAACTAGATAGTTCATTTATGTCTTTTTGACTGAGATTCCCTATATATTTAGCTAAATCAACCATCAAAGGCGCATAATGCCATTCGTATGCTTCACCCCAAGAAGGTAAAGATTCTGTATAATATTTATACACCCATATCAAGTTGCGAAGATAATCTTTGCACATACCATTCACATTAAGTTCAAAACTATCATTTTTATTTATACCAGAGCGTTCATAATACGCAAATCTATATGCTTTCATATCAATTTCCTTTATGAACTCAACTCCTTCAGGATCGTGCATCACACTCGAATATTTTAGTAATGTGCGATCAACAAATCTCGGGTCTGTTGCTGTAATAGTCGCTTGACTCACAATATATTTTTCTTCAAAATCGGATAGTCTACTCACAAATCTTCTCAAAGATTCAATATTTAATACGCCTTTTGTTGTTAGATAACATTGTTCGTCGAGTGAAACACATTGAGATGAAATTTCTTCGTAAACTTCAAACATTTTTTGCAGGCCGTCTTTCAGTCTGTAAAACATCTTTATTTTGGGTAAAAAATCATTACCTACAAAAAAACCTATAAATACAAAATCGTCAGAAACATCGTGCTCTGTTCTTAATCTCTGTTTAATTTCTTTGTATTGACCAAGTTCTTTAGCTAGACCGCGTCTTACCATACTCATATTGACCAAGTCGACCCAACCTGGTTCGTATTGATCTTCCCTAAATAAACTTATATTGTTCACATGAACCGATAAAGTTAACATCATGAGATCTCCATCAGGGCCAAATATACAATGAGACGCCTCATCCCTTTCTTTTTCAGTTAAAGTTCTTATATAGTCCAAACATTTATGTTCGCCTTCACCCTCTACAGTTGGTGGAGAATATACAATTTCTATACCTTTCCAATCTCCACGGTTTTGCACGTAATCTCTGATTTTCCAATACATAAATTTCGATAATTCGTGCATAAACTCAGTGCCGGGTGATATACTTGAAGAATCGAATTTTTCTTCTCCCGATACTTCCTCTTCAATTTTTCTCATCATAGAAGCGATAAACCTTCTTTCACGTTGCTGATTTTGTTTAGCTCTTGGAGCGGGCCCGTCTATTGCAATATAAAGAACTTTTTTAGCTCGAATGGTTCCCATGACATCGAGTATATTCTCGAAAAATATTTCGAAAATTTTTGTACGCCTTTCTTTGAAAGAAAGATGAACATAAGGATTCAGCCTGCGTTTTTTTTCTCCGTAATTTTCGACCTGTTGTGCGGCTGAGTGTAAAAGCCCGTTAGCGTCTAAATATACGTAATCAAAATCATATACACGTTGACCATATCTAAAGTGAGAGATTGTGTGTTTAAATTTATAAAAGATAAAAGGCCAAAGTCCTGGTACTCCCATAATTATTATATTTTAGTAAAAGTATTTCTAAACTAATTCGATCGATTTTTCATAAAAAATCGGACAAAAAATACAATTTTCGAAATATAAAAATTGTAGGTGTTTTATCTTTGTAAAAAATTTAAGTTATTTTTCATCAAAACACTGATGAAAAATATAAGTTAGCCACGCTTTACTTTTTGGCTGGCGTTGCCTTCTTGATAGGTGCCTTCGTTGGTTCTTTTTTGACAGGTGTCTTGGTTGGTTCTTTTTTGACAGGTGTCTTGGTTGGTTCTTTTTTGACAGGTGTCGCTTTTTTGACAGGCGTCTTTGCCTTTTCTTCCTCAGAAGATTCCTCCGAGGATTCTGCCAAAGATGGTTCCTCATCTGAGGAACCATCTGATTCTTCTGACGCGACTAATTCGGTTTCCACGTCATCATCTTCAGCCTCGATCTTTTTAGTTGTCGATTTTTTAGTTTCAGCTGCAGCCTTAGGGATAAATTTAGCGGCAGCCTTAGGGGTAACTTTAGCGGCAGGCTTAGGGGTAACTTTAGGAGCAGCCGTAGTAGGCTTTTTAGTCACTTTCTCTTTCTTTTCTTTTGGGTGACCTTCTTCAATAGGTAGTTTGAGTTCTTTTGAAGCAGCCTTGGCAAAATCTTCGCCGCAAAATTTAGACATACCATCTTCGGTATCCACGTCAACTCCAGCTAGACGATATCTGGGGTTACCACCGACTTTAGTAGGCTCGTAACGAATCACGTGAGTGACTTTCATTGGCCTCTCTTTTTCCTTAGTTTTTAAGTTAAAAGCTGTAATTGTTTCATTTTTGACTACTGACATTTTTGTTCTCACGTGTACTTACTATTGATAAATAATACTCTTTATGCTTTTTCATTTTTCCATAACATTTTTATTTTTATATGTTTTTACACAAAAACATTCGATATTATCGAATGTTTTTAACTATACTAAACTAATTTTTATTTTGTAAAATAAAATTAGTTATTACAACAATAATATCGCTAATACGATATTCAATACTATTAAAACTATCGTTAAAGCAGTTGATCCGACTGCGAACCATTTTGCTGATGTTTTTTGGTCTTGGTTTTCCTTTATTATGGCCATAACAGCAAGAGCTACTATACCTATACCCAGAATGGGTTCTATGATGAACGACGATATCATTGCTCCCATAATATATATTTGAAGTTATTAATATAGCCTACTAAAATACATCTTTAATCTTTTCTCAAAAAGTTGTTAGTTTTCATTATCTGCGCGGATAATGAATTTTTTATAAGGTTCAAAGTTAAACCGTATTTACACTTTTTTTGAAAACATTAACAGAAATACAATCCCAATCCCATCTTTTATTCGGATACTTCTCGATAAATTCCATTGTGATGTTAGGGTTTTCGGAAATAAAATTCCAATTCCATGGTTTTTCAGGATACTTCTCTATAATTTCCATTGTGATGCTAGGATTACGAGAAAAGTAATTCCAATTCCATGGTTTATCTGGATACTTTTCGATGATTTCAATAGTAATGTTAGGATTATTAGAAATATAATCCCAATTCCACTCTCTATCAGGATACTTCTCGATAAAGTCCATTGTGATGTTAGGGTTTGAAGAAATCCAATTCCAATTCCATCGTTTTTCATGATACTTCTCGATAATTTCCATTGTGATATTAGGATTTTCTGAAATATATTCCCAATCCCATGGTTTTTCGGGATGCTTCTCAATAAATTCCATTGTGATGTTAGGGTTTTCGGAAATAAAATTCCAATCCCATCTTTTTTCAGGATACTTCTCTATAATTTCCATTGTGATGCTAGGATTACGAGAAACCCAAGCCCAAGTCCATGGTTTTTCGGGATGCTTCTCAATAAATTCCACTGTGATGTTAGGATTTCGAGAAATAGAACCCCAATTCCACTCTCTATCAGGATACTTCTCAATAATTTCCGTTGTAATATTTGGATTTGAAGAAATACTACACCAATTCCATGGTTTTTTAGGATATCTAGTAATTAAAGTCCAAAGTTGATTGCAATACTTGAGATAATTTCGTTTGTGACATTTATTTATAGCTTTACACGTTTCCAACCATGATTTGTAAGTTTTACCGTCTTTCGCAAAACCGATAATTAAATCCACCAATTCTGACGGAAGTGTAGGCAAAATGATCGGTTTATAAGTTTTAACCATTATTTCAAGGTCTTTAAAAGAAATTTGCTTCTCTTTGAGAGAAAATACAATCTTAGTGGACATAATCTATGTTCGAATAAAATGTTTAAAATGACAAATATATTTGTCATTTTAATCGCGACAGAAATTCCTTTTATAAAATTTTTATTTCTATAGTACTAAGAGTTAATGTAGTAGCATCGGAAAAAGGGTTTTCTTCGCTTTCATCGTCGTATTCTTCGGAAAAATCATCGTCATATTCTGAGCCAAAAAATTGCCCCAAATCAGATGTAATTTTTTCAATAGAATGACCGACTATGGCATAAAAAAGCGCACCCATGGGAATAGAAGGACAATTTTGATATACAGAAACTTTAACACTCTTCGGAATGTATTCTAGTGGGATACCGTTCTCTTTTAAGTAATGTATAGCAGATAAAATTTCTTCATTCAAAGAGGGAGAAATGTGTATGGTCGACTGAATATTGTTTGTTGCGTTTTGATGAGCGACAAAATTTTCAAAATCATCGTTGTCCAATTTGTTTTGATATTCAGCGCCATTAGCTTTTATCTGGTCAACGACGCCCATCGGATAATTAGTTACAACGGCCATGCATAGAGGACACTCCATTTTGTTCATGCCTTTTGCGCATTCTATATGTATCCGATGCATACAAGGTGTTATATGCATTTTATCATCCGATGAAAAACATACGGGGCATTCTTCGTTGTAATAATGTAAAGCAGGTTTTGCTGTATCATTATCCAGCGATTGATTTTTATGAATACAACATAATTTAGAACCTTCTGCACACTTTTTTTTGCAACAGCTACCCAGTTTAGTTTTTCCCTCACATTTATTTTGGGTATTCATCCTTATTATTTAAATGTTGTATTTGTGATACGAATTATATTAAATTGATATAATTTTCCATAAAAGATATATTAGAGGTAATATATATAATTACTTATTAATGGAAGAAAGTGAAAGTGAAGAAACCGATGTGAGCAGCGAAGAGTCTTTAAATGAAAACCAACCGGCCTCTGATGAATCTGAAGAAAAATCAGAAGAAGACAACGAGACGGGACCTATTTTCGAATTTATGTCTTATATGAGATACGTAATAAAAACGCCATGGTTCGCAAAAAAACTAAAATTGGTAGGAGAAGACGATGAAGAATTAATAGACCAATACATATCAGAATCTGTAAATGTTATAAAAAGTTTTGATAGGTTGGAATACCTCAACGGAGAACTCCTTGTTTTAGCTGCATGTTTCGACCATATTTACAAAACGAAAAACAAACTTAACGAAACAAACATCACCGAATTTGTCACAAAAACCGACAAAAACACTATCGACGTTATAAGATATATTATGATGTACCAAAACAACAAGACAATTTAATAGTCGAATAGATTGGTTTTTTTAATGTGTGCAAATATTTATACCCGACCGATGTTGCCAAATATCTCATTTTTAGGGTAAAAAAATTAATACGCGTAAGTGTATTAATAAATTAATAAATCAACTATTTAAATGTGTTCTGCATAATCTCCATATAGATCGCTTAATGTAACTTTTTCAGCCGTAGGTTTAGGTGCAGGTTTTTCTGACGCAAAAAACCGATAAGTTAAATATATTACTATAATTACTATGATTATAATTAACGCGGTTTTCCACTTGTTATCTTTTATCCAATTAAATATTTTTGTCCACGCGCTAACTGCGGTGGGTACAGTACCAGTAGACAAACCTGTTTTACAGTCTATTTGTATGAAATTTCCAGGATTATTAGGGTCCGGAGATGAACAATTACCCCCACAATTTTGTTCAAAGTTTATATTTCCTACACTCGAACCTGATTGTACAACATTTATATTTGAAAATATACATCTACAATTACCACCTGTACAATTACCGCATAAAGTATTAAAATTTATATCACCAGTTTGAGAATTTATAATGTCAATTGTTATATTATCTAATACACAAAGGCTTTGAGAACATTGAGCTCTTACTCCATTGTTGAATTGAGGGATCACATTAGGTAACATACACATCGGGTCGCATGCTACATTGACTTCATCTACACCTAGATTTCCCCATTCGGTATATTGGGTTGGAGGTAAATGACAACCACACGCCTGAAATATATTTTTATAAGCCACAGCATTTTCATCGTTTGGGTTAACTCTAGTGAGATCAAGATATTTTTTATAAGCATCAAAAATTTCTTCCCTGGTATGCGGTTTGCACATAACTTTGAGCTGCGCGTCGCATGTCCCAGAATTTGAACAAAATTGTAACAAATTTGATACAGTTTTAGCATTTTTTGGATTACTCTTACCGAAATCTTTAAATCCAGGTGTGTTTGCCATGTAATTTACAGCCCCTCCTAGCACAGTTTGGGCGGCCCCTTTGTTTCCAGATGCATTCATAGAATTTACAAAATTGGAACAGTAACCTGTAGGGTCTCTGTCTTTAGGAGAAGGCTGTCCTGGTTTCCATGCAAGTTGAGTACCCGAGTTGCCAAGGGTTGAACAATAAAATGCGATAGTTGCTGCATTACTGTCACATGTTTCCAATAAACTGGGGTCGCATGAATAAGTATCGCCATCTATACCAGGAGCGACTATATTTTCCCAACTAAATTGGGAAGGATCGTTTATTCTTGGAATTCCTGTCGTCTGACTGTCAGATATGGAGCTAGTTTTTTTTAGACAGCAAGAAGAAGGGTCGCCCGTATAAGATGCTCGTGTTATAATACATTCCCTGCCAGAATACCACGATGCTAAAAAATTGCAAAGGCATCTCTCGCCCTGTTGCTTGGCGTCGTGGACATCCGCGCATCCATAATTTAGAGAACACATCCGACACGACCTATCTACATCTCCTAATCCTAAAGTGAATTCATCATTATCACCCTGATTATATTTCATGAAATATGAACACCAATAAAGGCCAGAACCAGCTTGTGTACCACCAATGTTAGGTACACATCCCCCATAAGATAAGCTTTGACCCGGAAGGAGCGATTTAAGCACTGGGTCGTCGGCTGAAAAAACTTTAGGAAATCTACCTTGGGTGGTCATTTTATAAATATCTGTTTATTATTTTACAATACATTTATTATGATAAATTTAGAGCGATCATAATTTTAAGAAAAACTTTGTGGTTAAAAAGATGGTTATATAGGCTTGCTAAAAATTGAAAAATTATCTGATTGTATCTTTTAAAGAACCGAAAATTATAGTTTATTTATATAGTTTATAAGTTGAACAAATATATAAAATAATGGTTGGTAAAGACGATATTTGTGCATTTTTTTGTGCAATTGTTATATTTATAACTTCGTGCGCGATAATTTATTTCACTGCAATAGGATCTGGTATCGGTATATCGTATATAATAAACCATGGCGAATATAATATGCACAACGGAACTTCTTTAACTCCAGGAGATAAATCAATTCTAGGCTGTTATTTCAATATGAAAGAAATGTTATTTAATAGTTGTATCTGGTATGGAGCTGGCACTATCGCCATAGCGGCTGCTTACGGATTATGGGCTTATATATTATTACGGTTTATACATGAATCAATAAAAATATGGACCGAAAAAAGTGATGAAGAGACTACTTTAATAGAAACTAATTCCTTCTTATCAACTAATACAACTACATACCGCCAAATCATTTTAGGCTTATTAGTCGTCATTATAATTTATCCTATAACTTGTATTTTAGGATTAGGAGTTTCAATAACGGCTTTTTCTGGTGATTATAATATGACAACTGGGTGGTTAAAATCTGGAGACGTTTCCACTGGACGGGTAGTTTGTTATAATGATAGAGGTAGAAGTTTTTTAATAAGTTGCATACCTTATGGCATCGGGGGTTGGGCAATAATCGCATTCTGGCTTTTTTTATTGTTTATCATTACTTCTCCTATCGTAATTTTTTGCAAAAACTTTAATAAAATAAATTATATCAATAGACCAGAAACAGAATTTTATGTTTTATAATTAATCATAGAACAATATCTCTACAGATACTTTATCAATCGTCATGATGAGAGTCGTATTCTATAACTATACCAAATTTATTATTTATATCATAAATAGAATCTCTTATAGTATCTTTATTCCATAACAACCATCTCGCCCAAAAACCGGCAGTATCAAGCCCCGTAGATGTCCAATTTTCATTAGTCTTATGTCTTTTTATGTATCTTTCTTTTCTTTGTTCGTCTTTATGTTTTGTGAAATCTTGATACCCCTTGGCGCCAAAATGCACTTTCTTTCCAGATGGAGTGATAACCATAAATTTTTTACCAGATCGATCAGAATCATACAACTTATACATTTGATATAAATTTATGTAATATGTTACTAGATAATTAATGGAAAATTTTTTATCCTAAAATATAAGTACTTAAATAAGATTGCTTTTTTATGTGTATATAATAAAAAAGATAGATATGGAAAATAAAAAATTGGTATTAATAGCTGTGTCTGTTTTGGCAGTAGCATTTTTAATTTATATATTTACTCGAAGCAATACTGAACTTTTTTCTGGTAGCGCTGGTCTAGGATCTGGTTTATCCGTTGCCGGTATAGGTCCTACTTATGAGGGTTTCGAAAAAGAAAAGGAATCAAATAAAACTAAAGAAGGTTTTTGTGGCACTTGTTCTTAATCAAACTTAAGATACGTTTTTTAATTATTTTAATATACTCTGTATATTAAAATATGTTTAATCTAGACAAGTGCACAATACCCGCTGTTTATTGTGGGACTAAAAAAACCATACCAGCAAAAACTAAGAACAATGTCAGGTATACAAGAAAAGGTACCCCTTATGAATGCATGTCCAAAGGATTTGGTGCTGGTGTAGTTACAGAAAAATTAAGCAAATTACCATTAAATTCTTTGCAAAGGATAAAATATGTAGGAGAGACTTATGAATCAAATTTTAATAAAAAAAATATAAATAATACTGACCAGCTTATCACTCGTATTGGAACTTTGAAAAAAGAAAAGGTAGAAACTCTGTTGGAAACTATTTTTCGAAAAAGAGATAATACGATTGATCGTAGAGCTTACAATTCAACATTAGTTTTTTTGTACACAAATGGTGTACACTCCAATTTACCACAATGTTCCAAAATAAAAGAATTATAATTTATAAATTTACTAGTTTTCAGTCATACTATGTTAATCCGTTAGTTAAAACTCATCATATTTTTCACCTCGGGGTGAAAAATAAATAATACATATTTTCAAAATAAGATCAATGAAAATATATAAAGATTAAAAAAATGAAAAATAATTTCGAAAAATATTATAATTTTATCGATTTACTTTTGTGATCTTAACTGTATTAATTATGGCAAGAACTAAACAAACCGCTCGAAATGAACTAGCTAAAAAGGAAACTAAGGTTCCTGTTAAAGAAACTAAAGCTCCTGCTAAAAAGGAAACTAAAGAAACTAAGGTTCCTGTTAAAGAAACTAAAGCTCCTGCTAAAGAAACTAAGGTTCCTGTTAAAGAAACTAAAGCTCCTGCTAAAAAGGAAACTAAGGTTCCTGTTAAAGAAACTAAAGCTCCTGCTAAAAAGGAAACTAAAGAAACTAAAGCTCCTGCTAAAAAGGAAACTAAAGAAACTAAAGCTCCTGCTAAAAAGGAAACTAAAGCTCCTGCTAAAAAGGAAACTAAAGAAACTAAGGTTCCTGCTAAAAAGGAAACAACTCTAGCAGATTTAGAAAAACGTTTAGAGAAGTGTGAAAAAACTATTAATTCGATGTTTGAAGAGATCAAAATCATCAAGACTGATATAGAAACTATTAAAAACGTTGATATTTCTGAAGCTAAAACCCATACCGAGTCTGAAACTAAGACCTCTAAGACTCATACCGAGTCTGAAACTAAAACTCATTCTGAGTCTAAAAAAGATAAAAAAGAAGATAAAATTGACATATCATCTCTTAAAAGACCCGAGTTACTTTCCAAATTAGAGGAACTTGGAATTAAGGAATCTGATGTTAAGAGGCTCGATGGAAATAAAGGGAAACCCATTGTTAGTGATTTCAGAGCTGCTTTAGAAAAAGCCCTGTCTAAGAAATCTCCAAAGGAAAAAGAAGAACATGTACACTCAAAATCACAAAAAACGGTTTCAGTAGAAATCCATCTAGATAAAGGATACGGGACTGACGAAAATGGTTTTGTATATACACTCGTCGACCCTATGGTTGTTGCAAAATTAGTCAAAGGCAAACCGTCTCCTCTTACAGAAGCAGATATTAAAGTGCTAAAAAAATTAGCTATTCGTCACGGAAAAAAGTCATCAGCTGAATTAAAAACTTTATTAACCGTGTTACCAACAAAAGAAGGGTCCGAAACTTCTATAAGCGTTGGTGATTTGACCTCTGCTGATGATGAAACAACCGGTTCTATGTCATCTTTACAAGACAGTAGCATCGAAAGTAGCAATCTTTCAGTAGATTCTTCTGCTACGTCTACAACTGTAGATTCTTCTGCTACTTCTACAACTGTAGACGAAGCTTCTACTTCTAAAGTACAAAAGAAAGTAAAAATCGTCGAAGACGTCGAGTCTTCATTGGCCAAAACTGAAAAAGAAAGCGCTGATGATGCTGCCGAAGGAACAGAAACTATTAAAGAAGATGACAGTGAAGATAAAATCTCTAAAAAAGCACCATTAATTAAAAAATCTGGGTTTTTTGACATATATAAAGATGACAAAAATGACAGTGAAGAAAGTAGTTCTAGTTCTGACGAAGGGGAACAAATCTCTAAAAACTTTGAAAAAGCCCCATTAATTGAAAAATCAGAGTTTTCTGATATATATAACGCAGTGACAGATAAAAAGATAAATTTGAGTGATAGTGTGAAAGTGAACGCGGAAAAACTAGGAATGGACGAATCCGTAGTTGGTGAAATACTTGCAAAATATAAGTTTTACGAAAATAAATGGCCTGAGTTAACTAAGAAAAAAGCGCCTGCGCCGACATCGACATCGACATCTACATCGACATCTACATCTAACAAAGCTGGTGGTCGACAACTCCTTAAAGCACGACCACGCGGTTAAATCTGAGAATTTAGATATTTTTTTATCCCCTTAGGGGATAAAAAACAAACACTTATAGCAAATCAATTTTCATTTTCAGTTGATCCTCTTTTATCATGCTAATTTGTGGTACTTGATCGTACCCTTCTTTCTTTAAACTTAATCTAATCATATCACCCAAATCTTTCCATGTATAAACTATAACTTTATGCGACCCTTTCTTTTGTAATGTGGATGAATTGGATTTTTTCATACCATTGAGAGCTTTAAGATAAGCCCATGTTAATGCTCCGTTAGAGTGTCCGCCGAATGAAGAATCGGCTGAATATTGAGGATCTTTACACCCGCTTATAAAAATCACATCTTTATTTACATTTAAACCAATATTTTCACGAATAATATTGTTACCACCGTCCCATCTTAAAGGAAGATCTAAAGCGGACCCACTATGGCACGAATCAAAAACAACTCTTAGTGATACACCATCAATTAGGTTGTTTACCAACAAAACTCGAAGTTCATCGTCATAAATCATACCCGCTGTATTACAATCTACGGGACATATACACTCATCCATACCATCTTTTTCATCGCCAGATTTATCTATACGATTACTACCATGCCCTGAATAATGAACATAAAGAGTGCTACCCTTTTTACACCTGGCGACAAATAGGTTCATATGTGATATTATATTTTCTTTTGTAGGTCTATTAGGAAATATTCCGTCAATGTCAAATTTATCATCTACGAGTACGGTAATATTAGATTCCGAGTATTCAATACTTTTCAGATATGCTTTGACATCTTCTATGTCGGAATGACATCCTTGTAGTTCACAGTTTGAATCGAAATAATTTATACCGATCAATAATGCATATTTATTGTGACTCATTTTAATAAGAAATATTCTTATTATTTTCCATTAAAAAGACAAATACTTATAAATAATTAGTTTTTATTATATTCTAAATGGAATATATTCCACCACCAGATTGTTCAAAAAAATTATATTTTGACGAAAAATATGAAGAAAGTAAATTTATTGCACTCCATTGTATAAAAACTATAACAAAAATGTATGCAGGCAGAGGAGGATCTTTAAATGTAAATAAACTTACCCTAGAAAATAAAAAATTGTTGTTTTCTTATTTTGATTCTTTATACTGGAGCCATTTAAAAGATATTATCCCATCGCTTTCTGAACTTTTTTTATTTCAAAAATACATAAAAAACTTAAACTTCTATGAATCTTTCGCATTTGAAAAAGTTTTCAGGAAATTACGTTCCACAATAGAAAGTCTCAATAAATTTTATAAAGTACATATATCGTGTTATCAGACGGATACTAAAACTTTATATAAAAACTGGAAACATCTATTCGAATGTATAAAACGAGAAAAAGGATGTACTGAACACTTAGGATTTGTTGGCGATAATGTAACATTTATCCTTACTGACCAAATGAGTGAAGCTGATTATTTCATTGTGATGGATGGTTCGAACGAAAATTATACGGACAACCAATTGTCTCGAGCTATATTTTTTAAGACAGAACCTTTTTTTTCGGGCAGGCTTTTTTTGGGACTAGAAAAGAAGGCCGAACCTTTTAATTTTTTAAAATACTACGAATATTCCGATTTAAATTTTCCTAATTGTTTGGAACCATTGTCGAAAAATACTCCTTCAGATAAGTACATATTGAATCATCAAATATCCCAAGTTATTGAAGAAGATATAAATAAAAAAATACTAGGCGAGGATGGTATAAATTTATTAAGATTAGCTATCGCGAAAAGTGATGATGGTAAACATATATTCCCAAAAATATTATACACAGGTTCCAGATTTACAGAGCTCGAAAAAATGATCAAGCAGAGATGCGGATCAAACGTGGTTCTTGAATATTTTGAAGGGTTGAGTGGCGGTATTCCCAAATGTAAACCTCTGATCCAAGAATTTTCGAACAAGTTACCTACTGCTCATATTCTAAATATTAGTCAGTACTCTGTTGGTCATTCAAGATTTAGCGTAAGAAATTTCGATTATAAATTTCCTAAAACATTTGTCATTAATTTGGAACGCAGAAAAGATAGACTGGAAAAATTTTATTTGCATTTCCCTATAGTTGAATCATGGGAATGCGATAGATTTGACGCTATTGACGGCAAATCTTTAAAAGTAGACGGAGAATTTCTACCAGGTATAAAATATTTATTTCGTAATAATGATTTTTATTCGAGAGAAGGTGTTATCGGTTGCGCCATGAGTCACATTAAATTATGGCAAAAACTTGTAGCAGATCAAGAAAACGAATCTTATATAATTTATGAAGACGATGCTGAATTTGCTAGTAACTATGCATGGAAATTATATAGTATGTTGCAAAAAATAACTTTCGGTTGGGATATGTTATTCTTGGGTCATCTTGTTCTTTACGAAGAGCAAAAAAATCATAGGATGGAAAATGACGAGTTACCCGATTGGGAAATGATGTCAAATTATATTATACCAAAGAGAACTTCATGGGTAGGTACAGCTAGTTACATAATTTCCAAAATGGGTGCTCAAAAACTTTTGGATTACATTGAAAAAAACGGAGTTGGTCACGGTATAGATTATCTCATACAGCTCAGATTTCCAGATTTACTTAGAGCTTACGGAGCTAGACCTATGTTAAATTTCGCCGAATATTTATCGCCATTAAATCCTAATATTGAAGTTGACAGCGACATACAATTTTAAAAAACTGTTCTAATAAGGTAGATTGAAACATTTTTATCTATAATAGATAAAAATTAACCTTATTATTTTAATACGCTCGAGGGAAAACGGGAAATCCGCTAAACATATCCCAAGGTTGGTAATATGTTCCGTATATAGACCCACCTGCCCTAGTATACCAATCATCGTACATTTTCTTTTTATTCATCCAAATAGGATCACGATAATTTTCCACAGTCGTCCCACCTCTTTTGGTAAAAAAAATCATTGATACGCACAACAGTGCGATCAAAACTACCACGATTATTGTTTGATTATTCATTTGCTATTTATACATAAAAAAGTTTTCTCGATTTACAATATTATTGCAGTTAATATTTTATGACGAAAAATACTCGGCTAACTTTAATGCTAGCAATGTCACTATTACCGCGTAAAACAACTTAAACCACGCGTTTTTACTGTCGGAATATTTTTCCGGTATGTATTGATTTATTAAGGATGTGATAGCATTATCCCACGCCAAACTTATGGTAACCATCATGGCACCAGCAAACAGCGTCGTGACTTTGAATTGATTCGATATAGATGCAGACATATTTATTAGATGTTTGGAAAATTGATGATTAATATTAAAATATTCGAGATATTTTTGTAAAATGTTCAAAATTAATGTACCAACGTCTTTAGAAGTCCAAGAATTTTATCCTTTGTATAAGGGTAAATGTTTAATTAAACTACAATGTTCTAAACCAACTTTACCAGTAGAAGAACCGCTAATAATAGAAAGGCATTACCCTCAAATAAAAAACAAAAAATCATACCCAGAAAGATATGATAATTCTATATTTGAAAAGTTAAATGAAATGAATGCCGATACAGAATTACAAAATGATTATGAAAGATGGAATAAATTATAAGACAAATAGAAAAATTAAAATTGGAGGAAAAATACACAGAGAATTAAAAGCAAAGTTTATGATATGTGCTTACGGGGCGTGTTATTATTTGATACATTAAATAATATTAACGCCGATGAATATTTACATGAAACCAAAAAAATAAATAATGAGATTGATGTTAAAAATGCGGTAATAAAAGATTATAACAAGTCAATTGATAGTATTATTGAAAAAATACAAAAATTAGAAAGATGGAATGATTTTATAGAGTTTGAAGGAAAATGTTATGGTATCACAAATAAAGTATTAAATATTATTTATGTTGAAAATGATTGTTTTGGGATTACAACTGTTACGGAGAAATAATGAAAAATCTAGAAAAACCTATTTAAAGAAATCCATTCTAGATATCTAGAATGGATAAAGAAACTTACTTAAATCCAAAAGACGCTTCTGTTCTTTTTAATGTTACTGTCCGAACTTTGTTCAGCTGGGAAAAATCTGGTAAAATCAAATGCATCCGTACAAATGGAAACCACAGACGATATTTGCTTTCAAGTTTCCCAAAAGCTAAAAACATTTCAAGTTCCAGACGAAAAATTTGTTATTGTAGAGTCTCGACCGCATCACAAAAGTCTGACCTCGAAAGACAGGTTGAATTCTTCAAAAGTAAATATCCAGATTATGAAATTGTCAGAGACATTGGATCAGGTCTCAACTTTAAAAGAAAAGGATTGCAAGCAATTCTGGACTCCGCAGAAAAAGGAGATGTCGAAGAAATTGTGGTTACCCACAAAGATAGACTGTGTCGATTCGGTTTTGAACTTATCGAAAGAATCGTCCAAAAGTACAATGGGAAAATCGTGGTTCTCGATAAAGAAAAAACGTCCCCAGAACAAGAACTCGTCAATGACCTCATTTCAATTATCACAGTATTCTCTTCCCGTCTGTACGGACTTCGCTCGCACTCACTTAAAAACAAAATTAAAGAACAAGCTCGACTCAAAATCAGTTGTTCACTTAAAAACGATGAAGTTCAGATTGTTTCCGACCGAAGAACAAAAGACCGAAATTCACAGAATGTTAGATCAGTTCCGTTATTACTATAATGCAGTTTTAACTATTTTTGAACACAAGAATAGTAAAACTGAAATTCTAAGTAAAAAGAAACACAGCGAATATGATATGAGAGACTTATTAAATCGGTACACTTATTCTAAAACAAAAAAGGACGGGTTTACTTTTCACAATTGCGACGAGAACGAAGAAAAATCTTCTATTTTTATTCCAGACTGGTGGAAACCAAAAGGGCTGTTACATTCCAGAGTACCAAGAGGAGCTGTTTGTAAATTTACTTCTAGTCTTAATTCCGCAATTTCAAATTTTAAGGCTGGTAACATTCGAAAGTTTGAAATGAATTTTAGGACAAAGAAAAATCCAACCGATTACCTTTTCTTCGAGGACAAGAGTTATCCCAAAATTATCAATAAAATTAAAAGTCATTTTTGGTACAGAACAAAAGATCGAAAACGAAAAGTTTTTTCTTTCGACCAAATTAAAAATAAGAAAAGTCTAGAAATTATATACGAAAAAGAAACCGACCGATATTTTCTTCATACACCGGTAGAACATGATTTTTTTCCAACTGATGATCTTCGTAACGATAACCAAGTTACTTTGAATCAAAGAGAGGAACGAATCATTTCTTTGGACCCTGGGGTAAGAAAATTTTTAGT
>Ga0315273_10003365_pt1 | contig 19252 bp, 12 predicted proteins | sample YL17G02_0_MG_FD_205753 | JGI IMG/M metagenome (GOLD analysis project Ga0315273, IMG submission 205753) | Sediment microbial communities from Yellowstone Lake, YNP, Wyoming, USA - YL17G02_0 | ecosystem: Environmental > Aquatic > Freshwater > Lake > Sediment | place: USA: Wyoming | collected...
CCCCGCTGTCGCTCGTCCTTCAGCTCAGCCCGCCACGCCTGCGGCAACGGTCTGATGGATCTCGTGGCGATGCAGCTCCCGCTCGTCCTCGTGGGCCGTGGGCTTCAGATCGAAGACCACCTTCTTGACCGTCCCCGTGAAGGCGTACGGCGCCTTGTCCTCGTAGTCCAGGTCGACGACCCCCCCGTTGTCCCGGCCGATATCCATGCCCGCGTAGCTCGTGAACGTGATCGGAACGGTCTGCGGCATCTCGCCCTCGCCGACCGCCTCGTCGTTCACGAACAGCGTGACGTGCCCGCCGCTCCCCGGCTCGTTCTCCGCCGACTCGAACAGCATCCTCACGCGCACGTCGCCGCTGGGAAGTTTCGACGCCGCGGCCTGTCTGTACGTGTCGACGCCCAGCATCGAGTAGGTGTGGCGCAGGATGCCGCCCCCATCGACCCACAGGCCGAACCCGCCGATGAAGTCCGCCATGGCCACGATGACGCCCTGCGCCCCCGACTCGGGCACCACGAGGTCGGCCTCGATCGCGTACGAGCGGCCGAAGATCCTGGGCACCATGCCCCAGGTCACGTTCTGCACGTCACCCGCGAACGCGAAGCGCGTCTGCGTCGGCAGCGGCGGCAGGATCCCGTAGATGACCGATAAGCCCGCCATCAACGGCAGCACCCGGTTGCGCTCGGCCTCTGCCCACCACAGCTCCTGGAGCTCTTGGACCTTGTCGGGATGGTCGGCCGCGATGTCCTTCGCCTGGGAGAAGTCGTCGGGCAAGTAGTACAGCTCCCAGCCGACGTCCCGGTCGGGGTCGAAGTCGGCCTCGGGGCCGAACTTCGCGAGCGTCTCCGGCGACAGATCCCACGGGAGCCGGTCGGGCCGGGACGCCGCCCACCAGCCGTCCTTGTACATCCCCCGGGTGGCGAACATCTCGAAGTACTGCGTCGTGTGGCGCTCCGGCGCCTGCGCGTCGTCCAGCGTGTACAGGAAGCTGGTGCCGTCCATCGGCTCCTGCGCGATCCCGTCGACCGTCTTCGGCTCCGGGATGCCGACCGCCTCGAGGATCGTCGGTCCGACGTCGATCACGTGCGTGAACTGGGTGCGCACGACGTCATCGGGCTTCAGTCGGGACGGCCACGCGACCACCATCGGATCGCGCGTTCCGCCGAGGTGACTCGCCGTCTGCTTGCCCCACTTGAAGGGCGCGTTGCAGGCGTGCGCCCACGCGGCGGCGATATGCGGCGCCGTGTGCTCGCCGCCGAGCGCCTCCAGGCCGCCGTACCGCTCGATCAGCGCCGTCTGCTGCGCGGGATCCAGCACCAGCCCGTTGAGGAACGTCAGCTCGTTGAACGAGCCGGTGATCGTGCCCTCGAGGCTCGCGCCGTTGTCGCCCCAGATGAAGATGATCAGGGTGTTGTCGAGGTCGCCCATCGCCTCGATCTCGTCCAGCAGCCGGCCGATGTTCCAGTCGGCGTTCTCCTGGTAGCCGGCGTAGACCTCCATCTGCCGCGCGTACAGCTGCTTTGACGCTTCGTCGAGCGAATCCCAGGCCGGGAAGGCGTCGGGCCGCTCGGTCAGCTCGGTGTCCTGCGGGACGATCCCGAGCTGCTTCTGCCGCTCGAGCGTCCGCTTGCGGAGCTCGTCCCAGCCGTCGTCGAACTGACCCTTGTACTTGTCCGCCCACTCCTTCGGGACGTGGTGAGGAGCATGCGCGCAGCCGGTGGAATAGAACATGAACCAGGGTTTGTGGGCGTCCTGGGCGCGCACGGCGTGTAGCCATTCAACCGACTTATCGGTGATGTCGTCGGGGAAGTAGTACCGCTCGCCGTCCTTGCCCTCCGTCGGCACACCGATGACCGCGTCGTCCTGCGTGATGATGGGGTCGTACTGGCCCGCGGCGCCCGACAGGAACCCCCACCAGTGGTCGAAGCCCCATGACTTCGGCCAGTGATCGAACGGTCCGGCCGCGCCCTGGACGTTGTTCGGGGTCAGGTGCCACTTGCCGAATCCGCCGGTGACGTAGCCGTTCTCCTTCAAGATGCGCGGGAGTCCCGCACAGCTCTTCGGTCTGGATGCCGTGTAGCCGGGGAAGGGGCCAGGGAACTCGGCGATCGAGCCGAACCCGACGCGGTGCTGGTTCCGCCCGGTGAGCAGCGCGGCGCGCGTCGGGGAGCACACCGCGGTCACGTGGAAGCTGTTGTAGGTCACGCCCATCTTCTGCACTCGGGTGAAGGACGGCGTGCTGACCGGGCCGCCGAAGGTGTCGATCGAGCCGAACCCCGCGTCGTCGATGATGGCGAGGAGCACGTTCGGTGCCCCCTCAGGCGCCTTCGGACCCGGGATCATGGCCCAGTCGGCGACCGAGTCCTTCAGCGTGCGGCCCGCCGTGCCGCCGAAGGTCCGGTCGGGGATCGGGAGCGCGCTCCGATCTTGCACGAACTTGCCCATCGCGGTCGCGAGCTCGGCCTTCAGGGCCCGGACGCCCTCCTTGTCGGTCTGGGCGACCGACTTCGCCGGCGATCCGGGAAGGGCCTGCTCGACGGCGAGCCGATGCTCGTCGTCGAACACGGTGATGATGCCCGCCGTCCCGGGGGGCAGCTTCTCGGCGAGCCCCTCCATCCCGGCGCTCACCTTGCGATCGGCGAACTTCCCGATCAGCCCCCCGGCGCCGCCGCCGACCACGACGGAGGCCAGGAGCGGTGGCGCGAAGAGGCCGACCACCAGGCCGGCGCCGGCGCCCCATCCCATGCCCTTGCGGCCCAGGTGGTCGCCGTGCTGCACGACCGTGACCGCGCCGTCGGCGTCGTGGGTGACGAGGATCGCCCCCTCGATCTCGATCGGCGTTTCCTTGACGATCCGCATGAGACCGTCGAAGTCCCGGGTCGCCGTATCGATGTCCTGATAGGCGGCGACGAGAACGTCGGTGTGCGTGTCGGCCATCTCAGTGCCCCTTCCTGACGGTTGCCTGATCGGAGGCAGCCAGCTCTACGGCGAGGTTCGTCCCCACGCCATGCAATCGTGACCGGCCGACGGTGCCATCACCTGTATGAGATGAAACCGCCGCCGGCCATACCCACAGCTTAGGCCGCGCCGTGGCAGTGCTTCCATTTTCGGCCGGCGCCGCACGTGCAGGGGTCCTTCCGTCCGCGCTGGGCGTCCTCGGCGGCGTACCTGCCCACGAGCTCCGCGGGCGCCCGCCCAACCCGGAGCAGCTCGCACATCGTCTCCATCGTCGGCCGGATGTGCCCGAAGAACGCCTTGTAGCTGGGGCACAGGTAATGGAGCCCGGGCTCGCCGTCGGGGGTGGTGGTGAATCGGTCCTTGGGGCAGCCGCCGTGGCACGCGAACCGCACGTCGCACTCGAGGCAGTAGCGGGGGAGCGTGTCCCGCTTGGCCTCCCCGAACGCGCGCTGCTGCGGGAGCACGATCAGGTCGATCATGCGCGACTCGGTGATGTTGCCCAGCTTGTAGTCGGGCTCCACGAAGTGATCGCAGGAGTAGAGATCGCCGGTGTGTTCCAGGGCCAGCGCCAGCCCGCATGTCTCCGAGTGCACGCACAGGCCGGGGGGCTCCCCGTACCAGTTCGCCAGCGCGACGTCGAACATCTGCACGTAGACCTCGCCGATGTCATGGCGAACCCAGTCCTCGAAGACGTCGATCAGGAACCGTCCGTAGCCTTCCGGACCGATCGACCGCTCCGTGACCAGGTCGCCCTGCTGCGTGTAGAGGGGCCGGTCGCGGACGTGCTCGCCCCAGCCCTCGTTCGCCACGGGCAACAGCTCGGGCGTGGTGCGCTCGACGATCGGGATGAACTGCATGAACCCGGCGCCGCAGTCGTCCCGCAGGAAGCGATACACCTCGCGGCCCCGGTGCTGGTTCGCCGCATGGACCGTGGTGAGCGCGTTCCACTCGACCGCGTTGCGCTGGAGTGCGGCGAGCCCTTCCATCACGCGGTCGAAGCTCCCCTTGCCGCCCTTGTCGACACGGTAGGCGTCGTGCATCTCGCGGGGGCCGTCGATCGAAAGCCCCACGAGGAACCCGTGTTCGGCGAAGAACGCCCCCCACTCGTCGTCGAGCAGGGTCCCGTTCGTCTGGACCGTGTAGACGATCCGCTGGTGAGGGAGCTTCAGGCGTTCGGCGAGCTCCACCGAGCGCCGGAAGAAGTCCAGCCCCATCATCGTCGGTTCGCCGCCCTGCCAAGCCACGGCCACCTCGGGCGCGTTCGCGTGGGCTTCGATCAGCTGCTGAAGGTAGGTCTCTAGCAGCTCGTCGGCCATCCGGAAGCGGCTGCCCGGGTACAGCATCTCCTTCGAGAGGAAGAAGCAGTACGTGCAGTCGAGGTTGCAGACCGCGCCCGTCGGCTTCGCGAGCAGGTGGAACGCCGGCGGGGCGCCCTCGGGGAGCAGCGGCGTCGGCGAACGATCCTCGGTGAGGCTCACCCTCGCAGGGTAGCGGGCGCCGGCGGGCAGGGTGTCATCCCACGAGGATGAGGCACCGCCCGTAGGCCGGCTCCGACCGCGACGCAGCGACGCGGGGTGCCCCATGGAGTTGCGACCCGTTCGCGCCCAGTCGCACTACGATGCTGCGGACACGGGGGGTCGAGTGGGGTCCACGAACAGGGCGAGACAGGCGGGTGATGTTCCGGGCGGCGGGGGAGACGCCCGCGCCCGGACGTCGTCGGCGCGACGTCGGATCGGCGTTCGTATCTTCTCGTCGGCGAGCGATGCCCCCCGGGCCCGACGGCCCACCGATGCCGCGCTCGTGCTCCTCACGATCGCGGTCGTGGCGCTCCTGTCGATCCCCGCGCCGGGGCCCACCCAGATCGATACGGCGATCGCGACCCTCATCAAGGATCTGCCGGGCCTGTTCGGGTGGTTCTGGGAGATCGGCTACGACCTCCTGATCGTGTGGGCCCTCGTGCTGATCGGTATCGCGCTGTTCGCACATCGGCGCAAGTTGCTGCTCCGGGACCTGGTGTGCTCGGGCACGCTCGCGTTCGCTCTGTCCCTGCTCGTCGGGAGGCTCTCCGGGACGGACTGGTCCCGAAGCTTCGACGCGATGACGGCCTCGCACGGCCCCGCGGTCTACATGGCGGTGCGGCTCTGCGTCGCTACGGCCGTGATCGTGACGGCCTCGCCGCACATGACGCATGCGCTCCGGTTCGTGGGCCGGGGGGTCCTGCTCGTCGGGGCGATCTCGGTGATCGCCCTGGGCGTCGCGTACGCGGTCGGCGTCGTCGCCGGGTTCGTCGTCGGGGTCGGGGCGGCCGCGTTCGTCCACCTGATCGTCGGGTCGCCCGGCGGCCGGCTGACCCTCGACCAGATCAAGGCGGCGCTCGCAGAGATCGGCATCGAGGCCTCCGATCTTCGGAACGCCCCGTTCGAGCCGAGCGGGGTCGCCCTCGCCACGGGCTCGGCGCCCGACGGCCGTCCGCTGCTGGTGAAGGTGTACGGCCGCGATGCCTGGGAGGGGCAGCTGCTCTCGTCGACGTGGGCGGCGCTCTGGCGCCGCGGTTCGAGGCCGCAGCTCGGCTCGGGCGGACGGCTGCAACTGGTGGAGCACGAAGCGTTCATCACGCTTCTCGCCGAACGTGCGGGCGTGCCCGTGATGCCGATCGTCGGCGCCGGCATGGCGGACGAGGGCGACGCCCTGCTCGTGAGCGAGGTGACGGGCCGTTCGTACGACGCGCTCGACCCGGAGGAGATCGATGACGCACTTCTCCGCGGCATCTGGGAGGCGGTGGGACGGCTCCACGAGCTCGGCGTCGCGCACGGCCAGCTGGACGGATCGCGCGTCGTGGTCCGCCCCGACGGCACTCCGGCGCTCGCCGACCTTGGTCAGGCCAGGGTTGCGGCGACGCGCGTGCCGCTGATGTCCGACCGCGCGCAGATCCTGGTCACGATGGCGCTCAAGGTGGGCGATCGCCGCGCGATCGAGGCGACCGCCGCCGCGATCGGGAACGACGGCCTGGCCGAGATCCTGCCGTTCCTGCAGCCGGCGGTGTTCGACCGACCCACGCTCCGCGCCGTCAAGGAGCAGGACTGGTCCCTCGGCGACCTGAGCGAGCGAGCGGCCGTCGTCGCCGGGATCGAGCCGCCGAAGCTCGAGCGGATCCGGCGGGTCACCGCCCGGTCGTTCCTGCTGGCCGCCGCGATCGCGCTGTTCGCGTATTGGCTCATCGCGTCGCTCGCGGGCATCGACATCAACGACGTCGTGGACGAGTTGAAGAGCGCGGACAAGATCTGGCTGTGGGCGGCGCTCCTGTTCACCCCGACCGCGCAGCTCGCCCAGGCGTTCTCGACGATCGGGGCGTCCCGCGAGGCCGTCAGGTACGGGCCCGTGCTGATGCTGCAGTACGCGATCCAGTTCATCCAGCTCGCCGTGCCCAGCTCAGCGGCCCGGGTCGCCCTCGAGATCCGGTTCTTCCAGCGGATGGGGATCGAGGTCGGGGCCGCCACGTCGATCGGACTGATCGACGGTGTGAGCGGGTTCGTGGTCCAGATCGCGATGATCCTGGTGATCACCCTCTCGGGGCTGGCGAGCCTCTCGCTGCCGAGCGCCACCTCCTCGAGCTCGTCCTCATCGAGCTCTTCCTCGAGCGGGTCGTCGCCCAGTCTCTGGATGCTCCTGGTCGCCCTGCTCGTGATCGGCCTGATCCTCGGCCTCGCGATCCCGCGGTACCGCAAGCTCATCAAGGAGGCCGTCCCCCGGTACCGCGCGATGATCCGGGACCAAGCCTCGGAGGCCGCCGTTGCGCTGCGGGTCCTGCGCGACCCCAAGAAGCTCGCGATGCTGTTCGGCGGCAACTTCGTCGGACAGGTGATCCTCGCGATCGTCCTGGGCCTGTGCCTGAAGGCGTTCGGCTACTCCGCGTCGTTGGCGCAACTGATCCTCGTGAACACGATCGTGAGCCTGTTCGCCGGCTTCATGCCCGTGCCCGGAGGGATGGGCGTGGCCGAGGCGGGATTCACCGCGGGGCTGCAGGCGATCGGGGTGCCGAGCGCGGCGGCGATGTCGACCGCGATCGCCTTCCGGCTCGTGAGCTTCTACATCCCGCCGCTCTGGGGCGTCTTCGCGATGCGGTGGCTGCGCCGGCACGAGTACGTATGAGGATGGGCGGCGCACTCGTACCGCCGATCGGACGCGACGCAGAGGGGTGTTCGTGAGCTCAGGAGGGACGACCGGGGGAGGCGTTAGGTCGGCAGCCGACACGTCGCCCCCCGATCCGCTGTCGATCATCCGGTCGCGCAGTTATCTGCAGGCGTTGGTGCTGGCTGCCATCATCGGTGTTCCGGTGGCGGCCGTCGCGTACGGCTTCCTGGCGCTGGTCGACCGGCTGCAGGAGGCCTTCTTCACCGACCTGCCGAGCGCGCTCGGCTTCGCGACGGTTCCCGCGTGGTGGCCGCTGCCGTTGGTGGCGTCTTCAGGACTTCTCGTCGCGATGTGCATCCGGTATCTGCCCGGGAACTGCGGCCACTCGCCGTCTGAGGGTTTCAAGACCGGCACGCCGACCCTGCCCATCGAACTACCCGGTGTGTTCCTGGCCGCCCTGGCGACGCTCGCGCTCGGTGCGGTCCTCGGGCCTGAAGCCCCGCTCATCGCGATCGGCAGCGGGCTCGGAGGACTCGCGATCCGACTCGTGAAGAAGGACGCACCGCCGAACGCGATCGCGATCATCGCGGCCGCCGGCAGCTTCGCCGCGATCAGCACGCTGATCGGCTCGCCCTTGATCGGCGCCTTCCTGCTGATGGAGGTCACCGGACTCGGCGGGGCGATGCTCGGCGTGGCGCTTCTGCCCGGCCTTCTGTCTGCGGGGATCGGCTTCCTGGTCTTCGTCGGGCTGGACTCCATGACCGGTCTCGGCACCTTCTCGCTGGCGATCCCCGATCTCCCGGCGTTCACGACGCCGACCGTGGGCATGTTCGGCTGGGCGATCGTGGTCGGCCTCGTCTGCCCGTTCCTCGCGTGGTGCATCTACACCTTGGCGCTATCGGTTCGGACCTACGTGCATGCACATCGGCTGGCTGCCACTCCGCTGCTCGGAGCGATGATCGCACTGCTCGCGATCGCCTTCTCCGAGATCACCGACAGAGGCACCGGCAACGTGCTTTTCTCGGGGCAATCCCAGCTCCCCATCCTGATCCAGCGGTCCGCCTCCTGGTCGATCGGTGCGCTGGTGCTGGTGATCGTCTGCAAGGGCCTGGCGTACGGACTGTCGATGAGTGCGTTCCGCGGCGGACCGATCTTCCCCAGCCTGTTCATCGGTGCGGCGATCGGGATCGTCGTCGCCCACCTCCCCGGGATGTCGCTCGTCCCTGGTCTGGCGATAGGGATCGGAGCGATGTGCGTGTCGGTCCTCAAGCTTCCTTTCACGTCCGTGCTGCTCGCCACGGTGCTGCTTTCCAGTGATTCCTACGCGGTGATGCCGCTCGCGATCGTCGCCGTCGTCGTCGCATACGTGCTTGCCGTATGGCTCCCGTCGCCGAAGGAGTGGTTCGTCGATACGACTCCGTGACCAGGCCGATGGTCAGCGTCCGGACGCGGTCATCACACGCTCCACGAGCTCCAGATGCGCCGCGAGGAAGTGGGGCGCGAGGAACCGCTCGCGGACGCGAGTCCGCGCGCCGTGCCCGATCTCGACGGCCAAGAGCTCGTCACGCAGGAGGTCGGCGACGGCGTCTCCGTAGGCGACCAGGTCCGTGGCCTCCACGAGCACCCCGCTCTCTCCGTCGACGATCTGGTCCTGGATGCCGCCCACCCGCGACGCGATCACCGGACGCTCCTTCCACATCGCCTCCGTCACGGTGAGGCCGAAGCCCTCGGCGAGGCTCTTCTGCACGACGATGTGCGCGAACCGCTGGAGCGCGTTCACGACGACGGCGTTCTCGATCAGGTCGTCCACGGGGAGGCTGGCCAGATGCACACGGCTCCGCGGTCCCGGTGGGAGGGCGGTCCACGCATCGCGTACCTGGGACAGGACCTCGAGCCCCTCCGGGTCGTCGGAGACGGCGTCGGCCGCGGGTCCCGCGAGCATCAGGTGCGCCTCGTCGATCGGCACCCGGTCCACGAACCCGTGGAGGACCCCGAGCGGGTCCTTCAGCCGGTCCCATCGAGAGACCTGGAGCACGAGGGGTGCGGTCGACGGGACGGGGCGATCCTCCAGCATCGTGGCCCGGCGGGTGACGCGGACGACACTCCCGTCGGGGAGCGTCACCAGGGGCTCACCGGGCGGTGCGTCGAGCAGGCCGGTGGCGGCGAGCACGGCGTTGCGTGTGGCAGGGTCCATCGGGGCGTTCTTCGGGGAGGCCGGATCGATGCAGGGCGGGATGATGGCCACGTGCCGGCGATCGAGGCCGTCCCACACGTAGGCCTCCCGGGTGAAGACCGTCGCCGCGGCTGCACCGACGTCGTCGACCAGGAACGACCAGGCCGATCGCGTCACGTCGTCGGGCCGATCGATCCCCACGTGGCACACCCAGATGATGCGGGCGCCGATCGCCGCGAGCGCGGGCGCGAGCCCGGCGGTCTGGGGGTCGTGCAGCACGACTACGTCTCCCGGCCGCACCAGGGCGAGGATCGCCTCGAGGTTCGGGGCGAGTGCGCGGTCGTAGATCCGCCGCTCATCCGGGCCGAGCGGCCCGCCGTCACCCTCGCTCGCGTGCAGGCGGTTGTGGATCCGCTTGGTGACCATGAAGAAGTCGGGGGCGCCCTCGACCACGAGCCATCGCGTCGTGACGCCGCCGTCCAGGAGGTACCCGAGGAGGGAATGGAGGAGCTCCGCAACGCCGCCGCCGTCGGAGGTCGAGTTCACGTGCCAGAGCGTGTGGCCGCGCAGGAGCTCGGACCCCCGGCGCACCGCGGCCTCGTAGCGCGAGAGATCCGCCGGGTCCACGAGCTCGGAGAACCCGGCGGTCGAGCGTCGGGGGAGCGACACCTCGCGCATCGTCGGGCATCATCCGACGTCTGGCGGTCGGTGGCGAGCACCTGCAAGGCATCGTCCCGAAATCGGGGCCTGGCCCCGGTGGTACCCTTCACCCATGTAGGGAGTGACGCCCATCCGGGAGCGGGTGGGCGTTCTGCGTTTCCGGGGCAGGCACGACATGGGGGAGCGGATGGAATTCGAGATCGGGATCGGCAAGACGGCCCGCAGGGCGTACGGGTTCGACGAGGTAGCGATCGTGCCGTCGAGGCGCACGCGCGACCCCGAGGACGTGAGCATCGAGTGGGAGATCGACGCGTACACCTTCCCGCTGCCGATGATGGCGAGTGCGATGGACGCGGCGGTCTCGCCGGCCACGGCGGTCGCGATCGGGAGCCTGGGCGGGCTCGCGTGCCTGAACCTCGAGGGACTGTGGACGCGGTACGAGGATCCCGAGCCGATCTACGAGGAGATCGCGGAGCTCTCCGACGAGAAGGCCACGCGCCGGATGCAGGAGCTCTACGCCGAGCCGATCAAGGAAGAGCTGATCGGACGCCGTGTGGAGGAGATCAAGGCGGGCGGCGTCACGAGCTGCGCCTCGCTCACCCCCCAGCGTGTCGAGAAGTACGCGCCGATCGTGCTCGCCGCCGGACTCGATATCCTTGTGATCCAGGGAACGGTGGTCTCGGGTGAGCATGTGTCGAGCCAGCACGAGCCCCTCAACCTGAAGAAGTTCATCCCGGAGTTCGACATCCCCGTGATGGTGGGCGGCTGCGCCTCCTACTCCACCGCGCTGCACCTGATGCGCACCGGCGCGGTGGGCGTGCTCGTGGGCGTCGGGCCCGGGAACGCCTGCACCACACGCGGCGTGCTCGGGATCGGCGTGCCGCAGGCCACCGCGATCGCCGACGCCGCCGCGGCTCGCCGCGAGCATCAGCACGAGACCGGGCGGTACTGCCACGTGATCGCCGACGGCGGCATGCGCACCGGCGGCGACATCGCGAAGGCGATCGCGTGCGGCGCAGACGCCGTGATGATCGGCTCCCCCATGACCCGGGCGTACGAGGCTCCCGGCCGCGGCTACCACTGGGGCATGGCCACGTTCCACCCCACCCTGCCCCGCGGCGCGCGGGTGAAGACGCAGCAGGTCGCCTCGATCGAGGAGATCCTCAAAGGCCCCGCGCACGAGAACGACGGCACGTTCAACCTGTTCGGGGCGCTCGCGACGTCGATGGCCACCACCGGCTACCAGTCGATCAAGGAGTTCCAGAAGGCCGAGCTCGTGATCGCCCCGTCGATCAAGACCGAGGGCAAGACCTATCAGAACGCCCAGCACGTGGGCATGGGTCACTGATCCGAGGCGTCGCGCGGATCGCACGATGCGACTACCCTGGTTGGATGGCCGAAATGGGCGGTGACGAGCGACGGATCTGCGACCTCGGCTCCATGACCTGCCAGGTCTTGCCCATGGAGTTCCGGCGGAACATGCAGTCCCTCGAGGTCGGAGACTCGATCGAGTTCCTCGTGCGAGATCCCTCCGCGAAGGAGGACCTCCCCCCGCTCGCCCGGATGATGGGTCATAGGATCCTCGCTGAGGAATCACTCGACGACGGTGCCCTCTCGGTCGTCGTCGAGCGAGCCAGGTAGGGAAAGGAGCGTGGGGTCGGACATGCTGTTGTTCACGTGTACGCACTCGCAGGACGACGTCGAGCGTGCGATCTTGCCGTTCGTGGCGGCGAACACGGCGGCGATCGCGGGACAGGATGCCGTCGTGCTGCTCACGATCGAGGGCGTCTGGCTCGGCACGAAGGGGGGAGCCGAGGGGATCGAGAAGGAAGGATTCCCTCCGCTGCCGGCCCTCTACGACGAGTTCATCGGGAACGGCGGCCAGGTATGGCTGTGCGGCACCTGCGCCAAGCCGCGCGGGATCACGGACGATCAGCTGGCCAAGGGCGCCAGGATCACCGGCGCCGCCAACATCATCGAGCACATCATCGGCGGGGCGACACCGGTCTCGTTCAGCTGACCTTTAGGTTCCCGAGCTGGTCTCGGCGAGGACGTCGGCGACGTCGGGCGTCGCGAGGAAGCGGTTCCGGAGCTCATCGTCGCGGATCGACGCCGCGAGCCCGGCGATCATCGCGGCCGCCTCGCCTCGCTCGGCTTCGGCCGCGACCGGGTCGTCTCGGTCGTCCGCGATCCGCGCCGCGAGGGCGAGCGCGCGCCACAGGATGGCCCGGTCGCCCGCCCGGGTCGCGAGCTCGGCGACCTTGGAGGGGTTGGACACCTCGTGACCGGCCTGGACACGAGCCCAGGTCGCGAGCGCCTCGGCAGCCGGGCATTGTTCTCGGGCCCCCTCGAGGAGCCACTCGGCTGCGTCGGAGGCGGCGTCGCGGTCCCCGGCGCGCGCCCAGGCCACGATCTCGATCCGACCACAGGCGATCCGGGGCAGCAACAGGCCCTCGGCCCCAGCTCGGGCCTCGAGGAAGGCCGCGCGTGCGCGGTCGCCGTCGCCCCCACGGAGGTGGGTCCATCCTCGCGCGGCGTGCCGGACCGCTCCCAGGGTGTGGACCCCCGGCGCCGTTGCGTCGAGCTCATCGAGCGCCCGCGTCGCCAAGTCGGCCGCGTCGAGCTCCTGAAGGAGGGTGACGCGCGCGAGACGTCCTGCGATCGAGCCGGTCGTGACGACCTTCGCGTCGGCGATCGCGATCGCTGCATCGAGGGTCGCGAGCGCGTCCCCCAGCTCGCCGCGCTGCATCGAGATCAGGGCGAGGCCGATCAGCGGGAGCGGCTCCTCCCGCTGCATCCCGAGTTCCCGTGCCCCAGACAGCGCAGCGTCGAACAGGTGCGCGGCATCGCCGATGTCGCCAGAGAAGAACCGCAGGAAGCCGAGGGTTCCGGCGACGGTGTTCCCCATGGGCCGATGTCCGAGGTGACGCCAGAGCTGCCGCGCGCGTTCCCCGTGTTCGATCGCCTGATCGAACGGGCCCTGGCAAAGTCCGATCTCGGTGAGACCGGTCCGCGCGAACGCCTCGCCCTCGAGGTCGCGCGCCTCCCGCGCGATCCTCAACCCATCCTCCAGGTGGGATCGGGCGAGCACGGGGTCGCCGCGATCCCACGCGACGTTCCCCGCGAGGCACATCGTTCTTGACTCGTGGTAAAACAGCCCGGCCGCGTGCGCCGACGCGAGGGCCTGGGGGATGATGTCCTCAGCCTCGTCGAGCCGCCGGAGGGAGCGCAGGGCGCCGGCGATCGCGGAGAGTTCCTGCGCCTCGAGCCAGTCGCGCCCCGTCGCGCGGCTGATCGCCAAGGCCTCTCGGTAGTCGTGCAGCGCCTCCTCGTAACGCCCGAGCTGCTCCCGCGCCTCGCCTCGGCTGTGCGCGATCTCCGAGCGGAGGCTCCCGGTGTCGTCCTGCGAGGGTTCACCGGCGGCACGCGCGGCGCGCTCGTACCACCGGATCGCGTTCTCCGCGGCGTACGAACGACGGTGACGATGTCCGGCCAGCATCGCGTACTTCGCCGTCCTTCGCGGGTCGCCCGCCCGCTCGGCGTGGTGGGCGAGCAGTTCCGCGAACTCCTCGTCGCGGCCCCTCGTGCCGCGCTCCATCCAATCCAGCACCGATCGATGCGCATCCGCGCGACGGGTCCGAGGGATGCTCCCATAGGTGACCTCGTGGATCAGGGCATGGTCGAAGACGTACTCGGCCGACTCCGCGATCGTGCTGGTCGAGTGCGATCGTATGAGTCCTCGCTCGAGGAGCTCCTCGACCGTCCCCGCCTCGCGGGAACCGCTGATCTCCTCGAGCCCGCCGGTCCAGAACGTGCGACCCACGACGCTCGCCATCTGGAGGACGGCCTTCACCCCGGGCTCGAGCCGGTCGATGCGCGCCGCGATCGCCATCTGGACCGTGTCGGGCATCGCGGCCGAGATCTCGCCGGAGGCGGTCCATACGCCGTCCCGCCGCTCGATCGCGCCGTCCTCGGTCAACGTCCGGACCAGCTCCGACGCGAAGAACGGGTTCCCTCCCGCTCGCTCGACGATCGCGTCGACGAGGGCCGGCTCCGCATGCCCGTCGAGGAGCTCATCCACGAGCGCCGCACCGTCGGCCTGCGGGAGCGGGCGCAGCTCGACGGTGGAGGCCGATGCGCTGCCCCGGAGCCACGAGGGACGCCGCTCGAGCAGCTCGGGCCTGGCGAGACAGACGAAGAGGACGGGCGCCGCGATCCGTCCGACGAGCTGTTCGAGGAGGTCGAGCATCGCGTCGTCTCCCCAGTGCAGGTCCTCGATCCACGCGATCAGCGGTCCGGGCGAGGCCAGCGACGACAGGTACGTCGACCACGCGTTCACGATCATGCGTTGGCCGGCGTCGCGACCGACGCCCGCGAGGGGGTCAGGCTCGGCCGGGAAGCCGATGGACGACATGACCGTTGCGAGGATCACGTCGGCGTCGTCAACGCCTCCGAGGTACCGTCCGATCCGCTCGCGGGCCTTCACCACGATCACGTCCGGTGGATCGCTGTCGAGGATCGCGGCGTCGGACTTCACGATCTCGGCGAGCGGCCACAGGCGCAGGCCGCTCCCGTACGGCAGGCAACGACCGCGCACCCACCTGATCCCCGCCCCACGCGAGAACTCGTACGCGAGCCGGCTCTTGCCGACGCCGGCGGATCCGATGATGGTGACGAGGTGCGGCTGCTGGTCGCGCCCGCACCGACGCAGGAGCACGTCCAAGAGCGCGATCTCGTCGGTCCGTCCGACGAGCGGATGAACGGCGTCGGACTCCGACCGAGCGGCCTCGGCCGTGATGCGCCACGCTCCGACGGGGACGCCGACGCCCTTGAGTTCCAGGACGCCGAGATCCACGGCCTCGAACGACGCCGCGACGTCTCGATGGGTTCGCTCGCTCACCACGAGCCCGCCCGGGGGGGCGGCGGCTTGCAGGCGAGCGGCGATCGAGGTCGTATCGCCGGTCACGAGGGCCTGGTCGCTCCCTGGGGCCGCGATCACCTCGCCCGTGTGGATCCCGACCCGCAGGGCGAGATCCTGCCCCAGATCAGAGGCCAGCTGACGGTTCAACCCGGCCATGGCGGCCAGCATGGAGAGTCCGGCCCGCACGGCCCGCTCGGGATCGTCCCCGTGCGTGAGCGGGGCGCCGAACACGCCGACCACGGCGTCGCCGATGAACTTCTCCAGCGCGCCACCGTGGCTGGACACGATCGCCGACATCGCCTCGAAGTAGGAGCCGTACAGCTCCCTGAGGTCCTCGGGATCGAGCCGGGTGGCGAGCTCTGTCGAGGAGACGAGGTCGGCGAAGAGCACGCTCACGACCTTCCGCTCCTCGCCGGACGGTGCGAGCCCCTCGTGACCCGAGCGTTCGACCGAGGTCGAGAGGCCCGCGCCGCACGCGCCGCAGAAGGCGAGTCCGAGCCCCATGACCGCACCACACGAGGGACACGGGCGTTCGAGCGCCTGGCCGCATCCGCCACAGAACCGGAAGCCGCTCGGGTTGCCCGTTCCGCAGGCCGGGCACTCGATGAAGGGACCTTCCACACCCATCCGGAGAGTGTGACGCAATCGTGCTGCCGTGGTGAGGCCGTCGCGACCATCGATGAGTCCCGGACGACTGCTACCGTGGGTCCGTGCAGGAACCGCGCCCGATCCTCGTCGTCGACCTCGGGGCGCAGTACGCCCAGCTGATCGCGCGGCGCGTCCGCGAGGCACACGTCTACTCCGAGATCGTCGCGCACGACGCCACCGTCGACGAGCTCCGCGCGAAGCGCCCGGCCGGCATCATCCTTTCGGGCGGGCCGGCCAGCGTGTACGAGCCCGGCGGCCCGCAGGTCGACCCCGGGTTGTTCGAGCTGGGCGTGCCGGTGCTCGGCATCTGCTACGGACACCAGCTGATGGCGTGCGCCCTCGGCGGCGAGGTCGCCGCGACCGGCCAGCGCGAGTACGGCGGGACCGGCCTCCACGTCACGGCCGGTTCCCGGCTGCTCCAGGACTTCCCGGCCGAGGACACGGTCTGGATGAGTCACGGCGATGCCGTCACACGAGCCCCCGAGGGGTTCCGCGTCACGGCCGCCACGGACCAGATCCCGATCGCGGCCATGGAGGACCCCGAGCGAGGCTTCTACGCGGTCCAGTTCCACCCCGAGGTCTCGCATACGCCTCGCGGCCAGGACGCGATGAAGCGGTTCCTGTATGAAGGGTGCGACCTGCTGCCCGACTGGACGCCGACGAACATCGTCGAGGACTCCGTGGAGCGGATCCGTGCCCAGGTCGGCGACGCCGAGGTGCTCTGCGCGCTCTCGGGCGGGGTCGACTCCGCGGTGGCGGCGCTCTTGGTGCATCGCGCGGTGGGCGACCAGCTCACCTGTGTATTCGTCGATCACGGCCTGAACCGCGAGGGCGAGCCCGACCAGGTCGAGGAGACGTTCGGGCGCCACTTCCACATCCCGCTCGTGCACGTGAAGGCCGTCGACCGGTTCCTCGCGAAGCTCGCGGGGGTGACCGACCCCGAGGCCAAGCGCAAGGCGATCGGCGAGGAGTTCATCCGCGTGTTCGAGGAGGTCGCCCGCGAGTACTCTGGCGCGAAGTTCCTGGTGCAGGGGACGCTCTATCCCGACGTGATCGAGTCGGGATCGAAGACCGCCGCCAACATCAAGAGCCATCACAACGTCGGCGGTTTGCCCGAGGACATGGACTTCGAGCTCGTGGAGCCTCTGCGCGACCTGTTCAAGGACGAGGTCCGCCAGGTGGGCGCCGAGCTGGGCCTGCCCGAGGAGATCACCCAGCGTCAGCCGTTCCCGGGTCCTGGGCTCGCCGTGCGGATCGTGGGCGAGGTGACCGTCGACAACCTGACGAAGGTCCGGGGCGCAGATCACATCGTGCGCCAGGAGATCAAGCGGGCCGGGCTCGAGCGCGAGACCTGGCAGGCGTTCTGCGTGCTCCTGGCCGACGTGAAGAGCGTGGGCGTGATGGGGGACGGACGCACCTACGAGACGCCGGTCGTGATCCGCGCGGTCACGAGCGAGGATGCGATGACCGCGGACTGGGCCAAGCTCCCCTACGAGGTCCTGGACACGATCTCGAGCCGGATCATCCGCGAGGTGCCCGGGGTGAACCGGGTGGCCTACGACATCACGAGCAAGCCCCCCGGCACGATCGAGTGGGAGTAGACCTCGGGCGTCGCGCCCTCAAACGCGCGAGGCAGTGACGATCAGCCGTTCGTAGCTCCCGTACACCGGGTTGCAGGTCGTGAGCACGAGCGTCGGTTCATCGGTCTGTGCCAACACCCGGCCGGAGCCCTGCTCGGGGATCACGAACACGCGGTCGATCGCGTACCGGTATGTCCCGTACTCGGTATGCAGGGTGATCCGGTCGCCCGGGCTGAGGTCGCTCAGCTCGAAGAACGGGTGCAGGTACGTCGTGCGATGGCCGGCGATCCCCACGCGGCCTCCGTCGTCCCAGGGGTCGGCGGTGTCGGCGTAGTGACCGGGGCCTTGCTTGAGGGCCTCGTGGCCCGTCCCCTGCACGACCATGAAGTTGACGCCGATCTCGGGGATCACGATCTGGGCGTACGCGTCGCCGAGCGGCACGCTCTGAGCGTCGGCAGGCTCGCGCGGGTCGTCGCGCGCCACGAACCCGGTGCGCAGGCGATCCTGTGCGTGCGCGGTCTCGATGCCGGTGCCCCAGAGCAGCCACCCGACGTATCCCGCGATGCCCGAGGCGAGCATCAGGCACGCCATGCCGAACCAGTGGACGGTCGCTGCCCAGCCGTGACGACGTGTTCGTGACGGACGTGCCGGCTCTTCGAGGGGCTCGACGGGCACGGTCGGGGGAGGGAGGTCGCTCATGCGGGCATCGAGGCAAGGGTAATGCAGCGACCTCGGGCGCAACCAGGGTCCCAGAAGGTCCTTTCAGCCTAGGGCAACGGTCTCGAAGATCCTCCCCTACCTTGTCGGTGCTAGGTCGAAGCTCGTAGGCTGGTTCCGTTCACACGAAACACTGGTCCAGGGCCGGATGCCGGCCGGATATGGGAGGGAAGACACATGCGCAAGGGGGTCGCCGCCCTTGTTCTCGCGGTAATCGGTGCCTTGGTACCGGGGGTGGCCCACGCCGGCCCCTATTCGCCCGATCCGTCGTACCAGGCCAATCAGATCGTCCGCGACGCCAAGTTCGGGAACGGCGCGATCTACCTCGCGGGCGAGTTCACGAGCATGCGGCCCGCCGGCGCCGACCCGGGGACGGGCGAGGTCACGCGGAACCACGCGGCCGCGATCGACGCGTCGACGGGCGCCCTCCTCCCATGGGACCCGAACGTGAACGGGGTCGTGTACAGCCTCGTGGTCGACGGCGGCACCGTCTACCTGGCCGGCAAGTTCACGAGCGTGAACGGTGTAGCCCGGACGAACCTCGCCGCGGTCGACGCCACCACCGCCGCCGTGAAGTCCTGGAACCCGAAAGCCGGCGGCGCGGTCCGCGTGATCGTGAAGGGCCCGAACGGCACCTTCTTCATCGGCGGGGGATTCGGCACCGTGAACAGCCAGACCCGCAAGCGCCTCGCTGAGATCACTCCCGCCGGGACGGTGACCTCGTGGTCGGTGAACGTCGGTCAGGTGAGCGGCTTCGCATGTCCCCCTCGTTGCTCGCCGACCGTCTACACGATCGACTTCTCGACCGATGGCCAGACGGTCTTCTTCGGGGGGCACTTCGGACTCGTCAACAACGTCGGCCGCAACGAGGTGGCGGCCGTGTCGATCACGAACGGGTCGACGTTGCTGCCGTGGGATCCCGACGTCTATGCGGACGGGAACTGCCCGACGTGCACGACGAACGAGACCGCCCGCGTGTACCACCTGATCATCACGGCGAGCAAGGCGTACATGTGCGGCGGCTTCTGGAAGGTGTATCACGGCACGCGGCGCGCCTATAACGTGCTGGTGACGAACCTCTCGAACGGTGAGCCCGACCCGGTGTACTCGGCCGGCAACGACGGCGACACGCCGGGCTGCGCGCTCCGGGGCGGGGTCCTCTACTTCGGTGGCCACTTCAACTACGTCGGCAAGATCTGCTCGCAGAACCCGGGCGGCGGGGCGACGAAGTGCACGGTCGACAACGCCACCACGCGTCACCACGTGGCCGCCGTCAACGCGACCACCGGCGAGGTCCTCGCCTGGGACGCGAACGCCAACTCGAACCACGGGATCTGGGCGATCGAAGCCGGACCGAACGGCCAGATGGCCTTCACCGGCTACTTCACGAGGATCGGCGGCAGCAAGCAGCAGATGATCGCGAAGTACTCGGCGTCCCACCTGATCTGATCCGACAGGGTGCCGGGC
>Ga0315273_10003366_pt1 | contig 19252 bp, 16 predicted proteins | sample YL17G02_0_MG_FD_205753 | JGI IMG/M metagenome (GOLD analysis project Ga0315273, IMG submission 205753) | Sediment microbial communities from Yellowstone Lake, YNP, Wyoming, USA - YL17G02_0 | ecosystem: Environmental > Aquatic > Freshwater > Lake > Sediment | place: USA: Wyoming | collected...
GCTGCTGAGAGATTATCTATGACAAAAAACAAAAGGAACAACCTATTATCTCAACGTAACTCTCATCACCGTAGTTACTTGCACCTACCGAAATTCAGGGAAACCCTGTTTTCGACTCGCGGAAAATGAGATATAAGATCTTTTCTCCTAAGCTTTCGAATTGTACAAGGTTGATATAGAATGTTTCCATGACCAAGCAGGACACGCCGCTGCGATGGGGATTCCTTGGTTTCGGTGGCTTCAGCGATGTCGCCATGGCACCGGCCATCACGGGCGCTCCTGGGCACAGGCTGCAGGCCGTCTGGGGCAGGAACCCGGAGCGCACGCAGACCTATGCCCGAAAATACGGGGTACCCCGCTGCGCGGCAAACCCCGAGGAGCTGCTGGAATCCAGGGACCTGGATGCCGTCTACATCGTGACGCCGAACTCCCAACACGCCGACCTGACGGTGCGCGCCGCTCAACGCGGATTGCACGTGCTCTGCGAAAAACCCATGGCGGCAAGCCTGGCCCAGGCGCAGCGCATGGTCGACGCCTGCCAGCGGGCCGGGGTCCGCCTCATGATCGGCAACATGATGCGCTTCAACCCCTGCCACGCCTGGATCCGCGAGTTCATCGCCGGCGGGAACCTGGGGGAGGTCACCGAGGCTCAAGGCCTGTTCGGGTATGACCTCCCCGCCTTCTTCCCGCTGTCCTCCGCCCCATGGCGCCTGGACCCTGAGCTCGCCGGCGGCGGGGCGATGATGGACGTGGGAGTCCATGTCGTCGACCTGCTGCGCTTCCTGATCGGCCGGGAGGTCGCCGAGGTGCAGGGGGCCATCGACACCCGCACCTATCCCTTCCCCATCGACTGGAACTCGGCCGCGGTCCTGCGCTTCGAGGGTGGAGCGCTGGCCACGGTGCTCGCGTCCTTCGACAATCGCTTCCGGGAAAACTACCTGCAGATCAGCGGGACTCGCGGCAGTCTGAAGGCCGAGGGCACGCTCTGGCGGGAATCCACCGGCAGTGTGCGGGCGGTCACCGAGCGGGGCGTAGTCACTTTCCAGCCGCCGTCCGGCTCCCCCAACCCGTACACGCTGCAGGTCGAACACTTCGGCGAGTGCATTGCTGACGGCCGGGACTCCTTGATCGACGGTCGTGAAGGCGTGAGGGATCTGGCGATATGTCTGGCGGTCTATGAATCGTCCCGGAGCCGGACCGTCATGAAGCTGTAGCCAAGGCTCAGCGCCACTTGGCCAGCTTCAACAGCTGCTTCACGACCAGCGTCACGATCACTAATAGTATTATGGCCATGGCGCAGGCGCGCCCGAAGTGGTTCGAGGTATAGGCGTAGTTGTAGGCCAGCACCGACCAGGTGGTCGTGGAGAAATCCGGGCCGCCGGCGGTCATGATGTAGATGTGATCGAAGGCCTTGAAGGCGTCCATGAGCCGGAACACTACGGCGATCGTGAGCACCGGCCGCACCAGCGGCAGGGTGACCATCCAGAAGGTCTGCCACGGCTTGGCCCCGTACACCCGCGCCGCTTCGAAAGGTTCCACCGGCAGGGCTTTCAGGCCGGCGAAGGCGATCAGGAAGATGAACGAGGTCCACTGCCACACGTCGATGAAGATCATCGAAACCAGGGCGTGCCGGGTGTCCAGCCAGTTGCCGCCCAGCCCCAGCTGCTTCAGATAATAGGAAATCACGCCGAACTGGGGGTTCAACTCGAGCCGGAAAATGATCCCTCCGAGGATCGTGGAGATGAGCATGGGGGTGATCAGCAGGGAAACCAGCCACTTCTGAGCCTTCACCGCCTTGTCCACCAGGATGGCCAGCAGCAGCCCCAGCACCACCTCCAGCACGATCGCGGAGGCCACGTACACGATCGTCAGGATGGTCGACTGCCAGAAACGGGCGGAGATCAGGATGTCGCCGAAGTTCTTGAACCAGACGAACCGGGGCGCCCTGAGGTTGATCGTGCTCGCGTTGGTCAGGGCCAGGCGAACGGCGAAGATGAACGGGTACAGCGAGATGGCGGCGAGGATGATCGTCATCGGGGCGATCATCAGGTACTTGAAGGAGCTCTCCACGAACCGGCTGAACACGCCGCCTTTCCTGATGGTGATTGCAGCAGCCTGATCTTCCATGCTTTTAAGTTCCTCTAAATGGGGGGCGGGACGGGCCCGCCCCCCTCATTCGCCGTCCTTACCTGGACTTGAGGTAAGCGGCCATCTCCTCCGGCAGCCCCTTGGCTGCCTGCTCGGCCGTCGCGTTGCCGATACCCACCTTCTGGATCCACGAGGAGCCGATCATCACCAGCTCGCTCATGTCGTTGTGCATGGGTAGCGAGCGGCCGTACTCCTGGACCATCGGCGCCAGCACCGGGTACGGCATCATGGCGTCCTTGGCCAGCCAGACCTTCTTGATCGGGGAGGAGCCGCCGTACTTGGCGTACAGGAGGGCGCCCTCGCCGAAGGTCGACCAGGTCAGGAACTTCATGGCCGCGTCCTTGTTCTGGGACTTCTTGTTCAGCGACAGGTTGATGGTCTGCACGTACATGGCCCGCTTGATCTTGCCGTCGGCCTGCTTCCAGCCCGGGGGCGGGGCCAGGGCGATTTTGTCGTAGACCTTGGGGGACATTTCCTTGTTGGACAGCGAGAAGTAGTTGGCGTTCCACTGGATGGCCATGGCCACGTTGCCGCTCTCCAGGGCCGCGGACACCTCGGGGTACTCGGTGTTGTCGAAGCCCGGGTACAGGGCGCCGGCCTTATTCATGTCCTCGAAGAACTTGAAGGCCTTCACCGCGTCGGCGTTATACAGTGCGATTTCCTTGTCGCCGGGCTTGAAGATCTCGTAGCCCGCCGGCCAGAGGGTTTCCAGGGCGGCGCAGTAGGTCCACTTCTCGTACTTGCCCTGCAGGACCGCTCCGTACTCGGTCGGCGAGGACGGGTTGATCGACTTGGTGAACTTCTTGGCCACCTCCACGAACTCCGGCCAGGTCTCCGGCGGCTTGCTGATGATGTCCTTGCGGTAGTACACGCACAGCTCGCTCATGTCCTTGGGCATGCCCAGGATCGCCCCGTCGGAAGCGGTGACGCAGGCCTTCGCCGGGTCCAAGAGGCCGTCGATGTTGTACTTCTCACCGTCGGGCCCGGTCATGATGTCGGCCTTGGCCAGGTAGGGGCGCAGGTCCTCTATGTAGGGGCGCAGCTGGCCCAGGGCCATGTTGAACGGGTGCACCAGGTCAGGCTCGCGCAGCCCGGCGACCAGCTGGGACTGCATCTTCTCGAAGTAGCCCATGCGGCTCAGGGCCACGGCGTTCACGGTGATGCCCGTGGCGGCCGCGTACTTCTCGTTCCAGTACTTGGCCGTCGGCGCCATGGCGTCGTACTCGGGCCCGGAGAACATCTGCACGGTGATGGTCACCTTCTTGGGCGCGGCCACGCCGGTCACGGCCACGGCCAGCACCAGCCCGAGGCAGAGCAGAATCGCTGCGATTCGCTTGCTCATTCGTTCCTCCTTCGCGTTTACATATGCACGATCAGGCATACAATGCCCTACCCGTGTCCCGGTTGAAAACGTGCACCGTGTCCAGGTCGAAGCTCAAGGACACCTTGTCCCCGATCTTGAAACTGCTGGACCAGGAGCACAGCACTTTTACGAGCTTACCCTCGACGCTCACTGTGGCCACGGCCTCGCCCCCGAGGGGCTCGAACACGTACACCTCGCCCCGGATCAGCCCCTGGGCGGGGTCGCGGTGGATGGCGATTTCGCTGGGCCGGATGCCCAGGCTGGCCGCCGCGCCCACCTGCAACCCGCGCAGGGCGGCCTGCAGGCGCTCGTTGCACTGCACCGAAAAGCCGGAGCCAGAGATGTAGAAGCAGCCGTCGCGGTTGGCCACCTCGCAGTCCAGCAGGTTGATCGGCGGGTCGCCGATGGCCTGGGCCACGACCACGTTGGCCGGCCGGCTGAACAACTCGATGGGCGTGCCGATCTGCTCGATCACCCCGTGGTTCAGCACCGCCGCCCGGTCGGCCATGGCCACCACCTCGGCGTAGTCCGGGGTGGCCAGCACGGTGGTCCGCCCGGACTTCTTCTGCAGCTTTTTAAGCTCGCCGCGCATGTGGTGGCGGAGCTTGGCGTCCAGGTGGGCGATGGGCTCGTCCAGCAGGAACAGCTGGGAATCCCGGACTAGCGCCCGCCCAAGCCCGACGCGCTGCTTCTGTCCGCCGGAAAGCTCCTTGGGGTAGCGGGCGAGCAGCTCGTGGATTTCCAGCATGCGGGCCGTCTCGGCCACCCGCTTCTGGATGTCCGCGGAGCTGTACCTGGTTGCCCGGCTGGGCGCCCGCAGGGGGAAGGCCATGTTCTCCGCCACGGTCAGGTGCGGGTACAGCGCGTAGCTCTCGAACACCATGGCGAAGTCCCGCTCCTGAGGGCGCAGCTCGACAATGGACCGTCCGCCGGCCTTGATTTCCCCCTTGTCCGGCTTCTCGATGCCGGCGATCAGGTTGACCGTGGTGGACTTGCCCGCCCCCGAAGGGCCGAGCAGCGCGAACAGCTCGCCGGTCTTCACGGTGAAGGCCAGTTCGCTGACCGCCGTGACCTTGCCGTAGTTTTTCGTGATCCCCTCGAGGGTGAGTTCGATGCCCATGCCCCTCTACCTCGCTTCGACTTTCATGATGCTCGCTTCGCTCTGGCGGTCGAACAGGTGAAAGCGGTTGGCCGCGACTTCCAGGGTGACGGTGTCCCCTTCGCTGAAGCGCACGGTCGGCGCGCATTGCACCAGCACCGTGTACTCGCAGAGCCTGGCCTCCAGGAAGGAGTGCTCGCAGCCCGCCTCGTAATTCAGCACCCCGCCCTGGACCGCGCTCTTGCTGCTGGAAGGCCTCGCCTGCATGTTGGCCCCGCTGGAGATTTCGAAATCGATGGGGCGGATGCCGAAAAACACCTCCCCGCCGCGGAACTCCGGGTCGATCCGGGCGGCCTGCTCGCCGCCCAGCGCGACGTCGAAGCCCCTGCCGCCGGTGAAGATCCGCACCCGGCCGGAGCCGTTGCGCTCCAGGGTGCAGGGAATGAAGTTCATGGGGGGCTCCCCGATGAACCTGGCCACAAACATGTTCGCCGGCTGGTTGTACAGCTCGTCCGGTGTGCCGTACTGCTGCACCACGCCCAGGTTCATCACCGCGATGCGGTCAGACATGGCCAGGGCCTCCAGCTGGTCGTGGGTGACGTACACCGTGGTGATGCCCAGCACGCGCTGCAGGCGGGCCAGCTCGCCGCGGGTGCGCGCTCTCAAGTCGGCGTCCAGGTGCGAGATGGGTTCGTCCATCAGCAGCACCGAGCTCTTGCGGATCAGGGCGCGCGCGATCCCCACCCGCTGCTTCTCCCCGCCGCCCAGGTTCACGGCCAGCGTTTTCAAGAGGCCGTCCAGGTCCAGCAGCTTGCTGATTTCCTCGACCTTCCTGCGGATCTCCCCCCTGTCCCCGCCGCGCAGGGTGAGCGGGAAGGCGATGTTATCGTAGCTGGACATGTGCGGGAAAAGGGCGTAGTTCTCAAACACCATGGCCACGTCGCGGTCCCCCGGCTCCACCTCGTTGATACGCCGCCCGCCGATCGAGAGGTCCCCGCGGGTGATCTCCTCCAGGCCGGCGATCATCCGCAGGGTGGAGGACTTGCCGCACCCCGAAGGGCCCAGCAGGCTCACGAACTCCCCATCCCTGATCTGGAGGTTCATGTCCTTGACCGCTTCCACGCTCTTGCCGTAGACCTTCCAGACTCCCCGAAACGCTATCTCAGCCACTTTGCTAGCCCCTCCCCGCTACTTCACGGCGCCCATGGTCAGGCCGCGCACCAGGTAGCGCTGGCCGATCAGGCCGACCACCACGGTCGGGATGATGGCGATCACCGCGGCAGCGGCGATCCTCCCCCACCGGATGCCGTACCCGGTCACGAACAGGCCCACCCCGGCGGTAAGCGGGGTCGAGCGAATGAAAGAAATGACCATGGCGAACAGGAACTCGTTCCAGGAAAAGATGAAGCAGATGATCATCACGGCCGCCACCGCGGAGCGGGTCAGCGGGAAGACGATCCGGGTCATGACCTGGAACCGGGAGTAGCCGTCCATGTACGCGGCCTTTTCCAGGTCGGCCGGGATGTCCTCGATGAAGCTCTTGATGATCCAGCAGGCGAAGGGGATGTTGAACGTCAGGTAGGCGATGATGATCCCCAGGCGGCTGTCCGACAGGCCGTAGATAGCGAACAGGATCGAAATCGGGATCAGGAAGATGATGGGCGGGAGCATGCGGATCGAAAGCACCCAGAAGGAGTAGTTGTCCCCCAGCGTACGGTAGCGCGCCAGGCTGTAGGCCGCCGGGTAGGCGATCACCATGGCCAGCACCGTGGTGGAGATCGCGATGACCAGGCTGTTGATCAGGTACTTGTAGAAGTCGAAGGTCTGAATGCCGACGATGGACTGCGCGCCGGTGCTGAAATCCTGGGTCTCCTTCTCTTTGATTAAGATGGATTTGTAGTGCTCCAGGGTAGGCTTGAAGATCCAGATCGGCTTGGGGTCGGTGATTTCCGTGCTCGGCTTGAAGCTGGTGACCAGTGTCCAGAAGATCGGGAAGAGCGTGACCGCTAGCGCGACGATGAGCACCAGCCAGATGTGCCACTTTCGCTTATGGCGGATATCCTCAATTTTGCGCTCCGACATTCGCCGCTCCTAATTGTATGATAATATCAAAAACTGACTTTTCGTTTGCCGATCATAAGCCCTCAAAGGTCCATTGTCAAGCCTAAAACAAGAATAGCACTTGTGGCCTAGCCAATAGATGTCTTAGAATAGGCTGACAGGTCAGGCGCTGTCAATCTTTTTTTGACTTGCATCGGTGATCGCTAATTAATATCTATATAATGAAATGTGCACTTCGATGAAAATTGACAAAGACATTGTTTTAAGAATATTCTCATAAGTGGCATAGTCAAGATGCCACTATCGCTAGGACTCGTTGGAAGGAGGCGCCCTTGGCTGCGGGAAGACTCAACAGAAGCCCGCTGTATCGGCAGCTCAAAGGACTCCTGGAAGAGCTGATCAAGAGCGATGAGTTCAAGGTGGGAGACCAGTTCCTCACCGAGCGACAAATAGCCGAACGATTCGACGTCAGCCGGGTAACGGCCAACAAGGCGCTCACCAGCCTGGTGGATGAAGGGGTACTTTCCTTCCGTAAGGGCGTTGGAACTTTCGTTCAGGACACGTCCTTCCACCTGCGCTTCGGAGGCGCCGTCTCGAGTTTCACCAATAGGACCCTCGCCGCCGGCAGAAAGCCCTCGACCCGCGTCCTGCGCTTCGACCACGTCAATGCCAGCGCGCTGCCAGCCTGGATCCGCTCCCGGATGCCCATATCCGACACCGAGCAGATGATCATCGTCGAAAGGCTCCGTCTGGCCGACGAGGTACCGATGATCCTCGAGCGGCACAACTTCCGCGCCAGGTTCTTTCCGGGACTTCTTCCCGAGCATGTCAAGGTATCGGTCTATGAGATGATCACGAAGAGGTACGGCATCAATCTCGCCGTCGTAGACGAGACCATTCGCACCATCGACTTGAAGGGAGCGAACGCAAAACTGTTCGGGGTGCCCGACGGAACGCCGGGGTTCCTCATGCACTTCCTTCCTTTCAACGACCGCTCGGCGCCTCTGTATTTGGCGGAAGTCATATACCGCGGGGACGCTTACGAGTTTCACAACCGCCTGGGCCCGATCCAGAGAACTCACCCGTTGGCCGAAGATCCCGGCGACTTCTGCAGCGGGAACATCACCTGATCAGCGGCGGCCATGCCGCCTGGGCTGGCCACCCCGGCCTAAAGCCCCTTGACCGACCAGCCCCCGTCCACCATGAGGTTGGCGCCGGTGATGTACTTTGAGTCGTCCGAGGCGAAGAACAGGGCCGCCCTGGCCAGGTCCTCCGGGTAGCAGGACCTGCCGATCGGGATGGCCTCCTCCACCTGCCGCCAGGCTTCTTTGTTCCCCTCGATCAACTCCGCGTGCATCGGCGTTTTCCCCGCCCCCGGGCTGATGGTGTTGGCCCGGATGCCCTGGCGCGCGTACTCCATGGCGACCACCCGGCTGAACGCGAGCACCGCGCCCTTGGTGGCGCAGTACACGGAGAGCCCCCGGTTGCCCAGGAAGGCGCTGTCCGAACCGGTGGAGATGATCGAGCCCCCGCCGCTTTTCAGCATTTCCGGAATGGCGTACCGGGTCCCCAGGAAAACCCCCAGCACGTTCACCTGGAGCAGCCGCTCCGCCTCTTCCACGGGGAGCTCCGCGGTGTAGACTCCGCGCGGCCCGAGGATGCCGGCATTGTTGAACAGCACGTCCAGCCGGCCGAAAGCCTGCACCGCGGCCTGCACCATGGCCCGGGCGTCCTCCGCCCGGGCCACGTCGGCCCGGACCGCTTCAGCCCGGCCGCCGGCTTGGCGGATGGTGTCGGCCACCCGTCGGGCCCCCGGCTCGGAAATGTCCACCACCATCACCTGCGCGCCCTCCTTGGCCCAGAGCACGGCCGTCGCCTCTCCGAAACCCGATGCGCCGCCGGTCACCAGGGCGACTTTGCCGTCCAGCTTTCCCATTTTTTCCTCCTTACACTTCGACGCGGGCCGCGAAGCCGCGTCCTGCGAAAAAGTCTTTGACCTCCTGCACGCGCTCCGCCGACGGAGCGGCCAGGCTCTCCAGCGCGTATTCCCGGCCCAGGCCGCCGTACTTGGCGTTGCCCAAGCGATGGTAGGGCAGGAGGTCGATGCGGATCCCGGGAGCATTCTCCAGAAGAAAATCTCCCAGCTCCTCCAGGTGCCCCTCGTCGTCGTTGACCCCGGGGAGCAGCGGGAACCGCACGATCACGGGCTTGCCCGCCCCGAGCAGTCGGCGGAAGTTTTCCAGCACGCGCTGGTTGCCGGCCCCGGCCAGCTCTTCGTGTCGCCTGGGGTCCAGATGCTTGATGTCGAAAAGAAACAGGTCGAGCGCCGGCAGCGTTTCCCGCACCGCCTCCCAGGGGAATTCCCCGCAGGTCTCCATGCAGGTGTGCAGCCCGCCTTCGTGGCAGAGCTCAGCCAGTGCGCGCAAGGCCTGCGGCTGCGCGGTGGGTTCGCCTCCCGAAAAGGTCACCCCGCCTCCCGAGTTGCGGTAGAAAGCCTCGTCCCGGCGCACCTCGCGATAAATCTCCTGAACCGAAAGCTCGCGCCCGGCCAGTGACAGGGCCGCCGTGTTGCAAGCCAGGACGCACCGGCCGCAGGCGTTGCACCGCTCCCGGTCGATCACCACCCTCCCCTGGTAGTCCAGGGCCTGCCGCTCGCAGGCCGCTACGCAGCGCGCGCAGCCCAGGCAGCGACGCGGGAGGTAGAACAGCTCCGGCGCGCTGCCCTGGGACTCGGGGTTGCTGCACCACTGGCAGCGCAGCGGGCAGCCCTTGAAAAAAACCACCGTCCGGATGCCGGGGCCGTCGTTGAGGGCGAAGCGCTCGATCTCGAAGATCGTCGCCCGGCAGTCGGCCCCCGCGGTGGCTCCCGCGCCGTTACAGGACATGCTCGGTCCGGGCAATGATGTCTTCCTGGGTGGCCGGTTCCAGATTGTTGAACAGAGCGCTGTAGCCGGCCACCCGCACCACCAGGTCCCGGTACTTTTCCGGCTCCCGTTGGGCCGCCCGCAGGGTCGCGGAGGAGACGACGTTGAACTGGATGTGCCACCCCTTTTTCTCGAAGAACGTGCGGACCAGCGCCTCTAGCTTGGCACGCCCCTCGGCCGAAGCCAGGCAACCCGGGTGCAGCCTCTGGTTTAGCAGATTTCCCCCCGTGATCAGCATGTTGGGCATCTTGGCCACCGAGTTGATGACCGCCGTGGGTCCACGCAGGTCGGTCCCGTGGTAGGGCGAGCAGCCTTCCGCCAGCGCTTCGCCGGCTTTCCGCCCATCGGCCGAAGCCCCGACGCGCAGCCCGCTGGGCACATTGGCGGAGATCGTCGCCGTGCAGGGGTAGCTGATGCAGCCCACCGGGCCCCGGCCATGACGGGCCGTCCGGTATTTCGCCAGCTCACGGATGAAGATCAGGTAGACCTCTTGGGCGAGGCGGTCCACGGCATCATCGTCGTTGCCGAACTTGGGGGCTTTGTTCAGCAGCATCTGCCGGATCTGCTCTCCCTGGCCGCCGGCAAAGTCCGAATCCAGAGCGGCAGCCAGCTCCCCGCCGCTTAGCGCCCGGCGCTCGAACACCAGCTCCCGGATGGCCGCCAGGGAGTTGGCAGCGTTGGTCACCCCGGTTTCGGGGCCGGTGACCAGGTCGTACACCGAGCCCCCTTCCTTCGGGGTCTTGCCCCGCTTCAGGCAGTCCTGGACCAGCCCGGTGCAGAAAGGCTCCGGAACGAGTTCCTCAATGGCCGCGTCGATCACATGTTCGCCCGCGATCCGCAGCCGCACGAAGTGCTGCATCTGGAGGCGGAAGGCGTCCAGAACCTCGGCGAAGCTGCGGCAGGAGGCCAGGCTTCGCTCATCGGGGCACAGCCGCAAGCCGGTCAGGGGGTCCCGCCCGCCGTGCAGGGCGAGCTCCAGGATCTTGGGGAAGTTGGTGAAGCTCATCCCGGCCGAGCGGTAACCCTGCTTGCCGGGGATGATGGGCTCGATGCAGCCCACGATCGCGTAGCCGCGGGCGTCCTCCAGGCTGACCCCACGCGACAGCAGCGAGGGGATCATCAGCTCGTCGTTGTGCAGCGCGGGCATGCCGAAACCCAGGCCGATGATCTGGACGCACTTGCCGAGCAGCGCGGTCGGGGTGCCGCTGTGGCACCGCACCGACACATTGGGCTGAGGCAGGCGCGTGCGGGCGACGCTGTCCAGGCACAGGAGGGTCAGTTCATTCGTGGCGTCAGCGCCGCGTTCATCCACGCCCCCCAGGGTGAGGTTCTGGTAGGTTGGGCCGCCCGCGCTGAAACGGGTATGCGCCCAGGGGCGGATCTTGGCGATGCCGAAAAGCTGGAGCCACAGGCAGGCCAGCAGCTCCTGCGCCTCGGCGTCCGTGAGCCGGCCGGCCTGCCGGTCGCGCAGGTAGAAGGGGTACAGGTATTGGTCCAGGCGGCCCAGGGACATGGAGTGCCCGTTGCTCTCGATCTGGGAGATCAAATGAATGAACCATACGGACTGCACGGCCTCGTGGAAGCTCTCCGGCGGCAGTGCCGGCACCCGTCGGCAGGCGCGGGCGATCCGCTCTAGCTCACCGCGGCGGGCCGGGTCGGCCTCCTCCCGGCCGAGCCGCTCGGCCAACTCCGCGTACCTTCCGGCGAAGCGGATGACCGCGGCATAGACGATGGGGATGGACTCGAGGACCTGGCGCCGGTGGACGCTCGCCGGGTCGGCCGGATCCAGCCCGGCCAGGACTTCCTCCGCTTCCCGGAGGATCCCCCGCACCCCCACCGCGAGCACTTTGGGGAAATCGAGCATGATGTGCCCGTCCCCCGAGGTCATGTTGCCGGTAGCGGACAGCACACCCATGCGGTAGGCTTCCAGAACGTTCGGCGGCAGGGTGGCCAGGCAGCGGTCCTGAACGGTCTTCCCCTTCCACCACCGGCAGATTTCCAGGAGCTCCTCCCGGGTTTCCGGACGCACCGTGAACCGGTCGGCCGGGCGGGCGGCGAGCTGGTCGATCTCCTCGAAGATCCAGTCGACGGCGAACTCGGGGAACACGGGTGCGGCGCGCAACGCGCCGGCCTGCTTGCCGGCGATCAGCTCACCCGGTTCGATGAAGACCGTCATTTTTTCCAACACATTGGCCAGCGCCCTGGCCCGCCGGATGATCCGGGGCTCGGCCTCCGACCGCCTGAAGCTCTCGGTGAAGTAGCGGGCGCGCTCGATGCATATCTCCTGCTCCACCGCCAGGTGGCGCTCCTTCAACAAGGCAATACGCTCAGCCATCCGCTCCCCTCCTCTGAAAGAGCTCTTCGACTTCCGACCGGGCGGGCATCGACCGGGCGGCCCCCGGGCGCGTGACCGACAGGGCGGCCGCCGCATTGGCAAACGCCGCAGCGGCGAAAATGTCCCGGCCTTCAGCCAGCGCGCAGGCCAGCCCCCCGACAAAGGCGTCCCCCGCCCCGGTGCTGTCGACGACCTTCACTGCGTGGCCGGGGATCACGGTGGTGCGGCGGCCGTCCGAGACGAACGCACCCTTCTCACCCAAAGTAATCACGACGTTCGCCGCCTTCCGGCGATGGAAATACCCGGCTGCATCCCGCAAGCATTCCGGACCGGCAAGCCGCTGCCCGCAGAGCGCCTCCGCCTCCGTCTCGTTGGGCACGATGACGTCGACGTCCTCGTAGAAGCGGTCACTCAGCGCCAGGGCCGGCGCCGGGTTCACCAGGGTGGTCACCCCCGCCTTCCTGGCCAGGGCGACGGCGTGCTCGACTGTCGGCAGTGGCACCCCGAACTCCACGACCAGGACCTGCGAGGCCTCGATCAGGGAGCGGTTTTCCTCGATGTAGGCGACGGAGATGCAGGCGTTGGCGTTGGGCACGATGCCGATGATGTTGCGCGCCTGCCGATCCACCATGATCAGCGCGCACCCGCAGTAGCTGCCCGGCTCGAACTGCACGCGGGACACGTCCACTCCCGCGGCCTGGAAGCCGTCGGTCAGCAGGCCGGCGTACCGATCCTCACGCCCCAACTTGGTCAGCAGCACGGTCCTGGCCCCCAGCCTGGCCGCGGCCACGGCCTGGTTGGCCCCTTTCCCGCCGGCGGTGACCAGGAACGAGCTGCCGGCCACGGTTTCCCCGAGCTCGGGAATGCGCTCGGTGTAGCAGACGTAGTCGATGTTCGCGCTGCCGATCACGGTGATCATTCGCCCCTCCGCGGGGAGGCTTCCCGCAGCCGCTCCAGGATGCCCTGGCCGACGGCCTCGTCCGTCACCAGGGCGTTGATGTACCCCCCGCGGACCGCGCCCAGGATGGCCTCGGCCTTCAGGGCGCCGGCGGCGACGCCCACCACCAACGGTATCTTTTTGAGCTTCTCGGGGTGCAGCCCGACGATGCGCTCGTTCAGGGGAACCGCGCAGAGCCGCCCGGCCACGTCGAGCTGCTGACCGAGAATGTTGCCCACCGCTCCCCGTCGCTGCAGCCCCGCGCTCTGTTCTCTCGACAGATGGCCGGAACGGACCAGCGCGCTCGCCTCGGGGTAGCTGGAGCCGATGCCGACCAGGGCGATGTCCACCGCGGCAGCCAGCTGCAGGGTTCGGCGGATGTCCGGTTCCGCGAGCAGGGAATCCCGCACGCTCCTGTTGCGCACGACCAGGGGCGCCTGGATGACATGGCACTCCCCGTTCAGCTTTCCGCAGAGCTTGTAGGCCAGGTTGGTGCCATCCATCGAAAGGTTGCGCGCGCCCAGGCCGCCCATGAGCTGGACCACATCGACCCGGTACAGGCGCGGCGGGCAAAAGGCTTCCACCACGTGAAACAGGGAACTGCCCCAGCTAATCCCCAGGCGCAGGCCATCCTTCAGCCCGGCCTCCAGCAGACGGGCGGCCGCCCTGCCCAGTTGCAGCTTGGTCTGCTCCGGATCGGAGAAGGAAGGCACGATCGTAAGAGGTGATAGCTTCAGGCGGCTGCGCAGCTCGTTTTCCAGGCGGACGCCGGTCGAGGAGGTCTCGTCGATCCTGATCTCGACGATCCGGCGCTCCTTGCAGGCTTGCAACATTTTGGAGACGTTGGACCGGGAAACCCCGATCCGCCTGGCGATCTCCCCCTGCGAGAGCCCCTCGTGGAAGTACAGCTTCGCGACCCGGATCAGCAGATCCCGCCGCGGTGCGCCGTAGCGCCCGCCTTCCGGAACGGAGCCGGCGGCACCGCGGGCAATGGTAGCATTTGCCATTTCTAAGACATAATAATTAGCATATGTTCCCTTGGCCGTCAAGTCGCCGGCTCGTTTCCCGGACGCGCAAGTACCAATTCTTTTTTCAGTGCATTCACTCGAACCCCTGATCGATGCTACGATCCGGCATGGCTTTCAACTTTGCATTCATTTTCATCACTGCGGACGCGGATGCGCTGAAGCACCGCTCGGTCGTGGAAACCCCGACGGTGAAGTGCACGACCGTGGCTGTGAAGAACTATGCAGAGGCGGAACGGGTCGCCAAACAGCTGCTGGCCGAAGGGGTGCAGGCCTTCGAGTTGTGCGGCGGCTTCGGGCACGTCGGCACTGCGCGGATAGCGCAGGCGGTGACCGGCAAGGCGCTGGTCGGGTCGGTCCGCTTCGACACCCACCCGCACCTGGGTGGTCAGAGCGGCGACTTCCGCTTCGGCTGAGAGGGCGTGTGCGGGCGGAACCCTCGGCAAACGCGCGGCGAGCGGGTCGCTGCGCTGCGATTCTTAACCCCGGACCAGCCCGTTGGCGAAAAAGGCGTTCGGCCCGATCCGCAGGCATTCACGCCGATACTGGACCGCGCGGTCCGCGACTACACGCGGCGCCTGACGGAAAAGCCAGTCTAACGGGGCACAGCGCCCGTGTATCCAGCGTCATCTGCTGAACGGGGATATGGGCACATGAGGCTTGCCGGCCTGGACATCGGAACCACGACCCTGTGCGGTCTCCTGCTGGAGGCGGATACCGGGGACATCCTCTCGGTCGCCACTGAGCCCAACGCTTTCGGCCTGCCCGGGACCGCGCCCTGGGAAGCGCTCCAGGACCCCGATGCCATCTTCGCCGCCGCGGCGCGCATCCTCGATGGCTTGCTTGCGTCACACGGGCATATGGGCGGAGGCGGCAGAATCGGCGGCATCGGCGTTGCCGGCCAGATGCATGGCATCCTTTACGTGGACGGCGATGGCAGGGCGGTCAGCCCGCTGTTCACATGGCAGGACGGCCGTGGGGATCAGGAGCTCGAAGGGACGACATACGCCGGAATGCTCTCCGAGGCGCTGGGACGACCGGTGAGCACCGGCATGGGGTTCGTCACCCATTACTACAATGTCAAAAACGGCCTCGTGCCCCGGGGCGCAGCCTGCCTTTGCACGATCGCCGACTACGTCGCCATGAGGCTTGCGCATGCGCAGGCACCCGTGATGGACGCCACCAACGCGGCGAGCCTGGGCTGCATCGACCTTCGGCGCCTCGAGTTCCGACGGGATGCGATGAGCGCTCTCGATATTGACGGGGCGATTTTCCCGCGCGTGTCGACCTCTTGCCCCGCCCTCGGCGAAGCGCGGAACGGGACGCCCGTGTTCGCCGCACTCGGCGACAACCAGGCGAGCTTCCTCGGCTCCGTCCGCGACGTGCGGGGCTCGCTGCTGTGCAACATCGGCACCGGGAGTCAGATCTCCCTGTTCTCCGATGACTGCCTCGATGTCCCGGGCATCGACACCCGCCCCTTCCCGCTGGGAGGCTACATCGGTGTCGGCGCGGCTCTTTGCGGGGGCAGGGCATACTCGCTTCTCCACGATTTCTTTCAGCGCACACTGCGGCTTTTCAGCGGCGGGAGCGGCAGCGGCCAGGCGCCCCCGAGCTCGGCCTATGACCTCATGAACACGGTCAATGAAGAGCGCCTGGGCGCCACCGCACGGCTGACCGTGGACACCCGGTTCAGCGGGACCAGGACCGACCCCGGCGTCCGCGGCAGCATCGCCAACATGGGAATGGAAACATTCACCCCGGAGCATCTCATCGTGGGCGTACGCGAAGGCATCGCCGCGGAGCTGCTCGGGTTCTACGAGCGCTTCCCAGAAGCCGCACGCGGGGCCGTCACTGCGCTCGTGGGCTCGGGAAATGGCATCCGGCTGAACCCCGGGCTGCAGAAAGTGTTCGAGGGAAGGCTCGGAATGAGAATGCGCGTGCCGGCGCACAGGGAAGAAACGTCTTTCGGCGCGGCGCTCCTGGCAGGAGTTGCGGGGAAGGTGCTGCCCGATCTTGCGGCGGCTGGCCGCCTGGTCCGCTACCTCACGGAGTGAGCCGGGCTCTCAGCGGTACCCGTGGCGTACGCCATGATCCTGTGCTCGTCTATCTCGGGGCGCTCGAGAATGACGGTGACGCGGCCCTCATGCATGACCACGGCCCTGTCGGCCATGGCGATCACCTCGGGGAGCTCGGAGGAGATGAGGGCAATTGCAATCCCGGACCTGGCCAGGCGTCGGATCAGCTCGTACACATCGGCCTTGGCGCCGATGTCGATCCCGTGGGTGGGCTCGTCGAGAATGAGGATCTTCGGCGCGAGGGCGAGCCATCGCGCCAGCACCGTCTTCTGCTGATTGCCTCCCGAGAGGTTGCGGACCGGCTCCTCGGGGGACCGGAGCTTGATGCCCATGCTGGCAACAAAGGACTGCACGGTGTCCCTGATGCGTCTGCGGTCGATCGCGATGCCCCTCCTCATCTGCGGAAGGCCGGCCAACGCAACGTTGAACCAGATCGGCATGTCCATGAAGAGGGAAAGTTTTTTCCTGTCCTCCGGAACCATGGCGAAGCCGGCGGCGATCGCCTGGTAGGGTGCGCTGAACGAGACGTGACGCCCCTCGAATGTCACCTCTCCGGCCCGCCGCCGCTCTGCTCCGAAGATCGTCCGCCATGTCTCGCTGCGCCCTGATCCCACGAGCCCGGCGAAACAGAGGATCTCCCCGGCACGCAGATCGAAGGACACATCCGCGAATCCGCTGCCCGACAGCCCCTTCACGCTCAGGGCCACCGGCCCGATCTTCTCGTGGGCGACGTATGCGCGGTCCAGCTCCCGTCCGACCATCATGCGGATGACCGAGGCGGCGGTGGCATCGGCCCGGTCCACGGTTCCCACCAGAGCGCCGTCGCGAAGCACGGTGATGCGGTCGGCGATTCGCAGAACCTCATCGATCTTGTGGGACACGTAGATCACGGATACACCGCAGCCCTTCAGGGAGGCAATGACGGAAAACAGCCGCTCGGTCTCATTCTCGCTCAGGGAGGAGTTGGGCTCGTCCATGATGATGAGGCGGGCGCGGATGGAGAGGGCCTTCGCGATCTCAACGAGCTGCCGCTGGGAAATGCTCAGGTCGCTCATCAGGAGGTGTGGATCGACTTCCAGACCGACCTCTGCCAGAGCGGCGCGGCTCAGCTCGTCCAGCTCTTTCCAGCGCACCCTTCCCCCCCGCGTCGGCATGCGACCCATGTAGAGGTTCTCGACGACGTTCAGGGTGGGAAGCGCGGAGAGCTCCTGGTGGATGATGGCGATCCCTGCTGAAATCGATTCCCGCGGGGAGGCGAAGGAAACTCCGCTCCCCCTGAACTCGGTCCGCCCTGCGTCACGCATGGTGATGCCGCCCAGGATTTTCATGAGGGTGGACTTGCCGGCCCCGTTCTCCCCCACGACGGCATGCACCTCTCCGACGCGCACATCGAGGCTGACTCCGTCGAGCGCCTTCAGGCCGTCGAAGCTCTTGGACAGCCCCTGCACGCGAAGCATCACCTCCGCCCCGTTCACTCTCATCCACCTCTCATCGGATCTCTCCGGAGAGGGAGGGGCGTGTGCCCCCGCCCCTCCTCCCGGAGTTTCCGTCGTCACTTATTCCAGAATTGTGAAATGTTGTCCTTGGTCACAAAGTCGGCCTTGGTGAGGAGCCTTCCGGCCGTCGGCACCACCCCGCCGATGAGGTAGTTGTAAAGCCGGATCGCAGGGTCGTGGCCCTGGGCGAAAGGATCCTGCCCCAGGGTCCCCGTAATGACCCCCGACTTGACGAAGCCCATGGTCTCGTCGACGAAGTCGTAGCTCACGATCTTCACCTTCCCCGCCTTGCCCGCATCCTGGACCGCCTTGGCCGCACCGAAGGGACCTCCCGCGGTGACGTAGATGGCGCTGAGGTCGGGGTTGGCGGTCATGAAATCCTGGGCCTGGCTATATGCGGTGTCCGCCTTGTCCTTGTTTTCCACACTACCCACGATCGTGATGCCCGGGGCCTCCTTGGCCAGCGTGTCCTCGAAGCCCTTGCGGCGCAGTTCGTGGGCTTCCACCGAGAAGAACCCGGTGATGATCGCAACCTTGCCCTTTCCGCCCAGGACCTCCGCCATCCGTTTGCCCGCGGTGAGGCCCTGCTGGTACAGATCGGCGCCGACGAAGAACAGCCGCTTGTTCACGGACGCAGTCTCCGAGTTGAACGTCGCGACAGGGATCCCCGCATCCACGGCCCGGTTGATGTAATTTACGATGCCGGAGTCGCCGGCGATGGTGACAATGGCGTCGTAGCCCTCCGCCATCGCGGCCTCGATCGCCTTGCTGAAAACGTCCGTCGTGTGCTGGGCGCCCGCATTGATCCAGTCGACCTTGCAGCCCAGCGGCGCGAGCTCCTCAGCCGCCTTCATGGTTCCCTGCTTCACAGGGATCCAGAACGGGTTATTCTCCAGGCCCAGGACCGCGATCTTTATCGGCTTGGGCGCCTTCTTGGACACCGGCTTCACCGTGCCCTCGTCGGGCATGGTCGCCGTGCTGTCGAAGGCAGGGCCCGGTGGCAGCTTCTTCTTGGCCTCACCCGCGCCGGTCGCCCATGCCGCCGTCGCGGCCAGGGCAAGAACACACAGAAGGACGATGAACTTTCTGCTCGTGCTCATTGCCATTCTCCTTCTTTCACGAAATATCTCTCACGCCGGACAACGTCCGGATTATCCGCCTCACGCCTGACCCGGCCTTCTCCGCAGGTTGTCCGAGGCCACGGCGAGGATGATGACCACCCCGATGGAAACGGTCTGCAGGAAGGCCGGCAGGTGCAGAAGCACGAAAGCATTGCGCAGGACCGCCATGATCGCGGCGCCGATGATAGCCCCGATGACGGTTCCCACTCCCCCGGAGAGACTCGCCCCCCCGATAACGACCGCCGCGATGACGTCCAGCTCGTTGCCCTCCCCCGCGTTCGTGGCCGCCGTGGCAAGCAGCCCTCCGCTCATGATCCCCGCCAGGGCGCAGAGCACGCCCGTGGCTGTATAGGTGAAGAGCTTCACCCGGTCCACATTCACCCCGGAGAGGCGGGCCGCCTCGTCATTGGAGCCCACGGCATAGATCTGCCTGCCCAGCACCGTGTTCCTCAGGAACCACGAGAAGATCACGACAAGGAGGAGCATCTCCACGATGGGAAAGGGAACGGGTCCGAGGTAGCCGTCCCCGATGAAGTTCACCGCCGGGTCCCTCATCGGGATGTTGGAGGCAACGGTGCCTTGCACGCCGGTGGCAAGCAGATAGGTCAGACCGCGGCCAATGCTCATCATGCCGAGGGTCGTGATGAAGGCATTCACCTTGACCTTCG
>Ga0315273_10003367_pt1 | contig 19243 bp, 4 predicted proteins | sample YL17G02_0_MG_FD_205753 | JGI IMG/M metagenome (GOLD analysis project Ga0315273, IMG submission 205753) | Sediment microbial communities from Yellowstone Lake, YNP, Wyoming, USA - YL17G02_0 | ecosystem: Environmental > Aquatic > Freshwater > Lake > Sediment | place: USA: Wyoming | collected...
AAAAGTAGAATTTTCCATTAGTGTATTAACATCAGCAGCACTATTAGGATCTGTTGTTGTTCTTGTTGGTACAATTGTAAATGGCATGTTTTAAGCACCTCCCTTATAATTCATTAACTTGAGTAACTGTTATATTATCTGACGTAACCCATGACGTATTTTTAAATACATATCGTAATTGTATAAACTGCTGCCCTGCTAAAGTAAGTGTAACACCAACCCCTATTCCAGCTTGACCGGCAGACCATGCTCCAGGAACACCTAAAATATACTCTCTATAATAAATAGTAATATCACCTGCATTACCTATACCAGTAAATACAATACTGGAGATACCATCAGCAGCATATAATAGATAAGAATCATACGTTGACGAAATTTCATATAAACCTGCACCATAATTTAAATCATCATATGTAACAGTACCCGCAAGTATTGTTCCACCGCCAGTATTACTTGAAATAGGATATATCCCAGTAAGCAATCCCCCAGCAGTTCTATAATAATTCTCAAAAGTATAATCAATGGTATAAATAGTACAATTTAAGGTATTAGAATTGAAAGACTGATTTGTATATTGACCTAGTAAAGCAATTTTAAAATAATACTTAACATAGTTTTCTAAATTAGTAAGTACATATGTATAATATTTACCATTAAAATCAGGTGTAATTGTAAAAGGAGATTTTCCTATAACAGGAAAAGTATCCTCCCAATTAATATTATCCTTTGATACATATAAATTATATCTCTCCAGTCCTATAGAACCAGGAGGAGCTGAAAATGATAAACTTGCTTGATAACTCATGACTGAACCACCCCCAATAGCGTAGGAGAACTGTTAAAATCTATTGTGTAATCAACTGAATATTTACTTGTACCCGTACTATATATATTATAATCTACAGAAGTTCCTGTTGTAAATTTTTCTGTTGTTGCTAGATATGAACCAGTGCCCCCTCCAAAACTTAAAGCAGATGATTGAGTACCACATCCCGCTAACCTATATCTTGCTGTATTTAAATTCCAAGAAGCATTTGTTGTCCAAGAACTTCCATTAAATTTTTCTGTTATAGTTAAATACGATCCTGCAACCCCCCCAAAGCTCAATGCAGATGTTTGACTTCCACATCCTGATAAAAAGGCTTTTACTGTATTTAAATTTCCTGAAGTGGTCCAAACACTTCCATTAAATTTTTCTGTAGTAGCTAAGTAAGATCCAATCCATCCTCCAAAACTTAATCCTGCATTTTGAATACCACATCCCGCTAATCCTTGTCGCGCTGTAAGTCCTGTATATCCTGATGTCCAAGTAACTCCATTAAATTTTTCTGTAACTGCTGAATTTGATCCTGTAGTTCCTCCAAAATTTACTGCTGCTGACTGTACACCAGCACTCCCTAATGCAGCCCTTGCTGTATTTAAATTCCAAGCGGCGTTTGTTGTCCAAACACTTCCATCAAATTTTTCTGTTACCGTTGAATATGCACCAGTATCTCCTCCAAAACTCAAAGAAGCTGTTTGAGTACCGCATCCTCCTAATTGTCCCCTTGCTGTATTTAAATTCCAAGCGGCGTTTGTTGTCCAAACACTTCCATCAAATTTTTCTGTTACCGTTGAATATGCACCAGTATCTCCTCCAAAACTCAAACCAGAATTTTGTGCTCCAGCTCCTGCTAATGCGTACCGTGTTGTGTTTAAACTTCCTGTAACAAACCATGATGTTTCTTGTGTTATATCTATTAATGTTGTAGGAGAATTATACATTTCTGTTATTGCTGCAGCTCCAGAAACAGACCCTCCAAAACTCAACCCAGCTGATTGTATTCCAGCTCCTGCTAAGTAAAATCGAGCTGTGTTTAAACTTCCAGCAACAGACCAAATCAATCCATCAAATTTTTCTGTTACTGCTGAAGTTGATCCTGTTGTTCCACCAAAAGATAAAGCTGCTGTTTGGATTCCACATCCTGCTAAAGCATACCGTCCTGTGTTTAAATTTCCAGAAGTTGACCAAACAGATCCATTAAATGTTTCTGTAACTATTGAAGCTGATCCTGTGCTTCCTCCAAAACTTAATCCAGCAGACTGACTTCCTGCTCCCGCTAGAGCATATCGAGCTGTGTTTAAACTTCCAGCAACAGACCAAATCAATCCATCAAATTTTTCTGTTACTGCTGAAGTTGATCCTGTTGTTCCACCAAAAGATAAAGCTGCTGTTTGGATTCCACATCCTGCAAGTTCTTGTCGTGCTGTATTTAAATTATTTGAGTTTGTCCAAATTAAACCATTAAATTTTTCTGTTACTGCTGAGTACGATCCACTATCCCCACCAAAACTCAAACCAGCTGCTTGTATACCAGCTCCTGCTAACATAGTTCTTGTTGTATTTAAATTTCCTGAAGTGGTCCACGAACTTCCATCAAATTTTTCCGTGACTGCTGAGTATGATCCTGTATTGCCTCCAAAACTTAACGCTGCTGATTGTATTCCAGCTCCTGCTAATTGTTGTCGTGCGGTGTTTAAAGTTGATACGATAGTCCAAGCACTTCTATTTATATAAATATAATTGTCTAATATAGTATTAAATTTTTCTGTTACTGCTGAGTAATCTGCTCCTGTAGTAGTTCCTCCAAAACTAAGAGCTGAAGATTGTACTCCTGCACTTGCTAAATAATATCGAGCTGTAGTTAAACTCCATGAAGGACTTGCTGACCAGTAGCTACCATTAAACTTTTCAATAACTGCTAACGTAACAGTAGTAAGACCTCCAATAGCTAATCCAGCATTTTGTATTCCACTACCTGTTAGCATACATCGTGCTATATTTAAATTTGTTGAAGCGGCCCAAACTGTTCCATTATATTTGTCAGTCACAGCGGAAACTGTTACAGCTGGATATGTGGTGTTACCTCCAAAAGCAAGTGCAGCATTTGTATTTCCACATCCTCCTAATCCATACCTAGCTACACTTAATGCACTAGCAGTAGCCCAGGTTGCACCACTGAATTTTTCTGATGTGGCTAAAACTGTGGGTACATTAGTGATTCCACCAAAGCTCATAGCAGCATTAACAAAACCACATCCTGATACAGCCCATCGCGCTGTTCCACCGGGAGTTCCTACATTTGCCCAGGTATTACTAACTCCATTAAATATTTCTGTATTATTAACTTGTATAGTAATAATACCAAATCCAGATAGAGCTGCGTTTTGAACTCCACATCCCATAAGACCTGCACGAGCTGTAACTAAGTTTCCCGAAGTTGCCCAAACTGATCCATCAAACTTTTCTGTAACTGCTGAATTTGATCCTGTAGTTCCTCCAAAACTTAAAGCTGCTGACTGTATACCACATCCTGCTACTGCTTGTCGTGGTGTATTTAAATTACTTGTAGTAGTCCAATATCCAGTATATGTAGTATAATTAATTTTATTAAATTTTTCTGTTGTTGCTGAAATTGCTGCAATAAACCCACCAAAACTTAAAGTAGATGATTGAGTTCCAGTTCCAGCAAGATTACCCTTTACCGTATTTAAACTTCTTGTAGTTAACCAAAAACTTCCATTAAACTTTTCTGTTATTGCTAAATAAGATCCAGTAGTATACCCTCCAAAGCTTAAACCAGCATTTTGAGTTCCTGCTCCTGCTAAAAACCATCTAGCAATGTTTAAATTTCCTGAATACGACCAAACAGATCCATCAAATTTTTCTGTAACTGCTGATGCTAATGCAGTATTTCCACCAAAACTTAAAGCAGCGGATTGTGTTCCACAACCTGCTAAGCCCATTAGAATTATATTTAAATTTCCTGTAGCTGACCAGGAAGTTCCATTAAATTTTTCTGTAACTGCCGAGTATACCCCAGTATCTCCACCAAACCTCAGTGCTGCTAATTGACTGCCACATCCTGCTAAGTATTGTCTTGCTACTCCACCAGGAGTTGCTATATTTGCCCACACACTTCCATTAAATGTTTCTGTAGCAGCTGAATAAGTTACAGCGTATCCACCAAAAGATAAAGCTGCGTTTTGAATACCACAACCTGCTAAAGCTCGTCGCGGGTTACTTAAATCTCCTGAAGCTATCCAAGAACTTCCATCAAATTTTTCTGTATTTGCTAAATAATCAGATCCAGTAGTAGTTCCACCAAAACTTAAACCAGCATTTTGAGTTCCTGCTCCCGCTAGGTAATATCGTGCTGTGTTTAAATTCCAGGAAGCATCAGTATACCAAAAGCCACTATTATCAAGATTATCTCGTCCCAATGCTTTAAGCTCTGTATATTCGTTTTGTGTTTGCCAAGGTTGCGGTACTGTAGAAATTTCAAAAGTGGCTGGAGGATATACAAGTACTGTATATGCAGGATCTTGACAGAAAGAATTACTTTCTTCTGCATATAATGCTCCTGTACTTGTTAATAGATATGCAGATATCTGATTTGTTATTACTCCAATAAATTTCTCTGTTGATGTTAAATATGTTCCTGCTGCGTTGAGACCTCCAAAGGATACCGCTGCTTCTGTAGAACCACAGCAGCCGTTAACATACCGTGTAGTATTTTGATTAGCACCAAAATATCTCCATATATACCCATCAAATTTTTCAGTAATACTATATGCAACAGTGGTGAATCCATCAAAGGCTAGTGTAGAGTGCTGAGTGCCACAACCAGCTTGAGCATATCTTGCTACATTAAGAGCTCCTACTGTTAGCCAAACACCTGAATTTATATTAAGATTTTTTTCTGTTACTGCTGAAACTGCTCCAGTCCAACCACCAAAAGCCACAGAACCGTTTTGTATTCCTGATGCACCTAAATCTGATCTTGCTGTAACTGTTCCTGATGCTGTTGTCCAAGTAGAACCATTAAAAGTTTCAACAACACCAGTAACAGAACCAGTAGAACCTCCAATGCATTGTCCTGCGTTTTGAGTACCAGTTCCAGCCATAAAAGCTTTTAGTGCTGCAATATTTCCTGAGGTTGTCCAAGAAGATCCATTAAATATTTCAGTGGAGTTGTAATAAAGAGTTCCATTATATCCACCCATTATAATTGCTGCATTCTGTATTCCGAAAGAACCCACATTTTTCTTTGCAGCCCCTACAATATTCCAAGAAAGATTCGTAGTCCAAGAGTATCCATTAAATTTCTCAGTGCTATTTAAGTTTATAGTGCTTGTAGTTACACCAGCATAAACTAAAGAAGAATTTATAGTTCCCGCACTTCCTGCTATTGCTCTAGCAATATTCACGTTCCATGTTGTATTAGTAGTAAAAGCATACTGAATTACTTGAGGATTCCTATTATTAATAGTAACAGTAGTTGGAGTAGTTCCTGTAATACTAAACGTATTATAATCTTCATTATAAGCAGTATTAATTTCTATTGTAGTTGTCGGTACATAATCTTCTATCCATGTTTTAAATGCTTTCTGTGTTGGAATAAGTAAATCACTATTATTATAAAGTGTAACATCTGTTGAAGGTTCAGCTCCATCTAACTTATCTACGTTAATAGCATGTAAAATATTTTCATCACTAGAAAGAAGACCCGTTATAGTTAAGTCAGTAGTTGTTATGATATCTGATCTAAGGTTTTGTGTGTAAGAATTTGAGTTATCTTTATTATAATATGTATCAAGCTTACCTATTATAAGTTTTGTAAAGTCAATTCCAGTAGAGGTATGTATTTGAAGTTTATGATAACCATCGCTAAATCCTTTTACCAGCGGATAAACCAATGTATTTGTTTGTAGATAATCTATAGGATTTATTATTATCCCGGTTGAAGTATCTATAATTCCTGTACTTGTAGAATACAAAATATTTAAAGCAGTTGTTCCAATTGATGTAGGAAAATACTCTATATATAACTCATCGTCTTCCTGAGTGTGAATTATCGTCTGTAAAGTACCTAGACTATCTAAACTAAATACATTGTCATATCCATGTTTAGTTGATATATCAAAATCAGTTCCTTTTTGTACAAGCAATCCTGATGAAGTATGAACTACAGCAAGTTTATGAATTGCATAGTAATGAAGAGGATGGAAATTTCCCAAACTATCATAAGAAGTAAGATCAGTAGACTGTATCTCAGTTACTTCTCGTATAGAAAGTCGATATATTCGATTGTCTATAATTCGGGAACTTGTAATTACTCCAACAGAACCAGGTCGGTATATGTAATATAAAGAAAGAAATCCGGTACTTGTGTAATATACAGGTTCTGGATTAGTAGAATTTGTGCCTTCCAATATTACAATGCCTACTGAGGTTAATATAATAGAATCTATTCTAGGAAGAGGATTTGTATGTAAAGGTAGAAGAAGTCCTGTACTAGTTATTATTTCTTTTATTATATCTCCAATCAGAGCAGAACCGGGTTGTATAGAAACAGCAGAACCAGAACTTGTAATAACAATATCATACTCACTTAAATAATCAGGAAAAACTCCTTGTTTAAATAAACTATTCATTTCAGGAGTAGAACCGGAAACACTTACAATAGCATCATCCCAATTTGTAGTTTGTTTAACATCTTTAATCATAGTTCGTATATGATTAAGATCATCTTTAACATCTACGCCAGGAGGACTATTATAATAGCTATCACTTATATCACCAGTACTAGTATTATAAATCATTCTTTGGGGAATTCTTACCGAAGGATTTATCTTATCTATAGATATACTGTTATCCGCTATTCCTATTGTTATATAGGTAACCCCAGATAAATCCACGGATAATAAAGGCAGGCCTGCTCCTTGAGCTGTTGTTGATCCTAAAAATACGAGTTCCTTTTTTTCATCTAATGTAAGATTATTGTATTCTGCTGCCGTATAAACAACAATGGCAAATGTATCTATTTTTCTATCGTATACTGTAGTATAATTACTTTCATCGACAATCTTTGCTATTTCTTCAGTTACTCCTGTCAATTTATTATAAGAAGCAGAAGCCTGATAGCATCTGCAATAAATATAATTAACAGTTCCAAGAGTATAATCAGATAAAGAAACACCATCTATATTAGAAGCGCTTTGGATAATAAGACCACTCGCAGATACAACAATTCCCGTTAACCCAGTCTGATCTATAAGAATTTTTGTTGTACTGTTTGTGCTTACTTTTGCTTCAAATCCTCGAGCAATGCATGATCGTGCTCCACCAGATACAAGCATTTCAATAAGCTTGGCCATCTCCCCACTCAAAGAATCCTGAAGGTATTGATAATCTACGGAGTATAGATTTATTATAGTACCTTCAAAATATAGTTGATTCATACGAAACCTCTAATAGTTAACTACGTTCTTATATCTACAGTGAATCGTGTTCCTGTTGGAAGAAGTGGATTTATTGTATAATTATATTTTTCTGTTACTGCCGAAACTGATCCAGTTTCTCCACCAAAGTTTAATGATGCCGATTGACTTCCACATCCTGCTAAATCTGCTCTCGCTGTGTTTAGATATCCTGAAATGGACCAATACGCTCCATTATACATCTCTGTTGTAGAGGAAGCTGCTGCAAATGAATAAAAACCTCCAAAAACCAAAGCAGCGTTTGCAGTACCGGAACTGGCTGGATATAATCTATTTATATTTAATGAAGATGATGTTGTCCAAGTTGATCCATTAAATTTTTCTGTAATGGATGAATATGTAAGGAAGAACTCACCCCCTCCAGAGCATAATGCTGCTGTTTGATTACCACATGTTGCTACTTCAGCACGAGCTGTATTTAAATTCCATGCTGTATTTGTAATCCAGGAACTCCCATTAAATTTTTCTGTTTCACTATGTGGACTAGTTACTAAATCTGCCCCTCCTGCACTCAAAGCAGCATTTTGTATACCACAACCTCCATGATCCCACTGAGCTGTAATCATGGTTCCTGTAGTTGACCACACACCATTAAATTTTTCTGTAACAGAAGAAGAAGTAGCAATGAAACCACCAAAACTTAAAGCAGCAGATTGAATACCAGCCCCCGCAAGTTGTTTTCGTGCTGTCATTAATTGACCAGCACTAACAGGAGTCCAAGTTGATCCATTAAATACTTCTGTAACAGAAGAAACTGATCCTGTATCTCCTCCAAAAGATATAGCAGAATTTTGACTACCACATCCCGCTAAATATCTTCGTGGTGTGTTTAAGCTTCCTGTAACAGTCCATGCTATATTTAAAGGATTACTTAATCCCAAAGATATTAATTGTTCTTGTTCTGGTTGGTCCGACCAAATTATAGAATTTAAAGCTACTTCACAGGTAGCTGGAGGATATATTATAGTAGCCGATGAAGAGTTAGTTACTGTACTTGTAATATCTGTAGAAGGACTTGCTCCCGCATCTGAGTAAGCATGAAGAATATAATTAAATTTAAGAGTACCTATAAATTTTTCTGTTAAAGCGGATTTCGTTCCAGAAGCAAAACCTCCTGGACTTAAAGCTAAATTTTGTGATCCTGCTCCTGTTAAAGCTTGTCGTGGGGTAAGTAATCCTGATGTAGATATCCAAGAAGATCCATTAAATTTTCCTGATGTTGTTATATAAGAAGAACCTGTTGTTATTCCTCCAAAAGTTAAACATGAGTTTTGTGTTCCTACACTATTGTGAACGTACATAGTTAAAAGCGTATAACCAGATGCTACCCAAATAAGACCATTGTATTTTTCTACTATAGAATAGCTTGTTGTACCCGCAAAACCACCCACAACTAGAGCTGCATTTTGTAAACCAGAACCCCCAGACTGACTCCTTGCAGTAATAAGTGTTCCTGTAGTTGTCCAAGTTGATCCATTGAATTTTTCTGCTACTGCAGATGCTGATCCTGTATCACCACCAAAAAAAACAGACGCATTTTGAATACCACATCCTATTAATAAATATCTTAAAGTAGCAGAATTCCATGTAGAACTATACGTCCAACTATTTCCATTAAATTTTTCTACATATCCTCTGTATGTTGTATCATATCCAGATACGGATAAAGATGAATTCTGAGTGCCACATCCTGCAAGAGCGCGTCTTGCATTGTTAAGAGCACTCGATGCAGACCATGTAGAATTATTAAACTTTTCAGTAGTAGTTACATAATCAGTACTGTTTGTTGTGCCTCCAAAACTCAGAGCTGCTGACTGTGTTCCACAACCTGCTAGAAAATATCGAGCTGTGTTCAAACTTCCTGTAACAGTCCACAAATCTTGAGTAAATATTGTATTAGGATTATTAATAGTAATTGTTACGGGAGTTGTACATACTGTTAGTTTTTCTGTTACTGCTAAATATCCTGATCCACTAACTCCTCCAAAAGATAAAGCTGCATTTTGTAAACCTGCTCCTGCTAATGATCGTCTTATACCATTTAAGTTATTTGTTAGTTTCCACGAAGTTCCATCAAATTTTTCTGTTGTTGCTAAGTAATTGCTTCCTGTTGTAGTTCCTCCAATGCTTAAAGCTGCTGATTGAAGTCCACATCCCGCCAAACCATATCGTGCTGTATTTAAATTTCCTGAAGTTGTCCAAGTACTTCCATTAAATTTTTCTGTTGTTGCTAAAGGTGACCCAGTACTTCCTCCAAAACTTAAACCCGCTGATTGTACGCCTGCACCTGCTAAAATATATCGTGCTGTGTTTAAAGACCCTGATGCTGTCCAGGAAATTCCATTAAATTTTTCTGTAACTGCTGACAAATTGCTTGCATATCCACCAAAACTTAAAGCTGCTGATTGAGTTCCACAACCTGCTAAGTAGAATCTTGCTGTATTTAAATTTCCTGAAGTTGTCCAAGTACTTCCATCAAATTTTTCTGTTACCGCTGAAATTGATCCTGTAGTTCCTCCAAAACTCAAAGCAGCATTCTGTATACCAGCACCTGCTAAAGCAAGTCGTGCAGTGTTTAAATTTCCTGTATACGACCAAGCTGATCCATCAAATTTTTCTGTTACTGCTGAATTTGATCCAGTACTACCACCAAAACTCAAAGCTGCTGACTGTGTTCCACATCCTGCTAAAGCAGATCTAGCTGTGTTTAAATTCCAGGAACTATTAGTAGACCAGATATCACCAATAGCAAAATTAATATAATCATCAGTATATACATCTCTTTTATACACGATATGAGTTGGAACATAATTTACTGTATATGTTTTTTCTGCTTTCTCAGAAGGAATTAAATAATCACTATTAGTATATAATAAAGCATCTGTAGATAAATGAGCACTATCTACAAGGTCAGAATTTACATACGCAAGATTTCCTGTACTTGTTGTAAGTATAGTATTTACATGAATATTATTTGTTTGTATATTTATAGATTGAATATTATCTATATATTGAGATGTTGTATTGTAATAAGTATCAAGTTTACCTACTATGAATTTTCTAAAATCAATATATGTTGTATTAAATTTTTCTGTCACAGATGGATATAAACCAGCATTTCCTCCAAAACTTAAAGCAGCTGAGTGAGTTCCTGCTCCCGCTAAACTAAATCTAGCTGTGTTTAAATTTACTGAGGTGGACCAGGAATTTCCATCAAATTTTTCTGTAACTGCTGATATTGATCCAGTTGATCCTCCAAAACTTAAAGCTGCAGATTGAGTTCCAGCTCCTGCCAGTCCATATCGAGCTGTGTTCAAATTCCCTGAGTAAGACCAGGATGTACCATTAAATTTTTCTGTAACTGCTGAATATGAACCGTCATTTCCTCCAAAACTTACTGCAGCTGATTGAATACCACAACCGGAAAATCCAAATCGTGCGGTGTTTAAATTTCCTGATGTTGTCCATGTACTTCCATCAAATTTTTCTGTTGCCGCTGAGTAATCAATAGAGTCGTAACCTCCAAAACTCAAAGAAGCTAATTGAACACCACATCCGGCTAATCCTTGCCTTGCAGTATTTAAACTTCCAGTAGCCGCCCAACTGGCTCCATCAAATTTTTCTGTTACATCTGAAACTAATCCAACAAGTCCTCCAAAACTAAGAGCTGCACTTTGAATTCCAGACCCTGCTAATATTTGTCTTGCTGTGTTTAGACTGCTTGTAGCTGTCCAGGATGTACCATTAAATTTTTCTGTAACTGCTGAATCTGATCCAGTTGATCCTCCAAAACTTAAAGCTGCAGATTGAGTTCCAGCTCCGGCTAAATCCCATCTCGGAGTATTTAATGCTCCTGTAGCAGTCCAAAGATTGGTTACATTATCTAGTATTATTTTTACCTTATGATATCCTTTCTCAAAACCTTTATGTAATAGTTTTACTATGGATTTATAATCTAATCCAGAAGTTTGAGGTATAGTATAGTAAATTGTATTATCAAATCCACCAGTACTTGTAGTATATTCAATTTTTAGTTCTACATCTTCTGTTGAACCTGTGAATGTTTCTATCCACAATTCATCATCTTCTTGAGTATGAATTATTGTATGAAGTTCCCCTGTATCTATAAGAGAAAATACATTATCATAATTTTCTTTTGTAGTAACATCCCAATATAATCCTTTATCTACAATCACTCCAGTGGATGAACTTAAAACTGATAATTTATGAACTGCATAATAAGGAAAATTTCTAAATACTCCAGTACTCGTATAATTAGCTAAATCAGTTGAAAGTATTTCTCTTACTTCTCTTAATTCATTTCTTTGTGATGTTGTTGGAACTGTTACCAATTCAGGTAGATTAGGAAGGCCTGGTTTTGTTATCTCTCCTAATACAAGTATTCCTGTACTTGTATTCATTACAGGTTCTGGTTTAGAGGATTCCAAACCTTCTGATATCCCCAAACCATAAGCAGTTAATTCTAATGTGTTTATTTGAGGATTCTTATAAGTATAGGTACACAAAACAAAAGAGTCATGCATGAAACTTGAATAAAAAGTTACTACTTGTCCTGTTAATTCATCATAATAATAATCATCTCCCGATACAAGATTTGCAGGATCTGTTGCTCTTACAAATTCTGATTCAGGATCTATTGATCTAACTATATGTAACTCTGTTACTGTAACATTTCCCGTGGAAGTGTAATTTAAATAAAAAGAGTTTGGAGTGGGACCTATATAATGAACTTCCCCAAAACTATAATCTGAAAGATCCCCAACAAGATGCTCTGTGTTATCTTCAAGTATTATCTCTGTGGTGTTATTTATATGTTTTATATTACTATATATTAAAGCAGATCCGCTTGATGTACTTACAAGTCCTGTGCTTGATAAAACAGTAGTATATTCTCCGGAATAGCCTAAAAAAACTCCCTGCTTCCATAAAGTGTTTGTTTCAGGAATAGAACCTCTTACAACAAATGCAGTATCATCCCAATAATCACTTCCTTTAATATCCCGAAGCATTGTTCGAATTTCATTAAGATTATCTTGTATGTTGGATGCTTCTGGTATGTTATAATAGTGATCATCCACAGATCCTGTGCTTGTAGGAGCAACCATCTTCTGAGGAAACATTAAATCAGGATCGAGTTGTTCAAAAGTTATAATATGATCATTAACTCGAGCAGTTATATAAGATACTTGAGTAGTATCTACAATTATAAGAGGTTGCCCAGATCCTTGAGCTATTGTTGATCCTAAAAATACAAGTTCGTCTTTTTGACTTTGTGTGAGCGCAGCATATTCACTATCCGTGTAAACAACGATTTCTATCTTATCTATCTTTCTATTATAAACCAGAGAATGAGTAATTAAATCCGGAGTCTTCCTGGCTTCTACAATTGTCTGAGTCTTCATATCATAGGATGCATATGCCTGAAAACACTTACAATATATATTATTTTTAACACCATAAGTAGAATCTGAAAGAGTAATATTATCTATATCTGAAGAAGCTTCAATCATTAACCCAGATTTAACTAATATAACACCTTTATCACCTTCTTGACTTACCAGTAATTTAGTATTATCAGTAGTACTTACTTTGAGAATAAAGTTAGAAACAATATAAGAACCTACTCCACCTAATATCATCATATCAATGATTTTTAGGTACTCAGTGTGGATATTCTCCTGAAGATACACATAGTCTTCTGCATAAAGATCTACATATTTACCTTCAAAGTATAATTGGTTCATACTAAATCCTCTGTATAAATATCAAAGAAATTACTCAGGCAAATCTGCATCTACTTCTTCTTGCGTTCTAGCCACTATAATACCACTTGAAGTTTTAAATAGAAATACATTTGCTCCTTCGGGAACTGTAACCGTTATTTCTGGAAATTCTGTAAATGTAAAATTACACCATGTTCCCATATCATGATAAGCACCTGATTGATTATCATCAACACCGAATGCAATCAGTCTACTACTACCATCTTCTACTCCACGATATGTTACCATTTGATTTCTCCCTATACATTTTTATAAGTTATATTAAATTTTGCATCTGAAAACTTTTCTGTTGATCCTAAATAATTTACAGCATCTCTACCACCAAAGGAAAGCGCTGAAGAGGATTCACCACTACCAGCTAAGAAGTATCGAGCTACATTTGAATTATTAGAAAATGACCAATAGGAACCATTAAACTTTTCTGTAATTCCTACAGCGCCTTCAGAGGAATACCCGTTAAAGCTTAGAGCAGAAGATTGATTACCACATCCTGCAAGACTTGTTCGTGATATATTTAAATCACTGTATACTGTCCATGTGCTCCCATCAAACTTTTCAACAGCAGAGGAGTTATAACCAATTGTTCCACCAAAACTTAAACTAGCAGACTGAGTTCCACATCCAGCAAGATTACCCCTCGCAGTGTTTAGATCCCCGGAACTAGACCAAGAAATACCATCAAACTTTTCTGTAGTAGCTACATAAGATCCACTATAACCACCGAAAGCTAAAGTTGCATTTAGAGTACCACATCCAGCAATTGACATTCTCCCTGTCATTAAAGGAGCCGTAGTTATATTTGTCCAGGAAACTCCATCAAACGATTCTACTGTGGTAAGGTAATTGGATCCAGTAGTAGTTCCTCCAAATGATAGAGCAGCTGTTTTTATACCAGATCCACCTAAAGAACGTCTTGCTGTATTAAGACTTGTTGTAGCTGTCCAATTTATACCATCAAAAGTTTCTGTCACAAGAGAAACTAAACCTGTTGATGTAGCTCCACCAAAAGCTAAAGAAGAAGATAGAACACCACAACCAGCTAATTCTGCTCTATATGTATTTAAATCGCCACAAATAGTCCACGTTCCTTGGATAGGAGTTAGATAATCATTTACTATATTTGAATTGTATAATTCTGTCAGGTTAAGGGCTGCCGTACCTGAATTATTTCCACCAGCAACTGTTGAAAAAGATTGAGATCCAAATCCAGCAAGGCCCCATCTTACTACACTTACAGAAGAACCTCCATACCAAACTAAACCATTAAATACTTCTGTTACTGCTATAAAAGTAGTTCCTGTTACAGTTCCTCCGGTTTCTAAAGCTGCGTTTTGAGTTCCACAGCTTGCCATACCATATTTTGCTAAATTTAAATTATTTGTAACTGTCCATGTTGCCCCATCAAATTTTTCTGTTACTGCAGAAGGAGTAGGTGTTGCATTAAGAGTGCCTCCAAAAGCTAATGCTGCGTTTTGAATACCACATCCTGCTATGTAGTATCTTGCAGTATTTAAACTTCCTGTATAGGACCAAGCCGATCCAGTAAATTTTTCTGTTAAGCCAGAAGCAGCAGCTACCCACCCACCAAAAGATAATGCTGCTGATTGAATCCCACACCCACTTAAAGCATATCGAGCTGTTCCTAAATTCCATCCAGCATTTGTTGTCCAGTTTGTTCCATCAAATTTATCTGTTACAGCTGAATTTGCTCCTGTAGTCCCTCCAAAGCACGCCCCGGAGTTTCGAGAGCCACAGGCAGCAAGTGACCATCGAGCAGGGTTTATATTTGTACCACCTGGTGCTCCCCAAGCAACTCCATTAAATACTTCAGTAACATTAGAAGCAGTGCCACCTGTTATTTGCCCTCCTACAATTAGACCTGCAGATTGAGTACCAAATCCTGCTGTAGCATAGCGAGGAGTAGTCATTATTGCTAATGAGGTAGACCAAAATCCTAGTCTAGTAGGTTGCCAGGAAGTCCATATTCCACCATAATTGGTTGGAGCAGTATCACCAAATTTTTCAGTAGTCCCTAAATATGATCCATTGTACCCGCCAAAACTTAAACCGGCTGCTTGTGTTCCAGCCCCAGCCAAGCCTAATCGAGCTGTATTTAAATTTGTTGAGTATAACCAAGAGTTTCCATTAAATTTTTCTGTTGTTGCGTAGTAATCAGTTAAAACTGTAGTTCCTCCAAAACAGATAGCTGCAGTTTGAGTTCCAGCGCCACTAAGATAATATCTAGGAAAATTTAAATTCCAGGAAGTATTAGTAGTCCAATTTACTCCATCAAACTTCTCAGTCGTACCAAATCCACCACTACCTGAAAAACTTAAAGCTGCATTTTGTACACCACATCCTGCTATATAACTCTGAGCAACATTTAAAGGATTTGCTGTTGTCCAAGTTGAACCGTTGAATGTTTCTGTTACTGCTGATAAACCACCGGCATATCCTCCAAAGCTTAAACCAGCTGATTGTATACCCGCTCCAGCTAATAGATTTCTAGCTGTATTTAAACTTCCTGTTGCTGACCACACAGTACCATTAAATTTTTCTGTTGTTGCTGTGACTGAGAGAGGAGCAGATCCACCACCAAAACTTAACGCTGCACTTTGTATACCACATCCAGCCAAATATCCTCGTGCAGTCATTCCTGCTCCAGCTACATTTGTCCATGTTGATCCATTAAATGTTTCTGTTATTGCTGAAGGAGTAGGACCTGTAGTAACGCCACCAAAACTCACAGAAGCAGTTTGTATACCAGCGCCAGCTATTGCATTTCTAGGTGTATTTAAACTTCCTGATGCTGTCCACGTACTTGTATAAACAACCACAGGTGTATTAATATATTTCTCTGTTACTGCTGAATTTGATCCTGTATATCCTCCAAAACTCAATCCAGAGGATTGACTACCAGCTCCTGCTAAATTATTTCGCGCTGTATTTAAATTTCCAGAAATAGACCATGTTGCACTATCAAATTTTTCTGTTACTGCATGATAAATTAATAAATTACCACCGCCATAACTTAAAGCAGAATTTTTAATACCACTTCCTGCTAAAATAAATCTTGCTACATTCATAGAGAAAGAAACTGACCAGGCTATTCCATTAAATTCTTCAGTCGTTGCAAAATATGTAGTTGATGGTGTAGTACATCCACCAAAACTTAAAGCAGAATTTTGTGTACCGCATCCAGCTAAATAACTAATTGCAGTGTTTAAACTTCCTGTAACTACCCACGTAGCACCATTAAATTTTTCTGTAACTGCATAAGATGTTGATATGTTATCATAACCACCAAAAGTTAGAGCAGCATTTTGAACACCACATCCTGCTAAAGCTTGACGTGCTGGAGAATTTAAACTTCCTGTAGCAACCCATGTTGTACCACTAAATATTTCCGTTATTAATGACACAGACCCAGTATTTCCGCCAAAACTTAAAGCTGCATTTTGTACACCACATCCTGCTAATCTTTCTCTTGCTGTGAGTCCTGGAGTTGCAACATTTGTCCAGCTCGATCCATCAAATTTTTCAGTTACTGCTGAAACAGCAGATACCCATCCACCAAAGCTTAGACCTGCTGATTGAATTCCACATCCTGCTAGTGATCTTCTAGCTGTAATTAAATTTCCAGATGTAGACCATACTCCTCTTATAGGAAAATTATAATTAGTTATTGAATTATTATTAAATTTCTCTGTTACTGCTGATGCTGATCCTACGATTCCTCCAAAACTCAAACCTGCTGATTGCGTTCCTGCCCCAGCTAGATAATATCTTCCTGTGTTTAAGTTTGTGCAATTAAACCAAGTTAAACCATCAAATTTTTCTGTTGTTCCAGATCCTACACTACCACCAAAACTTAAAGCAGCTGACTGAATTCCACAGCCTGCTATATAACTTTGTGCAACATTTAAATTACTTGCTAATATCCAAATTAAACCATTGAACTTTTCTGTTGCTGACCATGCCGTACTAGTAAAGCCACCAAAGCACAATCCAGAAGATTGACTTCCACATCCTGCATGAGTATATCGAATTATATTTAAATTTCCTGAAGCTGACCAAGTTGAACCATTAAATTTTTCTGTCGTTACTACTGCTACAACTGATATATTTAATCCACCAAAACTTAAAGCAGCAGATTGGGAACCTAAACCTGCAAGAATACGTCTTGCTACATTTAAACTTCCTGTTGCTGACCAGGAAGTACCATCAAATTTTTCTGTAATTGCAGAAACAGCAGATACCCATCCACCAAAACCTAATGCTGCGGATTGCGTTCCAGCTCCTGCTAACCCATATCGAGCTGTCATTAAAGGAGCAGTAGTTTTATTCGTCCAAACTGATCCATTAAAAGATTCTGTTACTTGTGAGTTTGATCCAGTATATCCTCCAAAGCTCAAAGCTGCTGATTGAGTTCCACACCCCGCTAATCTTTCTCTAGCAGTATTTAAATTACCTGATGTTGTCCAAACATCGTTACTATATAATGTATTTAATCCTAATGCAGAGAGTTGATAGTATTCCTCTTGTGTTTGCCATGTATTATATAAAGCATTTAATTGTATTGTAGCAGGAGGATATACTATAACTTCATATGATTTATCAGTAAAATTTCCTGCGATATTAGTTGTATATATAGATCCTGTGCTGGATTGTATTGATATATATGATTTTATAGGAAGTATTCCTATAAATTTTTCTGTCGTTGCATAGTAACCTGTGTCTACACCTCCTGTGCATACTGCAGCATTTTGTATACCAGAACCAGTATTACCCCATCGTGCTATACTTAGTACTTGGTTAGAATCAGTTGACCAATGAAATCCATTATATTTTTCAGTAATCGTAGTATATACAGATGCTGAGATAGTACCCCCAAAAACTAAAGCTGCATTCATTATTCCTGAACTTGCATGGTACTGTCTTCCTATTGCAAGATATCCTCCTGTAGCTAATATAGAACCAAAAGCTCCGTTATATTTTTCTACCGTTGTAAGATAACTAGAACCTCCTGTAATAAGAGAACTATTTTGAATACCTATAGCCGCAGATGCTGTTTTAGCTCCTACTAACGTTCCTGCTCCTGAAGCAGACCATGTTAATCCATTAAACTTTTCTATCGTAGTAGTACCACCAGTACCTCCAAAGGATACTGCTGCTCCCTGAATTCCACATCCTGCTAATGCATATCGAGCAGTGCCTCCGGGCGTTGCTACATTTGTCCAAGTATTTCCATTAAATTTTTCCGTTACATTTGAAGCAGCTCCTGTATATCCAAACGCAGATAAAGCTGAATTTTGTATACCACAACCCATCAATGAATTTCGTACTGTAGTTAAACTACCAGAATTAGACCAAGATACTCCATTAAATATTTCTGTAATTCCTAAATATGGAGTAATAGTACTTCCTCCGAAGGATACTGTAGATGCTATAGTTCCACACCCTGCAAAAAAAGCTCGTGCTGTGTTCAAATTCCAAGTAGGATTAGTAGTCCACACATTCTGAGTAATACCACTTTGTAGATTATTAACAGTAAGTTTTACGGAAGGAAAATCTATATTATTTAATGGTATTGATATCGTATTAATATCATCTGAATAAGAAACAGTATTAGAAAATTCTAAAGAATCAAGATAGTTTGGTATGTAGGTTTTAATTGCTTTTTCGGTAGGGATTAGACCATCACTGTTATCCCCCAAGGTTATATCAGTAGATTTATGAATGCTGTGAATCATGTCAGCATTTATAAGAGCTAATATAGACTCGTCACTCGTAACAGTTCCATCAACATATAGAGTATCTACTTGAATATTATCACTCTGTACGTCTTCAGAATGTAAAAGATACCTATCATAATAATTATCTAGTTTACCTATTACAAGTTTGTATAATTGGACATTTGTATTTATAAACTTTTCAGTTACTTGTGAGACTGTTCCTGTTGTTCCTCCAAAGGACACAGCAGAAGATTGAATACCAGCTCCACCCAAACCACTTCGAGCTGTGTTAAGTGTCCATACACTATTCGTAGACCATGTTGATCCATTGAATTTACTTGTTGTATCAACATGTGTAGTAGTATATCCACCAAAAGC
>Ga0315273_10003368_pt1 | contig 19237 bp, 14 predicted proteins | sample YL17G02_0_MG_FD_205753 | JGI IMG/M metagenome (GOLD analysis project Ga0315273, IMG submission 205753) | Sediment microbial communities from Yellowstone Lake, YNP, Wyoming, USA - YL17G02_0 | ecosystem: Environmental > Aquatic > Freshwater > Lake > Sediment | place: USA: Wyoming | collected...
TGGCGCTACCGGTCTTTGCCTTCGGCACCGTCTCTGCGACAAACGCGATGGTGAGGGCCATCATGATGGCCGCGCCGAGGCCCTGCGCCGCCCGGGCGGCAATCAGCAGCCGGAGCGTGGGCGCGACGCCGCACAGCACCGAGGCCACCGTGAACAGGAAGATTCCGGCCATCAGCAGCCGTCGGCGGCCGGTGATGTCGCCGAGCCGTCCGACGCTGACGATCAGGGTGGTAATGGCGAGCAGATAGGCGAGGACGACCCACTGGACTTCCTGGAAGGAGGCGTTGAACGCCTGTGCCAACGTCGGCAAGCCAACATTGGCGATGCTGGTCCCGAGCGAGGACAGCAACATGGATAGCGAAAGGCTGGCGAGCGCCCACCGAACCGAAGATGTCCGTTCCGCACTTTCAACTGCTGCACCATCTCGTCCTGCACTGATTGGCTTCAACATGAACTCCGTTTTCTGGCGACTCCCGAAAGGGAGCTGTCAGAAGCGTAGTCCTTTGCCTGACATGGCGGAAGGTGCGCCACTTGCACTGTATTCGTGCGCTTGACGCCGCATCACGACCCAACTGTGCTACGGTCGACGCATGTCGACACCCGATCTCAACTTGCTTGTCACCCTTGATGTGCTGCTCGCGGAAGGCAGCGTTGCGCGCGCCGCCCGGCGGTTGCGGCTTAGCCCGTCGGCGATGAGCCGGGCGCTGGCGCGATTGCGCGAGACGACGGGCGATCCGCTGTTGGTCAGGGCTGGACGCGGTCTCGTTCCCACACCCCGAGCGCTCGAACTCCGCGAGCGGGTCAGTCAGCTCGTGCAGGACGCAGAAGCGGTCCTACGCCCTGCGGAGAAACTCGACCTCAAACAGCTGGTCCGAACGTTCACGCTGCGGACCAGCGAAGGCTTTGCGGAGAACTTCGGACCGGACCTCATTGCTCGCGTCGGCGAGGAAGCTCCCGGCGTGCGGCTGCGCTTCGTGCAGAAGTCAAACAAGGACAGTGCGCCGCTTCGCGACGGGACCGTCGATCTGGAAACCGGCGTGGTGGGGAAGACGACGGGTCCGGAGATGCGTGCGCAGGCATTGTTCCGCGACCGTTTCATCGGCGTCGTGCGCACGGGGCACGCGCTCTGCCAGGGCGAGATCACTCCCTCCCGTTATGCGACCGGCAGGCACATCGGCGTCTCGCGGCGGGGTCTCGACAAGGGACCGATTGATGAAGCCTTGAATGCGTTCGGGCTGGAACGGGAGATCGTCACGATCGTCGGTGGTTTTTCGACCGCGCTGGCTCTGGCGCGGGCCTCCGACCTGATCGCCAGTGTTCCCGAACGACACACTGCAAGCCTGCGCGCCGGAATGCATAGTTTTTCCCTTCCGGTCGCAACACCCGAGGTCACGGTTTCATTGCTCTGGCACCCGCGGCTGCATGCCGATCTGGCGCATCGCTGGCTGCGCGGGTGTGTTCGGGATGCCTGCGCGGTGATCCGCTGAAGGCGGTAAATCGCCCCGAGTTTTCCAGCAAGAACTCTACCCTGACGATGGTTGTTTGGCCGCTTGGAGCAGCGTCTCTTCCGGTCGAGGAGAACTCAACTGCCGAAAACCCGTCACCGGACTGGCAATCGGTAGTCAACGTTACTGGCAACCGCGGTCAGTCCCACCGGCGATACGCGCCCGATCGGGCGGTATCGCGCAACGATTTCATGTTCCGCGGGCCGCGTCGCCACGCTCCGGGGCTCAGGCAAAAAGCCCGTGCACGAACCACTCGCCGTCGTCGATGCCGTAGCGGTGGTCGCGATAGATCCACACCTGCTCGCCGCGCGGATTCTCGGCGACGAAATAGTCGCGGCGGACGTCGGTGCCGTCCCACCAGCCCGATTCGATCCGCTCCGGGCCATCCCGCAACACCCAGGGCCGCGCCTCGAGGTGATGGCCGAGCGGCTCCGGCTCCGCGAGCAGCCACACCGGTCGGGGGGCATCGGGCACGGGGCAGGCCTTCGCGGCGCCGGCCGTGGTTCGCGGATCCGGAGCGGTTCCCTTTTTCTTCGCTCCAAAGGGAAGGGCAGGGCCCGGCACGGCCATCCCCGTTCCTGCGGCCGTGGCCGCGCGGCTGGAGGAAGCGTCATGCCCGGTTCTGCTTTTCCAGGCGTGCTCGGGGCGATGCTCGGCGTGCGGGATGACGCGCGTGACGGCGTCTTCGCCGAGCCGCGCGCGCAGGCGGTCGAGGAGCGGCACCGTGGCCAGGGCTTCATCGCCGGGCAGCAGTCCGAGATTGCGGCCGGCGAGCGGCGCGGTCGCTTCGCTCGCGAGCGTGATCGCGACCACCGGCGCCGGCAGCGCGACGCGTGCGAGCCGCTCGCGCAATACCATGATGAGGTGCGCGGGCTCGCGCGCGGGAGCGGCCAGCGCGAAGCGCACGCGGGTTGCGGGTGTTCCGGCACGAATCGCGACATGCCGCTCGTGCGCGAGCGCGAGCGACAGCTCGACGATGCCGAGCCCGCGCCCCAGCAGCCAGCCGGCGAGCTCGTGGACGAGCCGGTTCACCGCGAACGCGAGCGCCTCGACGCTTTCCACCGCCGCCGGCAATTCCAGCTTGCCTTCGTAGCGGGGCGGCGGCACGAACGGCGGTCGCGGATCGGCGATGAGTCCCCGGGCGCGGTCGAGCGTGGCGGGGAGGTTGGCGCCGACGCGGCGCGCGAGCGCGGCGCGCGGCAGCGCGCAGGCCTGACCGAAGGTGGTGATGCCGGCCGCGGCGAGCGTGGCGAGCGCAGCGGCGTCGAGGCCGAGAGGCGCGAGGGGGAGCGGGGCGAGCGCTGCGGAAATGGTGTCCGGTCCGGAGATGGAGGGTCCGGACCTGACACCATTTCCGGCGCGGGCGAAGAAGAGCGCTGCCGTCGGCGTAGGCGCGAAGGCGAGCCGCGCGGTGTAGCCGAGGTCATGCGCGCCGCGCGTGAAATGGGCGACGAGCCGCGGCAGGCCGCCGAAGAGGCGCAGGCTGCCGCCGATCTCGGCCAGCACCGCGTCCGGAGGGGCGAGGCTTACGGCCGGAGTGAATTGGGTCGCCCAGGTGGCGACCGCCGCGAGCGCGGCGGCTTCGGTGTTCGGGTCGCGATCGCGCAGCACGAGATCGGGGGCGAGGGCCAGCGCCGCGGAGACGAGTTGCCCGGCGCGCACCCCGGCATCGCTCGCCGCGGCATTCGCGGCGACGATGCGCGGGTAATGCCCGCCGGTCGTCACCGCGAAGGGCCGGGCGGCGTCGGCAGGCGTCTGCGCCCGCGCGAACACATCGAGGGGCAGCGACGGCAGGAGCAGGCAGGTCCAGAGCATGGCCGTTTTGTTGTCCGGTTGCTCGTTGCCTGGTCGTTCGCAGCCCGGGTTGAGCCGAAGGCGAAACCCGGGCTGCGCAGGCGGTCAAGCCGCGTGTTTTTGTCCGGGTTGCTTGATCAGTGATTCCGCTGGAATGCCGAGCCCCTTGTGCAGGCGCCAGATCATCTTCAGTGTGAGGGAGCGCTTCCGGGAGAGAATCTCGTAGACGCGGTTCGATCGTCCGATCATCGGCGCGAGGTCCTTTACCGACAGGCCTCGCTGCTCCATCACGAACTTGATGGCTTCCACCGGATCAGGGAGATCGAGCGGATAGTGTTTCCGCTCGTAAGCCTCGATCAGCGTGACCAGCACGTCGAGACGTTCACCCGTCGCCGTGGCTGGAGCGGCATCCATCAGCGATTCGACCTCCTTGAGCGCAGCGCGGTAGTCGATGCTGGTGCGGATCGGGCGGATCTGCATCGTCCCGACCTGGTCAGATGGTTTGCGCATTGATCTTGTCGTATTGGGCATGGGTGCCTATAAACCGTACGTACAGTATCCGGTACGGATAGTTGATCCATACCACGAGCCGATACTTGTTGCCCGCTATGTTGAAGACGACACGCCCGCTCCGGAGGATGCTCGCGCTGCCGAATTCGGCCTTGACGTCAGCGGGTGATGCCCAGTCGGCGCTGAGGGCGTGGCGATACCAGGCCAGCAACGGCTCTTTCGCATCCGCGAACCCGGGATGCTTTTCCCAAAAGGCCTTGACCGTCGAAAGGGCAATGACGCGCATTCGCATCGTAGTCCCAAAACGGGACTTACTCAAGAGGTTGCGGGATTCCTCGAGTCATGACCATGGCGATGCGATTGACGCCCATATTCGCTCTTCGGAAAGCCCGAGTTCGGCGAGCTCCGCCACCCGCAGGTGCGCTTCGTTGGTGCAGAAAAACTCGTCCAGCTGCGGCGGCTTGACCGGGGTGCCGGCCAGCATGGCGTGGGCCTGTCCGCGATGATGGATCTGGTGCTGGAACAGGTGGGCGAGGAGGCGCGTCGCGTTCTCGGCTTCGATGCCGGCACGGCGCTGCACGGGCACCGGCATCTCGAGCTGCGCTTCGGTCAACGCCGCACACGCGTCGATCAGGCGGCGATCCGTCGTCCGCTGGGCGGCCTGCAGTTCGGCGCACGCCGCGAAGGGTTCCTCGGGATCGAAAAAGCGCTCGACGGCGGTGTTGGGTGCGTCGCCGCGGAAGGCGCGCTCCAGCGCATCGACGTAATACCAGTCGACGGTGAGGTTGTGGTTGAGCGTCGCCTTGATCGACGGAAAGAAGCTCGTGCGCGCGGCGACGAAATCGGCCTGCGACAGCCGCGCGCAGGCATTCAGCAGCCGATGATTCGCCCACGCGTTGTTGCAGGCCATCGTGAAGAAGTGATGGGCGAGAGGAGAAGAGGGCATGGCATGGGTCTCCGGTTTTTAGCGCGGAAAAATGGACCTGACCCCATTTCCGTTTCCGCCATTTCCGCCATTTCCGACATCAACCAGCACCGGCTGCGCGACATCGCCGCCGCGGCGCTTCAGCACGTGGACCGCGAGCTTTCCCTCCTGCGGCGCCAGCGTGAGCCGCAACGCCGCCGCGGCGGCCACCGCATGCTGGCCGGGCCGCCGCCACAGCACGCCCCAGGTGCGGCCTTCGCGTGCGGCGACGGCCAGCCGGCGCAGCATGCGGTCGTCGCGCGGGCCGAGCCACGCGAATGCGGCGCCGCATTCCGGCGCGCGCAGCGCTTGTTCGTAGGCCCACATCTGATCGGCGGCGGTTTTGCAGCGGACGATCACCAGCCGTGCGAGGTCGATTCCCGCGGCCGCCAGCGCCGGCGCATACGGCACGTGCGGCGGCATGATCCAGACGGCGTCGCGGCCAGCGGCCTGCAACCGCGCGAGCGCGGGCAGCGTGAGGCGGAGTTCGCCGATGCCCTCGCGGGCGAGCAGGATCTCGGTGAGCGCGCCTTCCGGCCAGCCGCGACCGGGCAGCACGGCATCGAGCTCGGAATAGCCGCTCGCTATCGCGGCGGGCTCGGGCGCGCAGTCGCCGCCGCGCCATATCGCGGGGTTCGACAGCACGACAGCGAGAGCGGGATTCACGGGATTCATGTAGCCCGGGTTGAGCCGAAGGCGGAACCCGGGACCGGGCTTCGCGCAACGACGGCCCCGGGTTTCGCATTCGCTCAACGCCGGGCTACGCATTACGGGGATGCATGACGGCGGATCACGCCGACGCCGATGCCTTCGATCGTCAGCGCGTCGCGCTTGCCGCTGACGACGATCGGCGCGAAGTCGGGATTCTCGGCGACGAGCAGCACCTGCCGGCCCTCGCGCTTCAGGCGTTTGACGGTGACGTAGTCGCCCAGCCGGGCGACGACGATCTGCCCCGAGCGCGCATCGGCGGTCTTGTGCACGGCGAGGAGGTCGCCGTCGAGGATGCCGGCGTTCCTCATGCTGAGGCCGCGCACGCGCAGCAGGAAATCGGCGCGCGGCGCGAACAGCGCGGGGTCGAGCCGCAGGTGCGCCTCGATGTGCTCGGCGGCGAGGATCGGGTTGCCGGCGGCGACCCGGCCGACCAGCGGCAGGCCCGTGCCGGGCAGCTCCGGCATGTCTTTGAGGCGCATGCCGCGCGATGCGCCCGGCGTGAGTTCGAGCGCCCCCTTTCTGGCCAGCGCGCGCAGGTGGTCTTCAGCCGAGCTCGCAGTGCGAAAGCCGAGTCCGGCGGCGATCTCGGCCCGGGTGGGCGGCATGCCGGTGGTTTCGAGATGCGCGCGGATCCAGTCGAGGATCTGCTGCTGGCGGGCGGTGAGCGGAAGCGGCATGGGAGGGCGGGGTGGTTCGAATAACCGTATAAACATACGGTAACCGAATTATAGGCGGTAGTCGGCCGGTGTCAACTCCCGTGTTGGCATTCGCACCCCGGCGTTGAGCGGAGCGAAACCCGGGGCAACCGCGTCCATTGCCGCAACCACCCGGGTTTCGCTCCGCTCAACGCCGGGCTACGACCGAGCTACGCCTTCGCCGAACCAGGCCCGCACGCGCGGGTGATCGAGAGCGCCGGGATCGACGAGGTACGCCGGCACCCGCCGTTGCGCGACGTCGACGACGCTGCCAAGCCCGCTGTCGGCGATCGCCGCGAAACACTCGTCGGTCCAGCACACCGCGTGGGGCGTGACGATGACGTTCGGCAACTGCAGCAGCGGATTGCCGGCGGCCACCGGCTCGGTCTCGAACACGTCGAGACCGGCGCCGGCGATTTGCCCCGACGTCAGCGCGGCGAACAGCGCGGCTTCGTCGACGATCGGTCCGCGTGCGACATTGATGAGATAGGCGGACCGGCGCATCCGCGCCAGCGCGCGAGCATCGATCAGATGGCGCGTCTCGGGCGTCAGCAGGCAGGTGACGCAGACGAAATCAGCCTCGGCGAGCAGGGTGTCGAGCGGGACGAGCTGTGCGCCCAGCGCGGCCAGTTCGCCCGCGTCCGCATAAGGATCCGCGGCAATGAGGCGCAGGTCGAAGACGCGCGCGAGGCGCAGGGTTTCGCGGCCGATGCTGCCGGCGCCGATGATGCCGAGCGTGCGGCCGGTCAACCCCATCCCCATGTGGCTGGTGCGCTCGGTCCAGCGCCCGGCGCGGGTCAGGCGATCCTTGATCAGCATCTTGTGCGCCAGTGCGAGCACGAACGTGAGCGCGGCGGTGGCCACCGGCCGGCGCACCGCGTCCGGCGTGTTGGTCACCAGGATGCCGCGCGCCGACATCGCGGGCACGTCGACCGAATCGAAGCCCACGCCGTGCCGGGCGATCAGCCGGACGCGCAGATCCGGCGCGTCGGCGACGGCCGCGGGGACGCGCGCCGAGGCGACATAGATCGCGTCGTACCGTGCGGCATGCGCGGCGGTGATCGCGGCGGCGGGTTCGGGCAGGTACTCCCAGGCAATTTCCGCGGCGTCGTCGAGCCGGCGCAGCGGCGCCGACCCGAACGACGGCTCGCCGGCGGCGGTGAGGAGGTCGCGGGTGAGGCCGACACGGAATGGCGTCGCCGTCATCGTCATCGTCGTTTGTCCTTTGCGGTCAGCGGGCAGGTCCGCGCCGCTCAACCCGGGCCATGCCGTGCCTGGTGCGGTGGCTTGGCGGTGCGGCGATTGCGGCGATTCTACCCGCCTCGCGGCTGCGCGCCGGGCTTGACCGGCGTCAACCCGTGCGCCCGCGCCACTGTTAGGATGGGCGCGTCGCAGTGCGTGCCGCCTGCCGCCGCAGGGCCCGCTGACGAGCTTGCTTCCCTCCCTCTCGCATAGGAGCGTCAATCATGGCCACCAGAACGTCGAAATCTCCCGCCGCGCGCAAACCCGGTGCCGCCAAACCCGCGACAGCGAAACCACGCGCCAAGGCGGCGCCCAAGGCGGCGCCCAAGGTCGCCGCGAGCGCGATCCCGACGCTGAACGCGGGCTCGTTCGCGATGCCCGACCCGGCGCAATTCGCGAAGTTCGCCAAGGCGATGACGCCGGGCCAGGCGTTCGACCTTTACAAGACGAACGCGAAGATGGCGCTGGAGATCATCAATGCCGCCATCGAGAACACCGCCAAGGTGCGCAAGCTGCAATTCGAAGGCGAGGAGCAGGCGCGGTCGATGCAGAAGAAAGTCGCGCGGCACGCAGCCGAGGCGGGCGACGCGCAGTCGCTGATGGCCGCCGGCCAGAGCGCCGCGCAGGAAGCCGTGCAGCAGTCGATGCAATACTGGGGTCAGATGTTCGAATTGATCGCCGACATGCAGAAGCGGCTGTTCACGCTGATGGAGGCCCAGATGTCCGGCGTCCCCGGAGTCAGGGAGGCCAAGGCGGCGATGGCGATGCTGCCCGACCTCACGCCGGCGAAGAATCTGGTCGCGGCGATGCAGGGGATGATGACGTCGGGCGGTTCGTCGTTCGAGTCGATGCAGCGCGCGATGGGCGAGTTTGCCAAATTCGCCCAGCAGGCGGTGCCCGGAATCAAGCGCTGAGCCGTGTCTCGGCCGGGGGTGGCCACGCGGGTCTTCCGCGTGGCCTGCCGGCCCGAGGCTATGGTAAGCCGAACTTACAGCGGCAGGATGTCGATTTCCGACGTGTCGACGCGTGGCGCAAAAGTCCGGTTGGGAATCAGGGGCGGGTACACCGGCACCGCGTTCCAGAGAATCGCAGGCAGGCCGGACAGGTGCTCGAAATAGTAGTTCTGAAGCGCCTCGAGTTCGCGCCTGACCTCGAGCGGGAATCCCTTGCGGCCCTTGCGCCGGTCGACGAGGAGGCTCTGGAAATAGAGTCGCGTGTATTCGCATTGCGACCAAAGCTCGTCCATCCGGTTGACGATGCGTGGATAGTGTCGTGCCGTCGCCATGGGCCGCACATCTGCGGGCAGCGCAGCCAGCCACTTGACCGCCCGCTCGCGCAGGACATTGTCGTCGGCCTCGACGGCACGGCGCGCGGCCGGTCCATCGGACACCGTACCCGGCCGGCGAAGAGCCTCGGGCTTTTCTTCGACGGCAGCAAGGACGCTCTTGCGTGCCAGCGACATGGACGGGTTCATGAAGAGTTCATGGGCGCAAGCCCCTCGGAAGCCACTGAAATGGAACCTTTACTGTTCGATCAGCTAATTCGACGGCATGATTGGCATTTGCACCGGCCATCGGCGCGTGCCAACGTCGCACCGGGACCTGTGTCTGTTGACGTCGCTGCACAATGGCGTGGCTGACGCGGACCCGCAAGAATTATGCCGGATGAGCCCCTGCCAACGGTCGCGCTGCTCTATGTGTTTGGCCCGTCAGCCAAAATGCATTGCACGAGCGGCGGGACTGCCGTCGATGGATAATTCGAGACGGATGTGGCCGATGACGAACTGCGGCATTCCCGGCGAAAATTTGACTTCGCCGCCGCCCGCGCGCAGACCTGAGACGCTGCCCCTCGCCGGGCAGGTCGATCCCGCGGATTGCCGCGATTCTGTTGGTGCCCGGGGCCGGGATCGAACCGGCACGGCCTTTCGGCCAAGGGATTTTAAGTCCCTTGTGTCTACCAGTTTCACCACCCGGGCGTCATAGGGAGATCGGACGTTGCGGGCGGCCGGGCGAGTGATTTTCTGACCCGTTTCTCCTCGCCCCGACGGGATCCCCTGGCGGTTGACGGCGCAATGGTAGCAGGGCGGCCGGATTGGCGGCTCCCCGTGAGGGCGAGTGAGGGAGACGATCTCAAGCGGGTCAATGGCGAGTTTCAGTTCCCGCCGTCACGCGCTCCGGGCGCCTCGACGTCCTGCGGATTGATGCCGATCAGGCGCGACACCCGGACCGGCACACCGGGCCGTTGATATTTTTCGACGCGATCCGCGATGCGGCGGTCGCTCACCGTCATGCGCGTGCGCAGGCGCACGTATTCGGCCCACGACATGATGACGAACCGTTCGATGAACCGCCCGTCCTCGCCCAGGTCGCGGAAGATCCGCCAGTCGCTCACGCCGTTGCGACGGCGGACCGGCTCGACCGCATAGACGGCGCGCAGGAAGTCGTCGCGCTGCTCGCGATCGATGCGGTATTCCAGCTGAATCAGGACCGGGCCGTCGTCGGGCCGCGGCTCCACCGCAATGGTGAGATCCGGCAGCTGCATGCCGGGCGTCACGTCGGCTTCCTCTCCCAGCTTGACGCGAAACCGGCGATTGACGATCAGCAGCACCATCAGCACGCCAGCCGAGGTCGCCAGCGCGATGCGCGTGCCAAGGCCGGTCGCCACGGTGCCCCAGATCACGCTGCCGAACGCGATGCTGGCCATCACCGCCACCATGCTCATGGCGACGGCACGCGCCCGCACCCAGGCCGGCGCCGCGCTCTGGGTCGCGGCGGACAGGCTCGCGAACACGCCGACCCACGCCGCGCCGGCACCGAACGCGCCGGCGAGCGCCAACACCGTGTAGTCCGCCGTCGCGATGAGCACCGCGGACGCCGCGTACAGGATGAATCCCGAGCTGACCACCCGGTTCAGCGAGCGCCTCTTCAACTGATGCGGAATCGACAGCGCGCCGCTGACCGCGCCGAGGCCGAAGGCCGCCGACAGCAGCCCGAAGCCGCCGGCGCCGAGGCCGAGCTGGTCGCGGGCGATCACCGGCAGCAGCGCCCACAGCGCACTCGCGCAGATGCCGAAACTCATGTTGCGGATGATCAGTGCGCGCAGCGGCGGCGAATGCCGCGTGTAGCGCAGGCCCGCCTGGATCCCGGAGAAGAGCGTCTCCGGAATGCCGGGCGTGGCCGGCGGGCTCTTCCAGCGCCGCACCGCCACGATCATGACGAGGAAGCAGGGTGCGCTCGCAACCAGCGCACTGCCGGTGGACAGCCACGCGGCGATCGCTCCGGCGAGTGCCGGCCCGGCAGCCCTGGACACGTTGAACGCCACCGCGCCCAGCGCGACGGCGCGCGGCAACTCCGAGCGCGACACGAGATCGTTGATGCTCGCCTGCTGCGCCGGCATGTAGAAGGTGAACCCGGTGCCGATCACGAACGTGAGTGCCAGCAGCGTCGCCGGGCTGATCAGTCCGGCGAGGGTGACGCTCCCCAGAACGATGGTCGCCGTCACCAGCACGATCTGCGTGATCAGGACGATCCGGCGCCGGTCGAAGATGTCCGCGAGGGCGCCGGCGGCGAGCCCGAACAGCAGGAACGGCAGATTGCTTGCGGTCTGCACCAGCGCGACCATCAGTGCCGACGGCGTCAGCGTCGCCATCAGCCAGGCCGCGATCGTCGCCTGCATCGTGTAGCCGAGCGCCACGCCGACGGACCCGAAGTAGAACATCCGAAAGCCGGGATGCCGGAGCGGGGAGTTGCGGAACAGCTCGGTAAGCAGCGATGCGGTGCGCGCGAACACGGATGAATCCTGTCTTGATCCCGCTGCGACGGCCGATGCGGTGGCCATCGCCGCGGTCGCCGGTGCGTCGAGGGTCGACGTCGCCGGCGCTGCCCGACAATCGCTTACGGCCGCTCGCCGGCGGCGAGCCGCACCTCGATGTCATCCAGGCACGGCAGAATGTCGGCGATGGTGTCCACGACGTAGTGCGCGCCGCACTGATACATGCGGGTGTACGCGCCATCGCGCAGCCGCGCCTGCTCGGCTTTCGGCAGCTTGTTCCAGTCCTTCAACGGCATGCCGACCTCGTTGCCGCTGATCGCCAGGCCGATCGTCCACATGCCGCCGTTGAGGCCCTCCTCGATCCCGGGCCGCGTGTCGTCGATCTTGACACAGGCCTCCACCGGCGAGACGCCCAGGTTGATGACGTTCTGCAGGCACATGTACGGATACGGCCGCCCGGCGGGCACTTCCGACGCGCAGACCGTCGAATCCGGCGCGTAGCCCTGTTTCTTCGCGTCGCGCAGGTTGATCGCCATCATTTCGGTCATGTAGCCCGTGGTCGAGCCGATCTTGTAGCCGCGCTTGCGCAGCGTCCTGATGATGCCGAGCGTGCCCGGGATCAGCTTCGAGTAATCGGACAGGCATTGCAGCTGCAGCGGCACGAACTCCTTGAACATCGCGTCGACGTCGGCCTCGGTCGGCAGGGCGCCGTGCTTCTCCTGCCAGCGCTTGCGCACCGAATCCAGTTCCGTGATCTTATGGATGTGCACGCGCTTGTGGGCGCCCATCGGCGCGCGCGCTTCGGCCATCGTGATCGGCACGCCTTTGCGCTTGAACACTTCGACGAAGACGGCGGCGGGCGCCATGCAGCCGAAATCCATCGTGGTGCCGGCCCAATCCAGAAGGACGGCCTGAATCCTGCCGCGGTAGCTGCGTCGATAGGTGAAGGTCATGGTTTTCGATTTCCGGTCCAGGATGCAAGCAATGGTGGTCAACACTACCATGCGGTCCGACCGGGTGGCAAAGGTACTGCCGGTCGCCTTGCCCTCCGGGGAAACCGGCTATCGGCACGCGTTGGGTCGAGCCCTCCGAAATGCGATAATGGACGCAATGAACGTTCGTCCGCAAAGCCTGGGCGAGGAAATCGCCAACAGCGTGAGCCATGGCGCGGCGCTGCTCGCCGCGATTGCGGCGCTGCCATTCCTGATCGTCGCGGCGCGCCATGCTGGCGCCGCCAGCGTGGTCGGGGCCTGTGTTTTCGGCGCGACGATGGTGCTGCTGTACCTCGCTTCGACCATTTACCACGCCCTGCCGGCCGGCCGCGCCAAGCGCGTCTTCATGAAGCTCGACCACGGCGCGATCTATGTGTTCATCGCCGGCAGCTACACGCCCTTCGCCCTGGGCGCGCTGGGGGGGGCCTGGGGTTGGACGCTGTTCGGGCTGGTGTGGTCGCTTGCCGTTGTCGGCGTCACGCTGAAGGCGTTCGACCGCCTGTCGCATCCCTGGCTGTCGACCGGACTCTATCTGGTCATGGGCTGGCTCGTGGTGATCGCCGCGGTGCCGCTGGTCCAGCGGGTGCCGCTGCCGGGCCTTGCATTGCTCGTGGCCGGCGGACTCGCGTACACGGGAGGCGTCGTATTTTTCGCGCTGGATTCGCGGCTGCGCTATGGGCACGCGGTGTGGCATGGGTTCGTCGTCGCCGGTACCGGTTGCCACTTCTTCGCCGTGCTGGGTTACGCGGCGTAACGTCGCACGCAGGATTGGTTGGCGCGCGCTCCCACGCGCACGTGAGCGGGGCCTTTGCCGGCAGCCGATGGAACCCACCTCGATGAACCGGCGGCCCTCCGCGAATACGTTCGCTCGCTGAAAGGCACGAGCCCCGACAATGCAGACAATGGCCAAGGCGCAAGCCATCGAGCTCTATCGCTGGATGCGAACCGCGCGGCGGATCGACGAGATCGAGCGGGAGCTGGTGGCGAGGGGCGAGGCCTTCTTCCACGTCAGCGGGGCCGGACACGAGGCGAGCGCCGCGCTCGCTCCGCTCCTCCATCCCGACGATTACCTGCACTGCCATTATCGCGACAAGGCGCTCCTGCTCGCCCGCGGCATTCCGCTCGTCGAGTTTTTCGACAGCCTGCTTTGCAACGCCGCCAGCCAATCGTCCGGCCGCCAGATGAGTGCGCACCTCAGCGCGCGCGCGCTCAATGTGCTGAGCCTCGTCGGCCCGGTCGGCAACAACGCGCTGCAGGCCGCGGGGATCGCCCATCAGATCAAGGACGCGCCGCGGCAGCCGATCGTGCTGTGCGCGATGGGCGACGGAACGACGCAGCAGGGCGAGGTGCTGGAAGCGATCGCGGAAGCGGTCAGGTGGACACTGCCGGTGCTGTTCCTGGTCGAGGACAATCGCTACTCGATTTCGACCCGAACGCGCGGCGGCACGTTCTACTCCACGCCGAGCGGCAACGCCGACGCCTTCTACGGGCTGCCGATCCATCGGACCGATGGCCGCGACGCGATGGCTTGCGCCGAGGCCTTCGGCCAGCTGGTTCGGCACGTGCGCACGACACGGGGGCCTGCCTTGTGCGTGATGGCGGTCGAGCGCCTGGCGGACCATTCCAACGCCGACGACGAAGCGGTGTATCGCGATGCCGACGAAATTCGTTCCGTTCGCGCGACGGCCGATCCGGTGGCCCGGCTGCGCGTCGACCTGCTGGCGCTGGGCGTCGGCGAGCAGGAGATCGAAGGCATCGACGGAGCGATCGACCGCGAAGTGCGGGCGGCGGCGGAGGCGGCGCTCGAACAGCCCGCGCCCAGGGCAACGCGTGATGCGACGATGCCGGTCGCGATCGCGCTGACCGACCGCGCAGCGGAATATCGGGGCGCCGATGGCCCCGAGTCGATCGCCATGGGCGCCGCGATGCGCGCGGTCCTGGCGGCACGGATGACGGCCGACCCCCGGGTGACGCTTTACGGCGAGGACATCGAGGACCCGAAGGGCGACGTGTTCGGTGTCACGCGCGGATTGACGACAGCGTTCCCGGGCCGCGTGCTGAATTCGCCGCTGAGCGAATCGACCATCATCGGCACCTGCATCGGCCGGGCACTGGCCGGCGGGCGGCCGGTGGCGTTCATCCAGTTCGCCGATTTCCTGCCGCTCGCGTTCAACCAGATCGCGACCGAACTGGGCAGCCTCGCGTGGCGCACCAAGGGCGCGTGGACCGCCCCGGTGATCGTGATCGTCGCCTGCGGCGCGTACCGGCCGGGGCTCGGCCCGTTCCACGCCGGCACCCATGAGGCGGTCGTCGCCCACGTGCCGGGGATCGACGTTGCGCTGCCCTCGACGGCAGCGGACAGCGCGGGCATGCTCAATGCCGCCTTCGACAGCGGGCGCCCGACGGTGCTGCTGTACCCGAAGGCTCTGCTCAACGATCAGGCGCGCAGCACCTCATCCGATGTCGCACGCCAGTTCGTGCCGCTCGGCGCCGCGCGCATCGTGCGGCCAGGTGACGAACTCACGCTGGTCGGCTGGGGCAACACCGTGCCGCTGTGCGAGCAGGTCGCGGCTACGCTGGCGGCCAGTGGCGTCGAAGTCGAACTCATCGACCTGCGCTGGCTGTCGCCGTGGGATCGCGACATGGTCTCGGCCTCCGTGCGCAAGACCGGCCGCCTGCTGGTGGTGCACGAGGACAATCTCACTGCAGGCTTCGGCGCGGAAGTGATCGCCGCGGTCTGCGAGGCTGTGGGTCGTCCACTGCAATGCAGGAGAGTCGCCCGGCCGGATACGTATGTGCCGTGTCATTTCGGCAATCAGTTGGAGATCCTGCCCTCCTATCGCGGCATTCTGACGGCGGCAGCCGCGATGTGTGGCCTCGACGTAGCCTGGGAAGCACCGCGCGAAGTCGATGCCGGGCGGCAGGTGGTCACCGCGATCGGCTCCAGCCCGGCCGATCAGTCCGTCGAGCTGATCGAGCTGTACGTCAAGGTCGGTGATCCCGTAGCGGTCGGGCAAACGCTCGCCAGCCTCGAGGCCGACAAGGCCATCGTCGACCTGGCGTCGCCGGCCGATGGCGTGGTCGACGCGGTTCACCTTGCCGTCGGCGACACGGTCGCCGTGGATGCACCGCTGCTCACGCTCGCCGTCGCACGTGAGGGGCACCGCCAAGCACGGCGCGAGGATGTCGGGATCGCCCATGTGCAGCGGCGGACGCCGCCCCGGGTGTCCGCGGCGAAGGCCTCCGGCGGGCAAACGGTCGTGATCGCCGGGCTGGCTGCGGTCCCGGGACGGGCGCGGCTCGGCAACGCGGAGCTTGCCGCGCGTCTTTCGGGGTATCCCGCGGGAACCCGCGGCGGCGACGGCATCCTGCAGCGAACCGGGATCGAGTCGCGCATCGTTGCCGATGACACGCAGGACGCGGTGAGCATGGCGGCCGAAGCGGCGGTGATGGCGCTCGGAGACGTGGCGATGGACGCCTCCGAACTCAGCCTCGTCATCTGCACCACCAGCACGCCGCCGATGATTGCACCGTCGACGGCCTGCCAGGTGCTGCGGCGGCTGGCGCCCGACGCCGACATCGCCGCCTACGACCTGCAGGCGGCCTGCAGCGGCTACCTCTACGCGCTCGCCGCGACCTGGGATTACCTGCAAGGTCACGCCGGAGCGAAGGTATTGGTCCTCACCACCGAGACCATGCGCCGGATCGTCGACGTGCAGGACCCGGACACGTCGCCGATCTTCGCCGACGCGGCGACGGCGACGATCCTCACCACCGCGGCGAGCGGCGAGGCGGGTCTGGCGGCGCTCCATCGGCCGGTGATCAGCGCCCGCGGCGACGACGGCTCCACGTTGCGCGTGCCGCTCCCGCACGACGGGGCGCGCATGCACATGGACGGCAAGCGGATATTCGCGAAGGCGGTACGACAAATGAGCCGCATGCTGATCGCGGCCTGCGACCAGTCCGGATTCGCGGCGGCCGACCTCGATCTCGTGGTCCCGCATCAGGCCAACGGCCGCATCATCGAAGCGATGCGCATGCGCCTCAAGCTGCCGCCGGAGCGGATCTGGAACGAAATCCGCTTGCTGGGCAACACCTCGTCGAGTTCCATCCCGTTGGCCCTCGACACCATCCTGCGCAGGAAAGAGCTGGGAAGCCGCATCGGGCTGTGCGCCTTCGGGGCCGGATTCACGTTCGGCGGCGCGATTCTGGACAGAACCGGATTCGCGGATGCTCCTAGCCGAGCGTCATCAGGCTGGCGTTGCCCCCAGCCGCGGCGGTATTGACGCTGATCGAGCGTTCGGCGAGCAATCGCTCGAGCACGTAGCCCGCGTCGCCCGCCGCGAGCTCGACCGCGGTCAGGCACTGCGGCGTCACTATCGGGCCATCGCGCGCGGCCAGTTGCGCGTGCCAACGCAAGGTGGTTTCCTGCTCGGCTTCGAACAAGGCGGCCGCGAATTCATCGGCAGCGAGTGCCGCCCTGTCAGGCACGAGGCGCATGCGCGATCGGAGTGCCGCTGGCAGCTCGGCGCAGAGCGCTGAGGTGACGTCGTTCTCGACGAAGCAGCCGTCGTTGCCGGTGGCTAGGATCGCGGCAAGCTGGGCGAGTGCGCCAAGCCGTGATTCCGCACGACAGAGCACGGTGCCTCGCGGGTGCAGTTCCCAGGTGTTCTGTTCGCCGGTGGGACCGGCCAGCGTGATGCTGACTCCCGCGGGCGACTCGTCGAGATCACGGGCCGCGATGCGGGCCGCGTGGGGTTCTCCGCGCGCCACCAGCCAGTCGCGGTAGGCGCGCAGTTCGTCCACCGCGCGTTCCTCGCGTTGCGGCACGCAGGCGAGCGGGGCGGTGCAGGCCGCCACGAGACGGCGGAGATACAGCGGTCCGCCGGCCTTGGGACCGGTGCCCGACAACCCCTCGCCGCCGAAGGGCTGGACGCCGACGACCGCCCCGACCATGTTGCGGTTGACGTAGATGTTGCCGGCCCGCGCGCCGTCGATCACGCGCTTGATCGTTTCATCGATGCGGCTGTGCACGCCGAAGGTCAGGCCGTAGCCGGTCGCGCGGATGTCGCCGAGGAGGGCGTCGAGGCCGGCCCGCCGGAAACGCACGACGTGCAGCACCGGGCCGAAGACCTCCCGGTGCAGCGCCTTGATGCTGTCGATTTCGACGAGGGTCAGCGGGACGAACGTCCCGTGGGCACATGCGGCAGGCAGCGGTTCCCGGTGCATCGCGTGCCCCCCCGCGGTCATCTGTTCGACGTGGCGCTCGATGCTCGCGCGCGCATCGTCATCGATGACCGGTCCGACATCGGTGTCGAGACGGTCGGGATTCCCGACGGTCAGTTCGTGCATCGCGCCCTTGATCATCAGCAGCACGGCATCTGCGATTTCTTCCTGCAGGCAAAGCACGCGCAGCGCCGAGCAGCGCTGGCCGGCCGAGTCGAAAGCCGACTGCAGCACGTCCTGCACCACCTGCTCCGGCAGCGCGGACGAATCGACGACCATCGCGTTCTGGCCCCCGGTCTCGGCGATCAGCGGGATCGGCTGCCCGCCGGCGCCGACCCGTTGCGCCAGCGTGCGCGCGATCGACTGTGCCACGGCGGTCGAGCCGGTAAACAGCACCGCTTGCGTGCGCGCGTCGCCGATCAGGGCCGCGCCGACCGTTTCGCCCGGTCCGGGCAGCAGTTGCGCGACAGCCGCCGGCACGCCTGCGGCATGGAGGATGCGGATCGCCTCGGCGGCGATCAGCGGCGTCTGTTCGGCGGGCTTGGCGACGACCGGATTGCCGGCCGCCAGCGCGGCGCTTACCTGGCCGAGGAAGATCGCGAGGGGAAAGTTCCACGGGCTGATGCACACCACCGGTCCGAGCGGTCGGTGCGTGTCGTTCCGAAAATCGCGCCGGATCTCGGCCGCGTAGTAGCGCAGGAAATCGACGGCCTCGCGCACTTCGGCGATCGCGTTCGGAAACGATTTCCCGGCCTCGCGGACGAGGAGCCCCAGCAGGATCGGCATGCGGTGCTCGAGTGCAGCGGCGGCGCGTTCGAGGCACGCGGCACGCTCCGGCACCGGGGTCGATCGCCACGCCGGTCCTGCGTTCGCCGCATGCACCAACGCGGCGGCGGCGTCGGCGGCATCGGCTTCGATCACGCCGCCCACCCGGTCGCGCCGATCGGCGGGATTGCGGACGTCCCGCCACGCGCGATCGTCGATGGCGCCCCCGGCGAGCATCGGCGCCGCGCGCCAGTCGTGCTGCGCGCTGTCGCGCAACGCCTGCGCAAGCGCCGCGAGCGCATGCTCGTCCGTCAGGTCCATGCCGGCCGAATTGGTCCGCTCGGGGCCGAAGAGGTCGCGCGGCAGCGGGATCCGGTCGTGGGGCGCGCCGACGGGAACGACCTGTTCCGCCATGGCCACGGGATCGGCGATGAGGTCGTCGATGCTCACTGCAGGATCGGCGATCTGGTTGACGAACGACGAGTTGGATCCGTTCTCGAGCAGGCGGCGCACCAGATAGGCGAGCAGCGTCTCGTGCGTGCCGACCGGTGCGTAGATGCGGCAGGGCCGATCGAGGCGGCCGGCAGCCACCGCGCCGACGACTTCCTCGTACAGCGGCTCGCCCATGCCGTGCAGGCACTGGAATTCGTACTGGCCGGCGTAGAAACTGCCGCCCGCGAGGTGGTGGATCGACGCGAGCGTCAGCGCGTTGTGCGTGGCGAATTGCGGATAGATCGCGTCGGGCACCGCGAGCACCTGCTTGGCGCAGGCGAGATAACAGATGTCGCTGTGGATCTTGCGCGTGAAGACCGGGTAATCCGCGAGGCCGTCGACTTGCGCGCGCTTGATCTCGGCGTCCCAGTAGGCGCCCTTGACCATGCGCAGCATCAGCCGGCGCCGGCTGCGGCGAGCGAGGTCGATCATCCAGTCGATCACGGCCGGCGCGCGCTTCTGGTAGGTCTGGACCACGAAGCCGAGGCCGTTCCAGTCCGCGAGCTCGGGGTCGAGAGCCAGCGCTTCCAGCAGATCGAGCGAAAGATCGAGCCGGCTCGCCTCCTCGGA